>Ga0209698_10008282_pt1 | contig 10762 bp, 10 predicted proteins | sample LitLauG_LLR_2012_FD_187203 | JGI IMG/M metagenome (GOLD analysis project Ga0209698, IMG submission 187203) | Freshwater sediment microbial communities from Pennsylvania, USA - Little Laurel Run_MetaG_LLR_2012 (SPAdes) (version 2) | ecosystem: Environmental > Aquatic > Freshwater > Creek >... | reverse complement strand
CTCGAGGAACGCCGGAAGGAAACCGTGAGCAGTTACGTCTTCCCAGGCGAGCGCAATGCCGCCGCGTTTGGGAGTTTCCCAAACCATTGGGAACAGATTTTCAGGGCGTCACCGCTCGCCGACGTGACGCCTCACGTCCTGCGGCACAGCTTCGCCAGTATCGCCAACGACCTCGGATTCACCGAAATCACCATCGCGGCGCTCGTGGGCCACTCCAAGGGTACAATGACCAGCAAGTACATCCATACGCTTGATACGGCGCTCATAATGGCCGCAGACACGATCGCTGGTTACATCCTTGGGCTGCTGGATGGGATTGAGTTCAAGCAGACGGCTTACGCCTTGGACCGCGACTCACGGCGAGCCGCCCTCGATCGCTTCCTGACCAAAGCGGTGGGGGAGACGGGGAGCGAGATTGAAGGACCGACACGCCAAGCTGCCTGATTTCGTGTCAGTCCCCCTCATCGCCACCTCATCGTGGCCACCTCATCGTGGCTTGTCAGCGCGGCGAATTCTGGATATATATCCAGATATAAATTGGAGGCTGCCATGGGCAACGCCGCACAGAAGAGAGCAATCCAGAACTACCGCGCGCGCCTGACGCAGCGCGGTTTCACGCGCTTTGAGATCATGGCGCTTGAATCTGATCGCGATTTGATCCGATCGCTTGCCCGCCGCCTCGCCGAGGAAGGGCCGGAAGCGGAGCAGGTCCGCGCGGCCATGAAGAAAGCCGTTACGGGTGAGCCGCCCAAGTCGGATGGCATCCTAACCGCTCTGCGGCGCTCGCCTTTGGTGGGGGCCGGACTCGACCTCTCGCGCCCACGTGAAGAGGGGCGAAAGGTCGATCTGTGACACGCTATCTTCTCGATACGAACATCATCAGCAATGTCGTCAAGCCGCAGCCGTCGGCATCTCTGCTGGCGTGGTGGGCGGAGCAGCGGGACGTGGATCTGTTCATTTCCTCGCTGACGGTTGCGGAGATTCGGCGTGGCATTCTTGAAAAGCCGCGCGGCAAGAAACGCGATGCGCTTGATGCCTGGTTCGCGGGACCAGAAGGACCGCAAGCGCTCTTTTCGGGACGTGTCCTGCCCTTTGACGATAAGGCCGGTCTGATTTGGGCGCGGCTGATGGCCGACGGCAAAGCCGCCGGGCATCCTCGAAGCGGCCTCGACATGATCGTTGCCGCGATTGCGGGTGTGAATGACTGCGTCGTTGTCACTGACAACGAGCGCGATTTCGCGGATATCGAGATCATCAATCCGGTCCGTGGGGCGAGTTGATGCGACCGCAACCCTTCTCACGTCCCACACTGATCGCCGCGGTCGAAATGCTTGAAGGTCACAGCCAAGCACGCTTCAACCAGATGGTCCTGCGGCTCGGCCTAGAGGAGGAGATCGGCTCGGGAACTGCCGTCAGCATCGCAAAAAAGTGCGACATTCTCGGGCGTATCGTCGTCCAAAGATCGGATCAGATCATAGAAACCCTCGAGGGCGCCATGACGCTCAGCGAAGCCGTGGTCCGCGAGGCCGTCGAGCTTCTCAGCGCAGAGCCGCGCTTTCCGCGGGAGATGACCCTTGGTCGCGGTCTGGCCCGTGACGGTTACGTCGTCAGCTTCGATGACCACGGTCGTGATCCGAAATTGCGGGCTGCCTTACCCAGCGAGGTCCAGCTTCCCGCAACCGACGACGAGGTTCATCAGCTTCTCAAATCCTTCCAATTCAAAACACCTCTCGGTCATCTAGATCAGGCCGTTGATGCCCACACGCGTGGCGATTGGGCGGCCTGCAACAGCCAACTGCGGACCTTTCTGGAGAGCCTGTTCGACGACATCGCCCGGAATGTCCGACCGCAGGAAGCGGCGCAGAGGCCCAGCTCGGAGAACCGCCGAGCACTCCTCGCCGACCCGAGCGTCGGCTTTCTCGCCGTCGACCGGAACGAATGGACGGCCGACGGCAAGAACTACGTCAACGGCCTCTTCAAGATGCTGCACACCGAGGGCTCGCACCCTGGACTTTCGGACGAGGACCACAGCACGTTTCGTCTGCATGTCGTCCTCATTACGGCCCGGACCTTTTTGCGCCGCCTCTATCTGGGCCGTTGATCATGATCCACAGCGCCACCAGCATGAAATCGAAGCTCACCTTCCTGGAAACGGTCTATCCGCCAATTTCCAATCAGGAGGCCATCTGGCTTCAGAATAACCCGGAGGTCGAGGCGCTGCTCAGGCAAAGCGACTTCTATATGATCGGCGGTCGATCCGAGGCGAAATATTTGAACTTGATCATAGACCCCGAGACCTACGTAATAATATTCGACTTCGCAATCGGCGATTACTTCCGAGACCCTGTCGAGATACACATTCGTAACCTGCCGGCCGTCCAAGAATCGGAGGCCAACCAATTCTGGATCGAAGCCGGCGATAAAAATATCAGGGTTTGGGATGGACCAATCGGCGAGCCGGGCTCGAACGTACTCGAATGGTTCACGACTGAGAAGCTGATCTGGGATCGGTCGCGCGGGCGCTCCGGCATCGAGCGCTTCGACCGCCACTGCGAAGCAGCCAACTACGACCTTCTCTATGTCGGTATCGCCAAGGTCGGAGACAGCTTCGATCGCCTCATCAACAACGGCCACAAAGCTCGCATGGAAATCCTCGGCAACGAGCCGCAGCGGTATCCAGGCGCGCGCGTTACCGACGAGATCTACCTTTTCCTGTTCAACGTTCAACCGCTGATCATGACGACATTCGAGCCGGAGCATGATTTCGAGAACACGGATTTCAGCGGCACCTACGATCAGAAGCGTATCGTCGCGGACGCCGAGAAAGCTTTCGTCAGCCTCCTGAAGCCCGAATACAACGTGGTGAAGTTCGCCGGCTATCCCAAGGGCGCCGACGGTCTCTACGGCTCGGACTACGTCCGCTACGGCTACGCGCTCTGTGAGGGACTGTCCTTTAACACGGCGCATGGCCGCATCCGGGGAAGCCGCGACGCGGCAACCGGCTTCATCACCGACGATGCCGACGCTATCTTCGTCGAAGGTAACACTGTGAAGCTCTTTGTTTCGGGCGTCGATTTCCTCTCGAACCCTGCTGCGGTGTCAGATTCAGGCTCGGCCCAACCATGAGTCAGCACGACGGCCAGAAGGAAGACACACAGGGGTGGCCTACGATCACTCGCGGTTCGGAATGGCATCGATGGGAGCCGCATATCCATGCACCCGGCACCATCCTCAATAACCAGTTTGGCACCGCCGATCCGTGGGGCTCATACCTCACTACGCTCGAAGCGCTGGTGCCGGCGATCGAGGCAATTGCCGTTACCGACTACTATGTCACCGACACCTACGAGGCATTCCTCAAGAATAAGGCCGCCGGCCGCTTACCCGGCGTAAAGCTGTTGTTCCCAAACATCGAGCTGCGCCTCGATGTCTCTGCGAAGTCGGGCTTCGTGAACATCCACCTCTTGGTAAGCCCCGAGGACCCTGATCATGTCGATGAGGTCAAACGCATCCTCAAGCGGCTGCAATTCGGCGCGCATAATGATCGCTTCGATTGTACCCGCGAAGAGCTGATCAAGCTCGGCAAGCGATCCGACACCACGATCATCGACGATGGAGCCGCGCTCCGGCACGGCGCGACCCAGTTCAAGGTCAACTTCGACCAGCTGCGCAAAGTGTTTCATGAAAGCGAATGGGCAAAAAAGAACATCCTGATCGCCGTTGCAGGCGGCGCCGGAGACGGCACGTCCGGTCTGCGGCAGGCCGCGGACGCGACCACGCGTCAGGAAATCGAAAAGTTCGCCCATATAATCTTTTCGAGCAGCCCGGCGCAGCGTGAATTCTGGCTTGGCCAACGCGGCGTGCCTATCGAGGAGCTGCGCTCCCGCTACGACGGGTGCAAGCCCTGTCTCCACGGGAGCGACTCACATGATCAGAAATCCGTGGGCCAGCCTGACGCCAACCGCTTCTCGTGGATCAAGGGCGCACTGCAGTTCGATGCGTTGCGGCAGGCCTGTATCGACCCGGGGGGGCGGGCATATGTCGGAGAGCAGCCGCCAAGCTCGGCCATGCAATCCCAAGTCATCTCGCACGTCCGGATCGACGATGCCGATTGGGCTACCAGACCCAACATCCCCCTAAATCCTGGCTTGGTAGCTATCATCGGCGCGCGAGGATCGGGAAAGACGGCTCTGGCCGACGTGATTGCGGCGGGCTGCGACGCAATTACGCCCGCCGGCTGGGAAGCAGACGAAAACATCAGCCCCTCATTCCTTGCACGTGCGCGCAAACTCATCGGCGGGGCGACAACGACCCTTACGTGGGGCGGTGGCGCGACCATCACGCGCTCGCTCGACGGCAGCGATGCCAATGGCCATCTGTCGTTCCCGCGTGCCCGATATCTCTCCCAGCAGTTCGTCGAGGAGCTTTGCTCGGCGAAAGGCGCCTCCGATGGCCTCGTCCACGAGATTGAACGCGTGATCTTCGAATCGCATTCGCAGGACGCGCGCGATTGGGCGCTCGACTTCGCCGAGCTGCGCGACCAGCAGACCGCAAGGTTCCAGCAGGCGCGCGAGCGCGAAGCCGAGGCCATTGGCGACATTTCGGAACGTATCGCTGCCGAGTTCGAGAAAGAGAGCCTTGTAGCTTCACTGACAACGCAGGTTGGGCAGAAAAAAAAGTTGATTGCGGACTACACAACCGACCGCGCCAAGCTCGTTGTCAAAGGCACCGAGGCGCAGGTCGCCCGCCACACGCAACTTAGCGAGGCAGCCCAAAAGCTTCGCAACAAGATCCAGTCCTTCGGCAATCAGCGCCGCGCCTTCATCGCCCTACAGGACGAGGTCCGCAGCATGCGGGCCACGGGCGCGCCCGAGCTGCTTCGCCAAGCTCAGGCGCGACACGCCAACAGCGGCTTGAACGTGCAGCAGTGGGACGATTTCCTCTTGATCTACAAGGGCGACGTCGACAAGAGCCTCACGGCTTATGTCGACTGGGCCGATGGCGAGGTCCGCAAGCTCAACGGCGTTCCTCCGCCGCCCTGCGACCCGAATGTCGCCCTCGTGGCCGACACTGCCGATCTCTCGACGCTTCCGCTAGCGCCGATCGTGGCCGAGATGACGCGGCTGGGGGCGTTGTTCAGCGCCGATAAGCTGGTTCGCGATCAATACACGGCACTGACGAGCCGCATCGCGCAGGAAAATTCTGCGCTCCAGACACTCGAAATGCGCCTCACCGACGCAGAAGGGGCTGCAGCGCGCCGAAAAGACCTGCAAACCGAGCGCGACGACACTTACGGCCGAGTCTTCGAAGCGATCATCAATGAGCAAAATGCGCTGGCCGGCCTCTACGCGCCGCTCATGGCGCGGCTCGCGGCGTCGTCCGGCACACTAACGAAACTCAGCTTCTCGGTTCGCCGACTCGCCGACGTCCAAACCTGGGGCTCGTTCGCGGAGGAAAAACTCATCGATAGACGCGAGTCCGGCCCCTTCCACGGCCGCGGCTCGCTGACCGCGGCGGCAACGCAAGCGCTCAAACCCGCTTGGGAGACCGGATCGGCGTCGGATGTCCGAGTGGCCATGACGGCCTTTATGGCAAGATATTTGAGAGACCTGCTGTCGCATGCGCCCTTTGCGCCGACACAGCAGATTGAGTTCAGGGCCTGGTCGAAAAAGTTCGCGCAGTGGCTCTTCGGCACCGACCACATCACCGTCCGCTACGAGATATCCTACGACGGCGTTGACATCCGTAAGCTGTCGCCTGGCACGCGCGGCATCGTATTGCTGCTGCTTTATCTCGCTCTCGACGACTCAGACGACCGGCCGCTCATCATCGACCAACCCGAGGAAAACCTCGACCCCAAGTCCGTCTTCGACGAGCTGGTGGCACTCTTCGTCGCGGCCAAGGCGAAGCGCCAGGTGATCATGGTGACGCACAACGCCAACCTCGTCATCAATACCGACGCAGATCAGATTATCGTCGCCGAAGCTGGCCCGCATCCATCGGGTGGTCTTCCTCCCATCAGCTACGTTGCCGGTGGCCTCGAGAACGCGGCGATCCGCAAGGCCGTCTGCGACATCCTTGAGGGCGGCGAAGCTGCGTTCCGCGAGCGCGCGCGTCGGCTTCGCGTCCGTCTCGATCGATGAGGTCGCGCACGACAATGATGCACGACGCGCTGCCAGCTCCTGTGCCGACGCTCCTCACCTCACTGGCCCAGCACGGTTGGGGTAGACACGTTACGCCCGGAGACGACGCGGGGTCCGTCGTCAACGAACTCGGCCGGATCGGGGATATGCTCGGTACGCGCGTCACGGGCCGAGCCGGCGCCCTTGAGCAGGTGATCCAGCCAATAGCGCCCGACGACGCGCATCCAAGATCCCTCAGCGCGCAATTCGGCTTAAATGCCTTGCCCTTTCATGTCGACCTCAGCCATCGGCCCCGTCCATGTCGCTATGTGTTACTAGGGTGTCTTGACCCCGGATTGCCCAGCGCCGCGACGATGCTGCTTGATTGGCGAAAGCTCGGCTTCTCACCGGATGAACTTCGCCTTCTCGAAACCGCACCGATCCTTGTACGCACTGGTCGGCGGTCATTCTACTCGACGCTCTTGTCGCCCGAGCGCGCCTTTCTTCGCTACGATCCCGGCTGTCTCGAAGCCGTCGACGGGCGCGGTCGCAACGCCCTGGACCTCGTCCAGTATCGACTGCGCGCCGGCTTGCCAGAAATCCATCAATGGCGATTCGGCGACATCCTGATCATCGACAACTGGCGCGCCCTGCACGGGCGTGCGCCGTCGGACCAAGGCTCCGGACGCCGCCTCGCGAGGATACTCATAGATGCCTGAGAACATCTTCATCGCGATCAGTGGCGACGCGCTTCATGCAAAGTCGAAGGTTTACGTCGGCCGTGCATTGGCCAGAAAGTCCGATGGTGACCTCGACGAATATCAGCTTTGGGCTTCGCTTGCTCTTGAGCTGCTAGGGAAGGCCGCGCTCGCACGTAAGCATCCGAGTCTAGTAGTCGATCCGACTCATTGGCAGTCGATGTTCGTCGCTGCGGGTATCAACGTCACGACGGACGTAAAGACGATCACCGCCAAGACCCTATTCGAGCGTCTCGCCCATCTGGTTCCTCGGTTCGACAAGACCGTTCAAAAATTTTGCCAAGATATCGCGGAGCGTCGCAACGCAGAGCTCCACTCGGCCGACCTGCCTTTCAAGACGATGAAGCTAGACGCCTGGGAAGCACGCTATTGGCACGCCTGCGACACGATCCTCCACCAGATGGGATCGTCTCTGGAACAATGGCTGGGCGCAGCCGATGCCACTGCTCCCCGGCAATTGCTCGATGAGGCGGCGAAGGCCTTGGACTCAGCCGTCAAACTTCGCGTCCGAGCGGCTCAGGAGCAGTTCGAAGCGCTGAAGAAGGTCGAGCGCGAGCGCTTGACGGCCGAGGCTGAACTTCGGGAGCCCAAGCATCAAAAGGGCCTTTTCAAGGGCAGCTACGACGAGATATGGCCGGAGTGCTGCCCGGCCTGCAAATGCCGCTCCTTCATGACCGGCGAGCAGACCGGCGAAGACATCAGCGAAGAACGCGACGAACACGCCATCTGGGAAATTGTCGATCGCGAATTCGTTGGTGAGGAATTTCGGTGCCCGAGTTGCGAGTTGACCCTCATCGGAAGCGACGAGATCGACGCGGCAGGCCTGAACTACATCCATGAGGATCAGCAGGAACGCGAGATGGAATACGAGCCCGATTACGGCAACGACTGATGGCGCTGATCACCCGAACAATGCACCATGACAATTAGAATCGAACGTATCGCAGATTAGAATTCTTGGCGGCGCCGTTTAGAACCAGAAAGGCGGGGAAAGTCTTCCCCTGCGGCTGAGCCAAGGTCTCTGCCGACCCCATCAGCGGGGACACCCCCAGGCTGTGCCAGAACTCCGCGGCCCAGCTCTGCCATCCGCCGAACTCGGCTGACGCGAAGCGAGGCCGCGCCTCAGATCGGCGTGATCGCGCTCGCCCCGAAGGCGTTCACCGCGTGGAGGATGTTGAAGGCCAGGATGGAGAGAGCCGCTTCCGCCTTCACCGCCTTCAGCCCCCTCGTCAGGAACCTCCCGCCGCTCGACATTCGCTTTATTGTGCCGAACGGGTGCTCGACCGTGCATCGTCGGATGGTCATCAGGCTCGGGTCGGCGTGGATCCGCGCCTCCATACGATCCAACGCACCCTGATCGACCAGTCGGTGGATCGTGCGCTGGGCACCGGGCGTGCACTTCGGTTTCAACGCACAGCTACTGCAGGCCGATGTCCGATACCGCATCGCTCGGTTACGCGTGTGGAGGCCTGATGGACGCAATGTCTGCGCGGCCGGGCAACGGATGGTATCGCTTGCTTCGTCATAGACGAACTGCGCCGGCCGGAAGTGGTCCGAGTTCATCGCACCGCGTTTGATCGGCGCCGCCACCACGATGTGCTCACGCTCGCACCGGGCAATCTCTTCAGCGTTAGAGTACCCGCCGTCGGTCAACACCTGTAGAGTTTCGACCTCCAACACCTCTTTCGTGCCGACGGACATGGGGTGGAGCAAATGGCTGTCGTTGGCGTCATTGTAGACGTCGTGATGAACGATCAGTCCGCTCTCGACGTCGACGACACTCTGGAGATTGTAGGAGGGCGTCTTGGGCGCGCGGCCGTAGCCCATGGGCTTTGCCTCCGGCTCGCCGAAGACCAGGACCTTCTCGTCGCGGTGCTCCAGTTCCTGCTGCCGCCGGCCTAGCCGATCCTTCCGGCGTTGCAGCGAGGCGATCGCCGCCGTGAACCCCTCCCGATGCAACGGCTGATCTGCGAAGCCCTGGGCCACGGTCTCGTCGATAATATCCAAGCGGTCGAGGTAGTAGGCGATTTCCTTCTCGGTGTGGGCGATGTCGCGGGCGAGGCGTTCGGCGCCGGCGATGTTCTTCGGACTGGCGACGGCGCGCATCTTCGTTCCATCCAGCGCTACCATGCGCCCGCCGATTAGCCCCTGTTCGCGACAAAACTGTACGAAGGCCGCGCTCGCGGCGACGATCGCGTCCGGATTGTCGTGCCGGAAAGCGGCAATGGTCCGGTAGTCCGGCGCCAACCGGCGCATCAACCACAACGCTTCGACGTCCCGGACGCAGGCGCGCTCAAGATGCCGAGACGATCTGACCTGATTGAGATAGCCCCAGATGTATAGGCGCAGCATGTCGCCGGGCTGGAAGCCTGGCCGTCCGGTCGCCGCGGCTACTACCCGGTGGAAGCCCAGTTCGGCGAGGTCGAGGCTCGCGACGAACGCATCGACAACGCGGACGAGGGAGTCCGACGCAACATAGTCGTCGACGCAAGGCGGTAGCAGACTGATCTGATGTCGGCTCTCACCGTCGATGAAGCCCATAGCCGACTCCTGCCCGTGCAACACATTGATTCTAGATTGCTTTGTCCCCCTCGACCAGTTGCGTCGAGTGTTTGTGGCTCAGCGCACCATCTACCTCCGGATGCGTGAGACTGAGGTTGGGTGCCCCGGGTCTAGCGTACGGCCTCCGCCAACTTATCAAACATTGTCGACCAGCCCTCTTCCAGCCCAGGACGGGCGTCGGCTGGTACAGGCTCTTGGGTGAGCGTGAGCCTACTGCCTGCGCCATCGGACTCGATTTCCACCTTGACCCGGCAGAACTCTGGCGAGAACTGCGGCATTCCAAAGGTAAAGACCAGCAGGCCAGGGCGGTCGATCTCAAGATATTCGCCAAGGGCGACAAAGTCGACGCCGTCGCGCCGGTCGGCAATACGCCATGCGCCGCCGACGCGGGCGTCGATTTCGGTGCTGTGCGACTGACTGGCCGGCGTTGTGAACAGCCAAAGCCGCGCCGTCTCTGGATTCAGCCAAGCGTCGAACAAACGTTCCGGAGAAGCCGAGAAACGCCTGGTAAGGGTCAGGGACACGAGATTTTCGGGGTTCATCGGCGGGGTCCTTTCGGTGCGTTCGGGGTGTCGGTTGGCTGGCGAGCCGCTGTCGCGGCATTCTCGGACTTCAAGAGAGCATCGAGCCCAGCAAGCTGTTCGGTCCAGAGGTCCGCGTAGAAGCGAAGCCAGGCTTCTGCCGAAGCGAGCGGCACGGCTTCTATGCGGCACAGGTGGGCGCGTCCCTCGACCCGACGGCGCACGAGCCCCGCCGTCTCGAGTACGCGCACGTGTTTTGAGGCGGCCGGGAATGACATTGAAAACGGCGCGGAGAGCTGACCGATCGACTGTTCCCCCGACTTGAGACTTGCCAGCATCGCGCGCCGAGTCGGATCGGACAGCGCGCGGAAAACCCGGTCCAGGCCAATATCCTGATTTAAAACCATATGGTTTAATATCGCGGGCGAGGGGATATGTAAACCATTTGGTTTGGAGTCGAGCGGCCCCCCGCACAGCTTTTTGCACAGCCTGCCCCGCAACGCCCCTTCAGAGTGAGAGTGCGGACGGGTTTTCCGTGACGGGTTGAGTGCCGGGAGAGAGGCTTTCGGCGCCCGTCGTGGAGATTTTTCCCATGAACATGCAGGTTCTCGAAGCTCGCCGCGATATGAGCGGCGGCTACAAAGTGGATGTCACGCGCGGCGAACGCGTCGGCCGGGTCTCGTCCGAATGGTTCTCGCGACCCGATGACGAGCGGTTCCTTTCGCTGGGCGAGCTGGCCAGCGCGGTGCGTGGCCGTTCTGAGCGCAGCCGAACCCGTGTCGTCGAAACCGCCCTCATT
>Ga0209698_10008280_pt1 | contig 10763 bp, 8 predicted proteins | sample LitLauG_LLR_2012_FD_187203 | JGI IMG/M metagenome (GOLD analysis project Ga0209698, IMG submission 187203) | Freshwater sediment microbial communities from Pennsylvania, USA - Little Laurel Run_MetaG_LLR_2012 (SPAdes) (version 2) | ecosystem: Environmental > Aquatic > Freshwater > Creek >... | reverse complement strand
GTGGAGTAACTCGCATCCCGCAACGCCCGCACCCGCGCCCCGAATTTCGTGGTGTGATTCCCGTGAATCACCGAAGTGTAGTTCTGCACCTCGTAGTGATCCTGATGGTCACTGATCGTGCCCTGATTGTTGCCGCCTCCGCCAAACGCTCCGCGCACATTGATCGTCGGATCGCTGCTGAGAGCACTCTGCGAATCGAGTTCGCGAAGATATTGAAATCGCGTCTCATTCACGACTTTGGCCCCGTAAACCTGCGTATCGCCGATCTGAAACGTGTGCTCTTGCGACAGGTCGTTGTACCCCTGTGTCGGCAGCGTGAACTGCCCGACTCCATCGTTGTTCTGCTCATCCCGGAAATACTGGTAGCGCGCCGTCAGCGTGTTGTTCTTGGTGATGGCATAGTCGAGGCGAGGGCTGACATTCGTGCGATACCGTGGATTCGGAACGGATTCAAGAAGGGTCGTCTCCTCCAGGGTTGTTGGATCAAGTGTCTGGGCATTGACTGCCGCCAGATCGTTGATGTTACGGCGCTCAGCATTCACGAAGAACGAAGCCGCCTTGCCCAGCGGACCGCCGAGGTTGCCGCTGTATTGGGTCGAATCGTATCCCTGCTCGTTGCCGGCAAAACGGCTGTGCGAGTTGAACGCGGAATCGTTCCCTAATACGAACAACTGCCCGTGAAATTTGTCCGTCCCCGGCTTGGTGAAGATCTCGATCCGGCCGTAGCCGAGTTTGTCGTATTCGGACGAGAACGGATTCTGGTTGATGCGAACTTCGCGAATCGACGATTTGGGCGGAAGCTGGCCCGCCGTAAACCCGTCGATGTACATCTGGCCGCCATTGGGCCCAGCCGACGGCCCTGCCAGTGCCTGCAGGTCCGAAAGCAATTCGTCGGGGTCGTCCGGCAGAGCTTCCAGTTCCTTCCCTGAAATCGTGATCGCGCCTGCGTTGTTCGTTGGATTCACGTCGACCGTCGGAGCGTTTTCGGAGACCTGGACCTTCTGTGTCTCCACTTCGATGGTCATCGATACATTCAGCCGCAGCGGTTGGTCCGCGACTACAACACTGTCGTTCTCGTACAGCGCAAATCCAGTCGCCGATACCGTGAGCGTGTACTTTCCCGCGGGCAGGCTCTTGAACTCATACATCCCTTGACCATTGCTCTGCACCACGATCGGCGCACCGGTCGCCGGAGTCGCGATGACGCTCGCACCTGAAATTGCGGCGCCGGAAGGATCCGTCACTTGTCCGCGCAACGCACCGCCCGGTGCGGGTTGTTGCGCCAACGATGAAAGAACGCAAATTAACAGCAACAACAGTACGAATGCGGAACGCAGATAGTACTCGACCTTCATTTTCCTCTTCCATTTCTGAATACATAAATTACGAAACAATAAAATCGGGCGGAGCTCCTATTGCGATGCGTCGCCTCCGGGAGCGCCCCCGCCCAGAGCCCACGGTGTCAGCATCATGGCCTGGCCCGCGCTGGGCGCAGCTTGCAGGATGGGTTCGACGCCACTCAACAGGGTGATCGCCGTGTGCGGACTTGAGGCCGTACCCTCTGTGGCCAGAATGATCACCGCATCGCCCTTTTTCAGATTCATCTCTGCCAGGCTCGTAGACGGCATCCGGCTTAACATTCGCTGAAGATCGGGAGGTCCGCCTGCACGATTTCCGCCACCCCCCATCCCTCCGCCGGACCAGGTGCTGCCCCCGGGCGAAGGCGCCTGGCCATTCCCTTGACCGGCCGGCTTCGTCCCGGCTGCTCCGGGGGTTCCAGGTGGCATCATGCCTCTCAGGCGCGCGGCAAACATCTGCGCCATTTCGGCCGGAATCTTGTGAAGTTGCGAATCGGCGGATACTTTTACCTGCACCGTTTTCTTGGTGGTCAGATCTTGAACGCTCAAAACACCGGAGCTTGCATCGACCGACTTAACCGTGGCTGCGAACTGCGGGAACACGCCGGCATAGATCTCTTCGGCGGTCATCTCCGTCCCGTCTGCGTTCTTATTTCCCCGCACACGCAACTGGTCGCCGGGATGAATGTCCCCCAGCGAACTTGGCGTCGCATCCTCCGGCTTGGCGGAATCCGGCCCGTACCGATGGACAACAGCGTCCTTTGTCGCGTGGATCACTAGCGACTTCTTTCCCGCCAGGCTGGGGACGGAGAGCGTCACGTTTCCTGCGGCTGCATCGACGGAATCCACCAAGCCTCCCGCACCCCGCTTCTGCCAGTCTTGTTTCATCTGGTCGGACACCGCAGCAACGGCCGTCTGGGTGATAACCATGACCTCCAGCGCGGCGAGTGAGTTGCCGTCAGCCGATCCGATACCGCGCACGCGGACGGTGTCGCCTACATGCAGATCGGTTGCCTGCAGCGGAGTTGCGTTCTTGAGATCCTTGTCTCCGGGGGCGAGCCGCAAAATGCGAGCCGTGGGTTGTATCGTGACCGAAACCTCGGGACCTGAGGCCTGCGCCAAAGTGAGCGCGTTTCCGTTGATCGTCTTGACCGTGCCAATGCGCTTGGCAATTGCGGCCGGGGCATCCGTCTGCCCCGACGCCGACGGGCAAACAGGACCGGCCACCCAACTCGCCAGCACAAGCCATGCCACCAGTACTGCGGTTTTTCTGTTCATACACACCCACCTCTACTGTAACCCGCCGGAACTGCCGCAAGTTTATGATTTACAAAGTTTTACCCAACCCCAACGAACCATAACAAAGGTCGAATCCCGCTGCGGAACTCCACCCGCACCCAGACAGACAATAGACGGCTGCCTTGCACCATCGATACGATTTTTTTGATTGCCCTTTTTGAACCCGGGCTCTGCGGATGCGTGTATCTATCTTACGTTGGTGCTTGTGCTGGGGCTTATCGGCCGTTCTGCCGCTGGCATGTGCCGCGCAGGCGTTGCCAGAGAAGTCCGGCGGAGCCATCCTGCATACCCAGGGCGGCGTCTGGGTCAACGGCTACGAGGCGCATGATTCGTCCGCCGTCTTTGCCGGTGACGTCATCGCAACCAAGACCGGCGCTTCCGCCAACCTCGGCCTCGAGGGCTCGACCGTTCTGCTCGCACCCGAAACCGTTGGCAAGTTTCAAGGTGACTTTCTCGAACTGGACCACGGTGCCGTCTCCGTCACGACTTCCCGAAGTTTTAAAGTCCGGGTGAAATGCGTTCTCGTGACGCCCGTGTTGAACGATTGGACCGAATATGCGGTCACAGATGTAACTCCTACGTTGCAGGTGGAGGCTCGTAAGCTGGATGTGAACGTGGAACACGAACAAGGACGCGGCAAGGAGGCGACACCCAATCAAGCGTCAGAACGCGCGTCGGTTCACCAGGGCGAGCAGAAGAGTTACAACGAAACCGATATTTGCGGAGCACCCGTGCAGCCGGCGTCCCCCGCTTCGGGGATCAGTCCCAAGTGGATCGCCGCTGGAGCTGCCGGAGCGGGCCTGCTCATCCTCATCCTGGTTCACGGCGGCGGGAACCCGAAACCCCAGGTCAGCCCTTCGCAACCCTGATCATGGGTTCAAAGGATTCGTTCGTGGGGATAACCGGCCGCGACCAGCGCGGTCAGCAACTCCGCAATATGTTCGGGACCTCGCGTTTCCATCGTCATGTCGATTGCCGTGTCTCCCAGGTTTACCCCGTGATAGGCGCGGTCGTAGGCGGTCTCAACAATGTTGGCTCGGTGATCGGCGAGAATTCCGGTGAGCCTGTGCAAGGCTCCGGGATAGTCCGGCAGATGAACGCGCAAACGAACCAGCCGGCCATCTTTGACCAGGCCGCGCTCGATGATCCGCGACAAAAGCGTGACGTCAATGTTGCCGCCGCAGACCAGCACTGCCAGGCGCTTGTCCTGTACTGCTAGCTTGCGGTTCACTACGGCAGCAATCGCGGCCGCGCCCGCTCCTTCCGCCAGCGTCTTTTCGCGCTCCAGCAGCAGCAGGATCGCGTTGGCGATTTCCTCCTCTTCTACGGTGACAATGTCATCGACATACTTCTGTACCAGGGGAAGAGTCCGCTCGCCGGCCCGGCGCACGGCGATGCCGTCAGCAATGGTTTTTGCCGCTTCGAGTGTGACTGGCTTGCCCTGCGCTACAGCCGCCTTCATCGATGGCAGGCGCGACGGCTGCACTCCATACACTTTCACCTTGGGATTCGTTTCTTTCACCGCGCAAGCGATTCCGCCGATGAGGCCCCCACCTCCGATAGGGGAAACCACAGCTTCGATGTCGGGTTGCTGCGAGAGAATCTCCAGACCCAGCGTTCCCTGCCCGGCAATCACGGCATCATCGTCGAACGCGTGAATCAGAGTCAGGTGGTCCTGCTCGCTGAGTTCGATGGCTTTACCGTAGGCTTCGTCGTAATTGGCCCCATACAACACCACTTCGGCGCCGTAGGCACGGGTCGCCGAAACCTTGGTCAGCGGCGTGGGCAGGGGCATCACGATGCGAGCCCGGATGCCGTGCCGCCCGGCATGATAGGAAACTCCCTGCGCATGATTGCCGGCCGAAGCCGCAATCACGCCCCGCCCCCGCTCTTCCGCATTCAGCGTCAGCAGCTTGTTGAGGGCGCCGCGTTCCTTGAACGCGCCCGTGCGCTGCTGGTTATCGAGCTTCAGAAAAATGGAATTCTGCGTCAGGCCGGAAAACGTCTCCGAATGCGTGCACGGTGAAATGCGGATGTCTGCACGAATCCTGCTGAGAGCGGAATGAATGTCCGAGAGTTGGATCATTGCTGCCCGAAAGGCCGGCAGATTAGAAACGCCAGAACGCCCCGCCACCCACAAAGAAGTTGTGCTGGCGCGTTTTTCCGGTCGGAGCTAGCGGAAAATCAGGTTCCCCGGCCCAGAAGTCGCGCACATCCATGCGAATGCTGAGCTTCCTCCAGACCTTCACGTCCAGTCCAAAACCCGCTTCGATCACCGCGCTGGTCTTCGATTTTCCGGGGTTGACCCCACCATAGATCAACTGGGTGTTCTCGCTGATGTGCCCGATGCCCGCGCCGAAGCTGATCCAGGGTGAGACGGCTGTGGTAGGGAAAAGATTTACGCGCGCCGCAGGAGTCACGAACATCTTCTTGAGATCGGACGGCACCACCGAGAACCCGTACTGGCCCGCGTTCAGGTCAACATCCCAGTTGTAAACAAACAATCCTTCCGCCGATACAGAGTACACGGGCGTCACCAGGAAACGCCGGGCATATTCGCCTTCAACGGTCAGGCCCTTGCCCGTATGAATGACTGGGTCAAAATAGGTTGCGCCCGATATGCCTTGATCGCTGGTAAAGGTGCGTCCGAGAATTCCGCCGACTTCGTTTTTCCCGTCCTGCGCAGACGCCGACACCGCAAAAATCGTCGCTACAACAAGCATTGCAATGCAAAGCCGTTTGCCAGACATTTCCCCTCCAGCGAGGTACTTCCCTGCCTAAATTGTTACGGCGGTAAGAGCTAGCCTAGCACGATCAAGCCGGTTTTGGACCCGGGGGGAACTAATCTTTCTGGTTCAAATCCTGTGGAATACGTGGGCCAGTAGCGCCGGCGTCCCGCCGCCTGTCGCGGAGGCTACTAGCCTCCGCGATGGCACAAGCTCACTGAACCCGCTGATTTTCTCCAGGGGAAAAATATCTACATTCATGCTCGGCAGCTTCTGGTCCGGCCAATTTGCCATACCCAATCCGCGGCCTCTAGTTCATTTTCCCCAGATCTCCAGGGTGCTCCGAAGCCGTTGAAAAAATGCCGCGACAGCACTGGTGCCATGAGCTGGTGATTCTAACCACAGTCTCATGTGATGGAGAGCATTGCGTTCGACATGCAAAGAGCAGATGCTTGCCAAGGCGAAAGCGGTGTAAGCAGGAATCATGCGACGGGAGCTAAGTCTTTGCGGCTCAAGATTTTACCCCTAAGTGATTGAGCCCCATGGATTACTTCGCAATTTGCCGCTAAGTTGATGATCCTAATAGACCGGGGGGGAGGGGGGATACCCTTCGCGCCCCTCAATTTTCAAATCAAACTCGCTTCGTACAAATCAAGCTCGCGCGTTCCTTGCGGAGTCAGTTTTTCGGCGAATGCTAAAATAAAAAGATTGCATGTCAGTCAAGGATCTCACTGTCAGCGGTTCCCCCGAGTTGAAAGCCCAAAAATCTCAGGAGAATGCGCCCTCGAAAGCGGACGTGCGCCCGCAAAAGGTCGGCTTCGTCAGCCTGGGATGCCCTAAGAACCTCGTCGATAGCGAGGTCATGATGGGAATGTTGGCGCGCGCCGGCGCGGAACTAACCCGCCGCGCCGAAGACGCTGACGTCATCGTCGTCAATACCTGCTCGTTCATCGACAGCGCTCAGCAGGAGTCGGTCAACACCATTCTCGAGATGGCCGCACACAAAACCGCGGGCCGTGCAAAGAAACTGGTCGTCGCCGGATGCCTGGTAGAGCGCTTCCGCGACCAGATTCGTAAAGACATCCCTGAAGTCGATGCGGTCGTCGGAACCGGCGAGTTGGTGAACATCCTCTCAGCCGCTGGCATCGCTCCTGCCCCGGCGCAAACGAATTCTCCCCTGGTCGTGCTGAACTCGCGTCCAGAAGGCGATGCGCGCGCGGCGCAAGGTCGCTTCTCCCGTGAGTCGTGGGACGGAGCCATCGGAGATCTCCCCAACTATCTCTACGACGAAGAAACCCCACGGATTCTCGCCACGCCAAAGCACATGGCCTATATCAAGATCGCCGAGGGCTGCGATCACCCCTGCACGTTCTGCATCATCCCGCAGCTGCGCGGCCAGTTCCGCTCGCGGCGGTTTGAATCGGTCATTGCCGAAGCCCAGCGGCTGGCGCAGAGCGGCGTCCGCGAGATTACCCTGATTGGTCAGGATACGACCTGTTACGGCGAAGATTTTGCCCTGAAAGATGGCCTCGCGCTGCTGCTTGAAAAACTCGCGGGCATTGACGACTTGCGGTGGGTCCGGTTCCTTTACGCCTATCCCAACAAGATTACCGGCAGGCTCCTGGACACGATCGCGTCGCACGAAAAGATCTGCTCCTACATGGATGTCCCCCTGCAACACGCCTCGGCATCGGTGTTGAAACGCATGAAACGCGGCGGAGGCGCCGACGTTTTCCTCAAATCGATCGAGAAGATGCGTCGTGTCATTCCTGATCTGACGCTGCGCACATCTTTTATCGTCGGATTCCCGGGGGAGACAGAAAAAGAATTCGAGGAACTCTGCGCGTTCGTCCGCGAGGCGCAGTTCGACTGGATGGGAGCGTTCTCCTACTCGGATCAGGACGGCGCGCGCGCGTATGACTTGGAGAACAAGCTGTCGCCGCGGGAGATCGAACGCCGGCGTAAGCATCTGATGTCGATTCAGCGTCAGCTCAGTAAGAAGAAAAAAAAGAAACTCGTCGGGCGCGAATTTGCTCTTCTGCTCGAAGGCGAGTCCGAGGAGAGCGAACTGCTGCTCGAAGGCCGCACTGCGATGCATGCGCCGGAAATCGATGGCAAAGTCTTTGTCAACGAATTCCCGGACAACATCGCGCCCGAACCGGGTCAGTTTTACCGCTGCGAGATTACCGAAGCCCACGATTACGACCTGGTCGCCAGAATCCTCTGATCGCGCGCCTTGCGTTTTTTAGATCTGCAATCAGACGTCTTCCCTCTAGAATAGGAGCGGCTATGGCCCGCAAACGCGCAGTCAAAGTCCGCTGCCCGATCTGCAAGAAAGGCGTGAAAAGCGCCGACCTACAATTCCCTTTCTGCAGCGAACGTTGCCAGCTGATCGATCTTGGGAAGTGGGCGAGCGACGGATACGTGATTTCATCGCCGACAACAGACTCTGAAGAGCCAATGCGGGACGAGTCTCCAGAAGATTCCGACTGAGCCTGCAAAGCGTGACTCCCGTGGTAGTACGCTGGAACGTGCGGGCTGGCAGCCCGCACGACCGCCGCCGAGGACGGCGGCGCTACGATCTTGCAAAGCGATGACTACCGAGAATCAGCCCCCGTCCGAGACGCTGCGAGAGGATAGCGCGAGCCTTCCGCGCACGAGCGGAGACGGCGCCAAGTCTCAGGCCCCGCTTTGGGCAACCCTCATTGCTACCTTTTTCCGGATTGGTTATATGCGCCCCGGTCCAGGCACGTGGGGATCGGCGGTGACGGTGCTGTTATGGGCGGCGTTGGCGTATACGCTGCCGCAGGCGGCGCGTACGCCTGTGCTGGTCGCGCTCGCCATCGCAGTGATTCTTATCGGCATTCCGGCCGCGACTCGGACCGCCCGCGCCTCGGCGCAGAAAGATCCCAGCTTTGTAGTCATCGACGAAGTTGCCGGACAACTCATTTCCCTTTTTGCGGTACCCTTCTCTTGGAAAACCTTCCTCGCCGGTTTTATACTTTTTAGAGTCTTCGACATCCTCAAACCACCTCCCGTCCGACAATTGGAGCGGCTTCCTGAAGGAACCGGGATCGTGCTCGACGATGTGGGGGCGGGAATTTATGCGCTTGCAGTGATGCAACTTCTCCTCCACCTGGGTCTACTAAAATAGTTACGGGTTACAAGCATCCAGTTCCGAGCAACAGCTCACCTCGGATGCCTGGTACCAGTACTCGGTATTTCTTCATGGGATTTTCTGACCGCATTCTCGGCAGGAAGAACGCGAACGGCAGTCCGCATATTGAATCGGTTTCGCCCTCCGCGGCACTGACGGGTGGCGAAGTGCGCATCACCGGTTCCGGCTTGCGTCCGCCGCACCTGATCCGTCCCTCAGTGAAGTTCGGGGACTACGAAGGAGCGATCGTGATCAGTTCCGACGGATTTGTTGTCACCCGTGTACCGGAAGGCGCGACGTCGGGTCCGGTCGTGGTCACAACCGACGGGCATGCCAGCAACCCGCAGACGGTGAGCGTCGCAGTACCGATCGCCGAGAATCTGCATCCCGTCACAAATCCAGGCATTGATGCCGAGGGTAATATCTTCGTCACCTTCTCTGGATCCCGTGGGCAGAAAGTTCCAGTCTCCATCTTCAAGATCGACACGAATTACAACGTCAAGCCGTTCGTCTCGGAGATGATGAACCCGACCTCAATTGCCTTCGACCGGCAAGGGCAGGTCTATGTTTCCTCTCGCTTCGACGGGGCAGTCTATCGAGTCGCGCAGAACGGGACGATGATCACGTACGCAGAGGGTATGGGAGTCGCGACGGGTATCGCGTTTGACCGTGACGGAAGTCTCTACGTAGGCGACCGCAACGGCACCATCTTCAAGATCTCGCGCGACCAGCAGGTCTTCGTATTTGCGACGCTCGAAGTCAGCGTCTCGGCCTATCACCTGGCGTTTGGTTTGCAGGGAGATCTCTTCGTCACCGGCCCCAACGACCGTGTCTTCCGGATCGATCCCAATGGCGCGGTGAGCACTTTCTACAAAGGACTTGGTCGTCCGCAGGGATTGGCATTCGACGTCGAAGGCAATCTTTACGTTGCGGCTTCGCTGGCCGGAACGCGAGGCATTGTCCGCATAACACCGGACGGCAAGGCACGACTCGAAATTTCAGGACAGGGATTGGTTGGACTCGCATTCGGACCTGGGCGCAGCGTGATCCTCGCGACGACGAGCGCAGTGCATCACTTGTCGTGGAATATTCAGGGACTACGCCTGGTGCCGGAGTAGTTGTGCGTGTTCCTCAACGTGGTCCGCGTGCTCTGTAGTTTTCATTTACACTCGTAGCGCGTGAATGCCGAAATCATCGCGGTGGGATCCGAGATGCTCACTCCCCATCGCGTCGACACGAATTCGCTGTATCTGACTGAGCAACTCAATCTGCTGGGCGTCGACGTGATCTTCAAGAGCATCGTGGGCGACCACCTGCGTCATCTGGTGGCCGCGGCCCAGCACGGGCTGTTTCGATCGGACATCCTCATTTTCAGCGGTGGGCTCGGCCCAACGGAAGATGACTTGACTCGCGAGGCGGTTGCCGAAGCGCTGGGTGTAGGGCTGTGCCGCGATCCCGAAATCGTTGCCAAGCTGGAAATGCGCTTCGCGGAGCGCGGCTGGAAGATGACGCCTAACAACATCAAGCAGGCAGACGTTATCGAGGGTGCGACCGTACTCCCCAACCCCAACGGGACGGCTTCGGGACAATGGCTCAGCGGACAATTCGAAGGCCGCGAGAGAATCGTGATTCTGCTGCCCGGCCCGCCGCATGAGATGAAGGCTTTGTTCGAAAACGAGGTGCGCGAACGCTTGCGTGCCAAAGTTCCGACGGCGTATTTGTTCACTCGCACATTAAAAGTCGCCATGCTGGGGGAATCTGCGGTCGATGCCCGCGTGGCTCCGATCTACAAGCGCTATTCCGACGTCGAGACGACAATTCTGGCGGGCGCTGGAGAGATCGAATTGCACTTTAAGACTCGCGCTGCCACCTTGGCAGCCGCTCAGGCTCGCGCCGACGAAGTGGCCGGGCTGGTCGAAGACGAGCTCGACGATGCGGTGTACTCGCGCGAAGGGCAGACACTCGAACAGATCGTCGGCTACTGGCTCCAGATGCGGAACGCCACCCTGGCGGTTGCTGAGTCTTGCACGGGAGGGTTGCTCGCCGAGCGTATTACGTCCGTTGCCGGAAGTTCGCGGTATTTTGTCGGCGGCGCGGTCGTTTATTCCAATCATCTGAAGACGGAACTGGCTGGCGTGCCGGCGGAGATGATCGAGCGCCATGGCGCAGTGAGCCGCGAGGTCGCAGCCGCGCTCGCCGAGGGAATCCGGTATCGGTGTGAGT
>Ga0209698_10008279_pt1 | contig 10763 bp, 10 predicted proteins | sample LitLauG_LLR_2012_FD_187203 | JGI IMG/M metagenome (GOLD analysis project Ga0209698, IMG submission 187203) | Freshwater sediment microbial communities from Pennsylvania, USA - Little Laurel Run_MetaG_LLR_2012 (SPAdes) (version 2) | ecosystem: Environmental > Aquatic > Freshwater > Creek >... | reverse complement strand
GGCAGCTTGCCCAGGGCGGCGGCGTTCAGCGCCTCCCAGAACTCGCCTTCACTGGAGGTGCCGTCGCCCAGCGAAACGTAGGTGACCTCGTCGTTCTGGAAGCTGACATTCTTGAAACGGCGGTAATCCGTGGTACCGGATGGTGGCGGTTCGGCAGCCTTGGGACGGTGCGCGAAATAGCGTCCACCCTCGGCACAACCCACCGCCTGCAGAATCTGCGAACCGGTCGGCGAAGACTGGGTCACGATGTGCAGCGACGGATAACTCCAGTGCGAGGGCATCTGGCGCCCGCCGGAGCTGGGATCGTCCGCGGCACCCACACCCTGCAGGAACATCTGATACGGCCCAACGCCTACGGCCAGGCACAGGCCTCGGTCTCGATAGTATGGGTAGAACCAGTCGTATCCAGGCCGAAGGGCGAGACCCGCGGCAACGCCGACCGCTTCATGCCCCGCGCCCGACATCTGGAAATAGATCTTCTGCTGGCGTTTGAGCAGGATTTCCCGGTCGTCGATACGCCGGGAGGTGTACATGAGGCGGTAAGCCTGGATGAGTTGATCGCGGGAGAGCCCGTCTTGAACCTTCGACTTCTTTGTTCCGTTGGCCAGGGCCAGCTTGGGATCGGTCTTTGTCGTCGCCATCCGGGTGATTGATTCCTATGGGTTTAGATTCCGGCCAGCCATGCCGCGATTCCCCGTAGGGGATTGAACTTTTTGGATTGTATATGCTGGGGCGGGGTTGGGAAAGCCGGAGTTTCGGGTATAGGGATGGGAGTTATTCGTCGTCATTTACAAGCGCTCCCGCGCATCAACAATGTGACCTGACCACCGGAATAGTCACGTTTGAAAAGCTCAATCCGCACAAGCCTAAGGCGAGTGGTCAGACCATGTGACCGGGATAACGAAATGATGTGATTACAATCACAGACGACAGTTCCGGCAAAACTCTAGAGTGCTTCTCCAGCGAGCGCGTTTTAACTTTCTGGTCCTCCCCCCGAACGAGCTCAGCAAGCCACTTCAGCCCCGGCGGCCGCAGTCGCCGGGGCTTTGGACTTCTTGGAACTAGACGTTTCAGCGGCGTGTCTGCGGCAGCACCGGCGCGCTCCCCACCACGTTTATATCCTCCACAAAATAGCGACGCTGAAAATAGAGAGCTACGTTGACCAGCCCGATCAGCGCGGGAACCTCGACCAGCGGCCCGATCACCGCTGCGAACGCTGCGCCTGAATTGATTCCAAAGACCGCCACGGCAACCGCAATGGCAAGTTCGAAATTATTGCTCGCGGCTGTAAAGGACAAAGTCGCCGTCTTCGAATAGTCTGCCCCCAGCTTGCGTCCCATGTAGAACGAGACCAGGAACATCAGGACAAAGTAAATCAGCAGGGGCACGGCGATCCGGAGTACGTCCAGCGGCAGCCTAACAATGTAGCTGCCCTTCAGCGAGAACATCACGACGATGGTGAACAGGAGCGCGACCAGCGTGATCGGACTGATCTTCGGGATGAAGTTTTCTTCATACCACTGCTTGCCCCGCGCGCGCAGCAGAACGAATCGCGTGATCATTCCGGCAAGAAACGGAATTCCGAGATAGACAAAGACGCTCTTGGCGATGTCACGAATCGAAACGTTCACGACCGATCCATGCAGCCCGAGCAACTCGGGCAGCTTGGTAACGAAGATCCACGCATATACCGAATAGAACAGCACCTGAAAGACGGAGTTGAACGCGACCAGGCCCGCGGCGTATTCGGTATCTCCCTTCGCCAGTTCATTCCACACGATGACCATGGCGATACAGCGCGCAAGGCCAATCATGATCAGGCCCGCCATGTACTCCGGGTAATTCCGCAGGAAAATGATGGCCAGGGCGAACATGAGCAGGGGCCCGATCACCCAGTTCTGCACCAGCGACAGAGTCAGAATTTTCTTGTTACGGAATACCTCACCCATCTGCTCGTAACGAACCTTGGCCAGAGGCGGATACATCATCAGGATCAGCCCGACGGCGATGGGGATGGAGGTTGTGCCCACGCTGAAGCGGTTCAGGAAGGGCACGATTCCGGGCAGGGCCCATCCGGCGAAGACGCCGATCAGCATCGCAGTGAAAATCCAGACAGTCAGAAAGCGATCCAGGAAGCTCAAACGGGAGGTCACGTTGTTCATTTGTTTCCGGTCCTCGACGTTAAAATCACTGCCGTCCGATATTGTCGACTTCCTTCTTGATCGCAAGGCCGTCAAGACTGGCCAGAGGGAGACTCAGGAACAGACTGATCCTGCGTTCGAGCGTGACGAACGCGTCGCGGAAGGCTCGGTCGACTTCCGCCTGAGTTCCGCAGACTGCGGCGGGATCGGGCACGCCCCAGTGAGCCGAGATCGGCTGCCCGGGCCATACAGGACACACTTCGTTCGCCGCGTTATCGCAGACGGTGAACACAAAATCGAGAGCGGGAGCGCCCGGCTTGGCAAACTCATCCCAGCTCTTGCTGCGCAGGCCCTCGGTGGAAAGGTGCGCGATCTCGAGTTCGTGGAGCGCTTCCGGGCGGACCTTGCCTGTCGGGTGACTCCCGGCGCTGTAAGCTGAAAACGTTGGCCGCCCCTTGAAGCCCAGAATCGCCTCGGCCAGGATCGAGCGTGCCGAGTTTCCGGTGCATAGAAATAGAACGTTGTAGTGTCGTGGCATCCTGTCCCCTCGATATCGCTCAGTTGCAGCACGTCGGGTCGCAGCAAGCCTGCTGTGTGGCGGTCGGTTTTACGGCGCGAATGAAGCCGCTGAAGAATTTGCCGTCGACCTGTGCGGGGTCGAGCTTCACAGGAATCTGCTGGCCTGAGAGGAATTCCAGCGCGTCTTCGGCGCGGTAGATGCGCGTAGGCTCGATGTCGATCTGTTCGAACCCGGCCTGCGCCAGCTTGGCGCGGTATTCGTTCTCTTCCAGTGCGCCGGCAACACAGCCCACCCAGGCGAGCACGCTTTGACGAATCTCGGGCATGATCTCGCCGCGGGTAACCACGTCGGAAACGGCGAAGCGGCCTCCAGGTTTCAGCACCCGGAAAGCTTCGCGCAGGACTTTGCTTTTGTCGGCCGAGAGGTTGATGACGCAGTTGGAGATGATGACGTCGACGGAGTTGTCGGGCAGAGGAATGTTCTCGATTTCACCCTTCAGGAATTCGACGTTTTCAACGCCTGCTTTGCGCTTATTTTCGTTGGCCAAGGCAAGCATTTCGTCCGTCATGTCGAGGCCGAAGGCTCGGCCGGTGGGCCCGACGCGGCGTGCAGAGAGCAGCACGTCGATGCCGCCGCCGGAACCGAGGTCGAGCACCGTTTCTCCCTCTTTCAATTGGGCCAGAGCGGTGGGATTGCCGCAACCAAACGAGGCCAGCAACGCTTCTTCCGGAATCTGGCCGATTTGCGAGACGTCGTACAGATTAGCGGTGATGGGATCTGCGCAACCGGTGCTGGCCGTTGCGCCGCAACAGGAACTCCCGCCAGTTTTCACGCGGAGAGCTGCTTCGCCATATTTCTGTTTAACGACTTCCTTAATGTCGGTCTTCTCTGAAACGCTCATACGAGTGACTCCTATTTGCAGATTTGCACGATGTCTTGCGGTTTAACGGCCTTGTTGCGAGTGCAGCATTCGGCGTAGAGGAACTGCAGCAGTTCCTGCAGAGCTTCGGTGTTGGCGGTGTAACGGAGAAATGTGCCCTCCCGTTTCACGGAGACGAGGTCTTCCGTGCGCAATTTGTCGAGATGATGGGAGAGGGTCGAATTGGGGATATCCAATTCTTCCTGAATCTCACTGACCACGAGCCCCTCGGGATGCGCGGTCAGCAGCAACTGCATGATGCGCAGGCGGGGCTCGGTGCCCATGGCGGAGAACATGTCGGCGTATTTGGCGACGCGTTCGGCGGACTTGCCGACCGAGTCCTTCGCGATCGCTCGATTCATATTTCGATAATACTAGAAATACCGACCAATTGCAAATCGCGCTGAGCTTCGCTTGGCGGACGGGCGAGGCGCCCGTCCCCACACGAACCAGTGCTATACGGCTGAGTGCTGACGGCTGACGGCCGAGTGCTTTATTCTGAAAGCGCATGATTCGAATCCGCAGTGCGTTTGATCCGCACTCCATAAAACTGGTCATCTTCGATCTCGATGGCACGCTGATCGACTCGCGTCTCGATCTGGTCCACTCTGTGAACGCCGCCTTGCGTCACATTCACCGGCCCGAATTGCCGGACGATGTGATCGCCAGCTATGTCGGCGATGGGGCACCGATCCTCATACAACGCGCGTTGGGTGGCGAGGTGGTGGACGAGGCTCTGGTCCGCAAAGGGCTGGAATTCTTCCTTGCCTACTACCGCGAGCACAAACTCGACCACACGACGGTGTATCCGGGAATTCAGGAAGCGCTAGCCGCGGTTCAAAGTTCCGGCAACGGCGTGCCGCGGAAGATGGCAGTGCTCTCAAACAAACCGGTGAATCCTTCGCGGGCGATCGTGGAATCTCTTGGACTCGGCGGATATTTCTCACAGGTTTATGGGGGCAACAGCTTCGCCACCAAGAAACCCGATCCCGAAGGCGCGCTGAAATTGGTGAGTGAAGCCGGTGTGCGGCCGGACCAGGCTGCGATCGTTGGCGATTCTCACGTGGACATCCTTACCGGCCGCAATGCCGGACTCTGGACCATTGCCGTCACCTACGGATTCGCACCGCATACTCTTGAAGGGGAAGCTCCAGATGTAGTGGTCGACACGCCCGAGGAATTGCGTACCATCTTTCAGTCCTAGAGATCATTGCAAGAACAAAAATGAAGACCGACAATTTCGGGTTTACCCCAAAAGAGCTGCGCAAGCTGCGCAGCATGAAGAATCCCTACGGCATTCAGAAGTTTCTCGACGATATGCCGTATCACCTGGAAGATACGGCCTGGTCGCCACGAAAGGTGCTGGCCGAGCGGTCGTCGCATTGCCTGGAGGGAGCCATCTTCGGCGCGGCTGCTCTACGGGTGAATGGATACCCTCCGCTGCTGCTGGACTTCGAAGCGGAGCATGATACCGACCACGTGATCGCAATTTTTCGCCAGGACGGCCATTGGGGCGCGGTCGCGAAGTCGAACTACACCGGCTGCCGCTGGCGGGAGCCGGTCTATCGCAACCTGCGCGAACTCGCCCTGAGTTACTTCAACAGCTACTTCAATCTGCGGCGCGAGCGCACGCTGCGCCGATACTCGCTTCCGGTCAACCTGACCCGCTTCGACTCGCAGCACTGGATGACCACTGACAAGCCCGTATGGTTCATCGTCTATCATCTGTTCGATGTGAAGCACTACTCCCTGCTCACCAAGGCCCAGGAGAAGCGTCTGCACCGGGTCGACGAAAGGCTGTTTGAGGCAGAGTGCCTGGGGAAGGCGTATAAGGATCGGGACTAGTGCGTAATGGAAGCTCGCCGCCACCCTCGTTACAAGCTGGAAGTCGACCTTCGGATCTATCCGCGCAACTCCCAGGTGGTGCGCGGGCATTCTGTTGACATCAGCGAGTCCGGCATTTCCGCCATGCTGCGCGTGGAGGTGCCACTCGGGGAAGTAGTCCGCCTGGAGTTCACCGTGCCTACCGGTGATGTTCAGATTCACGCTCTCGTGCGCCAACGGAACGCCTTCCGCTACGGATTTCAGTTCCTCGAAGCCATTTCGCAGCTCGAGATCATTCAGCGCGCTTGCCGGCAATTGGCCCTGGCAGACTCAACGGCTGGAAATCTGGACAACTGACATCTCGGCCGCTTCGGCCTCGAAAATGTGTTTTCTTCATTCTGGTCCGTTCCATCCCAAGCAGACACGATCTGCTCTCGCTGAGGTTAAGATGAGAGCTATGCGGAGGAGCGTCGTTACCATCGGGGTTTGCATGCTCGCGTGCTTGTGCGCGGCTGCACAGCAGGATGCCCCGTCCGCAACTCCCGCCAAATCTCCGCCGCCGGTAGCGGATTCGAATAGCCCGTCTCCCACGGCTCAGCCTGCAACTCCGCGCGAACGACCGGAACTCACTCCTGACGCAGCCGGCAAACTCTCGCAGGAGCAGATGCACGACCTGACCCGGGTTGTGGCGCAGAACTATCGCGACAACTACAAAAAGCAGCGCAACTACACTTACATCGAGCGTGACGTCGAGAAATCGATCGGCGGAAATGGGCAAGCCAAATCCACTGAGATCAAGACGTATGAAATCGTCGAAATCTATGGGGAACAGGTGCGCCGCCTGATCGAGAAGGATGACAAGCCTCTCGACGCCAAAGAGGCGGCGAAAGAGGAAGAGCGGATTCAGGAGATTGTCGACAAGCACAAGAACGAATCCGAGGAAGACCGGAAAAAGCGGCTCGAGAAAGAAGCGAAGCGGCGCGAGGAGAGCAGCAAATTCGTTACTGAAGTTGCGGATTCCCACGACTTCCGGCTGATCGGAACGGAACTGGTCGATGGCCGCGAAGCCTGGGTCATCGATGGCGAACCGCGGCCCAGTTATGAACCACAGGACAATGAAGCAAAATTCGTCTCCAAGTTTCGCGGGCGCCTGTGGATCGATAAAGATGACTTGCAACTGGCAAAGATGGACATCGAGGCCGTGGATACGGCCTCTGTCGGATGAATCCTTGCCCGCATCCACAAGGGAACGCGCGTGACCTATGAACGCATGCGGATGAACGACGAAATCTGGCTGCCCCAGCACCTGACTTATAAGCTGGACGCGCGGGTCGCGCTGTTGAAGGGCTACAACGTCGACGGCGAGCAGACCTATCGCGACTACAAGAAGTTTTGGACTTCGTCGAGAATTGTCGGGATGGGAGAAGTGCAGCAGGAGCAGAAATAGACGGCGTTCTCGATAAGGATCTCGATCGGTAGCCGCGTTCGGAGAATCACTTGAGAGGAAATCGTGAACATAGAACTGCGCGCAATCGGCTATGTCGAGGCGGTTCGCTCTCGCGTGGAAGATGACTTCTGGGGCGGCGCCGAATCTTGCATCTCCCTCACCGGTGAATTCAAATCCGACGCGATGCAGGGGCTCGCCGAGTTCTCCCACGTCGAGGTGATCTTCCACTTCCACAAGCTCGATCCGGCGACGATTATTACGGGTGCCCGCCATCCCCGGAACAATCCAGCATGGCCTGTGGTCGGCATCTTCGCGCAGCGCGGAAAGAATCGTCCCAATCGAATCGGCGCGACCATTTGCCGCGTCCTGCGAGTGGAGGGGACGAAACTTTACGTCGCCGAGCTCGATGCGCTCGATGGTACGCCGGTGCTTGACATCAAGCCTGTGATGGCCGAGTTCCTGCCCAGCCGAGAAGTAAAGCAGCCCGCATGGTCGCACGAACTGATGCGCGAGTACTGGCTTCGCAAGGAATAAGGCCGCCGCGATCACTCAGGCCTTATAATGCGAGGTCCCAACCCACAGGCCCGCCTGCCGCTAACTGCGACCTGCACGGCTGAGATACTTCATTCGACGTTCTTCGTGAGGCAACAATGACCTCTCTTACCCGTCGTGATCTGCTTCTCTCCGGCCTCGCACTTTCCGCCACCACCCTGGTACCGGGCGCGGTGCAGCGTGCACATGCACTGCTTGCGCGCTATCCCGCGGTAGACTCCTCGGGCGCTCTACCTCCGCGCGAACGACTTCTCTTCGATTTCGGATGGAAGTTCTTTCAAGGCCATGCGACCGATCCGGCGCGTGACCTGGGATTCGGAATGGGGCAGGGAGACTTCGCCAAGAGCGGCGAGTTCTGGTTTTCCACACAGAGGTTTGACGACTCGAAATGGCGCGCGCTGAATCTGCCGCATGACTGGGCCGTCGAATTGCCCTTCGTCCGCGACGAGGAGCAGAACAGCCATGGTTACAAGCCGCTCGGGCGGCGTTATCCCGAGACCAGCATCGGCTGGTATCGCCGCACCTTCGACATGCCGAAAGAAGATTCGGGGCGCCGGGTCGTGCTCGAATTCGATGGGGCCTTCCGCAGCGCGTTGGTCTTTCTCAACGGCTACTTCATCGGGCGCAACGACAATGGATACGCACCATTCCGTTTTGACATCAGCGATTTCGCCAACTACGGAGGCAAGAACTATCTGATGGTCCGCATGGATGCCAGCTTCGGCGACGGCTGGTTCTATGAAGGCGCCGGCATCTACCGGCATGTGTGGCTGACGAAAACTGATGCGCTGCACCTGGGCCACTGCGAGACTTTTGTTCGTGCGGCGGTGAGGGGAAACTCGGCCGCCCTAAGTTTTAGCACCGTCGTTCAAAACGAAGGAGGGCAGGCGGAGAATTGCCGCGTGCGATGGCAGGTCCTGGATGGTGCAGGAAAGATCGTCGCTACTGCGGACTCGGCTCAGCAATCGGTAGCCGCAGACGGATCGGCTACCTTCACCGCAAATGCGAACCTGGCGAATCCTGCGCTCTGGTCGCTTGAGACTCCAAATCTTTATTCGGCTGTCGTGACTGTCGAGTCCGGGGGCAAGGCGCGCGATGCCGAGCGCGTGAATTTCGGCGTGCGCGACATCAAGTGGGACGCTGACAAAGGCTTCTTCCTCAACGGCAAGTCGGTCAAGATCAAAGGCACCTGCAACCACCAGGATCATGCGGGCGTAGGCGCCGCCGTTCCCGACCGCCTGCAAGCGTTTCGCCTCGCGGTGCTGAAAGACATGGGCGGAAACGCCGTGCGCACGTCGCATAACATGCCTACGCCGGAATGGGTCGAGGCTTGTGATCGTATGGGCATGATGATGATGTGCGAAACGCGGCTGATGAGTTCCAACCCGGAAGGCATGTTGCAACTGGAAACGATGGTAAAGCGCTACCGCAACTCGCCGTCGATCATTCTGTGGTCCATGGGCAACGAAGAGTGGACGATGATGTACCAGCCGCAAGGCGTACGCGTGATCGACGACATGATCGCAAAAACGCACGAACTCGATCCCACCCGCATGTGCACGGCCGCGGTGAATACCGCTTTCGAAACGCACTTTCCCGAGCAACTCGATGTGATGGGCTTCAACTACAACTTGAAGGTGCATGACGCGTGGCACAAGGCGCACCCGAAGACGCCGTCCGTGGGCTCGGAGACGGCCAGCACGGTCTCGACGCGCGGCATTTATTCGACCGACAAGCTGCGCAATTGGGTGAGCGCTTACGACCTGAATCACACTTCCTGGTCGCAACTCGCGGAGGAATGGTGGAAATTTTACGCCACGCGCGAGTGGCTCTCCGGCGGCTTTGCCTGGACAGGCTTCGATTATCGTGGAGAACCGACGCCGTACGGATGGCCCTCGATCAATTCGCAATTCGGCATCGTCGACATGTGCGGATTTCCCAAGGATAACTTCTATTACTACAAAGCCTGGTGGGGATCGGAGCCAGTACTGCACCTGTTCCCCCACTGGAATTGGGAGGAACGCGAAGGCGAACCGATTTCAGTTTGGGTTCACTCGAACCTCGATTCCGTCGAAATCTTTCTCAACGGAAAGAGCCAGGGCTCGCAGAAAGTTCAAGCTCTGACGCACCTGGAGTGGAAGGTGAAATACGAGCCAGGCGTGCTGGAGGCGCGGGGCACGAAAGACGGAAAAGTCGTACTCACCACCAAGCAAGAGACTACAGGCGAACCGGAATCGATTCGTCTGACTCCCGATCGAACGGAAATCAATGCCGATGGCGAAGATGTCTGCGTTGTGCGCGTCGAGGCGCTCGACAAAGAAGGACGGCCGGTCCCCACCGCCGATGTTCCGATTCTGTTGACGATCAGCGGAGAAGGTTCTCTCATCGGTGTCGGGAACGGCGATCCGAGCTGCCAGGAATCCGATAAAGAACCGACGCGAAGCTTGTTCAACGGGCTCGCGCAAGTAGTCGTACAAGCGAATCGCATGCCGGGGACGATCATCGTTGAAGCGCACACTGAGGATTGGCCACCGCCGAAGTTGCCGTCGACGCAGGTGACGATCACGACCAAGAAAGTCGATCTCCGGCCGAGCGTGGGCTAGCGATCGCATGCGCGAGCGTGACCCTCGCGCGGCAGCCGGCGGACGCCGGCGATACTGGAGAACCATGTCCAAATCGCGCAGAGAATTTTTGACCCTCACCTCGCTGGGAGTGTTGGGAGCCGCCGCCGTTTCACGAATTCACGCACAGAATCTGTCTACCCTGCCTCCCGGTGCGCCGCCGGTACTCGGCGCGGGTCCGGAGTTCGGCCCCGAAGTGTCGGTCAACACGTTTGCCGAAGCCGAAAAGCTGATCCAGTTTCCACTCACCGAGGCCGAGCGCATCATGGCCGCCGCGACCTGGCGTCGAACTCTTGCATCGTTGTACGAGCGGCGCACGGGCCCGCAGAAGTTGCCGCTTGAATCCAACCTCGCGCCAGCCACGCGATGGGATCCTGCGCTGCCAGGTGTGAAGGTTGTGGCGCAGCAGGACCGGTTCGTAAGGAGTAAAGCTGACCCCGGTTCCCTGCCGGCGAAAGACGAAGATATCGCGTACGCGCCGGTCACGAAACTCTGCCGCTGGATCGAGGCCAGACAACTCAGTTCCGAGCGGCTTACAGGGATCTATCTTGAGCGGCTCGAGCGCTTCAATCCGAAGCTGCGCTGCGCGATCACCATCACGCGCGAACTCGCGTTGAAGCAGGCGAAACAGGCTGATCAGGAGATCGCTCAGGGAAAGTATCGCGGTCCGCTGCATGGGATTCCCTGGGGCGGAAAAGATCTGCTCGACACAGCGGGAATCCGGACCACGTACGGAGCT
>Ga0209698_10008278_pt1 | contig 10764 bp, 6 predicted proteins | sample LitLauG_LLR_2012_FD_187203 | JGI IMG/M metagenome (GOLD analysis project Ga0209698, IMG submission 187203) | Freshwater sediment microbial communities from Pennsylvania, USA - Little Laurel Run_MetaG_LLR_2012 (SPAdes) (version 2) | ecosystem: Environmental > Aquatic > Freshwater > Creek >... | reverse complement strand
TTGATGAGCCGGTATGGAGCGTTCGCATTCCGGGCTCTACGCCTGGCGTTGGCGCGACCCGGCATGTCGTTATCTCGCAGGTAACAGGAATGGTGCTGGCGGACGAGCTATTCGGTGAGTGAGCGCCGAATTGGTCGGGCGCCTCCGGAGGAGGCGCCCGAAGTCACCCTTAGGTGACAATTTGGCCGCGGACGCGCGCGCGGTCGAAGTAGGTGGACAGGGGATCGTCCGCTTCGAAATGTTCGTCGCGCTCGATGGGAAGGCCCAGTTTGCCGCGCAATGCGCGCAGTTCCGTTAAGGACACGTAGCCAAGTTCGGGCTCGCCCATGCCGAGATCGCAAAGTCCGAAGGCGAGGTCGCCTTCCTGTTCGAGTTCGGTCAGAAGCCAGGTGCATTGTGCGTCCGGGGTGAAGAGTTTGACGACGGGCTCGAAGTCGAGCGGCCTTTGATCGTTGTCGATGGCGGCGCGTTGAGCGCGGCCGTTGGCAATGAGTTGATCGAGCTGAGATTTCGTAATGAGAGTCATTGGTAGGTTCCTTGTATAAGCGGACCCCCTTGGTCCGGTCACCAAGGCCGCCGGACCGAGGGGGTCCGCGTAGGAACCGATCGTTCGTCATCACGAAGCAGGGTCGGGCAAGGGGAGCTAGGAGAGATAGCCGGATCGGAGGGGGGTCAGACGCGGCGGGGCCGCTCGGCAGCGGTAGCTGCCGGAAAGGGTTATCCGCGGGGGCAAACCTGCTGGAAGGGATGTAAGCGGTGAGGTCGCATCGGGCGTGACAGCCGCTTGGGGCTGGCGCGACCGATGCCTTTGAGTGGCAGCGTGGCCAGCGGTCTTCGGTGCGGCGGCCAGGACAGCGGCATTGACCTGGCGGGGGCGCTGCGGTGGAGCATATATCGGCACCGGCGATGCCAGAGCCTCTGCATTTGACAGCCGCGACAGGGGTGCCACAGGATATCGAGACATGAGTAACGTGACACGCCTGCCGCCCTTCTCGAAGACCGTTCACGTCGAGGCGGATATCCCGGTCAGCCAGCGCGATGAATTCGAACGGGCGGTCGTCGATATCGTCGCCGGCGAGCGGCCGCGCATGGACGCCCTCGACCGGGATGTCATTGCGATCACCCGCAGGGCGCTCGAGGCGCTCAAGACCATTGAAGCCTCCATTACTGCGCACCCGACCACCGGTGGCGCGCGGCGTCTCGTTAAATTCCTGGCGGGCGTCTACAACGGCCAGGACTATCCGTTTGACCTCACCGAGCTGCGGGGGCTGGACACGAAGCTCGCCAACGCGTGTCTTGATTACCTCAACTACGATCGTCTCGGGGTTAAAGAGGTGCACAAGCACCTTAAGAATGGCGATCTGGATCTACATCGTTGGCTGGAAGAGTATGGGATTACGCCGGCGCGGCGCTGATCCCGATCGATGGTTGCCAAGCTCAAGAACGCCGCCCACAAGTGGCAATTCCTCACCCGGATCCGCCCCAATGCGTTCAGCTGGAAATCTTCGCGCGTTGCAGTACAGCGAGTCAGGGAGGCGGTCTCCGAGATTGTCAGCGTGGCGCGCTCTGACGGAATCGTCGCGGCGGAGGGTGCCGTACGGCTGATCGAGAGGCTCTCTCCGGCACTCGAGCATGTGGACAGCTCATCGGGCGCGCTTGGGAGCGCGGTCAACGGCGCGATCGAGGCGCTCGTACCCATTATTGCGTCGGCTCCGGTGCCGGTGAAGGTTCGCGAGAAGTGGCTTGAGCGGCTGTTTGCGGCCCATGAGGCGGATGGGGTCCCATATATTGAAACTCTGACCGACTACTGGGGCGAGCTTTGCGTGACGAAGGAAATCGCGAGCGCCTGGGCGGATGAACTTATTGGTATCACAGGGATGGCCCTCAGTCCCGAAAAAAGCCTGCGGGGGCATTACCACGGGACCACCGCGTGCCTGGATGCGCTGTTGTACGCGGGCAGATATGCAGAACTCTACGAGCTATTGCGAGTGGAGAAGTTCTGGCATTACAAGCGTTGGGCGGTCAAGGCTTTGGCGGCCGAAGGCAAAGCCGATGAAGCGATCGCGCTCGCCGAAGCAAGCCGGGGTCAGTGGACTAGTGACAGGGACGTGAATCAGTTGTGCGAGGGCATTCTGCTGTCCACCGGTCGCATCGAGGAGGCTTACAGTCGCTACGGTCTCTATGCGCATAGAGCGGGCACCTATCTTGCGACATTTCGCGCTGTCGCCAAGGCCTATCCCAGTATCCCGCGTGACCGGGTTCTGTCGGATCTGATCGAGGCTTCGCCCGGCGATGAGGGTAAATGGTTCGCCACCGCCAAGGAATTGAAGCTATACGACGTGGCCCTTGCGTTGGTCCGAAAGTCTCCCTGTGATCCGAAGACGCTGGCAAGAGCGGCCCACGATTTCGCGGAACGGGAACCGGCTTTTGCGCTCGGGGCGGGACTCGCTGCGCTGCGCTGGCTTAGCCTGGGTCACGGGTATGAGATATCGTCTCTCGATGTCTGGGGTGCCTATCACAGTGCACTCAAGGCGGCCGAGCGTCTCGGGACCCTGGCCGATACGAAGGAAGGCATTCGGCAGCTCGTCGCCCAGCAGACCGCCGGCGGCTTTGTTCGGCAGGTTCTTGGCAGGGAACTGGGGCTGACATGAGCGGCGAGCGATCGTTTTACCCTACGATGCATGCGTATGATAAAGGACGTTATCATTCGCAAACTTTTAGGGGCTTAGGACGCGGATGTGGCAATAGCTACGTCGTCGTCACTTGACGAACCGGTCCAAAATGCAGGTCATAACCTACCTTGTGAAGGATAAGGCGGTTTATGCCAACTACTTGCACATGCCCGTCCAATAGCGGTCTATCGAAGAGAGCGAGATTTGGGAATACGCCATGTTTCTCGCGTTCCGCCGCACCTGGAAACCGGCGTACACTAATTCCATATACGGTCTCGAAAGGCATCCGCCCGGATCGTACTTGACCAAAGAATGACGGATAGATGAGGCCGTCGAACCCAGCGCTCTTGGCCTTAATCGCTAGATGCTGGGAGATTGGGTAGGCGTGTTTCCCGGCGTAGAAAAGCATGTGGACTGCCATATCCAGACTTTCAAACTCTGTAACATGCTCCTCAATTAGTAGCTCAGTGAGATCAAGAAGCTTTAAATCCCGCATGGGATGAATCGTAGCTAAATACAATTCATCTTCAACCGTAACGCGGCATTCATGAGCGCAACCCTCAATGTCCTGCGAGCAGTACATTACCGGCATACCTGGCGAATCCAGCCGACCATTCCCCAAAAATTGATTGGGCGGGCTGTCGTATTCGGCCGGATCGTCAGGCCGCGTGGGATTAACTCGGAGCCTGTAAAAAGACTCCGTCCTCTGCCAAACCCTCGTGGGATACTCGTTCAGAATTCTATCAACTATCACGTCGCGCTTTTTTGGATCCTCAAGATGCTCTAAAGGCGTGACATGGCCGATCATCCACATCCGCGGCCCATAATGGAAGATGCCTATCTTCGCTTTTTCACTTACAAGTTTAACGTCGCTTTCTAGCCATGGCGGACCTTGGTAGTCGCCCTTGCGGTACTTGAATTCATTAAATTGTAAAGCTGGTGCCGACCCGAACTTCGCGCGCAATACTGAGCCGCGTACAAAGAACTGGCCGACGAGCATCTTTGTCAGGTAAGGAGTTAGTTTTTTTGACTCTCGTTTGCCGCAGTTGGGACAGGGTAACGCGTGTTCAATGCCAACGCGAGCCGCGTCCCGACGCAGGCCCTCATCGTTGAAGCATGCTTCGCAGAGGACAGGGCGTGACTTGGGTAGTAGAGCTCCGACCAGTCGAGCCCCGATGGATGTTCTGATTGCGAAGCCGCCGGCAATATCTAACCACTTTAATGTGCGTCGGACCGACTCGTTTATCAGAATTCTTTGCTTTAATTGAATCCAGCGTTTTTTGTTTGATTCCGATAATAGCGAGTTCATCTCTCACATATCTCTATGTGTTTTGGGGTTCAAGCTGAAACGAGCGCCGGCGACATCAGTACGCCACCTTAAAGGTTGGCGAGTCCTCAGGCTTCATTTTACGCCGGTCGTAAATCCGGGTGGTTGCGATGTTGGCGTGTCCTAGCCATTCCTGAACTTTGGCGATGTCGGCGTCGTGGTCGAGGGCATTGGTGGCGGCGGTGGCGCGTAAGGCATGGGCGCCGATCTTGAGGCCGAGGGCGAGGGCATACCGGCGCACGAGCTTGTAGACGCCGTCTGGGGTAATCGTGTTGTCGAGGGTTCCCGTGCGGTTGTTTCGTATAGGCCGGAATAGGGCGCCTTCGGTGTCGGCGGCGTGGCGGGCTTCGTCCAGGTAGTCATTCAGCAGCTCTTGGGTGCCGGTGTGCAGGGGGATGTAGCGGGTCTTGTTGCCTTTGCCGTGCACTCGAAGGTGCGGGACGCCGCGGCGGGGGTGGATGTCCTTGATCTTGAGTCGGCAGAGCTCCTCGCGCCGCAGGCCGTGATAGAGAAGTGTGGCGAGGAGTGCCCGGTCGCGGAGGCCTTTGAGGCTCTTGTCGTTTGGCAGCGCCATCAGCTGCCGGGCTTCCTTGTCCGCGATCGCCGGCGTCTTACCCTCGTAACTGTCGACCTTGGGACGTTTGACCCCCTTGACCGGATTCGTCGGGACAGCGTTTTGGTCCGTCAGGAACGCATATAGAGAAGAGAGTGCCGAGAGCTTGCGGCGTATCGACCCCGGCGCCAGCTGCCGGCGGTCCAGGTCCTTCCGCCAGGCGATTACGTGGGCGCGGGTAATTAGGCGCAGCTCGATCGGTGTCTTGATGCCGGCGAACGACATGAACTCCTTCAGATCGTTCCGGTATGCCCGCCGGGTGTGCGGGTTGTCAATGTTGGCGAACCACTCAGTCTCAGGCGGGACGTCAGAGAGCTGGGCGAATTCCGCGCTGGTGAGGGCACGCCTGGGCAGGGTGACGGGCTTTACGGTGAGCTGTTTCGGGGGTGCCATAGGCCCCCTATCCTATCTTGATAAAATATATTATCAAGATACATCGTCGAAACGAGACACTGCTGTCCGCCCGTCGCAATTCATTATCCTGCTCTAACGCGCTAACGATTCCGCGGGTCTATTCGCGCGATCGGACCAAACACAAATTCGGCTTCCGCCTTTGCCCGTTGGAGAAGTCGCTGTACTACCGCAGCGGGGTCCTGCGGATTTGTCCCCATCAATTCTTCCACATCGCGTCGCTGACGTAGTAGCTCCGCTTGAACAAGCGGATGTGACAGCACGCGCTCCTCGGCGCCGGGGACATTTAGATCGATACCTTGTTGGCCAATTATGTAGTGATCTAACGCCTCGTAGGCTCGGCGGGCAGCCCACGCCGCCTCCTGCGCTTGGTGATTCTGCCGACAGCGCAGCGCATAGGCGACCGCTGCCGCGGCATCCTCCGCAGATGCCTGCTCCGGGGCCCATAGAAGGCCATCCTCCTGCGGAATGAGCCGCATTGCCGTGTCGATATTCTCTTGAATTTGCCGTGCATTCATCTTGTCCCCAAGAACATCCGACCACAAGCGCTCAAGGAGCGCCGTCAAGGTCACAGCATCCCCTCTGCCCGTCCGCTGCGAGAAACGTCTGTAAGCAGGCACCAATCGCTCTGCAGATGCCGTCGCAAACACTAAACGGAGCGGCGCGGGCAGCCTCTCCAGTTCTTCGACAAGTAGCGGCTCATTGAATTGAATAATTTCCATGGCTTCGCTATTAACGTAAAGGCCATATGGCCGTCGTCGGAGTAGTAAGCACCCCTCCGCTTGCCCGAATCGCAGCCGCGCATGACGGACAAATAGTTCTGGTGACCGCCAATGCAAATGGTGTCGCCCCCATACGCGCGGCTTGTGCAAGCACCGTAATTTCCGCGTCGGCTCCTGGCGCCTGAGCTGCGATTTCTCCCGGACCGAGGAGGGCTCTTTGAGCTGGGATTAGATCGCGACCACCGCCTCCGATAATCCGCCCTGCGTTAGTTTCCAGAGCAGCGGTTGTGCGCATCCCCTGCGCAATCGGGTCAAGCGCGCCGTGAATCTGCGCCGCCCGCTCCGCAAGTCCGACCGGTCCCATTGCGGCCGAAAAGACCTCATAGAGTCCACGCCCGGCGCTATACAGATTGAAGCCAGTTGTTGCGAGCAATGCCCCATTTATGCTTAGTTCAATGGTTTCGACACCCACGTTAAGCACGTCATAGCGTTCAATGCCGCCAAATAGCGGTGAGATGTTGGTTGGACACGTCGGGCATCTGCCGAATGCTGCATTGCCAAACAACCAATAATATCGGTCTGCTTCTACGGTTACTGGACTAATTTGATCTCGGCTATCAGGAAGGATTGTCGCAGGAGAATGCGTGCCGTCCGCATTCGTTGTGTACACTTCCTCTGGCCTGGGGCCTTTAACATAAATACCGCGAGTGCTATCAATCGTCTCGGTGCCAAACGTGACACCGTCTGATGCCTGCGCTGGCAATCCTAATATTTCTGACACTCCTAGCAATCCCGCATTCAGGAGTTGCAACTGATACGGCGACAGCCCACCTCCAAATCCGCCACCCAATCCTCCGAAATCTCCGCCGGCCGAACCTGGATCCGGTGTCCCTGTCACCACTATGGGATCCAAGGGCGGCTCATCGTCGAATCCCGTGGGATCGACAACGCTCAACGGATTATTATTTACATAGCTATACCTGTTGAAGCTCTGCGTATTGGCCGGGTCGGGCACAGCCGGATCAGGGGACAGGAAACGCCCGGAAATAGAGTCCTCGACCCTACCATTCAAGTGGTTGAGCCCCATGGATACGCCCAATACGGTTTCGCCGGTATAGCCTTGTCGGGATACGCCGTTAATGTTGGTTTCATCTTGGCTCGGTGGCGGCCCGGTCCACGTCGCGGCATTCCTACGGCTGCCGTACGCATCAAAGCTCTCGTTAACGTAATTCGTTGCGGGGCTGCTGCCAGTCAAAATACTGGCAAAGCTACCTTGGTGATCCTCGAGCACATAATGCAGCGTGTTGGTGCCAGTATTTTGCCTACTATAAACACCCACTAGTTCGTCGCCGGCATAGATGTAGTGCCGGTAATCAGCTGCTGAGCCGTTCGTCACCTTTTCTAGCAGACCGCCCACGTGGAAAGTCGTTTCCGTACCGATTGGCCCTGAGTATTGGGTCTTCCAACGCTGGCGATCGGGTCCATATTGAAAAGTGACGGACTCCCCATTGGTTGCTATCGCAAGAGGATAGTTATAGCTCGCCCACGTAAGATTGTAGCCGTTGCGCGTAAGCGTGTTGCCGTTCGAATCGTAAGTGTAGGAATAGCCTCCAGTGCCCGCCTGCGTGACGGCATGAATCCGTGACGAATCGTAGGTCCACGATGTTCCATTGGCCACATCACTTCGAGACAGGATGTTTCCCATGCCTGTCGTGTCGTAGGTCATTTGCAAATTGATCGAGCCATTCAGTGTCGAGTGGTCCAACCGATAGTCGGCGTCATAATAGAAATTCTCGGTTAACGCCGAATTATTATTTAGGATATTGTTGTTCTGGCGTTGAGTGACATTTCCCATAGCATCGAACATATACGCGAAGTTTTGCAGTCCGCTGCCTCCCCCCGCGCCCGCCGTGATGGCATTGATCCATCCCGTTACCGCATCGAATGATCGATTGGTGATCACACCATTGCCAAGCGTCTCTTGCGTAACTTGGCCTCTCGGATTGGTGGTGTTTGCCGCCCAATAGATGGTCCCCGTACCGGCGTCCTTAATCGATGCCAACAATCCATTGGTATATCCATATTGGAGCTTGAATTGGTACGACGATGTGCTAACTGGATAGGTAAGCGTAGAAGGCAGGCCCGTCGCACTGTCGTAGCCATACGAGTACGTATAGGACGCATCCCCTGGAATCGTGATGACCTTGCTGGATAGTCGCGTAGTGCTGTCATAAACATAGGATTCGGAATAGGTTCCTGCGCTGGATGCGATTCCCACGGACTGCAGACGACCAATATTGTAATTAGCCGATGAATTTCCCCACGTCCACGTGGTTACCACTGATCCAGACGGAACGTCAGGTTCTGTGCGCACCAGTGGTCGAGAGAGATAATCGTACGTAAAAAGAAAGCTCTGGCTGTTGGCGTCGGTATACTTGGTAATCTCGCCCAGTGCGTCTACGGTGTACGTACGGCCGCCCCCATCGACATCCCATGCATAAGTCTGGAATTCATCTACGCCATAGGCATAGGTTGCAGAGAACAGGGCGTGAGACGGCGTGGCACTATCTTTTACCGACTGCAGCGCTCCCGCCGCGTCATAAACGTAGTCCAAATAATACCCTTTGGCGTCTATGGAGCGGGCGACGGCTCCGGTAAGAAGAGCAATCGTCGACGTAACATTCGTCCTTGGGTCTTTTACCGCAGTGGTACGGCCGGTGTACGTGATACCCGTCGTTTGCGGTGTAGAATCCGTCGCGCTGAAGGGACGCTGAATCTGCGAGACCCGATCGAGAGCGTCGTATCCGTAGGTCGTCCAATAAGCAGTAGGCGCACCAATTGTCCCAGGGGCGCCTCTCTGTTTCAAAAGACCCGTGGGATAGTATTGAACTTCATTGCGATCGAATGCTCCGTTGATCATCGTGCTACTCGTCACGAGCGGTCGGTTTATCGAGTCCAGGTACGTGTTCGTGACTCTTTGAGTGCCCCCACCAAAGTTGGTGATGGTCTCCGTCACGGTCATTTGATTGTTGCTGTTTACGCATCCCGCCGTCGCGCAATTGTTATACGACCACGTGGTCGAGGTGCCATCCGGACGCGATTCCTTAGTTTTGCGCGCGAAATTATCATATAGCCACGTCGTGGTCAGTGGATTGCCGGTCGTACTATTCGGATCTGACTGACTAGTCATCATCCCGGTATTCGGATCAAAGCTCTGGGTAATCGACTGATTGAGCGCGTTCGTAATACTCGTGGGAAAATGGCCGGCTGTGTCCCACCCAATAAAGGTCGAACGAGTAGTCATTCCGGTGCCGGTCACCGAATGCGTCATTAGATTGCCAACCGATGTGTCGTAATTGAAGTCTTCGGTAACCTTGTAAAGACTGCTGTTCGGCTCCGTTATAGCGTGTGCTATGCGACAATTCTGCGCGACCGTATCCGGTACAAATGTCTTTGTTCGAGTGACTGGAGTGAAACCCACAGCACTGGATGTATAAGTAGTCACCGTGCTGTTGAGAAGCGGAAGACACCACGCCGTCAAGTCGGCCGATTGGTTGGCGCCGTCGACGTCAAACGTGTTGGCTACGCTGACCGACCAAGTATCATTGAGGTGCGGAGAACCCGGGTCCAGGTCTTGTCCGGTCCATCCATAAGATGTCTGATTTCCATAATTATCATAGGAATACGTCGTCGTTGCATAGGTAAGAGCGCTACCGCCCAGATCTTTTTGATTAATTACCTCGGAGGCGATATACGGGAAATGCCTCTCGTTATGTAGGACCGTGTGCAGCTCGTTCATGGCCGGCGTACCGGCTGTCTCAGCAATGGTCACTCCACCTATCACGAGTTTGTTATCCACGATCATCTGCGTATAGGGGAATGCCAAATCATAGGATACGGACTCCGTGCGCAATGGCGATGAGTACCTGCTGTCTGTCTTGCTTATCGACGAGAAGCCTTGCAATCCTCGACCCTGCACATGATTCCATGCGTCCGTGTAATTAAACTGTTGTGAATAGGTGCCGCTCGGCATGTTGCTGGGGTCGCTATATACGACAGAGCTGACGACGTACAACGGACCAATGTAATTTTGATACGGAAAAGCGGCGTCTGTGCCCACTGTATAATTACTTTGAGCAATCGACGCGTAACTGGGACTGATCGAATTCGCGTATCCGTCCTTTATGGAAGTCAATTTGTCTGGCGGTTGACCCGTGCCATTGTGCAAGCCAAAAGAAATAGAATATCCAGTGGTCGAATTTGCGATGGCAATATCACTCAACCCGTCTCCGTTTTGATCTGTAACCAAGTACGTCCCGGTTCCAATCGCGATCCCCGCGGTTATCGCGGGCGCGACTGCATTGCCTTCGGACCTGTAGACTTTCCAGGTTCCTCCAACGTTGGCGAGGAGGTCGGTCCGTCCGTCGCCGTCCCAATCTAACGCGATGGATGGAGTTACCGACCCCAGACTAATGGTTTGCCCGTACAACCCATTGCAAGCCGCAATCAGCACGCTTCCGGCGATTTGAAGGTCCGTGCAGGAGTCGTCATTCCACCGCACCGGGAGCACGGGCACGGGCGACACGACGCCACTCAAAATTGTGCCGGGACCAAGAACATAGTCCGTTCCGCGTGATAGCAGCGCGTATACAGACGTCGAATATGACGGTGGCTGCCGACTTTGAGTAGTAACGGTCACCACCAAGTCCTCTTTACCGTCGCCGTCGAAATCCATGTGCTTTATGGAACTCGCGGCGAAATCGTTGTTTCCATACACCGCGCTGTTTCGTGGCAGGGTCAAGCTAGTGAGAACTGGCGCACTGAACCCCAACACTCCCGATGAAGCCGTGTTTGTCTGAATCGACACGCCGCCGGTACCATAAAGAACGACGATATCCGGAAGGCCGTCCCCCTGGACATCCGCCGATACAAACCCTGCTCCCGCGACTACCGGAGTTCCGGTATTTGTAGCCAAAAACGCGCCGTTGGCCCACCGATACGCATACCAATACCCTCCGT
>Ga0209698_10008277_pt1 | contig 10767 bp, 9 predicted proteins | sample LitLauG_LLR_2012_FD_187203 | JGI IMG/M metagenome (GOLD analysis project Ga0209698, IMG submission 187203) | Freshwater sediment microbial communities from Pennsylvania, USA - Little Laurel Run_MetaG_LLR_2012 (SPAdes) (version 2) | ecosystem: Environmental > Aquatic > Freshwater > Creek >... | reverse complement strand
ATCATTGGCGGCGGCATGGCCTACACCTTTCTTAAGGCGCAAGGCGAGTCGGTCGGAAAGAGCTTGGTGGAAGAGGATAAAGTCGAACTCGCGAGCAACATCCTGCAGCAGGCAAAGACGCACAAGCTGAAATTCCTGTTGCCGACCGATCACGTCATCGCCGATCGTATCGACGCCAGCGCGATGGTGAAGTTCGTCGGCCAGGGCGAACCGATTCCTGCCAACATGATGGCACTCGATATTGGCCCGCAATCGATCGAGGCCTTCTCCGAAGAAGTCGCTCGCGCCCGCACCATCGTCTGGAACGGCCCGATGGGGGTGTTCGAGGTGCCTCCATTCGCCCGCGGCACATTCAAGATCGCTCAAGCCGTGGCCGATAATCCGGGCGCGATTTCAATCGTAGGCGGCGGAGATTCCGTAGCCGCCGTGAAATCCGCTGGAGTAGCCGACAAGATCACGCATATCTCCACCGGCGGCGGCGCTTCGCTGGAGTTCTTGGAAGGCAAGAAACTGCCAGGAGTGGAGGCGCTGACGGATAAGAAATAGCTTCTAGGTTCTCGCCGCTAGCTCTTAGCTTTGAAGGTTCGTATCAGGGCATCGCTTCAGCGATGCCGACAATTTGCATGTCACTGACCGTCCCTTTAGGGGCCGTTTTGAGGAATCAACTCTTGCCCGACGTCGGAATCGCACTACCGCGCGACAAGGACTACACCCTGCACCTCAAGATCGGTGATCCTGATGAAGTGCGTTTCCTCCGAGGAGACCTCACCGAATACCCGTCCGACGCAATCGTCAACGCAGCCAATTCCGACTTGTTGCCTGGCGGCGGCCTCTGCGGCGCCATTAACTACAAGGGCGGAGCGGAGATCTTTCGCGAATGCGGCCGCATTCGCCGAGCAAAAGGTCCGGTGTCACCAGGAGGCGCCGTCGTTACGACAGCCGGTCAACTTCCATCGAGATATGTAATCCACGCCGTCGGCCCTGTTTGGGAAGGCGGAACCCACGGTGAGGCAAAAATCCTAGCCAAGTGTTATCGCGAAGCGATGCGTGTTGCTGATGGCCTGGCGTTGCACTCAATCGCATTCCCCGCCATCTCCACTGGGATTTTCAGATACCCCGTCGAGCAAGCCGCAGCGGTGACGATCCCCACAGTGATCGACAGCTTGATGATCGCCAAGCACCTGCTGTTGGTGTCGTTTGTTCTGTTCGACAAAACTACACTGGATACGTTCGCCAATGCCGCTCTTGCCCAGCGTCAGCCAGACTCCGATAGATCATACGAGGTTTCAATTTCATTATGAGCCGAAAGAAAGTCATCGCCGCCAACTGGAAGATGTACAAAACCCCTGATCAAGCTCGCGACTTCTTCCGCGACTTCCTCCCCCTCGTTGCCGGACACGACCGCGACGAAATCGTCGTCTGCCCGAACTACCTGGCAATCGATGTCGCGGTGCACGCCACCAAGGGGACGAACGTGGCTATCGGCGCCCAGGATCTGCACTGGGAAAAGGAGGGCGCGTACACTGGCGAAATCTGCACCAGCATGCTGACTGCGGTCGGCGTGACACACGTCATCATCGGACACTCCGAACGCCGCCAATATTTCGGCGAGACCGATGACACCGTGAACCTCAAGCTCAAGTCTGCCATCGAGGCCGGACTGATTCCGATCGTCTGTGTCGGCGAAGTGCTCGAAGAGCGCGAAGCCGGACTCACCGACGACGTTCTCCGCCGCCAATGCCTGCGCGCCTTCAACAAGGTCTCCGCCAAGAAGGCGGTGAATCTCGTCGTCGCCTACGAGCCTGTCTGGGCCATTGGAACCGGAAAAACAGCGACTCCAGAGATGGCTGCGGACGCCCATGCCATCATCCGCGGCGAAGCCGCCGACAGCTTCGGCCAGGAATTCGCCGATAAGCTTCGCATCCTCTACGGCGGCTCGGTCAAACCCGAGAACGCTCACGCGCTGATGTCAGAAGAAGAGATAGACGGAGCGCTAGTAGGAGGAGCTTCCCTGGACCCCAAGTCCTTCGCGGCGATCGTGAAGTACTAACGTGACCTAGATCACAGCCTCAAGTTCGCCATTTCGCTAGAGTATCTCCAGGCATGGGCGACTTCTCCATTCTCACCAACCGCAAACGTGCCATTGTGGCGCTGGTGCATTCGATTGTTTTCCTGCTGATTGCGACCCGGCAGATGATCGCCGCGAATCCAGCGGCAGGAATCTGGGTAGCACCGGTTTCGACGGGCACCTGGGTTCTCTGCGGAATATTCGTCATTGTTTCCAGCATTCTTCTGTGGCTCTTCCTGATTTCCCGTGGCTGGATGGAGAAATTCTACTTCGGGCTCTGCACCGTCAGCGCAACATCCGGCCTGCTCCGAACCGTCTTCGGTGATCAGGCCTTCCACGCCGGACTCTACATCCGCGTTGTGATGCTGGTCAGCGCGGTTCTGGTCGGCCTGCTGATCGTACGCATCCACTCTCGTGCGGACGAACGCCTGCAACCGGAATGCGTCGAAGAAACTTCCTAGCTGGGCACTCTCGATCTGCAATCGGCACGCACCGTCACTTCTTCGCCGGCTCCGCACTTTCTTTCTGATACCCAGCGCTGAGCGTGGCCTTGCTCTTGGCAATCGGCAACAGAGTTGGATAGAACTGGACAAATGTCGTGTCCACCGCCGCATGGGCAGCATGGCAGCTATAGCAGTCTGCAGTGGTTGGAATCATCTTCGCAGTCTTACTACCATCAAACCCAAAAAACGCCCACTTTCCTGGAAAGCGCGCCTCGTCCTTCACATGCACCTCAACCGCCATGACCTCTGTTCCCTGATAGTTGCCCGCTTGGTTAATCGAGCCCTTACTTTCGGCGCCCCGCGCCTCAATCAATAGCACCGTCTTGTCAGGCCAGGTGCCGGTCTCGACAAATGCCTTGTAGGCCTCGGGGTTCACGAAAACGTTGTCAAACATGTGGTGTCCCATCCGCATGGCGGGGTTGTAACTCATGTCGAACCCGGTGGTCAGGTATACCCAATCGCGATAATGCTCTGGGAATTTCAGTTGAGAGTCGCTGGTGTATTCCGGACCCGAATGTGACGGCGTCGGGGTTTGACTCAAAGCAGCTGTGAACAGTAGAACCACCGCAGAGAACAGCCCAATCCTGGTTTTGTTCGTCATGCCGGGCATTATGCCGCACCGCTCTTCACAGGGCCAGACCGCTGGCTGCATCGGGGCGGCGATTGGCTGCATTGTTAGCCGCCTTGGAAGCAACGTAGAATACCATTCTCGCTATGGATGGACCCCGTACCCGCTTCGATTGGTCCCGATGGATGTGGATCGCGGCTATATGGTGCGGTGTCGGGCTATTCGACGCGACTCAGACCGTGCTCGTGATGCGCGCTGAGGGCATGCACCACGCGTGGGCGCGCCTGTTCATCACACTGCCCCTGTCGTGGCTGCCGTGGGCGTTGGCAACGACGCTCGTATTACGACTCGGCCGCCAATTCCCATTGGCGCAATGGAGGCACCTCTCCACGTGGAGCGTGCACCTGGTCGCCTGCGCCATGATTGGCTTAGTCTTCGCCGCGTGGTCCGCGGCACTGGAGGAGTTGCTTGATCCCTGGGCAAAGGGTGTAAGTGCGGAACCGTTCAAGACCCTGTGTTTCGCCAAGTTCGAGAATGGCCTGCTTTCTTTCGTTATCATCTATGGCTTCATCCTGACCGTCAGTTACGTGCTGGATTCCCGCGACCGACTCGCGCTCCAGCAAACCGAGACAGCGCGTCTCAACGAGCAACTCTCGAAGGCGCAACTCGACGCTTTGCGGCGGCAGATCGAGCCGCACTTCTTATTCAATACGCTCAACGCAATTGCGGGACTGGTCCGCGACAACCGAACCGATGCGGCGGTGAGCATGATCGCCGGGCTCAGCGACTGCCTGCGACGAGCCATGGAACATTCCAACCGGCAAGAAGTTCCTTTGGGTGAGGAATTGGAGTTCGTGCAGAAGTATCTGGACATTCAAAAAGTGCGATTCGCCGAGCGCCTGCAGGTCAGTGTGGACGTTCCTGGAGAGCTCTTCTCCGCTCAAGTTCCCAGCCTGATCCTGCAGCCCATGGTCGAAAATGCGGTTAAACACGGCATAGCGAAACGGGTTCAAGGGGGGGCGATCCGGATTGCCGGATCCCACTCAGCCGGCAGACTCACGCTCAGTGTTTACAATGACGGCCCCAGTCTGCCCGCGGGTTGGGAGAAGACAAGTTCCGGGATCGGCATCTCCAACGTCCGCACCCGCTTGCAGGGCCTCTACGGAGACGCATTCGAATTCGGCATGCGGAATCAAAGCCCAGGCGGCGTGGAAGTTTCGATGTCCGTACCCTGTGCTTCCCTATCAGCGGCTCCCGTGAAGGCCGGGGAATAATTTGTGCGTAACAAAGATCGCCTGATAAATCACTCAAAAAAGATACGCACTGTCATCGTCGATGATGAACCCTTGGCGCGCACCAACCTAGCCGTCTTGTTACGTCTTGATCCTGAGATTGACCTGGTCGTGGAATGTGAGTCGGGCGCACAGGCGCTAGCCGAGATTCGAAAGCTTAAGCCGGACCTGGTGTTTCTTGACGTGCAGATGCCGGAATGCGACGGCTTCGACGTTCTCGAGCTGTTGGGCGGAGAACTACCGCCCGCCGTCGTCTTTGTGACCGCGTACGACCAGTACGCGTTGCGCGCCTTCGAAGCGGGAGCACTTGACTATCTGCTGAAGCCCTTCGACGATGCTCGCTTTGGGCGGGCCCTCACCCGCGCCAAACAAAGAATCTCCCAAGGCAGGGTGGCGCCCAGAGTGCTCGACCGCTTGGCGATCAAGGGCGTAGGCGGCATCTTGTTTGTCAAAATTCAAGAAATTGACTGGATTGAAGCTGCTGATTACTACGCTTGTCTGCACGTCGGCTCAAAAAGCCACCTGCTGCGCCGCAGTATGTCGGAACTCGATCAGGAGTTGGATGCTAGCGTCTTTTGCCGCATCCATCGTTCCACCATCGTGAACCTGCATCGTGTCCGAGGCCTGGCGCCGCACGAGGACGGTGAATATGAGGTGCTGCTGGAAAATGGAACCCGGCTCCCGTTGAGCCGGCGCTATCGCAAGACGCTGGAGTCGCGCCTGGGTGTACGTGAATCGAAGTCGTAAAGCAGCACTGAGCCGCTGCCCGAAAACTCAAGCCGCGGTCAGTCTGCTCATCAGCAGATTGAAAAACCGTTCCGGATCGACTCCCACCGCGACTTTTGCATTTGGGTGGAACGACGTGTCGGGATCTGGTTGAGAAGCAGAGGCAGCCACCATCGGAGCCGACGGCCGAACCGGGGCATGAGCGTAACCTACCGTCATGCCAGCAGTGAACTCGCCCTCGGTCTCGACTTCCACATAGTAGTCCTGCAGCTTGAGAAGCTTCGGATCGATCAGACTCGCAACGGCCAGCGGATCGTGCATGGCGATCACGGTAGCGTCGATTCCCTTGTGAGCTCGGTTCAGCGTAGCCCGCATGATCTTGCCGGCAGCCTGGCTCACCGGATTCTGGGTGCGCTCTAAACTTTGAATGTGCTCTTCGCGCAGCAAGACTTTTTCAGTCACGTCGAGACCCACCATCGTCAACGGAATGCCCGCGTCAAAAACAATGCGCGCCGCTTCCGGATCAACGTAGAGATTGAATTCGGCTGCAGGAGTGATGTTGCCGCCCGAAAGCGAGCCGCCCATGATGACGATCTGGGGGATCATGCCGACGATTTCCGGATCGGCGCGGAGCAACGTGCCTATATTGGTGAGCGGTCCAACGGCAACGATAGTGATTTGTCCGGGATTGGCGCGAACGATGCGAGAGATCAGTTGTGTCGCGGTCTCCGCGATTGGCTTCAAGGTCGGCGCTGGAAACTCGACTCCTCCGAGGCCGTTGTTGCCGTGAACGTACTTGGCAGTGATCAGCCTGCGCACCAGCGGAACGCTGGCTCCTCCTGCGATCGGAATATCGGTGCGCCCCGCGATTTCCGCTAATCGAAGAGCGTTCGGCAAAGTCAGCTCGAGCGGTACATTGCCAGAAACGGCGGTGATGGCTTCAACCTTCAACTCAGGCGAACGGAGAGCGAGAAAGATCGCCATGGCGTCATCCACGCCTGGATCAGTATCGATAATGATTCGCCGAGGAGTTGCTGCAGTTTGTCCGGTTCGTTCATCGCTTGCAGACGCGGGCAGCGCGCCCAGGAAACCGCTGGTTAGGATCGCTCCTGCTGAAGTAGCAAAGAATTCACGTCGCGTCTGCGATGGTTTCAGGGTCATTGGGGTCCTCTCGTGGTCTTCGCAGTTTGGAAGAACAAGCATGCAAAGTGCGAAGTATAACGCACGTGTGGTTGCGCATTGGCCGACAGCAAGGTCAAAAGCCGCGGACAGCAATGTCCGCGCTACACGACGAAATACTTGGCGGATGGATGGTGGACCACTATGGCGGACGTGCTCTGCTCCGGTTCCAGCAGGAAGGCTGAAGTCAGGCGAACGCCCACGTTTTCTTCGGGCTTCAGCAGGGCGAACAGCTTGTTCTGGTCTTCGAGATGCGGACACGCTGGATAGCCAAAGGAATAGCGTGATCCGCGATACTTCTGGTGGAAGAGATCGCGAATATGCGGAGAGTCTTCCGCGGCGATGCCTAGCTCTTCGCGCATTTTCTTGTGATGGAACTCAGCCAGCGCTTCGGCGGTTTCTACGCTCAGGCCGTGGAGATAGAGGTAGCGAGTGTATTCTCCACCCTCGAACAGGCGCTGGGTTTCGACCGACGCTTTCGGGCCGATGGTGACCAGCGACAGGCCGAGCACGTCCATCTTGCCGGATGATAGCGCGGCGAAGAAATCTGAGATGCAGAGGCGCCGCCCTTCCTTCTGCCGAGGAAAGGTGAAGCGCAAAAGTTCCTTGAGGTTTTGCTTTTTACTGGATACCGGGTACTGGGTACTGGGTACTGAGTAGACAACGATATCGTTGCCGTCACCTTGAGCGGGGAAATATCCGTAGACGACTTTGGGCTCAAACCATCCAGCCGCGACGATTTCCTCTTCCAGCTTCTTTTTGATCGGACGATATTTTTCTTCGACTAGCCTTGCGTAGTCTGCCTGCGAAGCAGTCTTGAGCTGCCACTGATTCTTGAAGAGTGCCGTGTCGTTGATGTAATTGAAAAGCTCGCGGAGATCGTAATCCTTGACCACGCGCACTCCCCAGAATGGAGGTGTCGGAATATTCGGCGCGTCGGTAACCACCGCGCTGCGCTCGGAAAAGACTGGACCTTCTTCCTCGTCGACCACAGTAGCTTTGGAGTATTCCTTCACGGTGCGACCGTCTTTCAAGCGCGCATCGCGCTTGCCATCTTCTGACGCGAGGTCTTCCATCACGTGCAGCCCAGCGAAAGCGTCTTCTCCATAAAAGACTGCGTTCGAATACTCGCGGCGCAGATCGTCTTCGACGTATTTGCGCGTCAGCGCCGCGCCGCCGCAGATGACTGGATAGGCAAGCTTCTGGCGTTCGAGTTCCTGGATGACGTATTTCATCTCCAGCGTCGACTTCACCAGCAAGCCGCTGAGTCCGATGGCATCGGCTTTATGCTCTTCGGCGGAATGAATAATGACGTCGCCCGCTTGCTTGATACCGAGGTTCACGACTTTGAATCCATTGTTGGAGAGGATGATGTCAACGAGATTCTTGCCAATGTCGTGGACGTCCCCTTTTACCGTGGCCAAAACGATCGTGCCCTTCTGCTGCGAGCCGGTTCGCTTCTCCATCTTCGGCTCGAGATAGGCAACCGCGGCCTTCATCACTCCAGCCGAATCGAGCACAGACGGAAGCTGCATCTTGCGGGCGCCAAAAAGATCGCCGACGGTCTTCATACCGTCGAGCAGCACGGTGTTGATCAGGTCAAGCGGCGTGTACTCGACAAGAGCCTGGTCGAGCAACTGTTCGAGGCTGAACTTGGTTGCGCCCTCGCCCACGGATTTTTCTCCATTGATGATGGCGTACTTGAGCTTGTCTTCGATGGAAAGCGTGTCGACATGCGCCGTGGTCTGGGCCTGCGGCTTGCCTTTCATTCCGGCAAAGTGCTGCATGTAGACCTGCAGCGGGTCACCGTCGGAGCGGTCCTGATAGATGAGCTTCCGGGCAAGTTCGACTTCTTCCGCTGGAATCTTGTACAGCGGATAAATCTTCGTGTAGTTGACGATGGCCACGTCGAGCCCGTTCTCGACGGCTTCATGGAGGAAGACGGAGTTGAGAACGCGGCGCGGATAAGTATCGAGTCCGAAGCTGATGTTGCTGACGCCGAGAACGGTCTTCACTTCGGGCAGTTCCCGGCGGATGCGCTTGACGGCCGCAAGCGTTTCGATTCCTGCCGAGCGATATTCTTCCTGGCCAGTTGAGATCGGGAGCGTCAGCGTGTCGAAGATCAGGTCAACCGGACGAATGCCATACTTCTTCGTGGCCAGTTCAAAGATGCGATGCGCGATGGCGACCTTCCTGTCGGCGGTCAGGGCCATGCCTTCTTCGTCGATGGTCAAGGCGATGACGCCCGCGCCATAGCGCTTGGCCATGGGCAGAACTTTGGAGGTGCGCTTCTCGCCGTCTTCCAGGTTGATCGAATTGATGATCGCTTTGCCGGGAATCCGCTTCAGCGCCTCTTCCACAACGTCGGCCTCGGTGCTGTCGACCAGGATCGGCGCAGGCACGCGGGTCGCAATCTTTTCCAGGATGGCGGAAATGTAGCCTTTCTCGTCCTCGCCGACGATGGCACAGCACAAGTCGAGCATGTGCGAGCCTTCGTTGGCCAGCTTCTTGGCAAGCGTGAGAATATCGTCGTATTTCTTTGCCTGCACCAGCTTGCGGAAATGATCGACGCGTGTGGTCGTGTTCATTTCCTCGGCGACGATGAGAGGCTTGGGCTCGAGATCGAGCGGAACGGAAGTGTAGGCGCTCGAAGCTGCTCCTACCGGCTTCGCTTCCCTCTTCGCCGGTTCGACACCGGAAACGGCATCGACTACGGCTTGAAGGTGCTCGGGACTGGTTCCGCAGCAACCGCCGACGATGCGGACGCCGTAATCTTGCACAAAGTGCTTGTGGTAGTCGGCCAAGTCTTTGGGCGCGAGTTTGTAGACGGCGTGTCCGCCAACATTCTGCGGAAGCCCAGCATTGGGCAGAATCGAAATGTGCTTGGTCGAGTTGAGGCCCAGGTAGCGGACAGCCTCGTTCATCTCGGCCGGTCCGGTGGCGCAATTCAGGCCGATGATGTCGATGTCGTACGGCTCGAGCGCAGTCAGCGCCGCGCCGATTTCGGTTCCCAGAAGCATGGTTCCGGATTCTTGCAGCGTTACTTGAACTTGTACCGGCAAACGCTTGCCGGCCTTGCGCATCGCCTCGATGACGGCGGCGGCCGCGATTTTGGCCTGAAGCAGGTCCTGACAGGTTTCGATGAGCATCACATCGACGCCGCCTTCGATCAGAGCCAGCGCCTGCTCTTCGTAGGACTCGATCATCGCATCCCAGCCGATGTGGCCGAGAGACGGTAGCTTGGTGGTGGGTCCCATTGACCCCGCGACGAAGCGCGGATGATCGGGCGTGGAATATTGATCCGCTACTTCGCGGGCGAGTTTCGCCGCCGCCAAGTTGATCTCACGAACCTTGTCGCGGAGATCGAACTCGGCAAGAACCAGACTGGTCCCACCGAACGTGTTCGTCTCCACGATGTCGCAGCCCACGCGGAAGAAATCCGCGTGGATATCGCGAATGATGTCGGGACGGCTGAGCACCAGAACTTCGCTGCAATTCTCCTTACCCCAAAAATCGTCGAGGGTAGGGCTGCGCTTCTGGATGTTGGTGCCCATGGCGCCGTCGTAGACCACGACACGTTGCTTTACGAGTTGGAGAAAGTCTGTCATTCGTAGTCAGTCGTTAGTCGATGGTCATCAGTCGCTCGGTGTTAGTCGTCATGCAAAAAAGCGCAAACGACCAACGACGAGCGACCGACGACTGGTTCTATACAACAACGCCGGTCCCGCGGGACCGGCGCTTGTAGAGAATCTCGAAATTACTTAATCCCCAGTCACGCCCGCATCCGTTTCGGATTGCGCAAACACCTGATTGGCTCCCATATGAGCCGGCGCCGGAGCCAACATCTGTTCCTTGCGGTAGACCAGGTTGCTGGCATTGAACGTAGCCAGTTCGAACCCGTGTCCGTGGGTGATGGCGTCGGTCGGGCAGGCCTCCACGCAATATCCACAGAAGATACATCGATTGTAGTCAATGTTGTAGACACGAGCGTAACGCTCGGCGCCCGAAACCCTCTTCTCTTCCGTGTTTTCAGCAGCCTCGATATAGATGCAATTGGAGGGGCAGGCGGCGGCGCAGAGGAAACAGGCGACGCACTTCTCCAGTCCATTTTCGTCACGCTGCAGCACGTGCATGCCCCGGAAACGCTCCTGGAACTTGGCCCCTTTCAGCGGACCGGGACCGTCGGGATAGTTCTCGACGATCGAAGGCTGAAACATCTCCCGCAGGGTGATGGACATCCCCTGGGCTATGGCGCCGATATTCTTGATCACGGACATGCTCTGTCATTATAGCGGATGTTGAGCGGAGGGGAAGTTCGCGGAGAGCAGGGCGTGTCGCCTTATTTTTCGCCTCGCAACACAAAGAATAAGGACCGGTTCAGCCGACAGCGGTTCGCTACTGATCGCCGCGGACTTTCCACCAGTCCTGCTG
>Ga0209698_10008275_pt1 | contig 10768 bp, 4 predicted proteins | sample LitLauG_LLR_2012_FD_187203 | JGI IMG/M metagenome (GOLD analysis project Ga0209698, IMG submission 187203) | Freshwater sediment microbial communities from Pennsylvania, USA - Little Laurel Run_MetaG_LLR_2012 (SPAdes) (version 2) | ecosystem: Environmental > Aquatic > Freshwater > Creek >... | reverse complement strand
GGGCAAGGAACTCGATGCTCGAACGGATCTGTTCTCTCTGGGCGCGGTCCTTTACGAGATGTGCACTGGAATGTTGCCTTTTCGGGGCGACACGGCCGCACTGGTCTTTAAGGCCATTCTCGATCTGCAGCCGACGCCTGTGGTTCGGATTAACCCCGACGCCCCAGTGGAAATGGAGCGAATCGTAAACAAGGCACTAGAGAAGGATCGCGAGCTGCGCTACCAATCGGCCGCAGAACTGCGATCCGATCTGAAGCGGCTCCGGCGCGATTCCGAATCCGGAAGTGCGCAGACCGTTCAGCTGGACAAAGCCCCGGCGTGGGCTCGTCGCGCGGCGTTCATCGCCCTGTTAGTTGTGGCGGCCGTTGCTGGACCTGCTCTTTATTCTTTTCTCCATCGAAGCCCTCCAACGAGCTCAGCTTGGCAGCAGTTAACCTTCTTTACCGACTCCGCAATTCATCCGGCTATTTCGCCCGACGGTCGCATGCTGGCCTTCATCAGAGGGGAGGAGGAAGTCGTCGTCGGTCGCGGCGATGTCTATGTCAAATTGCTGCCTAACGGTGAACCGGTCCAACTGACGCACGACAAGCGACTAAAGCTTAGCCCCGCATTTTCCCCCGACAACTCCCGGATTGCTTATGGAGCCTTCGATCCCTGGGAAACCTGGGAAGTACCGGTTTTCGGCGGCCAGCCTCGGCTCCTGTTGCCGAACTCGTCTTCGTTGACCTGGATCCAGGATGGCAAGCATGTGTTGTTTTCTGAGATCAAACAGGGCCTGCACATGGCCGTCGTAACTTCCGATGAAGTCCGGGGCCAGTCGCGAGACGTGTACGTTCCTCCGGGTGAGCGCAGCATGGCCCACCATTCGTACCTGTCTCCCGACGGGAAATGGGTTCTGGTGGTGGAGATGGACAACCAAGGTGAAATCGGTCCCTGTCGTGTGGCTCCCTTTGACGGTGCTGGCAACGCACATGTTGTAGGGCCACCTGAGGCGACGTGTACGTCCGGAGGGTGGTCTCCGGACGGGAAGTGGGTGTACCTCAGTTCGAATGAAGGAGGAAAATTTCATATTTGGCGGCAGCGCTTCCCAGATGGCAAGCCCGAACAACTAACCTCGGGGCCGACAGAAGAAGAGGGGATTGCGATAGCATCGGATGGAAAATCGCTCATCACTTCCGTAGGGACAAAAGACAGCACAGTCTGGCTTCACGATGTACAGGGTGAGCATCAAATCTCCTCAGAAGGCTCCACTGGTGCACCGCAGTTCTCCCCAGATTCCCGAAAGCTGTACTACTTGCGCGCCTACGGACAGAATGCGGGCCCTGAACTCTGGGTGACTGATCTGTCGAGTGGCGACAGCAAGCCTGTTCTTTCTGGATATTTGCTGCGAACGTGTGGCGTTGGCATGCAGCACTTTGCCGTGTCGCAGGACGGAACACAAATTGCCTTTTCGATGCTGGACAGCACAGCCCATTCCAAAGTTTGGATCGCGCCGACCGATCGCAGCGCGTCAGCACGGGTAATCGAGTCACACGAAAGCGAGGACTGTCCGTTCTTTCTGCCCAGTGGCGACCTGATTTTCCGGGCGGTGGAAGGAGAGCAGAATTACCTTTATCGAATGAAAACGAACGGAACGGAACGGCGGAGGGTCAGCGATGTCGCAATCCTAGACGCATATGGTGTTTCCCACGATGGTCGCTGGGTACTTGCCGTAACTCGCGGCCCAGATCGCGCTCACCCGTACTCTGTTGACGCTTTTCAGGTCGATGGCGGACTCGTTGTACCGGTTTGTCTCGGGCTCTGTCCGGCGAACTGGGATCGATCTGGTAAGTCGCTCTATCTGACTATGCCTACTAGCGGCGACAAGAACACCTATGCCTTGCCTCTCCAGGCCACAGGGCTTCCGAAGCTCCCTCCCGGGGGCATATCAAACTCTCAAGACTTGGTCAGAATGAAGGCTCCAATTCTTGCCACCGGAGTAATGGAATCAGTAGGAACTCCGTCCCACTATGCCTACACGCGCAGCACCGTCCGCCGCAACCTCTACCGAATTCCCCTGCCCTGACTCCACCATTGTTTCCGACCGCGATTACGTCCCTCGTCCGCCATTCTCGCTATAGATAGATAGGGAGTAATGGTTCAATAAATGTGGCACAGTTCCACTTCGTGAAGCCGTCAGTTTGGCACCTTTGGGGGTGGCGTCGCGTGAATAACTTTTCTCCGTCGTCCGCACGTTTTCGCATTCGACGAATTCTCTCCCCAGTTGGGACGCTGGAATGTGCGGCGGTGCTCACACTTTCAGCAACTTTGTTTGTTTCGGGTTTCAACTCGTCATTGCTCGCTCAGACGACCATCGGCACCGGCAGCATCGTGGGCACGGTCAGCGATCCGTCGGGCGCAGTGCTCGGGGGGGCACCTGTCAACATCACCGATTCAGCGACCGGCCAAGCAATCAATATCACGACTAATCCCTCCGGAACGTTCAATTCCGGAGCCCTCATTCCCGGCAATTACAGAATTCGGCTCACAGCCAAGGGATTCGGCCCCGTGACCGTCTCAGCCACCGTGCTAGTGGGTAACACGACGACGGTGAATGCGACGTTACCGGTCGGATCCGACAAGACGATGCTCGACGTGCAAGAGACGGCGACGGGCGTGAACACGGAACAGCCCACGGTGCAGGGTGTTCTCAGTGAACAGCAGATTGAAAGCTTGCCGGTGAACGGCCGTAACTTCCTTGATTTGGCGCAAATCGAGCCGGGTGTGCAGATTCAAGATGCTGGCGGCTTTGGTTTTGGTTTCAAAGATGGATTCTCCTCCGTCTCGTTTGGCGGCCGCTTCGGTCGTACGGCCCGCATCGAGGTGGATGGAATTGATATCTCTGACGAGAAGTTTGGATCGTCGACGGCGAATATTCCCGCGAGCGCCATTCAGGAGTTTCAACTCAGTCAATCCAGCCAGGACCTCTCAACCGAGCTGACTACGTCGGGGGCGGTGAATGTAACCACGCGCTCGGGAACCAATAGTCTGCATGGAGAAAGTTTCGGCTACTTCCGAGATAGCTCTCTCGCAGCCAAACTGCCGTCACCTCCGGGATCGCAAGAGCCCTTTCAGCGCTCCCAGTTCGGGGCGCGCATTGGCGGGCCGATCGTCAGAAACAGACTTTTCTATCTCCTTGACGGAGAGCGCACGCTCCAGCATGAGCAAGTGCCAGTATTGCTGGAGCCTCCATTTCAACAATCTTCCGGAGCATTTACGGCCCCGTTTCGCGAGACTGATTTTGTGGCAAAAGCGGATTATCAACTCGCGCAATCCGCACACGCCTTCTACAGGTTCAGCTATTTTCAGGACTCTTTCGCATCCAATGGAGGCTCTGGCTTCTCTCTGTATGACGGCAAAAACATCACGCGGAACCACGTCGTGGGGTTGGATTTCAATACCGGCAATCTCAGCCATAGCATTCGACTTGGCTATTTGAAGACAGACCGGAACGTGAGCGATGGAAGCAGTGGGAGCGACCTCTTGCTCTCCAACTACCCCTCAAATATACAAATGGGCTTCACGGGTTTGACGACCGGACCAACATCCTTTGCACCTTTCGTATTTCGACAAAGCAACCACCAGGGCAAGTACGACGGCAGCAAGACCGTAGGCCCGCATATCATCCGCTACGGGTTCAACTTCAACCGTATCGACGCCGCAGCCTTTGTGCCTTTTGGCAGCCTTGCCCCTTCTTTATTCACCGCTACCGGTCCCTCGGAGCAAGCCTTCGCACAAGGTGGCCCTTTCCCCCGCGGCGATACGAACCCGCTCAATTATCCTGTGGAGTTCGTCCTGCTAAGCAACGGCCTTGGGTACACGGTGCCTTATTCAGGCTTGGGACTCCCGGCCGGGAATTTTATTTACCATCGGCTTGCGGCATACGTAGGCGCGAGCTCGAAGTGGAGAAGAAATCTCACTTTGAGCTACGGCCTGCGCTATCAGCGGGAGACCGGCCGAAGTGATAGTCAGTTCGCAGCGATTCCTGTGCTCAATTCGCTGATACCCGGGCTGGGCAACCGGGTTCGGCAGCCGAACTTGAACTTCGCCCCTCAGTTCGGTTTTGCCTGGGATCCAAATGGCAAGGGTAAGACCTCCATCCGCGGGGGTATCGGACTCTTCTACGAAAATGTGCTGACGACCGTTTCGCCTGTCGATCCACTATACCGAGTCCCACAAGGCCAGATCTTTCTTCGAAGACCGGTAGCTTGTCTCGCCAGTGCATTTCCGCTGCCCGTGCCAACTCCCAGCGATGGAGTATTGCGGCCAACATTCTGCGGTACACCGGGTGGTGGACCCATCGCCATTGGAACTGTGGGCAGCCAGATTGCGGATTTCCAGAAGCAGTACGAGGCCGATTTTCCGTTTAACTTGAACGCACCGAACCCGAACTACCTTGGCTCGTTACTCAGTCAGGGGCAAGGATTGAACGGAGCAGGTCCGCCCCTCGGTCCCGATTATCGAACGCCACGATCAGTCGAGATGAATATCGGCATACAGCGCGAAATTCGTCGGGGCACAATTCTTAGCGCGGATTTCATCCGCAACGTGCAAACACATTACTTTATGGCAACCGATGAGAATCATACCGGCGATGTTCGATACTTCAGCAACGTTGCGGCACAGCAGGCCGTCGCAGCCACACTCAGCCTCTGCGGGGCGAGCTCGATCGATCAGGCCATCGTCTCATGCCCGACCAATCCAGTCGGACCGAGTCAGGCGTACTACGTGCCGAGGCCGGCCACGATGGCAGACTTCGCTCAGAACGGGTTGACCTCCTCGGCCGACTTCAACGCGGTATGCTCATTCTCCTCGGTTACTGTTCCCGGTGGCACCTATGGGTGTGCGTTCCCAGGCGTTAATCCCAGCGCACCACCGCTAGGCTTCCTCAGGCCAATTGGGCGTTCCGTTTACAACGGACTGCAAACCAAGCTTGTGCAAAATCTTGACCATCCATTTAGGGGAGTACGATCCCTGAACCTTCAGGTTTCATACGCGATATCCAGGTTTGAAAATTCAGGCGGAGCCTATCCGGCCGTGCCAATCAACTCTGATCAGGAGTATGGAGTGGCCGCGATCGACGACGCGAACCCCAACCGTTTCTTCGGTCCCTCGGTGCTGGACCGGACCCACCAGCTTTCATTTGGGGGATCCGCCGATTTGCCAGAAGGATTTCAAGTAAGCATCCTGTCGCACTTCTGGAGCCCGCTCTCCACCTCGTTGGTGGCGCCAGCGACGAGTCTCGGACCGGGCGAGATCTTCCGCACAGACTTCACGGGGGACGGTACATTCCCGGATCTCATTCCCGGAACACATGTCGGAAGCTTTGATCGTGGGATCAACGCCTCGAACATCAATGCAGTCCTCAACAATTACAACAATACGACTGCTTTGAACTTGACGCCCGCAGGCCAGGCTCTCGTCAAAAATGGAGTGTTTACGCCGGCTCAACTCGGAGTAGGAGATTCGCTGTGCTACAACAATCCCAATAGCCAGCCTGTCGGTTCGCTCTGCGCGGTCGCACCTCCAGTGCCTTTGGCACCCACCGGACAAGTCAACCTAGCGTGGTTGCGTGCTCTTGACTTGAGGCTTTCTTGGACGCGTGCCGTGAGCGAGAAAGTTACCATCCAGTCAAGCGCGGGATTTTACAACTTGTTCAACTTTGCAAACTTCGATTTGCCCGGCAACCCTTTGAACGGCGTACTAACGGGGGCGCCGGGGCAGATCAACGGCACGACTCGCGCCGGACATGACGTGAATCGCGTCGGAGTGGGAACCGGGGTCTATTCACTTGGCGCACCCAGACAGATTGAGTTCGGGCTGCGTGTTGTTTTTTAGGTGACGCTTTAATGCGATTGATTCCAGGATGGAAGGCGCGCCTTGGTACAGGGGTGTGCAGCGACATCGCGCTGCGCATACTGAACTCCCGAAATTCGGCTGATGATTGGGTGCTTGCAAAAGCGCATGACTTTGCTCCGGCGTTAACCAATTTCCGAGACGCATGCCCAGCTTCTGCACCTCTCTAACGCGGCAAATGCCAGCCGCCAAATCCGCGCTGAGAGGACCGCAGTCGGCGGCTTCGCAAGCCGGCGCACAGCGCCAAGACGCAGATTGACGGTGCTGCGCCTTTCACGGCGCACTCTCTCCCCAACTATTCCTGCCTGGAATAATCGGTCGTTCGATTGGTTCGTGATCGGCGAGAAGGAACCCCGCTCACCCACATAGCGGCCACCGTATCCCATAGATTCGCTTGTCCGGATCGAGAAAACCAGCTAGCTTCCCCGGTTATTCCCGCCTTGCTGACCATCCGTACTGGCCGCTGTTTGCTGTGCTAAATCTGATCTCGATGTTGCTCCAACACGATACGCACCAATTGACTGCGTGTACGTACACCAGTTTTAGAGAAAAGTTGCTGAAGCGTAGCTTTGACCGAGCTCTCCGACACTCTGATTCGCGCCGCAATCTCTTTATTCGCAAGACCCTCGAACACGCAGGAAAGCACCTGCTGTTCCCGCTCCGTGAATGGCCGTGTTCGATTATCCTGCGGGGCCCCGACCTCAATTCTGAGGGCGGTTTGCAATTGCTCCTGGTCCAGCCACACCTTGCCGGCCATCACGTCACGAATTGCTTGTGCCAGCAACGCGGCAGAATCGTGTTTTCGAAAAACCCCGGAAATCCCAGACCTGATCAACTCCGCAGCCACGCCCGCATCCACACCCGCCGTGACAACGAGAACTTTTCCCTGAAATCCCTGGTCCTTTGCCGATCTCAGAAACTTCCGGCCATCCCCCTCGCCGAGATCAAAATCCAGCAGCACAACGTCAATCGCTTTGCGTCGCAGAATTTGCAGGGCCTCTCCAATTGTCCCACAGTGAGCGATTACCTCGAATCCTGACTCCGCCGCAAGCAGTCGGCTTGCACTCTCTCGAAATAAGGTGTGATCGTCTAACAATAAGAGATGGACTATGTTCGCCGCAGTTTCAGGCATTCACCACCTGCTCTTGTGTGATACCCAGGGGTAAGACGACGACGAAGCAGCAGCCTTCCGACCTCGGCTCGTACGAAAGGTCTCCTCCAAAGCTGCGCATGATCGCGCGGGAAACGTACAGCCCGAGACCGCTGGACTCGGCCCCACGCTGGAACGGCCGGAAGAGTTTCTCCGGCGAAGCGACACCAGTTCCTGTGTCTTCGAATTGGACTGCGACCGTCCCTTTCTCCTCTTGCGCCGTAATTCGAAGCCGCTTCGTCCCAGTAGAGGCCATGGCCCTTCGACTGTTCTTCGCCAGATTCAGGAATACCTGAATAAGCCCGTACCGGTCAGCCCAAACCAACGGCAATGATTCCTGAACGTCCCACTGCATCTCGACTTTTGATTCGTGATAGGTGGTTTCGATCAATATCCGGAATTCGTCTAGCACCGACGTAAGCTCAACGACCTCGCCATTCTGCGATGCCGAAGAACCCAATTCCAATGCGGACACTCTTTCCAGACTCTGGACCAAATTCCCCAAGGCCTTGAAGTCCTCGTTCGACTCAAGCTCCTTAACTCGCGAGAGGTTCTTATGCACGACCAGCACAGCGCCGCAAAGATTTCGAATTTCATGAGCAACTGCGCTCATTAGGATTCTCGTGTTCTTCAATAAATGGTCTAGACTGAGATCCTCGCGATTCCGGAGGTCCTCAGAAAGATCCACAATGATCGCTGCCAAGCGCGGCCCCGACATCGTGCTGTAGGTCGAAAACCAAACACCAGCCAGAAAGACTTCGCCGTCGCTCCTTTTCCCTGTGCACTGCAGAGTGGTCCGAAATACTCGCGGCTGTTGGTTCTTGAGGACTGTTTGCAATGCGGGGAGATAAGAATTGATTTCCTGGCCCTGCAAAGGCGTCTCTTCGGAGGCAAGCAAGTGTTGAGCTCCTTCATTGGCCAATAGAACTCTGCCGGCTGCATCAATTGTGACGATTGCAGCTGGACTGCTTTCGACGAGAGAACGCAACTGCTCCTCGGCGTCCTCGCGCAGCTTGATCTGCCCTTCGAGTTCTTCGACGTGCGCCATCGTAATTCGGCGATTGCGGATCATCTCCGAAATAAAGAGTCCTGTCCCGACAAACCCTGCCGAACTGAACAGCAGGCGGATCACAGCTTCATTCTCCGGCAAGTTGCTGAACGCTTCCTGCAGAACGGCGCAAACCAGCGCAACCCCCACAAGCTTAGTCCTCGACAAAAAGCCGCCCAGAATCATGATGGGGAACAGGTAAAGGAATCCCAGCGAAATGTAGGGCTTTGTCGCCCAGTCAACCACGGCGATTGCTGCTATCAAGAGACCAGCAACAACGGTCAGACGGAAGCGGTTGCCCGGCGCATAGATCGATAGCGGGTCTCTCATGGGCTTTACGTAGATGGGCAGAGGCTCTTTCATCGCCATTCTAATGGTGCGCCATCTTCGCGCACCATGAAACTCCATTGTCAGGAACTGGCCAAAAGATAGGTTCCGAACTGTCGAAAGGTAGCTTTGGACCGCCAAAGATAGGATTCCCTTCGCGGTCAGCGTCTTACACAATCATCACAACGAATCCAGCACTGCATCCCTCGAGGCTGAGGTTAGTCTGGAAGGCTTGAAGGTCGAAACAAATGATGAAATATCCGGTTCACGTTAGCAAGAGATTTGCCGTGGTGTCTGTGACAGCCGCTGCCATCATCGTCGCAACGGGGCTTCTGGAATCCGGTTGCAGTCGTGGTCAGGCTGCAAATGCGGATACGCCGGCAAAATCAAGTTCGTCCCCCTCCGAGGCGACCTTGGACCTGTCGCCCAGCCAACTGAACTCGATCAAGATTGAGCCCTTGGGAAGCTACCAGTTTCCCGTGGAGAAGGATGCGGTCGGCAACATTGATTTTGACGAAGACCTGTCGGTTCAGGTCTTCCCGGCTTATCAGGGGACCATCCTGAAGACGTTTGGCGAACTGGGCGCCAGGGTTCAGAAGGATCAGCCCCTCTATACGATCAAGAGCCCCGACCTCATCCAGGCTGAGTCAAACCTGATTGGCGCGGCCGCGACTTTCGAACTGACCAACAAGGAACTGCTGCGCGTGCAGGGCCTTGCTGGAATTGCCGAGCGCGAGAAAGAACAGGCCACCTCCGATCAACAAACTGCTGAGGGCTCTCTCAAAGCCGCACGCGACGCGGTCCTCGTCTTTGGCAAGACCAATGCCGAACTTGATCAAATGATCGCCTCCCGCAAGATCGATCCTGCCCTGGTCGTGCGTAGTCCGATTGCCGGCAAGATTACATACAAAGTCGCGCAGCCCGGATTTCTGGTGCAGCCGGGAAACGTACCGGCGCCTTACTCGGTCGCCGATGTGGCGATCAAGTGGATGCTGGCGAATGTTAGCGAGACCGATGTACCTCTTTTTCATTTGGGGCAGCCAGTCCAGGTAAAGGTGATGGCCTATCCGGACCACTCCTTCAAAGGCAAGGTTTCAAAGATCTATGAGACCGTTGACCCGAATACGCATCGCGTAACCATCCGTTCCGAGATCGCTGACCCCCACGATGAACTGCGTCCCGGAATGCTCGCCAACTTCGTCATTTGTGTTCACGGCCCGGTAGAAGCCGCTGCCATACCGGCGAATGGAGTGGTCCGCGAAGCCGATGGCACGATGACCGCCTGGGTAACCACCGATCGCCGCCGGTTTGAGCAAAGAATCATCAAGATCGGACTACGAAACGACGACCGGGTTCAGGTTCTGGAAGGTTTGCGGCGCGGAGAACTCGTCGTGGCGGACGGCGCTGTGTTTCTCAGCAACATGCTGTCGGCGCCACCAAGCGATTAGTTCATTGCCACTTTCACTTCAATAAAAAAACGACATGTTCAAATCTCTCCTCGCGTTTTGCCTGAGTCGCCGTCCGATTGTGGCGGTGGGTTTGATTCTGTTTGCCGGCGCCGGGCTCATTGCTTTCAAGATGCTCAACATCGAGGCGTATCCGAACCCTACGCCCGTCATCTTGGAAATCACGGCGCAGGCGCCCGGACTCTCTGCCGAGGAGATGGAACGTTACTACACACGTCCCACCGAGATTGGCCTCTACACCACGCCCGGCATCGACATCATCCGCTCCACCTCGTTTTATGGCCTGTCCTTTGTACGCGTCAGCTTCAAGTATGGGGTCGACTACAACTTTGCCTACGCGCAGGCGTCGGTTGCGATGCAACAGAATGTCAGCTTGCCCGGCGGACAGGTTCCGAATATCCAGGCCAACAGTTCGACTGGCGAAATCTATCGTTATCAGGTTGTCGGCCCCAAGCATTTCGGAGTCGCAAACCTGCGCACGGTGCAGGATTGGATCGTGGCCCGCCGCCTGTTGACCATTCCCGGTATCGCAGCGGTCAACAGTTGGGGCGGTCCCACGAAGGAATTCCAGGTCGAGGTTGACCCTCACAAGCTCGAAGCCTACAGCGTGACCGTGCCCCAAATCTTGAACGCGCTGGGCAACGCAAACATCAATGTGGGCGGACGCGAAATCCGCATTGGCCAACAATCGATCAACATTCGGGGCGTCGGCCTGATGGATGACGGCGGCAATGACGATTTAACCCAGGGCTACAAGGTTGACGACATCGAGAATGTGGTTCTGGCCCAGGAGAACGGCGTCCCGGTGTTGGTGAAGGATGTGGGAAAAGTGTCGATCGGTTACCGGCCGAGGCTCGGCATCCTGGGTCGCGACAACCAGAG
>Ga0209698_10008273_pt1 | contig 10768 bp, 11 predicted proteins | sample LitLauG_LLR_2012_FD_187203 | JGI IMG/M metagenome (GOLD analysis project Ga0209698, IMG submission 187203) | Freshwater sediment microbial communities from Pennsylvania, USA - Little Laurel Run_MetaG_LLR_2012 (SPAdes) (version 2) | ecosystem: Environmental > Aquatic > Freshwater > Creek >... | reverse complement strand
CCCGGTCATCGTGCTGCAGAACCTGGGGCTGCCGATCTATCCGGTCTGGCACTATGCGCTGGTCATCGGCTACGACCTGCAGCTGGGCGAGGTCGTGCTGCATTCGGGTCCCCAGCAGCACGTGCCCATGGGCCTCGAGCTTTTCGAACGCACCTGGGCGCGCAGCGGGCACTGGGCCATGGTCGCCCTGGCGCCCGATACGCTTCCGGCCACGGTGCCGATCGGCGCCGTGCTCGATGCCGCCGCCGCGCTCGAGCGCGTCGCGCCGGCGGCCGCACGCCGCAGTTATGCGGCGCTGCTGCAGCGGGCCGACACCGCGCCCGAGGCGCGCCTGGGTGCCTGGATGGGCCTGGGCAACAGTGCCGTGGCCACCGGCGACCTGCCCGCCGCGGCAGCGGCCTTCGCCCAGGCCGTGGCCCTGCAGGACCAGAGCGCCGACGCCTGGAACAATCTTGCCGCGGCCCGTGCCGCACTCGGCGACGGCGCCGGCGCCCGTGCCGCCATCGCGCACGCCCTGGCGCTGGGCGGACCGCACCGTGCCCTCTACGAGCAAACCGCCGCGCAAATCGAGGCGCCCGTGCGCCAGCCGCCGCCTCTGGAATAATCCGGCCATGGAGCCGCAGCCGTCATTGCCGATCGAGTTCGCCGCGCGCGTGCAGGCCATCGACGCCGTGCTGCCGCAGACCCAATGCGGCCAGTGCGGCTACGCGGCCTGCCTGCCTTATGCGCAGGCGCTGGCGGCCGGCGGCGCCGACATCAATCGCTGTCCGCCCGGCGGCCCGGCCGGCATCGTGGCGCTGGCGGCCCTGCTGGCGCGCCCACCCGTGGCGCTGGACCCGGCGTGCGGCGCACCGCGCGCCCTGCACGTGGCCCGCATCGATGAAGCGCGCTGCATCGGCTGCACGCTGTGCATACAAGCCTGCCCGGTCGATGCCATCGCCGGTGCGATCAAGCGCCTGCATACCGTGATCGCGGCCGATTGCACCGGCTGCGACCTGTGCCTGCCGCCCTGCCCCATGGATTGCATCGAGATGATCCCGGTGGATCCGCCGCGCGACTGGGACCGGGCCGATGCGGATCGGGCGCGCAGCCGCCTGCAGGCCCGCCAGCGGCGCCTCGCGCGCGAGCGCGACGCGAACGACGCGCGGCTGCTGGCCAAGGGGCAGCGCAAGCTGGCCGAGCTGCAGGCGCAAACGCTGCCGGCTGCCGGCCCGGCCGAGCGGGCACGGCGCAGCGCTGTCATCGAACGCGCCCTGGCGCGGGTGCGCGAGCGGCGCGCGCAGTTCGCCGCCACCGGCGCCGCCGGCGGCACGGCGGCGGCCGAGCCGGAGCCGCGGTGAACGCAGCACGCCGGCGCGCGCTGTTCGCGGCGCTGGCGCGCGATAACCCGCAGCCGCGCGGCGAGCTCGAATACGCGAGCGACTTCCAATTGCTGGTGGCCGTGGTGCTGTCGGCACAGGCCACCGACCGCAGCGTCAATGCCGCCACCCGCGGCCTGTTCGCCGCCGCACCCACGCCGGCGGCGCTGCTGGCCTTGGGCGAAGCGGGGCTGGTCGCGCACATCCGCACCATCGGGCTGTTCCGGACCAAGGCGCGCAACCTGCTGGCGCTGTGCGCGCAGTTGCTCGCCAACCACGCCGGCGCGGTGCCGCGCACGCGCGAAGCCCTCGAGGCGCTGCCCGGCGTCGGGCGCAAGACCGCCAACGTGGTGCTCAACATCGCCTTCGGCGAGCCCAGCATCGCGGTCGACACCCACGTGTTTCGCGTTGCCAACCGCACCGGCCTGGCGCCGGGCACGACGGTGCGGGCGGTCGAGGATGCGCTGGTGGCTGCCGTGCCGGCGGCCTACCGCCAGCATGCCCACCATTGGCTTATCCTGCTGGGGCGCTACACCTGCAAGGCGCGCAAGCCCGAATGCTGGCGCTGCCCGGTCGCGCGCTATTGCACCTACGACCTCAAGAGCCCCGCCCCCCAGGCCGGCACCGCGAAAGTGCGGGCGCCGCGCAAGCCCGGAGCACGCTAGTGTTTCAACCGTCCCGCGAGGAAGTGCGGCGATTCTTCTGCGATGCCTGGGCGCGCCATCGCGCCGGTGCCGGAGCCTCGGCGCTGGAGCGCATTGCCATTGCCTGCATGCTCGAACACCCCGAATACCACGCCCTGCTCGAAGATCCCGCGGCGGCGCTGGAGCGCGAATTCCCGGTGGAGGCCGGGCGCGAGAACCCCTTCCTGCACCTGTCGCTGCACCTGTCGCTCGAGGAGCAAAGCAGCATCGATCAGCCACCCGGCATTCGTGCGCTGCTGGCGGCGCTCGAACGGCGCCATGGCGACCGCCACGCCGCGGCCCACGAGGCCATGCAATGCCTGGGCGAAGTGGTGTGGCGCGCCCAGCGCGGCGGCCTGCCCGGCGACATGGCCAGCATCAACCAGGGCTACCTTGAATGCCTGCAACGACGATTGGGAAGCGACCGCTCATGAGCCCGACCCCCGCCCCGCGCTTTGCCGGGACCGACACCTATGTCGCCAGCGAGGACCTGCGCCTGGCCGTGAATGCGGCGCTCGTACTGCAGCGGCCGTTGCTGGTCAAGGGCGAGCCGGGCACCGGCAAGACCTTGCTGGCCGAGGAGGTGGCGCGCGCCTTGGGCATGCCGCTGTACGCCTGGCACGTCAAATCCACCACCAAGGCACAGCAGGGCCTGTACGAATACGACGCGGTATCGCGCCTGCGCGATTCCCAGCTCGGCGACCCGCGCGTGGCCGACATCGGCCAGTACATCGTGCGCGGCGTGCTGTGGCAGGCCTTCGAGAGCGAGGTGCCCGCCGTGCTGCTGATCGACGAGATCGACAAGGCCGACGTCGAATTCCCCAACGACCTGCTGCGCGAACTCGACCGCATGGAGTTCTCCGTCTACGAGACGCGCCAGACGATACGCGCGCGGCACCGGCCGCTGGTGGTGATCACCTCCAACAACGAGAAGGACCTGCCCGACGCCTTCTTGCGCCGCTGCTTTTTCCACTACATCCGCTTTCCCGACGCCGCCACGCTGCAGGCCATCGTCGACGTGCATTTTCCCGGCTTGCGCGCCGAGCTGCTGCGCAACGCGCTGGACCTGTTCTTCGCCATCCGCGACCTGCCGGGCCTGAAGAAGCGCCCCTCCACCTCCGAGCTGCTCGACTGGTTGCGGCTGCTGGTGGCCGAACAGATCCCGGCCGAGGCGCTGCACACGCACGACGCGCAGCTGTTCGTGCCGCCGCTGCACGGCGCGCTGGTGAAGAACGAGCAGGACCTGCAGCTCTTCGAGCGCCTGGTCGACATGAACCGGCGCGGCCGCTGAGGCCGGTCCGCTCGCGGCGCCGCCCGGACCCTGGCCATGCTGGTCGATTTCTTCCTCCACCTGCGCAGCGCCGGGCTGCCGGTATCGATCACCGAGCTCCTGACCCTGCTCGAGGCGCTGCAAAAGGACACGATCGCGCCGGCGCTGGGCGACTTCTACTTCCTCGCCCGCACCTGCCTCGTGAAGGACGAGACGCGTTTCGATCGCTACGACCGCGCCTTCGCGCACTACGTCCATGGGATCGAGGCGCGCGCCGCAAGCGCCGGCGCACTGCCCGAAGAGTGGTTTCGCGAGCGCCTGCGCCGCGCCCTGGATCCGGCCGAACTCGCGCGGCTGCAGGCCCTGGGCTGGGAGCGCCTCATGGAGCAGCTGCAGCAACGGCTGCACGAGCAGGATGGCGCGCACCACGGCGGCAGCAAATGGATCGGCAGCCGCGGCACCTCGCCTTTCGGCCATGGCGGCATCCATCCTCAGGGCGTGCGCATCGGTGGGCCGAGCAATGGCGGGCGCACGGCAGTGCGCGTCTGGGAAGCGCGCCGCTACCGCGACTACGACGACCACGTGGAGCTGGGCACGCGCAACATCCAGGTGGCCTTGCGCCGCCTGCGCCGCTTCGCGCGCGCCGGTACCGAGCTCGAACTGGACCTGCCCGACACCATCGCCGCAACCGCGCGCAATGCCGGGCAGCTGGATCTGCGGCTGGTGCCGCAGCGCCTGAACCGCATCAAGGTGCTGCTGCTGCTGGACGTAGGCGGGTCGATGGACGCCCATGTGCGCGGCGTCGAGCAGTTGTTCTCGGCGGCGCGCGCGCAATTTCGCAACCTGCAGTCCTACTACTTCCACAATTGCGTCTACGATCAGGTCTGGAGCAGCAACCGGCGCCGCCATGCCGAGCGCTGCGACACCGTGGACCTCTTGCGGCGCCACCGCGCCGACACGCGGCTGGTTTTCGTCGGAGACGCGACGATGAGCCCCTACGAGATCCTGCAGCCCTGGGGGGCGATCGAAGGCGGCAACGAAGAGCCCGGCGCGACCTGGCTGCAGCGGCTGGTGCACCAGTTCCCCCGCGTGGCCTGGATCAACCCCGAGCCCGAGGGCCTGTGGACCTACCGGCCTTCGGTCGGCATCATCCGGGAACTGCTCGGCGGCCGGATGTACCCGCTGACGCTCGAGGGGCTGACCCGGTCCATGCGCATGCTGGCGCGCGGGCCCTGACGCGGCCGGCCCCCTGAACCTGCCAACGCAAGGAGATGCCGATGAAGGAAAGCCTGCAGCCCGGATTGCGCTACGAGCACCGTTTCGTGCTTCCCCCGGGCAAGATGGTGCCTGCGCTCTACCCCGAGGCCGAGGAGTTCCTCGTCATGCCCGAAGTCTTCGCCACCGGTTTTCTCGTGGGCTTCCTGGAGTGGGCCTGCATCAAGGCCATCAATCCGCATCTGGACTGGCCGCGCGAGCAGACCGTCGGCACGCACATCGACGTGAGCCACGAGGCGGCGACACCGGTCGGGCTCGCGGTGACGGCCCGCGTGGAACTGCTCGCGATAGAGGGGCGCAAGCTGGTGTTCAGCGTCGTCGCCGACGACGGCATCGATCGCATTTCCCACGGACGCCACGAACGCCATATCATCGACAAGGCCCGGTTCGACGCCAAACTGCTGGCCAAACGCCGCAGCACCCTGGGGGACAACGCATGAACGATTCCATCCTTTTGCAGGCCGATCCGCGGCGCGACCTGGTTTTCGAGCGCGTGGTCGATGTCCCGGCGCCCGCGCTGTGGGCCGGCTGGACGCGTCCGGACCTGCTGCTGCAGTGGTTTACGCCACGACCCTGGCAGACGGTCGATTGCCGCATCGACCTGCGCCCCGGCGGCGTCTTCAGCACGGTGATGCGGGGTCCCGAAGGGCAGCAATTGGGCAATGTCGGCTGTTACCTGGAAATCGTCGAGAACCGCAAGCTCGTCTGGACCAGCGCCCTGGGGCCGGGATATCGACCCGCGCCTCCGGTGCCCGCCGGCGTCGCATCGTTCCAGATGACGGCGATCGTCGCACTGCAGGCGCAGGGGTCGCGGACCCGCTACACGGCCGTGGCACTGCATGCCGACGAAGCGGCCCGAGAGCGGCATGAAAAAATGGGCTTTCACGCCGGATGGGGCAAGGCGCTCGACCAACTCGTGGCACTGGTCGGGCCGGCAGCGGGCGCAAGCGCCCTTGACGCCGATGCGGGACGATGACACGAAGCCGCCGCTGCGCGTAACCGCGAGGTAATTTTGCCTGCCTAGGCTGATCGGTTGCGATCCGCCCGCCGCCGCACGCAATGACGACCCCTCCTGCCACCCTCGACAAGGCGCAAGCCGCGACCCGCCAGATCCGCGCGGCACTGGCGCTCAAGCGCCGCTATGAAGCCTTGCGGGGCCGCGTGGTATCGATCAGCGCGCTGCGCGACAATCCGGCCCTGCTCAAGGCCTTTCGCGCCGACGTGACGGCCTTGGGTGACCCGGAGTTGAGCCGGCTGGTCGCCACCGCCTTCGACGACGGCTGGTTCGACGCACCGGATACGCTGCCCGCGCGATCCGAGGGTGTGGGCGCCCAGCGCACCGCACAATCACCCGGCGTGTCCATTTCCAGCGTCCAGCAAGCGCGCGCACGGCACTCGCGCAGCCTGCGCCTGCTGGCCAGTGTCGTGGGGCTGGCGCTGCTGCTTCTGCTGGCCCAATGGGGGCGCCTCACCGGCAGCGGCGGCATGGCGCTGCTGTCGCCCTCGGACGCCGCGCTGGCCCATCCGCTGCTGCGCCTGCAGGGCTCCAACACCATAGGGGAGAAGCTGGCCCCGATGCTGGTCGAGGGCTATCTGAGCGCCGAGGGCGACACCGACATCAAGCGCGTCGACGGCCGTGAAGCGGCCGAGCGCCACGTGCTGGCGCACCGCGCCAAGACCGACGACACCGTGGCCGTGCAGATCGTCGCGCATGGGTCGGCTACCGCTTTCACGGCATTGGAAAGCGGCATTGCCGACATCGGCATGTCCTCGCGCCCGATCAACGCCGGCGAGATCGATCGCCTTGCGCCCAAGCTGGGCAATCTGACGCAGGCCGGTACCGAAAACGTGGTCGGACTCGACGGGATCGCCGTGATCGTGAACCCGCTCAATCGCGTCTCGACGCTCACCGTCGAACAGGTGGCGCGCATCTTCGCCGGCGAGATCCGCACCTGGGAGCCGCTCGGTGGACCGGCACGGCCGATCCGCGTGCTGGCGCGCGACGAAAAGTCCGGCACCTGGGACACCTTCGACAATCTGGTGCTCAAGCGCTACAAGCTCAAGCTGGGAACGGCCGAACGCCTGGAGTCGAGCACCGAACTGTCCGATACCGTGGCGCAGGATGCCGACGCCATCGGCTTCATCGGCCTGCCCTACGTTCGCAGCGCGCGCGCCCTGGCCATTGCCGACGAGCGCGGCAGCCAGGCACTGCAGCCCACCGCCTTCACGGTCGCCACCGAGGATTACCCGTTGTCGCGGCGCCTCTTTCTGTACACGCCGCGGCCACCGGCCGCCGCCGCCGGCGCACTCGAGGCCGCCCGCTTCGTCGAATTCGCCTTGTCGCCGCGCGGCCAGGAAATCGTCCAGCAGGCCGGCTTCGTGCCGCAGCGGGCCGCGCCCGAACCGGTGATTGCCCCGGCCGATGCACCGAGCGCGTACCTGTCGGTGTCGGCGCGGGCCCAGCGCCTGTCCTTGACCTTTCGCTTCCGCCCCTCCTCGGACGAGCTCGACAACAAGGCGCTCAAGGATCTGGACCGGGTCATGGCCTTCCTGCACACCGAATCGGGTGCGCGACTGATATTGCTGGGCTTTACCGATGCCACCGGCACGACCGAGCAGAACCTGAAGTTATCGCTGGACCGGGCGCGCAACGTCCAGGCCGCCTTGGCCGCCCGCGGGGTCGACGTGGCCGAACTCGTCCCCCTGGGCGCGGCGCTGCCGCTGGCGGCCAACGATACGGCTTTGGGGCGCCAGAAGAACCGGCGCGTCGAGATCTGGGTCCAGCGCTGAGAACCGTCGTTCAGCGCGGCTGCACGCCGGTCGTGGCGCGCGACAACAGCACGAAATTGCGCGCGCCGCACTTTTGGCAGCTCATGACCCGCTCCAGGGCGCGGGCCCCCATCACGTCGTTGAGCTGCAGCGGCGCAGCGCCGCAGGCGGGGCAGGACACGCGCGCCGACGGATCCTTGGCAAGCCGGGCTCCGGCCTCGATCCAGCGCTTGGCTTCATCCTTCATTGCAGCCGCTCGCGCACGAAGCCGATGTGTTCCCGCAGCACATAAACCTGGTCGGCAAAGGCCGGCGGAATCTTCAGGTTGATGACCGTCTTGTCGATCTCTTCGAGACGCTCGCGCAGCTCGCGGCGTTGGGCGTCGTCCAGCGTTTGCAGGGTGCGCCGCTCCAGTGCCATGAGTTCGGCATAGCGCCGGTGGATGCGCCGCCGGATGCGCCAGGAATACACTCCCGGGATCAGCCGCAAGGCCGGAATCAGGACCAGCAGTGCGGGCACCAGCACGACGATGACGCGATCGACCAGGCTGGCCAGCCAGAAGGGCAGCAGCCGATAGGACAGGCTCTTGCCCGATTTGTAGAAACGCGCGGCATCCTCGCTGATCGGGTATTCGTGATCCAGCGGAGCCGGGAACTCGCCGGTGGCGTGCAGCAGGCCGCCCCGGCCGTGGACCTCGCGCGCCGTTTCGATGAGCAGGTCGGACAGGGCCGGATGCAGGCCGGCGCGGGCCACCAGTTCCACGGTGGGCGCCAGCAGTGTCAGCGCCGTCGCGGGCAGGTTGCGACCCAGATCGAAGCTGCCCGGCCCCAGTTCGAGCGTGCCCAGGTAACGAAAGCGGCGCCGGTAGGCGTCGGCCTGCCGAACGTTGAACATTTGGATACCGGGCGCATGCAGCAGCGTGCGGACCTGATCCGGCGCCGACGAGTCGCTCATGACGAAGGCCGCATCGATGCGCCCCTGCAACAAGGCCTGGACCATCGGCGCGCCGCCCAGCCCGACCCAGGTGGCGCCGGCAGGGGCCTCGACGCCATTGGCCTTGAGCACCGCCTGGGCCAGCGCGCGCGTGCCGCTGCCCTCGGGGCCCAGCGCGATGCGGCGTCCCTGCAGGGCGGCCAAGGTCGGGATCGGTCCGACGCCACGGTAGAAGATATACAAGGGTTCGTAAAACAGGCTGCCCAGCGAGACCAGGCCGTCGAGTCCCGGCCCGACGGCCGCCGCATCGGCCAGACCGCCCTGCACGAAACCGACATCGGCAGCGGCATCGGCCAGGCGGTGCAGGTTGTCCTGCGAGCCTTGCGAAGCGAGGATCTGCAGTGTCACGCCGTTGCGCGCCAGGATGCGCTGGTACTGCAGGGCCGCATGCTCGAAGGCACTGCCCGGCGGACCCGCGCTGATCACCAGGTGCGTGGGCGGGGCGGGCTGGAGAAAATGCAGCGTCACCGCAACGGCCAGCGCCAGCGCCAAGGCGAAAGGCGCTACCGACACGGCCAGGTCGCGCCAGGACACCGAACGCAGCGCGGCGAGAATGCGCATGGGCTAGTAGATCCCCAGCGCCAGGCCGGTGGCCATGGCCGCACCCAGGGCGTTGCAGCGCTCGAGGTCGGGCGCGGCGATTTTCTTGGGCTGCGCGATCTGCAGCGGCGTCTGCGCCTGGGTGCAGACGATCAAGGCCGGCGCCACCGCGCGCAGGCGCAGGCCCGCGGCGATGCGGTCGATCTGCCGCACGGCACCTTGCCCATCGCTGCCGGCGCACACCAGGCTCGCGTAGGGCCGCCCGTTGATCCGCTCGAGCGCCGGGTAGTAGCAACGGTCGAAGAAGTCCTTCATCAGGCCGGAAATGCCGCCCAGGTTCTCCGGCGTCGCGAACAGGTATCCGGAGGCATCGAGCACATCGGGGGGCTGCGCTTCGGGGGCGTGCAACAGGCGCACGCGCAGCGCCGGCTCGCGCGCCGCGCCGGCCGCAGCCGCGCTGGCCATCTGCAGCGCCCCGCCGGTCATGGAGTGATAGACGATCAGCAGCGTCTTCATGCGCGGGACGGTGGCGGTCGACGGCGCAGGTCCGGCGCCACCGTCAATCGCCAAAGGGCGGCGCCGCGCGCAGCACCTCGTCGACGGTGGTCAGCGCATGGGCGATCTTCTCGGCGCCGGACACGCGCAGCGAGCGCAGGCCCTCGCGGGCGGCCAGCTTGCGGATCTGCTGGATGTCGCCGCCGTCGGCAACCAGAGCGCGTATCGGATCGCTGAACACCAGCAGCTCGATCAGCCCGGTCCGCCCCAGGTAGCCCGTGCGGCGGCACTCCAGGCAACCCACCGGGCGACCCACCGCCGCCGGCGGCTCGGAGCGCCACGGGGCCACCAGTTCGCGCCACAACGCCGGATCGATGGCCTGGTCGCGCACCTTGCAGTGCGGGCACAGGGTGCGCACCAGGCGCTGCGCCAGAATGCCGATCACGGTGGCATTGACCAGGTAGCGCGGCACACCGAGCTCCACCAGGCGCGCCACCGAGGAGGCCGCATCGTTGGTGTGCAGGGTCGAGAACACCAGATGGCCGGTGAGCGCAGCCTGCACCGCCATGTCGGCGGTTTCCTTGTCGCGGATCTCGCCCACCATGATCACATCCGGATCCTGGCGCATCAGCGCCCGCAGGCCGTCGGCAAAACCGATGTCGATGCCGTGCTGCACCTGCATCTGGTTGAGGCTGGGGTCGATCATCTCGATCGGATCCTCGACCGTGCTGACGTTGACCTCGTCGGTGGCGATCTGCTTGAGGGTGGAATACAGGGTCGTGGTCTTGCCCGAGCCCGTGGGCCCGGTGACCAGGATGATGCCCGAGGGGCGTTTGATCAGGTCGGCCCAGAGCCGCGCCTCGTGGTCGGAAAAACCCAGCTCGGCATAGCTGCGCACCACCACCTCGGGATCGAAGATGCGCATCACCAGCTTCTCGCCGAAGGCGGTAGCCAGCGTCGACAGCCGAATCTCGACCTCGCGCCCGCCGTCGCCGCCGATGCGCGTCTTGATGCGGCCGTCCTGCGGGCGACGCCGCTCGACCACGTCCATGCGGCCCAGCAGCTTGATGCGGCTGGTCATCGCATGCATGACCCCGGGCGGCACCTGGTAGACCTGGTGCAGCACGCCGTCGATGCGAAACCGCACCACGCCCTGCTCGCGCTTGGGCTCCAGGTGGATGTCGCTGGCGCGCTGGTCGAAGGCGTACTGCAGGATCCAGTCGACGATGTGGATGATGTGCGCGTCGTTGGCCTCGAGCTTGCCGCCGAGCTCCACCAGCTGCTCGAAGTTGCTGACCAGGCTGCCCGATCCGGTCTTGCTGGCGCCCTTGACCGACTGTGCCAGCTTGTAGAACTCGGTGGTGAAGCGCACCACGTCCTGCGGG
>Ga0209698_10008272_pt1 | contig 10768 bp, 5 predicted proteins | sample LitLauG_LLR_2012_FD_187203 | JGI IMG/M metagenome (GOLD analysis project Ga0209698, IMG submission 187203) | Freshwater sediment microbial communities from Pennsylvania, USA - Little Laurel Run_MetaG_LLR_2012 (SPAdes) (version 2) | ecosystem: Environmental > Aquatic > Freshwater > Creek >... | reverse complement strand
ACCGTTGAACGTAGCATTGGGGAGCAGATCGTCGTCGTGTCCGTACATGTACAAACCGAACAGGTTTAAGGTGCGGTAGTTGAAGCTGAAGTCGCCCCCCACGCGATAGAACGGCTCCCGCGCAGTGATGACCGGCGCTTCGCCCCCACCCAAACGTTGCACCGAACGCCCCTTGAAGAAGAACGTACCCAGACTCAGGTACGTGTGGTCACGCGGTCCGGTCGCTCCTGCGGCCTGAACTTCGTGACGGCTCGCCGGATCCTTCTCCAGGTTGAAGCGATACGAGAATCGCCCGTAGACATCCTTATAGTTGGAGTCCGAGAAGAAACCTCCCGGGGACGACACATTCGGCGGATTCGCCGGCCCGTTCGGATTCGTCTGCTGATTCACGATCGCCAGAGAATAGTGATACCCGGCGTACTGGTGCCCGCCGCTGAGTTCAAAGCCCTGCACCGCATTCTGCATCGCAAAGACGTTGTTCACATTCTGCGTGCCGCCGAAGCCAATGTTCGCCTCGGTATAGATGTCCCAGGGACTCAGGTTGATCGACCGGGCTTGCGAAAAAGGCAAATCAAGTTCGAATTGCCCGACGCGCAAACTTAGCGAATCGGTCGGCAACTTAAAGAAGCGGCCGATATTCACGAACTTCAAATAGCCGTCCCCCAGTCCGCCATTCGCATTCGCCCCCGAGACACTCAGGTCATCGTCGACCCAGAAGGCGATGTCGCTGCCGAAGTTGCCTGCCATGAAGATGCTGAAAAAACCCGGTTCGAAATCGGTGCGCGGAACTGTGGAAGTGTTGGGATTGTTCGTTCCTGCTGGGTTGTAGTTATTGGCGCTGTTGGGAGTGAACTGGAAGAACTGATTGAACCTCAGTCCGATGGGCGGCAGTCCCGGAATCGTCCCCGGAAACACCGTGTGAGGCCACAGCTCCTTCTGCGCCGGCGCGCCCAGCATGACGGGAGGTACCTTCAGGAAGCTCTCGTCATCCTTTGGAAATTTGAATCCGGCATCCTTAAAAGCCTTGCCAAAGTCGTTGAGTTTCGGAAAGTTCACATGGCAGGTAGTGCAGGACGTCCCGTACTGGCGTGAAAATGCGGGAATCGCGAAGCTGCTCGCCGACAACACACAAAGCGTTAGCAGCAAAATACTTAGCATGAACACGGGGCCGCGAGAGCGCATAAGAATCGCCTCCTAGCTATAAGTTCTTCAGGATCTTGGTCTCTAGTCACGTTCCAAGATGGGACTGATCCTAGCGAGTTCCGAGGAAAGTCCGCCGGGATAGCAATCACACCTGAATGTGATTTCAATCACACTTTTGAAGGTACCAGAAAGTGGCCGCTATTCTCAGATTGGCAATATCTAAATCTTCTCCCGGGATTCCTGATGCGCAGCGAAGGGCAATGAGCGCATGGCCAAGTCTGCGGGAACTCGCATCGGTTCCTCCAGTGCCCCACTTAGCACCAAGAGCAATCGAAGGGAAATTGGACTGGGTTGATACGCGGCGAACTTTCCGGAGTTCTCAGTGAGTCTCAGCCAAGTCTGCGACGAGTGTCTCTGAATCTCTCCCTTCAAACTCGGCCGGCGTGACCCTGCTTCCTAGCGGTTTGCTGAAAAAGTCTGCTTTGGGGTGGCGCAGTGCTTTCAGCGCTGCGCTAAAACCTTTGCTTTCAGCCGGGGCTTTAGCCCGTTAGGTCCTCGAATTTCGTTTTTCAGCAAACAGCTAGGGCTCATAGGCACAGCACGGTTCCTGCGCGAACAGATCTCCCGTCATGGCATAAGCACGGGCGCGCGATCCTCCACACACATTCCGCACCGGGCATCGCCCGCATTTTCCTTTGAGCTTGGAGCTGTCGCGCAACGAGTTGAACAACGGCGATTCGCTATAAAGCTGCGCCAGCGGATGCGCGGTGACATTTCCCGCCGAGAGTGGAAGGTAGCGGCTCGGATACACCTCGCCTCGCGCATTGATGAATACGAAACTTTTGCCATCATTCACGCCTTTCGGCGCGCAGGTAATAACATCGGCCTCCGTCATACGCCACCGCGATGCCCTCGCCCGTTGCTGCAGAAGATAGCGCTGATAGTGCTGCGCCTCCGTCGTCTTGATCTGAAAGTGCGCCTGCTGCGAAGCCGCATATAATCTGGCGAAAACCTGCTCATGCTCTCCCGCTGTCAGCATTTCCTCGGCCTGTTCGCGACTTGGCGGAACAAGGAAAATCACGTTCCACGCCACCACATCCAGGCGCGTCAACAATTCGATCATGGGCTCGACATCGTGGAAATTCTTTCGCCCCATGATCGTATTGATCTGGATGGGCAAATCAATCTCGTGACAGGTTTCGATCGCGTCCAAGATCCGCTGATGCGCGCCGGCAACACCCCAGGTCGCGTCGTCCAATTGCGTTGTTGAACCATGGATCCAGAATGCGACCCGCATCAGTCCTCGTTCTTTCAACTCTTTCAGCGCATCTGGCTCGAGCATAGGGGTGGGCAGCAACGTCAGCGAAGTGCGCACTGAGTGGCGCGATGCAAATTCCACGATGGGATACAAATCCGGACGCGTCAGCGGATCTCCTCCTGTCAGCACCAGCAATGGCACATGCATAGCCGCCACTTGCTCAACCAGGTGAAACGCTTCCGCCGTCGAGAATTCGCGCTTGTCACGCGGCTGGCGCGCCGCAGCGCGCACTCGCGCAGCCTTCCAGCCACAGGCCTGCGTCAACTCCCACGTAACCTGCAGAGGACGCGGCTGGAATGCTGTTTTATGCAACACCTGGCTGGACGAAACGGCACGCGAAGGCCGGCCCGAGGTGCCAGAGAGAACGGAAGACTGAATTGACATGCGCCCACAGTAGATTCTTACGCGGCGCCCAACAGTGCGGCACCGCACGTCGGTGCGTGATAAGTGTCACAATCCACTGCAGAAAACCGTGTGACCACTATCACAGGGGCCCGTGACTTCTAGCATAGGTTCGATCCCACCTGCATGCGAACCTACCCCTGCAAGCGAAGTTTTCCCGAGTCGGAACCTCTCGCCTTATTGGTGATGTTCTGACTTCTGGACAAATGGCTGGTCGAGAGTGACCACTCATCCTTGCGACGTGTGTCCACATCTTCTCAGGAGGAAGAACGTGAAATCTATCTCTTTTCGAATGGGCCTTGTGACTCTGCTGGCCTTCGGCTTCACCGCTATCTGCTCGTCCTCTGTCATGGCTCAGGATGCCACTGCCACCTACAAGGCAAAGTGCGCCATGTGCCACGGCGCGGACGGTAAAGGCTCCCCCACTGGTCTCAAGATGGGCGTCCATGACTTCACTTCGGCCGATGTTCAGAAGCAAACTGACGCGCAGCTCACTGAAACCATCACCAAGGGCAAAAGCAAGATGCCGGCGTACCAAGGCAAGCTGAAAGATAACGAGATCAAAGACCTGGCTGCGTACATTCGCACCCTTGGAAAGAAATAGTTCACGCAGTGCGGCCCGCGCAAGGCCGCAAAAGATCGTTTGAATCTCTAAAGATTGGCGGGTGAGGGCATGTCTACGCGAACGGTACGGAACATTTTTGCGTTCGGAGTTGCTCTCACCCTATTTCTGACCCTCAGCTTTGCTGCGGCAGCAAAGGCACCAAAGAAGCCCACCGCCGATGAGTGCCTCGCATGTCACAGTGACGCCACGCTGAGCCATGAAGTGAACGGCAAGACCGTCAGCCTCCATGTCGATCCGCAGGCCTTCAAAGATTCCATCCACGGCAGTATGTTCACCTGCGTGGATTGCCACACCGATGTCAAGAGCTCGGCCCACGAAACGCCTCCGAAAAAAATCACCTGCGCCACCTGTCACGCGGATGAACAGGCAGCCTATGACCGCAGCTTCCACGCCAAGTCGGTTCAGGACGGCAACAGCCGCGCCGCCACTTGCGTCGACTGCCACGGCAGCCCGCACGAGCTATTGCCCGCCAGTGATCCCAAGTCCCGCGTCCACCATGTCAGTATTCCCGCAACATGCGGCGCCTGCCACAGCCAGAAACTCGTCATGGAAGATGGCGGCCAGAGCGCTCAGATGGTCGCTTCCTATGAGCAGAGCGTGCACGGCCACGCGGTTGCTGCCGGATCAGAAAAAGCTGCAGTCTGCACCGATTGCCACGGGACCCACGAGATTCTTGATGCCAAGGACTCGAAGTCTCCGATCTTCAAGTTCAACGTGCCGCTGACCTGCGGCAAATGCCACGACCAGATCTCAAAAGAATTTCAGCAGAGCATCCACGGACAGGCCATCGCAAAAGCTAACTGGCAGGCTCCCGTGTGCACCGACTGCCACGGCATTCACTCCATCAAGGCGCACACCGATCCCAATTCTCCGGTGTCGGCGCAAAACGTCGCTCTCGTCACCTGCGCGCGCTGCCATGAAGGAGTCCGCCTCTCCCAGGAATTCGGCGTCGAGGGCCGCCGCGAGACAACTTACCTTGCTAGCTATCACGGCCTTGCCTCGCGCCTCGGATCCCAAATCGTGGCCAACTGCGCCAGTTGCCACGGCACGCATAGCATCTTTCCATCCAGCGATCCGCGCTCCACGATCCACCCCTCGCACCTGGCGCGGACCTGCGGCCAGTGCCATCCGGGCGTCACGGAAAAGTTCGCCTCCGCCAAAGTCCACGTCGACGCTCCTCTCTCTGCTGATGTGGGAAGCAAAGCGGTACGCTGGATTCGCCGTTTCTACATGAGCATGATCTTCGCCGTCATCGGTGGCATGCTGCTGCACAATTTCATCATCTGGCGCGCGAAAATCATCGCCCTGCGCAAGCTGCAGACCCAATTCGTCACACGCATGCCGCTCCGTTTCCGCTGGCAGCATGCCGCGCTGCTGTCCAGCTTCATCATCCTCGTTTTGACCGGATTCGCCCTGAAGTTCCCCGACTCCTGGTTCGCCTCCATGTTGTCGTTGGGTGAGCACAAGCGCCACCTCATTCACCGCATCGCCGCGGTCGCCTTGATCGGCGTCAGCATCTATCACATTTTTGACCTGATTCTGACTCGTGAAGGCCGCAAGCTCCTCCGCGATTTCCTGCCCACGCTGGACGATGTTCGGGGCGCGTGGCAAAATGTCGCCTACTATCTCGGCTTCACCTCGAGCAAGCCTGAGTTCCCGCGCTTCAACTACGCGGAGAAAGCCGAGTACTGGGCTCTGGTCTGGGGCATGATCGTCATGGCTGTCACCGGAATCATGCTATGGGCCAAGGTTTTCGTCGGGAATCATCTGGCGCGCTGGTGGCTCGATGTCGCGACTGCCATTCACTTCTATGAAGCGGTGCTCGCGACTCTGGCGATCATCGTCTGGCACTTCTATCAGGTATTTCTCGATCCGGACGTCTACCCCATGAACTGGGCCTGGTGGGATGGAAAGATGACGGTTCATCACTACCGCGAAGAGCACGGACTCGATACCGAAGTCTTACTGCAAGCGATGCGGGCGCACGAACCCGAATCCAAAGAGGAACAAGACTCCGAACCTGCCGAGGTCAAGCATGGCCACTGAGGAGAATACTCCGCCGCCTGTCGTGGAGCCCTGGCATCGCTCGCGCCTGCTGATGCGCAATCCTGTCAGTCTTGCAGGAGTGGCGCTCGCGATCGTCAGCCTTGCCAACATCTTTCTTTTTGTCCTGATCGACATCATCGCGGTCAAACCCAGTCCCTATGTCGGCATCCTGGCATACATGGTCTCACCGGCTTTTCTAGTTATTGGCTTGTTGCTGATGCTGGCCGGGGTCATGCTGGAGCGACGCAAACACGCAGCCCCTTCTGCCTTTTATCCCCGCATTGATCTCAACGATCCCACCCAGCGTGCCGCTGTTATTTCCTTCACCACATTTCTTATCGTCTTCGCCGTGGTCAGCGCAGCGGGCAGCTACAAGGCATACGAGTTTACCGAGTCCACCGCCTTCTGCGGACAGCTCTGCCACACTGTGATGAGCCCGGAATATACTGCCTATCAGCTTTCTCCGCACGCCCGCGTGGCTTGCGCCGACTGCCACGTCGGCGCCGGCGCTACCTGGTTCGTGAAATCCAAGCTTTCCGGCACGCGCCAGGTCTTCGCTACGGTATTCAACACTTTCCCGCGCCCCATTCCCACGCCAGTCCACAACCTGCGTCCCGCGCAGGAGACCTGCGAACAATGCCACTGGCCGAAGAAATTCTATGGTGGACAACTGAAGGTCTTCTCTCACTATGCCAACGATGAGAAGAATTCCCTCCGCCAGATTCGCATGATGATAAAGACCGGCGGCGGAGATCCTGCCACCGGTGCTCCGGAAGGCATTCACTGGCACATGAACATCGGCAATCGCATCGATTATGTCGTCTCCGATGACAAACGTCAGGTCATCCCTTACGTCCACGTCGAAGACCTGCAAGGACGCGTCACCGAGTACTACGCCAAGGACTCAACCCTCACCAAAGACCAGATCGCCAAAGCCCCGCGGCACCACATGGACTGTGTCGACTGCCACAACCGGCCCACCCACATCTATGTATCCCCCGACCAGGCTGTGGATCAGGCCCTGCTCGCTCGCCGTCTCGACTCTTCTCTTCCTTTCATCAAACAGCAAGCCGTGACCCTGCTCGCCGCCACTTACAACACGACCGACGCCGCCACGCAAGCGATTGCCAGCGGCCTGCAGGATTTTTACGAGAAGAAGTACCCGGACGTCGCCAAGGGCAAGCAACTGGAAATTCGCAGCGCAGTGACCGAAGTGCAGCAGATCTTCCGCCGCACTACGTTCCCTGAGATGAAGCTCAACTGGCAGACCCATCCCAACAATCTCGGCCACTACTATTCCAGCGGATGCTTCCGCTGCCACGACGGCCAGCACGTCAGCGTCGACGGACGCGTCATCAGCAAAGATTGCAACCAGTGCCACACCATGCTCTCGGAAACCGAAGGCGTCGCCGCAAACGCAACTCCCGCCCCGCCCACCTTCCAGCATCCCGTCGATCTCGGCGACCTCACCCAGGTCAACTGTTCCGATTGCCACACCGGCGGCACCGGTCCGTAAAACGATTAGAAAGTTAGACGGGTGCACCACCAGAAGCCCTACCGCTAGGATTATGTCCGGTTTGCCCGCTACACGACCAGAATCGCAGCTCGCAGCCGCCTCGTGAAGGCAAACACGATTACAGAAACCTATTCGTCGGGGCGCCAGGGCCCCGGCAGAATTCGATTTCGCGACTAGGAATTATTTCTGACTCAGAAAATAGAGGTCAGCGTGACCGCTGGGACGCGAGTAAACGATGGTGGAGAGGTCTCGGGACAAATCGTAGGCAGTACCGGCAATAAACTCGGGGAAGGAAAAGGGAAGCTTGGACGCAACCTGGGGCGTGCCGATGGTCTTGCCGTCTTTCCAAAGCTGGCGGTAGATGGTCACTTCACCCCGCGAAGCAATTGCATACAAGATCGCCTTGCCATCGCGGGCGAAATACACATCGGTTGTTGCCACGCCGGGAATCAGTGATATGCATTTCCTGTCGGGGATGGAGACTTCGTTGATTCCAATCTTCTCTCCCTCATAGACGGAGACAAGCATGTACTGCCCGCCAGGGTCGGTGTCGTAAAGTTCGCCGCATTCGCCCGAGAACTTCTCCGGATTTGAGCTGTCCATGTTCCATTTCCAAACAGTAGATATGGAACCCTTCTCCCTGACACTTAAGTACAGTATTTTCTGGTCAAGACTCCATTGCCCCCAAGCCGTCCACTGGAGAACATTTTCTGTCTGCGGGACTTCACGAAGACCGCTGCCATCGGCGGCGACGATGTAGGCTTTGGACCCTGTGCCGGCTCCCTCAAAATCAACGAAAGTCAGGTGAAAGTTATCCGGAGCCCACCACCCCGTAGACAGGTTCCCGCCCGTTGCCAGTTTCAGCTTGTTGCTTCCGTCGATGTCCGCGACCCACAGTTCGTGCCTCTTGCCTCGGAGGAGCGTGCAGTACATTACGCGCTTCCCATCGGGCGAGATCGTGGGATTCGTGGCGTTGTCCGACGCGATGTCCGTCGATTGCTTTGATTGCACGTGGTACACGGTCAGGGAAACAGAAGATTGACCATTCACAAAGTAAATTCCTTTTCCCCCCGGGCCCGGCATGGGCGAGTAGTCCGGTCCCGTTCCGGAAGTAATCTGCGTCAGATTCCGGTCTTTCAGGTTGTAGCTCCATAGATTTCTCAGCCCGTTTACGGTCCGGCTGAGCAGGACGGTGTTCCCTGGTTCGGCCCACGTGGCGCCAGACGGTTCCCCGGACACCTCCCCTAAATCAACCGCCTGATGGCTGGTGACGTTGATTCTGTCAAGGCTGGATTTGCGGTCTGCTGACCATCGAAGAGCGAGCAGATCATTGCTGCCGGGGAATACCAGAAGCGGGATGAAGCTCATGCCAGTGCTTTCTGGCCTGTACACCCGTTCTTCGTTCATCCCTGATTGATTGGAGCGAAAAATATCTGGACTGTCAGACTTCGCGAAATAAATGAACGCCCCGTCTGGTGAGGGAACTGCGTGGAGGCCAGACACCACACGTCGGGGTGATCCACCGAGAGCCGGGACCGCCCAGACCTCGTCGCGGCCGAGAGACTTCGTGTAATAGAGCTCTTTCCCGTCTGCCGAAAAACCGTTTACAGTTTTTTGGCCTTCGTCATTGGTGAGCTGGAGAGGCTCGCCACCCGAGGTAAGCATGAGAAACACTTGCGCAACGCCGCCAACCGGGGAGACAAACGCTACGGCGTGGCCGTCGGGAGAAAGCCTGGCTTCTTCCATCGGCTTGTTCCACTGGCTGACTTGCGTGATTTTTGCGGGGCCACTGGGAGCGTTGGAGCGAGACCAGAAGTGATACGCCGCAAACGCCGTTGCTAACACGACGACTCCTGCGGCCAGAAAAAGGTATCGCTTTGCTGCGGAGCTCACTGGCGGTTGCAGCGCCGCCACCGAGCCAGTCGCGGGCTCTTGCGGGACTTCCTGAACCGTGCGGATCCCCGATGCCGCCGTTCGGCCGGAATCCGTATCGCGCTTCAGGCGAAGCAACTCAGAGCGCATCTCTTTTGCGCTTTGATAACGCAGCTCGCGGTCTTTCTCCAGCGCCCGGTTAATGATGTCTTCGAGCTTCGGAGGCAGGCTGAGGTTCAGACGGATGGGAGAAACGGGAGCACGTTCGAGGATGGCATTGAAAATCAGCGCCGAAGTGTCGCCTCGAAATGGCAACGTCCCGGTCGCCATTTCGTACAGCACCGCGCCGAAAGAGAAAAGATCGGTACGTGCGTCGAGTTCCTGCCCCTTGGCCTGCTCCGGAGACATGTAGGCGATGGTTCCGACGGCGGTGCCTGGACTGGTCAAGTGGGGCTCGTCGATGGTGCCCGAAACGGTGTTGGCTGATCCGATCTGGCTGGAAGAGCTGCCGGCGGTAGCGACCTTCGCCAGACCGAAGTCGAGGACCTTGGCGTGGCCCCGCTCGGTCACAAAAATGTTCGCCGGCTTGATGTCGCGGTGAACGATCCCTTTCGAGTGCGCGGCATCCAGCGCGTCGGCGATCTCAATCGCCAAGCCGAGCAGAATATCGGTCTCGACAGGTTTCCCCGCGATGCGATTTTTCAGGGTTATGCCCTCGAGAAACTCCATCGCGATGAAGGACTGCTCGCCGCTCTTGCCGATGTCATAAATCGTGCAGATGTTGGGATGGTTGAGAGCGGAGGCGGCACGAGCTTCGCGGCGGAACCGTTCCAATGCCTGCGGGTCTCGGGAAACATCATCCGGCAGGAACTTGAGCGCAACGAAACGACCCAGTTCGGTGTCTTCGGCCTTGTAAACCACACCCATACCGCCGCCTCCAATCTTGTCGACGATATGGTAGCGAGAGATGGTTAGGCCGATCATGGCAGGGCGTCGCTTTTAGGTCGCTTCATCTTATGGACTGGGCAGAAGACAGTCAACGAATAGTGCCTCCGGCAGAAGCATGTCAAACACAAGATGCTTGTTCTATGCAGGGGAAGTTGTCGATGCGGTGAGATAACTCCCGGATTGTCGGCAACCCTTCCTCTGCAAGATTAGGTAAGAGTAGCCCGTGACTCGGGAGCAACGCGGTAGTGTTGAGCTTGTACGAAGCTCAATGAGTACATTGGCGATTTTGAGTCAACCGATTTGATTCAAGCGAGGAAGCGTTCTGTTGTCCAGATTTCAGAGTCACGACCTGGGCGCGTTGCCTCGATCTGCCGGCATCGATCAGCCGTTTGCCAAATTGATTCGGGGTAGCTGGTTTGCTAAGGTCATGGTCATGTCCGAGCCCGTCATGTCCGAGCGTTCCCCCGAGCAGAAACATGACCAGATAGCCGAATTGCTCGACTCCCTTTATCGCGTGGATTCGGGACGAATCCTGGCAACTCTGATCCGCTTGCTCCGTGATTTTGATCTTGCCGAGGAGGCGATGCACGAAGCCTTTGCCGCTGCGCTGAGCCTGTGGCCGAGGAGTGGAGTACCCGACAACCCCCGACCATGGTTGATTTCAACGGCTCGATTCAAAGCCATCGATACTCTGCGTCGACGGGCAAGATTTGATGCCTCCCAAGACGAGCTCGTGCGCTATCTCGAAGCGCAAGGGAGTTCGGCGGAAAGGTCGAATGAGGATGACTCTCTTGAAGACGACCGGCTGCGCCTGATTTTTACCTGCTGTCATCCATCTCTACCGCCGGAAGCGCGCGTTGCGCTCACCTTGCGGGAGGTGTGCGGCCTGACCACCGAG
>Ga0209698_10008270_pt1 | contig 10770 bp, 9 predicted proteins | sample LitLauG_LLR_2012_FD_187203 | JGI IMG/M metagenome (GOLD analysis project Ga0209698, IMG submission 187203) | Freshwater sediment microbial communities from Pennsylvania, USA - Little Laurel Run_MetaG_LLR_2012 (SPAdes) (version 2) | ecosystem: Environmental > Aquatic > Freshwater > Creek >... | reverse complement strand
GTCCATCAATGTCGCGGACACCAATTGGCCGTCGCGCGCATAGATCGCCTCTTCCAGCAACGCCTGGCCGACCCCTTGCACCACGCCGCCATGAACCTGGCCCGCCAGCAGCAGCGGATTGAGCGTCATGCCGAAGTCGTCGACGATGCAATAGCGGGCGATCGCGGTCGCGCCGGTCTCCGGGTCGACCTCGACCTCGCAAATGTGCGTGCCGTTGGGATAGGTCGCCTGGGGCGGATCGAAGCTGTCGACGCCCTTGAGTTTGTCGGGCGTCGCGCCGGGAAGGGCCGCGATGTGCCGACCGGACGGAGCACGCGGAGGGAATTGACGATCACCGCCACGTCGATGGCCTCCTGGGCGATGGCTCCCCAAGCTGCCGGAAGCAGGCCGGCGGCGGCCACGCCCATGGCCACGCAGGACAGGCCGATTCCCACGACGACGCTCTGGGTGGCGATGGCCAGGGCCCGCCGGGCGATGATGACCGCTTCACCGAGCCGGTCGAGCCGGTCGACGGTCAGGACGATGTCAGCGATCTCTGACGAAGCCGTCGCTCCTCGGGCACCGATGGCCACGCCCACGTCGGCCAGGGCCAGCGCCGGCGCGTCATTGAGCCCGTCGCCGACCATCACGGTCACTCCCGCCTGGCGGGCCAGCCGCACCACATCGGCCTTCTCCGCCGGGCTCCGTTCCGCCAGGACCTCATCGACGCCGAGGACGGCTCCGACCGCCTCGGCCGTCGCCGCACGGTCCCCCGTGACCATGACCAGGCGGGCGAAGCCCGACTGACGCAGGCGACGGAGGGTCCGGGCGGCGTCCGGACGGATGGGATCCTCGAGGAGCAACGCGCCGGCCGGCCGGCCATCGACGGCGACGAACACGGTGAGCAGGCCGTCGCGCTCGGCCCGGCGGCGGACCGACCGAAGCCACGGTGCCGACTCGACCGCCACCCAGGCGGCTTTGCCGACCGCCACGTCGTGGTCGTCGACCCGACCTCGGATGCCGCTGCCCTGCACCTCGCTGGTCTGCCGCGGGAGCGAGAGAGGGAGATCGCGGGACCGGGCGGCGCGTACGACGGCCGCCGCCAGGACGTGCGGTGAGACCTGGTCGAGGGAAGCGGCGAGCCGCAACACCTCGTGGTCCGGCCATTCGGGCCCGACCGCCGTGTCGATGAGGACCGGGCGCCCGAGGGTCAGGGTGCCGGTCTTGTCGAACAGCAACACCCGGGCCCGCGCCAGGCGCTCCAACACGGCCCCGCCTTTGATGATGACCCCACGGCTGGCCGTGCGTGACAGGCCGGCGACCAACGCCACCGGCACGGCCAGGATCAGCGGGCAGGGGGTGGCGACCACCAGCACCGCCACACCCCGGGCCAGCTGTCCCGACACCAGCCAGGCGGCCACCGCAAGCCCGAGGCTGAAGGCGAGAAAGCCGACGGCGTAGCGGTCGGCGAGGCGGACAGCCGGTGCCGAGGTGGCCTCGGCGCTGGCTGCCAGCCGGACGATCCCCGCGTAGGTGCTGTCCGCCGCCGTGGTGGTGGCCAGAAGGTCGAACGGACCTCCGGCGTTGACCGTGCCGCTCCGTACGGTGTCACCCGCCTGACGGTCCACGGGGAGCGGCTCGCCGGTCAGTGCCGACTCGTCCACGACGGCCACCCCGTCAGTCAGGCGGCCGTCGACCGGAACGACCTCACCCGGCTTGATGAGGACCAGGTCGCCGATGGCCACCGAGCCGACGTCGATGTCGGTGACCACCCCGGCGTCGTGGCGGTGGGCCGTCCGGGGCGTGCGGGCCATCAGGGCGAGCAGCTCCCGGCGGGCCCGCCCGGCGGCCCACCCTTCCAGGCTGCGTCCGCTGGCCAGCATCACCGCGATGACGGCGCCGGCCAGGTACTCGCCGACCAGCAGCGTCCCCATCAGGGCCAACAGTGCCAACACGTCCACGCCCAGCCGACGATGCCGAGCGGCGTCGAACACCCACCACAGGGCGGGTCCCGTGGCGATGACGGTGGTCACGGCCCAGGCGTCGCGGGCCACGCCCGCCTGGCCCGTACCGTGCAGAACCGCCCCGAGAAGCAGTCCGGCGAGGGTGACGGCGAGGAGGACGAGATCGGCTCGCCCATCGGGATCGGACGCCGGCCCGATCCGGCCTTGGTCGCCCGGCGCAGCTCGATCCATCAGCTCTCCTCGATCGTCGAGCTTGGGTCGATGGTCCTGCGCAGGTCGGACCATCGGCGCCACCTTCTCGGTCGGTGAAGCCGCGACGGGCGGCCCCGACCCTCATCTTCCTCACTGCCGCTCGGCCCCGGTAGAGGCGAACGACGGTGCGACGACGGCCTCTTGGGTCGACGCCGTCGGAGCGCCGCTGGCACGTACGGCCTGCCGAGGGGCCCAACGGCCCTGGTGGCCGTGTCTGCGGAGCCTAGAGTCGGTGGCGTGTCCTCCGTCTCGCGTGTCCCGCTTCACGTGCCCGAGCGTCACCGGGCGCACCGGGCCGGGTGGCTACGGGCGGCCGTGTTGGGGGCCGACGACGGGATCGTCTCGACGGCCAGTCTGATGCTCGGTGTCACCGCCGCCCACGCTTCCCGGTCGGCCATCCTGACCGCCGGGATGGCGGGTCTGGCCGCCGGAGCTATGGCCATGGCGGCCGGCGAGTTCGTGTCGGTCGCCTCGCAGCGCGACACCGAACACGCGGACCTGAGTCGGGAGCGCCAGGAGCTGGCCAGCGTTCCCGGCGAGGAGCTCGACGAGTTGACGGGCCTCTACGTGGCCCGGGGCGTCGACCCGGCCCTGGCCCGATCGGTGGCCGAGCAGCTCACGGCGGCTGACGCCCTCGGCGCCCATGCCCGCGACGAGCTCGGTCTGGCCGAGACCACCCGGGCGCGGCCGGGCCAGGCCGCCGCGGCGTCCGCGGCCGCCTTCGCACTCGGCGCGGTGCTTCCCCTGCTCGCCCTGCTCGTGGCGCCCGCCACCGGCCGGGGTTGGGTCATCGTGGCCGTGGCCCTCGTGTCGCTCGGTGTGCTCGGCCGGCTTGGCGCGGCGGCCGGCGGCGCCCGCTGGCTCCGGCCCACCCTGCGCATCGTGGTCGGGGGGGCCCTCGCCATGGCTGTCACCGCGGCGGTCGGCTACCTCACGCACCGTGCCGGGGCCTGAACCCGCCGGTCTCTCCGGGGCTACACGCTGACCGCATGGACGGGAGCGCCGCGGCCGCCCACCTCGACGAGGTAGATGCTCCCGGTGTCGGTGGCTCCGGCTTCGCTGCGGCCGCTGACGACGTACAACTCGGTGGACTCCGGACCCGCGAAGCACAGGCTCAGGGGCTTGGGGCAGGGCATCTCGATCACGGACCGCACCGTGCCGTCCCGGTCGAAACGGGCGATGCAGCCGCCCCGGTAGAACGCCACCCAGATGCCGCCGTCGATATCGGCGGCCAGACCGTCGGGTAGACCCGGCACCCCTCCGGTCGAGATGGCGTCGACGGGACGCAGGTCGTCGCCGGCCGACGAGAACAGCAGGATCCGCCGACGGAAGGTGTCGGCTACGTAGAGACGCTCCCCGTCCGGCGTGAAGGCGATCCCGTTCGGGTGAATGTCGTCGTGGAGCACCTCATAGTCGTGGGGGCCGCTGACGCGCACGAGCGAGCCGGGCATGGGAGCGCCCTCGCCGTCACGGCGGAGGACGCCGGCCAGCACCCGACCCTGCGGGTCGGCGGCCAGATCGTTGAAGCCGGCGGCGTCCGGCCCGCGGAGATCGGCGAGGTCAAGCAGGCTCCGCGCCGTGCCGTTGCGGAGATGGACCAGGGACGCTCCGCTGGCCACGAGGCCGCCCTCGGCGTGCAGGGCCATCCCACCCACGCCGGTCCGTTCCCCGACGACAAGGTCGGAGCCGCTGCCGGGGCGGTACCGGTGGATGCCGCCGGCCCGCAGGTCGGCGACGTAGAGATCCCCGGCCTCGTCGACGACCGGGCCCTCGAGCGCCTCGAAACCCGAGGCCACCAGCCGGACGACCTCAGCCACCCCGGTCCCGGTTGTGCACCGCCGCAGTATGACCCATCAGACGGCGATAGGGTCGGCTCCGGCAGGGGAGCGTCGCAGGTGGTGGCCTCCCCACCCGGGAGGATGCCATGGGGGCGAGCGGTGGCTGGGCGTCCGACGACTACGGCGAGTTCACCCTGCTCGGAGAGAACGCCGCGGAGTGGAACCTGACCGTCGACGAATCGCCCGTAGTGCGGAGGGACCAGGTCGACATCGGGCCGGATCAGTACCTGTCGTACATCCGCTGGGGGCTCGGTGACGCGCAGGTCGTGTTCCTCCACGGCGGAGGCCAGAACGCCCATACGTGGGACACCGTGGCCCTGGCCCTCGGCCGCCCGGCGGTGGCCTTCGACCTTCCGGGCCACGGGCGCTCGTCGCGCCGTGACGACCGCAACTACGGGCCATGGCGCAACGCCGACGCCCTCGGCCTGGCCCTCCCCGCGGTGGTTGGCGTGCCGGCGGTGATCGTCGGAATGTCTCTCGGCGGGGCCACGACCATCCGGCTCGGCGCGACGCGGCCCGACCTGTGCCGGGCGGTCGTCATTGTCGACGTCACGCCCCAGGTCAATGACCCGACCCGGTCCATGACCACCTTCGAACGGGGCTCCGTAACGTTGATCTCCGGGCCGCCGACCTACGCCTCCTTCGAGGAGATGGCCGACGCGGCGGTGGCGCTCAGCCCGTTCCGCGCCGCATCCGGCGTGCGGCGCGGCGTGCGTCACAATGCTTATCAACGGGCGGACGGCCGGTGGGCCTGGCGTTACGACCTGGGCGGTCCCCGGCCGGAGGGCAGCGGCGAGTGGCACGACTTCACACCGCTGTGGGAGGACGTCAGCTCGATCACCGTTCCTGCACTGTTCGTCCGGGGCGGCCTGTCACGGTTCGTCCTCGACGAGGACGAGGCGGAGATGCGGCGCCGGCTCCCCGGCCTGCGGGTCGAGACCGTCGAAGGGGCCGGGCACGCCATCCAGAGCGACCGGCCGCTCGACCTGGTGCGCTTGATCGAGGACTTCGGCTTTCCCGCCGGCTGACGCGTCGCCGGTCGCGGTGCCGCTCGAGCGACCGGCGACGGGTCAGCCGGCGCGGTCCGAGGCGGTCAGAAGATCCAGCCCGACGTGCCCACCGGCGGGAGCTCGTCGACATGGACGAACTCGAACCCGGCCAGCAACGCATAGTGGCGGTCAACATCGGTGTCCCCGATATGGACCATGCGTTGGCACGTCCAAAGGTCGCGCTGGACGTGGAGATCATGCTTGCCGCCGATGAAGTCCATGTCGACGGCCGCCTCGGACCACAGCCGGCGCTGCGAGGACAGGGGCCGGTCCGAGGCGCAGCCGACCACGTAGCCGAGACCTTTGGCCGTGCGGACCAGGTCGATGGTCACCGGTCCGGCGGGATCACCGAACTCCATGGTGCCGTCGATGTCGAAGCTGACCATCACCGACGGGACGCGGGCACCCGGCGCGCCGGGTTCGTGGTCGTCGTGGTCGTCGTGGTCGTCGTGGTCGTCGTGGTCGTCGTCGTCGTCGTGGTCGTCGTCCACCCCGGCCAGCCTACCGGTGGCCGAGCGACCGCCTGACCGGTCCAATCAGGCCTTGACCCGGTGGAGGGTGTTGCGGTCGGTGTGGTGCAGTTCCTGGCCGGCGAACGCCGTCAGGGCCACCACGGAGTCCTCGTCGTAGCTCCAGGAGTCGTCGTCGTGCACGGTGATCCGGCATTCGTAGCTCCGGGTGCTGGCGTTGGCCGCCAGGTAGCGGTTCTCCAGGATGCCGTAGGAGGCCTCACCGAGCCTGGCCCGTAGAGTGAAGTCGCGGGAGTCGGTGGCACACGAGGCCCCGGCGATGAGCACCGTCGCCCGGGGGATCATGAAGCAGCGCATGACCTGGCCGTCGGCCGCATCCCAAAGCCAGTAGCCGACCTCCGTGTGGAACGGGTTCTGCGTTTCCTCACCGTGCCGCCACGCCGCCATCCGGTAGTCGAGGCCGTAGAGCACCTGCTTGCCATTGTCGACCGGTCCGAACGGCTTGAGTTCCAGGCGCTCGAAGTAGCCCGTCTCGCCCACCCTCCCCTCGGCGTTGTGGAACGACAGGTCCACCCCGTCGTTGCCCTCCCAGGTCCCGGCCAGGCTGGCCAAGGGTCCCCACTCACTCATGAAATCGTTCTCCTGTCTCGTCGACACCGACACCGTAGTAGGTGGCGTCCGCCCGTCCGGCCGGCCCGGGCTCAGCTGAAACCGGCCACCGCGTGCGGCGTGTAGGGCTCCTCGAGGCGGGCCACTTCCTCCTCGGTCAACGAGAGGTCGAGGGCGGCCACGGCGTCGGTCAGGTGGTCCAGCTTGGTGGCGCCGATGATGGGTGAGGTGATGCTTGGTTGGCCGAGCACCCAGGCCAGCGCCACCTGCGCCCGTGGCACCCCCCGATCGGCCGCCACCGCGGCCACCCGCTCGACGATGACCCGGTCGGAGGAGGAGGTGTCATACAGCGTCCGTCCGAACTCGTCGGTCTGGGACCGGCTCGTCTCGGTGTCCCAGTCACGGGTGAGCCGGCCCCGGGCCAGGGGACTCCAGGGGATCACGGCGATCTGTCGGTCGCGGCACAGCGGGAGCATCTCCCGCTCTTCCTCGCGGTTGAGGAGGTTGTAGTGGTTCTGCATGCTCACGAAGCGCGTCCAGCCGTGCAGCTCGGAGGTGTACAGCGCCTTGCTGAACTGCCACGCGTACATCGACGACGCGCCGATGTAGCGCGCCTTGCCCGCCTTGACCACGTCATGGAGGGCCTCGAGGGTTTCCTCGATGGGGGTGCGGGCGTCCCAGCGGTGGATCTGGTACAGGTCGATGTAGTCGGTCCCGAGGCGGCGGAGGCTGTCGTCGACGGCCGACATGATGGCCCGGCGCGACAGCCCGCCTCCGTTCGGGCCCCGTCGCATCGGGCCATGGACCTTGGTGGCGATGACGACCTCGTCCCGGGTGGAGAAGTCGGCCAGGGCCCGACCTACGATCTCCTCGCTCGACCCGAGCGAGTACACGTTGGCCGTGTCGAAGAAGTTGATGCCGAGCTCCAGGGCCGACTTGATGAACGGGCGGCTCGCCTCCTCGTCGAGGCTCCAGGCATGGGTCCCCCGGAGGGGATCGCCATAGCTCATACAGCCGAGGCAGATCCGGGACACATCCATGCCGGTGTGGCCGAGCTTGACGTACTTCACGACTGCCTCCTCAGCGGCCCGTGCCGGGCTCCCAAGCCCACGATATTGGCCCGGGACCGGTATCGCCCACCCCGGGCCGTGAAGGCGTCGGGCGGGCCAGTTCCGTTGCGGGCCAAGGAGTTCCTGTCAGAGGGTGGTGGTGTACTGGTGACGTGAATGGACACAAGGGCCTGATCACGGCGTTGGCGGAAGTGGTCGACGGACTGGTGGCGGCGGGGCCCGGAGCGGTCTGCGGAGCTGACGACGTCGTGGCCCTCGAGCGGCAGCTGGCCCGGTTGGAAGCGGCGGTCACCGGGGCCGTCGCCGCCTTCGAGGCCTCGGGGGCGTGGGGTGTGGACGGCGCCCAGAACGCGGCCTCGTGGCTGGCGGTCCGCTGCAGCCTGTCACGACCCTCGGCCCGGCGCCGGATCCGGCTGGGGCACCACGCGCGGATCCTACCGGAGTTCGCCGCGGCCTGGCAGGCCGGTGAGATCACCGGCGAGCACCTGGGCGTCGTCGGCGCTGCCCGACGGCCGGGCACAGAGGAGGCGATGGCCCGCGACGAGGGTCTGTTGCTGGGCAACGCCAAGACCCTCCGCTTCGAGGGGTTCACGAAGACGGTCGCCTACTGGTTGCAGCTCGCCGATCCCGACGGCGCCGAGGACGAGGCCGAGCAGCGTCAGGCCCGGCGCGACGTGTGGCTCAGGGAGAGCTTCCAGGGTGCCTGGTTCGGGAAGATCACGCTCGATCCCATCTCCGGGACCATCGTCAACGGAGAGCTTGAACGGCTGACGACCCAGCTGTTCGAGGCCGATTGGGCAGCGGCGCGGGCTCGCCTCGGCCGCGAGCCCCTACTCGCCGATCTGGACCGCACACCCGGGCAGCGACGGGCCGACGCCCTGATCGAGATGGCCACGCGGTCGGCCTCGACGCCACCCGACAGCCGACGTCCAGCGCCGCTGTTCAGTGTGATCGTCGATCTGGAGACCCTACGCGGCCGCGTGTGCGAGCTCGCCTCGGGAACGGTCCTGGCTCCCGGTCAGCTTCTGGGTTGGCTCGACTCGGCGTACGTGGAGCGGGTGGTCTTCGGTCTCCGCGATCGGGTCGAGGTCAGCGCCTCGGCCCGGCTGTTCAGCGGAGCGACCCGCCGAGCCGTCGAGCTGCGCGATCGCCAGTGTCAACACCCCTTCTGCGATCGTGACGCTGAGCGGTGCCAGGGCGATCATGTCGTGCCGTTCGCCGAGGACGGCCGGACCACCCAGGACAATGGTCAGCTGTTGTGCGGATTCCACAATCGGCTCAAGCAGCGCCGGCCTCCGCCCGGGCCACCCGAACCGGACGACCCCGCCGGCACGGTGCGACCGCCTCCTCCGGAGGGTGGCCTCGACCCTCCCGGGTGAGCGTCGGCGGTCGGATCAGCGGGCCGCCGGTGCACATGGTCCGCCAAGCCCCAACTGCGCCCCCCACTCCGCCCACCGGGCGGGGTGCCGGCGCGCCCGAACTCTCATTGCTGGTGGCCGACGCCGGGATGCTGGACAGGGGGATGCTGGACAGGGGGATGTTGGACAGGGGGATGCTGGACAGCGAGGTGGGCGGCGAGCACGTCGCCGCCGAAGTCGCCCTCCGGGTCGCGCCAGATGGTATGGACATGGTTGGCTCCGCGTTGGGCATTGTCGTATTCGACGAGCAGGTGCGGCCCCTGGATCCGGTAGTAGTGGGGTTGGCCGGCCTCGAGACCACCGGCCCAGGCGAAGCTGAGGTCGGCCAGGCGCCCGCCCGCGTACTTGGCCACCTCCTCCTCGGCCAGGGCGTCGGGGATCCGGCGCAGGTAGGTATCGAGCAGCGACCGGAGGATGCTCTGCTGGTCGGCGCTGAGATCGCCCGCCGGCAGGCCCTTGGGTGTGGTGGAGAAGCGAACGGCGTCCAGGTGAGCGGGGAGAAGGCCGACCGTCCGCTCGGCCGCCTCCTGGATGGCCAGGATCCTCGCGCCGAGTTCGCCGTCGAAGCGGCCCCGCCACACGTCGCCCAGGGGGAGCGGCAGGTCGCCGTCAGCCAGGCGTGCCCGGTTCCCGCCGACGATATCGATCGGGGGGACCGGCGAGAGGACCGCTGCGGCCCGCTGCGTGTCGTCGAGGGACCGCACGAGCTGTCGTCCAAGGTCCTCGGCCCCGGCCAACGGGCGGAGGGGGTGGGGCCCCAGCAAAGGGCTGCTGGCCGGGTCGGCACCAAGGAAGCACGGGGTGACACCGACCGCCCGACCCTCGACCACGGTGTGGTGCAGCGACACATGGTGGCCTCCGAACCGCCACGACCACGTGCCGCCGGGTACGGGGACGCCGAAGACCGACACGTAGTAACGCCCCGGGTCGCGCCCCCGCTCCCGTCCCCACTGCATCCGCCAGCCCTCGACGGCGTCGAGGACGTTGTCGAGACCCATGATCGTGGAGACCGTCACGAAGGCGGCCGGTGACAGACCGGAGGCCACCAGTTGGAGGGCCAGCCGCTGCTGCGCGGGGCGGAGGTCGCCGATGGCCACCCCCCCGTGGTCGGTCGGCGTGTAGAACCACTGCAACCGTTCCCCGTCCGATGGAAACGGGAACGTGGCCAGCGCGCCCTGGCCGTCGTCCAGGGCGGCCAGGAACTCCGTGGCCGCCCCGGCCATGGCGGAGCCGAGCTCCAGGCGGGGATCGTTCACTACCCCGACCATAGGGGCCGACGATGGATCGGGGATCGCTGGCGCAGCCCGCCCTCAGTCGACCGGGTAGGTGCCCCCGGCCCGCCAGTAGAAGCCGTCCCGCCTCTCGAGGAACCCCTCGTCGACCAGGTAACGACGCAGGGCGGCGAAGTCGGCGTGGAACATGCCGAGCAGGAAGTTGACCTCCTTCTCCGGGTAGGTTCGCCCGGGGTCGAACCGGCCGGCCAGATAGTCGAGCACGACGAGGCGTTTGGTGCGGTTCACCGGGACCGACGTGAGTCGGCCGTTGACGAAGAAGTGGGCGAGAAGCTGCCGCTGGGCGGGCGACAGGTCCCCGTCCCCCGGAAGCGGCGTGGCCGGCCGCCGGGGCGCGGCGCGCGCCGCCGTGGCCAACCGGTCACCGGCTACCCGGAAGGTTCTCCCGGCCACCGGGTCGTCCTCGACGATGACCAGCCGGCCCCGGGCCAGGCGTCCGGCTGCCCGACTGGCTGCCGGCAGGCTCACGCCGGCGGCGCCGGCCACCTCGGCCAGGCTCCGCGCTCCGAGGGCGATCGCCGCGAAGACCCGCAACCGAAGGGGCTCGGCCAGGAGGCCGACCACCACGGACGGCTCCCACAACACTTCTACCGCGTCAATCGGTTCGGGGATGCCCTTCAACACCAACGGCCCGACCTGGACCACCGTCTGTGTTGTGTTTCGGCCGACGAGCGTCCGCACGATCTCCGCGGCGAGGATCTGTCCGCCTTTGGCCGTCGCGCACAGCCTTGCCGCAACCACCACCGGGTCGCCGAAGTAATCACCGTCTTCTTCGACCGCCTCTCCGGTGCTGATCCCGATCCGCACGCCGAGTCGCTGGTCACCGGAC
>Ga0209698_10008269_pt1 | contig 10772 bp, 8 predicted proteins | sample LitLauG_LLR_2012_FD_187203 | JGI IMG/M metagenome (GOLD analysis project Ga0209698, IMG submission 187203) | Freshwater sediment microbial communities from Pennsylvania, USA - Little Laurel Run_MetaG_LLR_2012 (SPAdes) (version 2) | ecosystem: Environmental > Aquatic > Freshwater > Creek >... | reverse complement strand
TTCACGTTCTCGATGCTGATGCTGGTGATGGCCAACAACTTCCTGCAGCTGTTTTTCGGCTGGGAAGCGGTCGGCCTGGTGTCTTACCTGCTGATCGGGTTCTGGTACGAGCGGCCCACGGCGATCTACGCGAGCCTGAAGGCGTTCGTGGTCAACCGCGTCGGCGACTTCGGGTTCGTGCTCGGCATCGGCCTCGTGTTCGCCCATTTCGGAACGCTCGATTACGGCCAGGTGTTCGGGGCGACCGGATCGCTGGCCGGGCAGGTGCTGCCCGGCACGCAATGGTCGCTCGCGACCGTGATCTGCATCTGCCTGTTCATCGGCGCGATGGCCAAGTCCGCCCAGTTCCCGCTGCACGTCTGGCTGCCCGATTCGATGGAGGGCCCGACGCCGATCTCCGCCCTGATCCACGCCGCCACGATGGTGACGGCCGGCATCTTCATGGTGGCGCGCACCTCGCCCCTGTTCGAGCTGTCCGACACCGCCTTGTCCATGGTGCTGGTGCTCGGCGCCATCACCGCGCTGTTCATGGGCCTGCTGGGCATCGTGCAGAACGACATCAAGCGGGTCATCGCGTACTCGACGATTTCGCAACTGGGCTACATGGCGGTGGCGCTGGGCGCATCGGCGTACTCGGTGGCGATCTTCCACCTGATGACGCACGCGTTTTTCAAGGCGCTGCTGTTCCTGGCGGCCGGTTCCGTGATCATCGGAATGCACCATGAGCAGGACATGCGCAAGATGGGCGGACTCGCGCGCCTGATGCCGGTGACGTACGCGACTTTCCTGGTCGGCGCGCTGGCGCTGATCGGCACGCCCGGCTTTGCCGGCTTTTACTCCAAGGACAGCATCATCGAGGCGGTCGGGCACAGCACGCTGCCGGGCAGCGGGTTCGCGCAGTTCGCCGTGACCGCCGGCGTCTTTGTCACCGCCCTTTACACGTTCCGGATGATCTTCCTCGTGTTTCACGGCCAGGCGCGCTTCGGCCATGCGCACGACTCGCACGATGCCGGGCACGCGCATGGCGCCGGCCAGGGGCACGACCATGGTTCCGACGGACACGACGCGCCGCCCCACGAGTCGCCCTGGGTGGTGACCTTGCCGCTGGTGGCGCTGGCGATTCCTTCGGTCGTGATCGGTTATCTGTGCATCGATCGCATGCTGTACAGCGACTTTTTCGCGGGGTCGATCTTCGTCGATCGCGCGGCCCATCCCGCCATGACGGCGCTGGCCGAGGAGTTCCGCGGACCCCTGGAAATGGCCCTGCAGAGCTGGGGCAGCCTGCCGTTGTGGCTGGCGGCCGCAGGCGTGCTCGCTGCGTGGTTCCTGTACCTGAAGCGGCCCGATATCCCGCAGGCCCTGCGGCTGCGGCTGAGCGCGGTGTATGCGCTGCTGGACAACAAGTACTACCTGGATCGGATCAACGAGGTCGTGTTCGGCGCCGGAGCTCGCCTGATCGGCCGCGGCCTCTGGCGCGGCGGCGACATGGCCGTGATCGACGGCGTGGCCGTGAACGGCTCGGCGCGCCTGGTCGGCTGGGTCGCCCTGCTGGTGCGGCGTGCCCAGACGGGTTACATCTACCACTATGCGTTCGCGATGCTGCTGGGCGTGGGCGTCGTGCTCTTCTTGTTCCTGACGTGGCCTTATGTCCTGGCCGCTTCGCGCTGATCGGGCGGGTTGACGATGATTGCGACCTTTCCCTGGCTCAGCGCATCGATCTGGATCCCGATCGGCTTCGGCATTTTCCTGATGTGGGCCGGACGCGACCGCTCGCCCGGCGTCGTGCGCGCGGTCGCCCTGGTGGGCAGCCTGGTGGGCCTGCTCACGACCGTGCCGATCGTGAGCGGCTTCAGCCTGGAACAGGCCGGACTGCAGTTCGAGGAAAAAGCGGTCTGGATCGGCACCCTGAACGCCAACTACCACCTGGGGGTGGACGGCCTGTCGATCTGGTTCGTTCCCCTGACCGCATTCATCACGGTGATCGCGGTGCTGGCGGGCTGGAAAGCGATCGGGGAGCGCGTGGGCCAGTACTACGCGGCCTTCCTGATCATGTCGGGGCTGCTGATCGGCGTGTTCAGCGCGGCCGACGGGCTGCTCTTCTACGTGTTTTTCGAGGCCACGCTGATCCCGATGTACATCATCATCGGGGTGTGGGGAGGCCCGAACCGCGTCTACGCCGCGATCAAGTTCTTCCTGTACACCTTGCTGGGCTCGCTGCTGTTCCTGGTGTCGCTGGTGTACCTGTACCACGGATCGGGCGGCAGCTTCGACATCTCGGTCTGGCAGCGCATGCCGATCGGCCTGAGCGCGCAGATCCTGCTGTTCCTGGCTTTTTTCGCCGCGTTCGCGGTCAAGGTCCCGATGTGGCCGGTCCACACCTGGTTGCCCGACGCGCACGTGGAGGCGCCCACCGCCGGATCGGTCGTGCTGGCGGCCATCATGCTGAAGCTGGGTGCCTACGGCTTCCTGCGTTTTTCCCTGCCGATCGCGCCCGACGCGTCGCATCAACTCGCCGGGTTCGTGATCGCGCTGTCGCTGATCGCGGTGATCTACATCGGCTTCGTCGCGCTGGTGCAGACCGACATGAAGAAGCTGATCGCCTACTCGTCGATCGCCCACATGGGCTTCGTCACGCTCGGGTTTTTCATCTTCAGCCCGATCGGCATGGAAGGGGCGATCGCCCAGATGGTGTCGCACGGCTTCGTTTCGGGCGCCATGTTCTTCTGCATCGGCGTGATGTACGACCGCACCCACAGCCGCAACATCGCCGATTACGGCGGCGTGGTCAACACGATGCCGCGCTTTGCCGCGCTGATGATGGTGTTCGCGATGGCCAATGTCGCTCTTCCCGGCACCAGCGGGTTCGTGGGCGAATTCATGGTGATCCTGGGCGCGGTCAAGTACGACTTCTGGATTGGCCTGGCGGCCGCCAGCACGCTGGTGCTGGGGGCCGCCTACACGCTCTGGATGTACAAGCGGGTGATCTTCGGGCAGGTCGCCAATCCGACCGTGGCGAAACTGACCGATGCCGATCCGCGCGAGTTGCTTGCGCTCGGCCTGCTGGCCGCAGCGGTGCTGGCGATGGGCATTTACCCGCGGCCGCTGACCGACGCGATGCACGCTTCGGTCGGCCAGCTGCTGCAGCAGGTCAACCATTCCAAGCTTCCGGCGGCGCTGTGATGACCTTTCGCACAATGGCCGATACCGTCCCCCTCACCCCTTTCCCCTCTCCCTCGAGGGAGAGGGGGAATTTCGTTCGGGAAATGCTTTGCAAAGCATTTCCCGAACGCTAAGCAAACCATGACCAAGCTCAATTTTCCTGCCGTATTGCCCGAGGCGATCCTGCTGGCGTCGGCTTGCCTGATCCTGCTGATCGACCTGTTCGTGCCGGAGCGGCTGCGCAACCTGAGCTATTCGCTCAGCCTGACGGCGCTGGCCGCAGTGGCCGTGAGCTGCTGGAACCTGCTGGACCCGCAGGTGGTGCAGTACGCGTTCGGCGGCATGTTCGTGTCCGACCCGATGGCCCAGGTGCTGAAGCTGTTCTCCTGCCTGGCCACGGGCTTCGCGCTGGTATATGCGCAGAACTACGCGCGGGCGCGCGCCATGTGGCGCGGCGAATTCTTCTCGCTCACGCTGTTCACGCTGCTGGGCGTGATGACGATGATTTCGGCCGACAACCTGCTGCTGATCTACCTGGGCCTGGAATTGCAATCGCTCGCGCTGTACGCGCTGGTGGCGCTGCAGCGCGACCAGCCGCGCGCCGGCGAGGCGGCGATGAAATACTTCGTGCTGGGAGCGCTGGCCTCGGGCTTCCTGCTGTACGGGATGTCGATGCTGTATGGCGCGACCGGAACGCTGGACATCAACGAGATCGCCCACCGGATTTCGGCTGCCCAGGTCAGCAACCGCCCCGCCCTGGTGCTGGCGACGGTCTTCCTGGTGGCGGGGATCGGGTTCAAGCTGGGCGCCGCGCCGTTTCACATGTGGGTGCCCGACGTGTACCAGGGAGCGCCGACCCCGGTGACGCTGCTGATCGCGTCGGCGCCGAAAATGGCCGCGCTCGCGGTGGCTTTCCGGCTGCTGGTCGCTGGCCTGGCGCCGGTGGCGGGAGACTGGCACCTGATGCTGTTGCTGCTGGCCCTGGCTTCGCTCGCGGTGGGCAACCTGACCGCGGTTGCGCAGAGCAACCTGAAGCGCATGCTGGGATATTCGACGGTCGGACAGATGGGCTTCATGCTGCTGGCGATGCAGTCGGGCGTCGCTGGCGGGACCACGGCAAGCGCGGCGGCGGCCTATGGCGCCGCCCTGTTCTACACGCTCACTTACGCGCTGGCGACGCTTGCGGCCTTCGGCATCATGCTGCTGCTGTCCAGGCAGGGTTTCGAGGCCGAGGAAATCTCCGACATGCGGGGCCTGTTCCGGCGCAAGCCCTGGTATGCGTTCGTGATGGCGCTGGCGATGTTTTCGCTGGCAGGGGTGCCGCCCACCGCCGGGTTCTACGGCAAGCTGGTGGTGCTGCAGGCGCTGCTGGCCGACACCTCGTCGATCCCGGTCGTATGGATCGCGGTGATCGCGGTTCTGTTCTCCCTGGTCGGAGCGTTCTACTACATCCGGGTCGTCAAGGTGATGTACTTCGACCCGCCCGGCGACCAGCAGCCGTTCGATGCGAGCGCCGACATGAAGATCGCGCTGAGCGCCAACGGGCTGGCCGTCATCGTGCTGGGTGTGCTGCCGCAGTATCTGCTCGGCTTGTGCTCCAGCGCGATGGTGCGCACGATGGGTGGCTGAGAGCGCCGTGCCTCACCGCACCCGCAAAATCGATGAATCGGTCGCCGCGGACGCCCGAAGCGCCGACGCGCTGGCCGAGGTCAGGCTGACCACGCGCCTGGCATTCGATGGCGGCATGCTGCGCGTCCATCGGGACATCGTGCGTTGCCCCGACGGTCACGTGGCCTACCGCGAGTTCGTCCGCCACCCGGGCGCCGTGATGGTGATCCCGATGCTGGACGACGAACACGTGATCATGGAGCGTCAATTCCGCTATCCCCTGGGCCGCGTCTTCATCGAGTTCCCGGCCGGCAAGATCGACCCGGGCGAGACCATCCTGGATTGCGCACAGCGCGAGCTGCTCGAGGAGGCCGGTTATCGCGCGGGCGACTGGACCCACATCGGAGGATTTCACAACGCGATCGGCTACAGCGATGAGCGCATCGACCTGTTCATCGCCCGCTCGCTCACCCCGGATACGGCCCGGCGCGATCCGGGCGAGGTCCTTGAAATATTCGAAGTGCGCTGGCGCGATCTGCCGCAGTGGGTGCGCGACGGAAGAATCACCGATTGCAAGACGATCATCGGGGTCTGCTGGATCGAGCGCGCTTTGCGGGAAAAAGGGCTGGTCTGACGGCGCTTGCGCGCGCGCCCGCCGGGCGCAGCTAGCGCCTGCGCCAGACGCTCGCCAGCCAGGGCTGCTCATCTCGAGGCAATCCGGCCGGCCGGTAGTAGTGTTCAAGTTCCACGAAGCTCGCGTCGGCCAGGTAGCGGCGCCAGGCTTGCAGATCGTGATAGGCGCCGTAGCGGCCGCGGTTCCAGCCTTCTTCGTTGGCGCCGTGCGGGTTGGAGCTGAACAGCACGCCGCCGGGCTTCAACGCGTCGCGCAGCTGGCGCAGCACGCGCGGCAGCTCCTGGGACGGGACGTGGAACAGCGAGGCGTTGGCGAAGATGCCGTCGAAGCGCTGCGGCGGCAGATCCAGTTTCAGAAAATCCTGCTGCCAGACCTCGCAACCGGAGTCGGCGCGCGCCATGGCTGCAAATTCGGCGGCACCCTCCAGACCGATGGCGGTGTGGCCGAGCTCGGTGAAGGAGCGCAGGTCGCGTCCCGGACCGCAGCCGAAATCGAGGATGGCGAAGGGCGGATCGCCCTGGATATGGCGCAGCAGCGCCTCGATGTTCTGGCGCACGTCGTGATCGCGCGTGCCGGCACGAAACTGCGCCGCGCTCTGCCGGTAGTGCGCCAGGGTCATGTTGACGATCCGGTCCAGGTCCTGCGGTGCCAGCGCGTTTTCCTGCATCGACAGGGCTCCAGCTCAGGGCATCGTGCGTGCCGCACGTGCAGAACATCATACGTGTCCCGTTGCGTCGTCGTTTCTTCGCTTTCACGCGCCCCGGACCCGTAGCGGTATCACTTCGGACGGCGCTGATTCGGGCGAACCTGCGGCACCAGCAACGAACCAGCAACGTCGGGGTCGAGTGTTCTGCCCATGGCGTCTACCAGCGGCTGATCGAAGTCGCTCCAACCCTTCACGCCCGTGCGCAGCGAAGCAACGCGGGTAAAGCCCAGTTGCTGCATCACGTCGGCTGCCAATAGCGAGCGGTACCCGGAGCGGCAGATCACGACGATCTGCCGCCCGCGGGCGGCAGCCAGCAGCGGATCGGTCTCCTCGTAATCCCACTCGCAGGCTTGCTCGAGGACTCCGCGGGGCACGTTGAACGAGCCGGGAATCCTGAGAACGGCGAACTCCGCGGGTTCCCGCACGTCCAGCAGTAGCAGGTCCTCGTCCTGTGCCAGGCGGTCGCGCAGGTCCCACGGTGCAATCTCGCGCACGCGAGCGCGCGCGTCATCGAGCAGATCGACGTAGCGCTTCATTCGGTTTCGACTCTCGGGCCCGCAAGTCTTCCAGGCTCCTGCCCGTGCGGCGACCTACTCCTCAAAGCGACCCGTGGCGTCACGATCGCGGTCGTATCGTCTCGTGAGCGGAAACGGCGGCAACCACGACTCGCGACGGACGATCCAGCTTTCGTAGGTTGGCATCAGTTGGTCAGGAGCATCCAGGGATCCTAGGTTCACTTCGATTTCGTCTGCGCTGCGCGCGAAAATGGACGAGCCGCAGCGGGGACAGAAAAACCGCCCGGCGTAGTCGCGTGTTTCGCCATCGATCGTCACCGCATCCTGAGGGAACACCGCGGAAGCGTGAAAAAGGGCTCCATGATGCTTGCGGCAGTCGAGACAGTGACAAAGGCCGACCCGGTATGGGAGTCCCGACGCCACAATTCGGACGTTGCCGCACAGGCAACCGCCGGTGAATCGGTCCATGCTGCGTCCTCTACAAGGCGGCTACGCGCGGGCGGCTGCGCACTGCGCGGGCGACAGGCACGGATAATCGGTATACCCGGCTGCACCGCCGCCGAAGAAGGTGGCGCGGTCGGGCACGTTCAGCTCCGCCCCGAGGCGCAGCCGTTGCACCAGGTCGGGGTTGGCGATGAACGGCCGGCCGAACGCGATCAAGTCCGCCAGATCCCGCCGGCGCGCGTCCAATGCCAGGCGCAGGTCGTAGCCGTTGTTCGCGATGTAGCGACTCTTGAAGGCGCGCCGCAGCACCTGCAGATCGAACCCGCCCGGAACCTCGCGCGGCCCCTGGGTCGCGCCCTCGATCACGTGAAGATAGGCCAGATCGAACGCGTTCAGGTGCTCCACCACATGCAGGTAGGTCGCCTCCGGATCGCTGTCCGCGCCGACGTCGTTGGACGGGCTGACCGGCGACAGTCGGATGCCGACCCGGGCTCCCCCGCAAGCCCTGGCAACCGCCTCGGTCACTTCGAGCAGCAAGCGGGCCCGGTTCTGCCGTGATCCTCCGTAGGCGTCGGTTCGCTGGTTGGTGCTGTCGCGCAGGAACTGCTCGATCAGGTAACCGTTGGCGGCGTGAATCTCGACGCCGTCGAAGCCGGCCAGAAGGGCCTTGCGCGCCGCCTCGCAGTAGTGCCGGATGATCGCGTGAATCTCCGGGATCTCGAGCGCGCGCGGCGTGACGCAGGGTTGAAGGCCCGACTCGGTGAAAGCGCTGACGGCGGGGCGGATGGCCGACGGCGCGACCGGCGCCACGCCGCCGGGCTGCAGTGAAGGATGCGATATGCGCCCGACATGCCAGAGCTGGGCGAAGATGCGTCCGCCGTGGGTGTGCACGGCTTGCGTCACGTGCCTCCAGCCCTCGACCTGCGCGCACGAGAACAGTCCGGGCGTGAAGGCGTAGCCGCGGCCCTGCGGTGAAATGTTGGTCGCTTCCGAGATGATCAGGCCGGCCGATGCGCGTTGCGCGTAGTACTCGGCCATCAGCGGACGCGGCACGCCGTCGGGCCCGGCGCGGCTGCGCGTGAGCGGCGCCATCACGATGCGGTTGGCGAGCTCGTAGGACCCCAGACGCACCGGCTGGAAAAGATCCGCGTGCAATGCCGTGCTCGTCGCAGTATCGGGCATGAGGTCGTCCTCTGGCGCGATTCTAGAAGACCGCAGCGACCCGCGTCGCTTTATCCGCGGCGGCAACGCTGACAACGCTAGAACGACGTGCATCGGCCGCGTTGATCCTGGTCAAGGCAGCCGCTACGCGGCGGCATCGCGCGGCCTGCGCCCTGCTCGCCGTCAAAGGCGCTCTCACATGGCCGCGTAGTTGGGGCCGCCGCCGCCTTCGGGCGCGACCCACACGATGTTCTGCGTCGGATCCTTGATGTCGCAGGTCTTGCAGTGAACGCAGTTCTGCGCGTTGATCTGCAGCCGTTGTGCTCCGCCGGCCTCGGCCACGAATTCGTACACGCCGGCCGGACAGTAGCGGGACTCCGGGCCGGCGTAAGTGGCCAGGTTCACGCGCACCGGAACCGTCGGATCCTTCAAGGTCAGGTGCGGCGGCTGATTCTCCTCGTGGTTGGTATTCGACACGTAGACCGAGGAGAGCCGATCGAACGTGATCCTGGCATCGGGTTTCGGATACTGGATCGGCGTGCAGCGCGCCGCCGGCAGCAGCTTTGCGTGATCCGGCTTTTCGCGATGCAGCGTCCAGGGCGCGCGCCCGCGCAGCACGATCTGATCGATGCCGAACATCAGGCTGCCGAGCGCAAGACCGCGGTCCATCCACGGCTTGAAATTGCGCGCCAGGTGAAGCTCCTGGCACAGCCAGGACCGCTCGAACTCGCGCGGATACTGCTCCAGCTCGTCGTGGCTGCGGCCGGCGGCGATCGCATCGAAGGCGGCGTCGGCCGCCAGCATGCCGGACTTGATCGCGGCGTGGCTGCCCTTGATGCGGGCGGCATTCAGGAAGCCGGCCTCGCATCCGATCAGCGCGCCGCCGGCGAACACCAGAGCCGGCAGCGACTGCAGCCCGCCGGCCGTGATCGAGCGCGCTCCGTAGGCGATGCGCCGGGCGCCTTCGAACGTGGGTCGCACGGCAGGATGGAGCTTGAAGCGCTGGAACTCCTCGAACGGGGAAAGGTAGGGGTTGGTGTAGCCCAGTCCCACGACGAACCCGACGGCGACCTTATGCTCCGCCAGGTGATACATGAACGATCCGCCGTAGGTGCTGGGATCCAGCGGCCATCCGGCCGTGTGAACGACGCGGCCAGGCTCGTGCTGTGCCGGCGCGACCTCCCACAGCTCCTTGATGCCGATCGCGTACGTCTGGGGGTCGCGTCCGCGATCCAGGCCGCGGTCGGCAATCAGCTGGCGGCCCAGCTGGCCGCGCGAACCCTCCGCGAACAGCGTATAGCGCGCGTGCAGTTCGACCCCCGGCTGGAAGTTCGCGGTCGGGTGCCCGTCGCGTCCGATTCCGAGGTTTCCGGTTGCCACGCCGAGCACCTGGCGGTCGGGTCCCGACAGGATTTCGGTGGCGGCGAAGCCGGCGAAGATCTCGACGCCCAGCTGTTCGGCCTGCCGCCCCAGCCAGCGCACCAGCAGGCCGAGGCTGATCACGTAGTTGCCGTGATTGCGAAAGCAGGCCGGAAGCGCCCAGCCGGGCAGGGGCACCGCCCGCCGTTCACTCAGGAAGAGGAAGCGATCGGCCGTCACCGGCGTATCCACCGGCGCTTTTTGCTGTTTCCAGTCCGGCAGCAGCTCGTCGAGCGCGCGCGCATCGAACACCGCGCCCGACAGGGTGTGGGCGCCGATCTCCGAGCCCTTTTCGAGCACGCACACGCTCAGTTCGCTGCCGGCCTGCGCAGCGCGCTGCTTCAAACGGATCGCGGCGGCCAGCCCGGCCGGGCCGCCGCCGACGATGACCACGTCGTATTGCATGGCTTCGCGTGCGACTGTCGACATCGAAGATCCCTCCCGGCACGGATTTCATTCCAGTGTGCGATGATCGCGCAACTTCGAGCAGCGCGGCCAGCATGGCTTTGCACGTCAACCTGAAGGAAAAGGTCGCTTTCGTCAGCGGTGCCTCGAGCGGCATCGGGGCCCGCTGCGCCCGCGTTCTGGCCGCGGCCGGCGCCAATGTCGTGCTGGCGGCCAGGCGCGTGTCCCGGCTGAAGGAATTGCGCGCCGAGATCGAGGCGGCGGGCGGAGCCGCGCACGTCACCTGGCTGGACGTGACCGACCTGGACAGCGTGACTGCGGCCGTGGCCGAGGCGGAAGCGCAATGTGGCCCGCTCGACATCCTGATCAACAATTCCGGCGTGGCCAGCACGCAGCTGCTGACCGAGGTGCAGGAGTCCGACTTTCAGCGCCTGTTCGATACCAACGTGGCGGGGGCCTTCTTTCTCGCGCAGGCGGTGGCCCGGCGCATGATCGAGCACAGCCGGACCAACTCCGGCTTCCGCGGGCGCATCGTCAATGTCGCCTCCATCGCGGGGCTGCGCCCGGTGTCCCCGCTTGGCGTGTACGCCATGACCAAGGCGGCCGTCATCCACATGACCAAAGTGCAAGCGCTCGAGTGGGGGCGGTTCGGCATCAACGTGAACGCGATCTGCCCCGGCTACCTGCGCACCGAGATGACCGAGTCTTTCCTGGAGTCGGA
>Ga0209698_10008268_pt1 | contig 10773 bp, 7 predicted proteins | sample LitLauG_LLR_2012_FD_187203 | JGI IMG/M metagenome (GOLD analysis project Ga0209698, IMG submission 187203) | Freshwater sediment microbial communities from Pennsylvania, USA - Little Laurel Run_MetaG_LLR_2012 (SPAdes) (version 2) | ecosystem: Environmental > Aquatic > Freshwater > Creek >... | reverse complement strand
GGTTTCACTGAGACCCGCTTGCGCCCCTTGGCGCGGCGGCGGGAAAGAACCTTCTGGCCGCCCTGGGTCTTCATGCGCGTGCGGAATCCGTGCTTCTTGCTCCGCTTGCGCCGGTTAGGTTGGAACGTACGCTTAGGCATGAAAAGTAGCTGCTCCTGATTCGTTCGACGGTCTTAGGGCAAACTTAAAGTATAAATCAGGGGCTGGTTTCGCGCCAAACCCCAGCTATTCCCAGTGGAGGCTAAAATCACTAACCACCAAGGACACGAAGTCGCACGAAGGACTTCCTTCGTGTACCTTCGTGCCCTTTGTGGTCCACGAATTTGTTCGGGAATTGGAACGCCGGTAGGGTTTACAAGCATCTGCGGCGAAATATGTACACTATTTGCAGGGTGGGCTCGAACGAAACGGGTTGGCCCGCGATTCCTTGACTCAGTCTAAATCGAATCCTGAAAACCCAAACGGCGCGATGGCGTCCGGGAATCCGGAGGTGTCCAGCATTTGGGGTGTGGATCCTTACCCGCGCGAGCTGGGCGCAAATGACCGCGACAGCGAGGTCAATAAGGAGCTTCGCCGCCTGAATCGGGCGCTGCGCGCCCTGAGTGGCTGCAACCAGGCGCTCGCGCAGGCGACCAGCGAACAGGAACTGCTGAATCAGATCTGCGAAATCATTGTTCAAGTCGGCGGATACCGCATGGTAGGCATCGCATATGCCCAGCAAGACGAGCAGAAAACGGTGCGCCCCATGGCCCATGCGGGATACGACAGCGGCTATCTGGAGACAATCGGAATCCGGTGGTCGGACACTCCGGCAGGCAGGGGCCCGATCGGCACGGCGATTCGAGAGAACCGCATTTGCATCTTAGGCGACACCGCCCACGATCCGCGATTTGCACCCTGGCGTGAGGCGGCCCTGCAGCGTAGCTACGCCGCGATCATTTCCCTTCCCCTTCGAGTAGCCGGACTGCCCTTCGGCGCCCTCGCGATCTACTCCGAGCAGGTGAATTCGTTCGAGAAGTCGGAAGTCGAATTGTTGACCGAGATGGCCAACAATCTGGCGTTCGGCATCACGGCGCTTCGCTCGCAGGAGGAGAGCCGGCGGGCGACAGCAGCACTCCAGGAAGCGGAGGCCAAGTATCGGCAGCTCGTCGAGCAGGTGCCGGCGATCTCGTATGTCGCCGAGGCCGGCGCGTTCGGTCCATTTCTTTACATGAGCCCGCAGGTCTCGACCATCCTGGGCTACAAGCCGGAAGACTGCCTCGCCAATCCACGCTTTTGGTGGGAACATCTGAATCCCGAAGATCAGCCGCTGGCCCTGCGGGAGGACACCTTGGAAGAGGGACGCCTTTTTCAGGTTGAGTACCGGATGCGGCGGCATGATGGCGAGGAAGTCTGGGTTCGCGACGAGGCCATTATCGTACGCGACCCGCAAACCGGAAAACGCCTGACTCGCGGAATGCTGGTGGATATCACCGAAAGGAAACATGCCGAAGAGGCTTTGCGCGAGAGCGAGGAGCGTTACCGGAATTTTGTGGGGCAGAGCTCGGAGGGCATCTATCGGATGGAGCACGACCCGCCGATTCCGTGCCACCTGTCGATCGACGAGCAACTGGCCTGGGGCTACAAGTACGGATATATGGCCGAGTGTAACGACGCCATGGCAAGAATGTACGGGCGCGCTTCGGCCGAAAAGTTGATTGGAAAGCCACTGTCGGACTTTTTGGTCCTGCACGACCCAGTCACGCGGCAGTTCATGGAGAGATTCATTCGCGGAGGATATCGGATCACCGATCAGGAGTCGATCGAGCTCGACGCACAGGGACAAAAGAGAATCTTTCGCAACACGATGGTGGGAACCATTGTGGACGGGCACTGGGTGCGCACCTGGGGCATCACGCGCGATGTCACAGAGAGACTTCATCTCGAAGAACAGCTGCGGAACGCACAACAGCTAGAGGCCATCGGCCGGCTGGCCGGCGGGGTCGCACACGACTTCAACAACATCCTGAGCATCATCATGGGACACGGAGAACTGTTGCTGGCGACCGGCGTGGATGAACGCTCGCGCATTGGGCTGGAGCAGATGCGGCGCGCCGCCGAGCGGGCGGCTTCGCTCACGCAGCAGTTGCTGGCCTTCAGCCGCAAGCAGGTGCTGCAACCGAAAGTGCTTGATTTGAATGACACGGTGGCCGACGTGCAGAAGATGTTGTCGAGGGTGATCGGAGAAGATATTGAACTGATCGCGAGACTGCATCCGTCGCTAATGGCTGTGAAGGCGGACCCGGGCCAGGTCGAACAGGTATTGATGAACCTGGCGGTCAACGCGCGGGACGCCATGCCGCAGGGCGGAAAGCTGGCGATGGAGACGTCGAACGTCGAGATGCAGGAGGACGAGGCCCGAGATCTGGATCTCGCAGCGGGCCGCTACGTCATGCTCAGAGTGACCGATACCGGCAATGGCATGGACGCGGTCACACTCGCCCACATCTTTGAACCGTTCTTCACGACGAAGCCCATGGGCAAGGGAACAGGCCTGGGGCTCTCCACCGTATATGGCATCGTAAAGCAGAGCGGCGGAGGTATCCAAGTCGAGAGCGAACCGGGTCGCGGCACAGCCTTTCGCATTTACCTGCCCGCCACCGAGGACAGCGACCTCAAGCAGGGAGACCGGTTGACGCAGACGCAGGTTGCGGGTGGGTCAGAGACGATTCTTATCGCCGAGGACGAGCCGGACTTGCGGGACCTGACGCGGATCTTTTTGGAGAGTTACGGCTATAAGGTGCTGGAGGCCGGAAGCGCGGAGCAGGCAATTCGTACGGCCGAGGAATTCAGCAACCCGATTCATCTCCTGCTGACCGATGTGATCATGCCCGGGATGAGTGGGGCGCAATTGGCCGAAGCCATCCTGCGCAAAGATCCAAATACCAAAATTGTGTATATGACCGGCTACACCGACGACATGGTCGTGCAGCACAAAGTGCTGGAGCCCGGGGTGCAGTTGCTGCAGAAACCATTTACAAGAACCGAATTGGCGCTGAAGGTGCGCTCCACGTTGGATGGGTAACGCGGCCGTCTGCCTTGGGCGCGCCAGGCATCAGACCTAAGACCTGAGACCTAACGCCTCAACTTGTCCGGTAGAATTACTGCAGCGATGTTCTCCGCGGGCCACTTCCTAGATTAAGAGGGTTTTTACGAAATGACGCAGCAGAGCCACGGGATTGTGGATGAGACGCAGGGCAAGAAGATCTGGGTCACGCTGACGGGATTGCCGCTGACTGTGAAGCTGGACTGGCCGTTCCATCCATCGACGTCCGGCGCCGACTTCTGGGTCTTGCATGGGGATATCCGCCTGGAAGGCTCCGATGGACTACACGCGCCGGTCGCGGTGAATATGTCGCAGACGGTGAGAGAGGTGATGCCGTCGCTGGAGCCGAAAGATGCGGAAGCGCCAGTCATCAATGCGCTGCGCAAGGAAGTCGACCGGCGGCAGATTGAGTTTTTGAAGTCGGGGAAGCTGCTGCCGGTGCCGTTTTCCAGCCGCCACTACGACTACAAGCGGCAGCAGTGGGTTTTTGGCAAGGCGACTGATGAGGCCATGGCGGAGTTCATCGAGCGGAAGGTCTTTTGGCAGACGAAACTCGGCGGCGAGTCACGCGTATGGATCGCGGGTCCGGCCGAAGCTCAGTATGTGCAGACCACGCCGGCGCATCTCATCGAAATTGCGGCGCGCCTGGTTGCAGCCCAGGGATTGATCCGGATTGAAGGCGAATATGCCGAGGCGACTTCTGGCCTGATGAACCAGGCTGAGCGGTTTGAGAATGTGCGACAGGCGGCGATGGAAGAGTTAGAGAAGAAGCACGCGTTCGAGAGAGGCTAGTCCGTACCGAGTGCCGAGTCGCAAGTACTAAGATCGATATGCCGCACCGCTAAGACTTCTGCTCGGCATCTTCCGTCCTTTTCGAGAACAATCCCCAGCAGAACCTTGGCGCGATCGCGTAGTTCACCTGCACCAGCACAATTGCCGCGATGCTGTAGTAGGTGTTCAAAAAACACAACGCCGCGCCTGTGGCGTACAAAAATTGCGCAATCACGATCCGCCGCACTACCGCCGGATGGACTTCTTCGGGGACATCCTCTGCGAGCAGGCGATTCCGCGTCGCGTAACTCCAGCTCCAGTAGAGGGTCACGCCGAGCAGCAAAATATTGAACCAGTACACCAGCAGCGCAATCCGATAGTGAATGAACCCGGCCAGCAGCGACGTGGAGAACGGGATCAGACATACCGCGCAGAGAAATGCGATTTGAATCCAGGCGAGGTTCCGGTCGGCGCGCGCGAAGTGGTTGAGTTGCGTTTGCTGGCCGACCCAGAAGATGCCGAGCGTCATCACGCTCATCAGAAAAATCAGCAGGCCAGGGGAAAGCGCCAGGAGAACATGCCAGAGATCGCGCTCGGAGTGAACGGCATCCCCGGCGGGCACGCGAAGATCGAGCACGAGCAGAGTCATGGCGACGGCGAAAATACCATCGCTCAGTGCCGCCAGACGATCTACGCTCTGTCCGGCAACGCGGTTGTACATAGAATGCATCGAAGAGAGTCTAGTCGGTTGCAGGCTGGTCGGCAAAAACCAGATTCTTGACTCGCCGTTCAAAAAGCTTAGGGGCATAGTCTTGGGGAAAGCAGAAAACGCCTTCGGTATTGTGCTCATTTTGGCCGCGTTCCTGCTGCTGAGCGAGGCGATGCGCGCACAGGGCCAGTCCGAGCCACCGCCTGCGCCTTCACCGTCCAGTCCTCAGCCGGACAAGCCTACGGGGAATCAGGCTCCCCCTCAAGAGAAGCCAGCGCAAGAGAAGAAGGACAGTGCTGATCCGACGCATTACGCCCATGAAGCCGCGGGAGCCACGATGCGCGCCGGGGAGCTGGCATTGGTTAAGGCCCGGGATTGGGAAAGCGGCTGGTTCACGGGAGTATTCGTGCCTAAAGGCCAGACCATGACTCCCCTGACATCCGCACAGCGCCGCGAGGTCTATCTGCAGCAGACCCTTACAACTCCCAGTGCGTACCTGAAGCGCATGTTCGTGGCGGGAATCGATCAGGCGCGCGGATATCCCTCACAGTGGGACGACGGCTGGGCCGGATATGGGGAACGGTTTGCTTCCCGCGAAGGGCAATTTATTTCCGCCAACAGTCTGGCTGCGTTGGGGAACGCGGCCCTGCGATATGAGCCGCGCTACGACCAGTGTCAGTGCCGCGGCTTGTTCCCTCGCACGCGACATGCGATCGTGCGCAATTTCCTGACCTATGACGCCAGCGAGAGGCACCTTCGCCCTCAGTGGGCCCTGTACGGAGGCGCTTTTGGGGGCGGGATGATCTCCACCGCATGGAAGCCCCATCCGCGCAATGCCTTCGCGGAGGGCGGCCGGGGGATGCTGAGCCAGGCGGCCTATGGGACCCTGCTGAATTTCTTTATTGAGTTTGCCGGCGACATCAATCGCAAGATCGGCGCGAAGAACCGTACCCCATCCGACTGAATTCGATAACCACAAAGGACACGAAGGTGCACGAAGGAGAATTGAGCTTACTTCGTGTACCTTCGTGCCCTTCGTGGTTCCAGGTTTTTCAGCGCGCAGCATTTGGCCCGCGGACAGTCTGCGCGATCACCGTGCCTAGTGCCAGCAGGCACATCACACAAGTAATTCCGAGCGAGATCACACAGTAGACGCACCAGACGCCGAGCACATCCTTCTCGATGTGAGCGAGATAGAGGGAAAACGCCAAGCTCGCCAAGGTTAGAAGCAGCAACCAGCGATAAGAGCGGCGAAACGCAACCGCGGCCATCAAGATATACCCGAGAATTCCCGCCGTGGCGACGGGCATTCCGCTGAGAATCGGAATGTGACTATGCATGCCGAGCTGCTCAAAAACCCCACCCAGCACAGCAAACGGACTGTGATTCACCACGCCGCAATCCCAACGCTCGTTGATGCTGCAGGGCGAGTCGCCGTATTCGCGATAGTGTTCGCGCAGCGCGAGGGAAGAGACAACGACTCCGAGCACGGCCAGAATGAGAAGGGTGTATTTCATCGGTTCCTCTTTCGAGAGTGATGAGCAATGAGCGATGAGCAGTGAGCTATGACCAAAACCAGTCGCTCAGGACTCATTGCTCATCGCTAATTGCTCGATCTTGGAGCGCGAGCACTGGCAGCGTCCTTTATTAGATCAGAAACCTGCCAGTCGCCGCCGTGATACCACTTCAATATCTTGCCGTCGGGTCCGATTACGGCGGTGCTGAGGTTGTGCGTGATCAGGCCGCCCTCGGGTTTGACGGTGAGCGCGAAGAAGTCGGCAATCTTCGGCAAATCAGCGGACTTGGGCGCCGCGAACTCCCAGCGGCGAAAAAGCGCCGCGTCGTGCGTGTGAGCCACCGAGAATCCGTAATCCCGCAAGACTTTGGGGTTGTCGTGCTCCGGGTCAAAGCTGACGCTCAACAGCCGTGTGTTCGCGAGCGACGGGTTTGAACCGAGCTGCTTGTAGATCTCGGCGAAATTGCTGCTCATGCGCGGGCAGAAGTCGGGAAACGGACAGCGCGTGTAGATGAACGTCACCATCAGCACTTTCCCGCGAAAGTGCTTCACCGAAGTGCGCTTGCCGTCCTGATCAGTGAATGCGAAATCAGGCACCTCTTCTCCCGGCGAAGGCATGTGGAATGCTTTCGGACCGGCGGCGGGCGGCTGGGCAGCATGGCTGGTGACCTTGACGTTTTCCAGCCAATAGTCGGAATCCGCGTTCTCATCGCGTGGGTCGTGATCGACAACCACGACTTCGGCGGAAATCGAGTCACCGGGGGAAAGCTGGCGCAACATCGACGCCGGCTTGATCTTGTAACTCATCGCCATCGGCTCCATGAATCCCTGGATCAGATCGCCTTCGATATTTGCCGACTCGGCTTGGGCATCAATAGAGATGATCCGGCCGGTAAAAGGATAACGCTTGGTGGCCTGCGGTTTGGAGCGATGGCAGGAGGACAGAACGAGGGTCATCGAACAAAGAAGGACGATGAGAATGCGACGTACGATTTGAATGTTCACCTTGTCAACACTTTAACTCTTTGTGAACGGGCTTGGCCACGCGGGAGCCTCCAATCAAAGTCAATGAAAGTCAAAACCCCCACCCTGTCTCGCATAAACCGCGAGACAAGGGTGGGTCACCCTCTGGATTCTGATCCCACTCTGTGAAATCCTACGCGGGATTTTCCTTGCGGAGACTCTTTCCATGCCATGCAATCCCGAAGTTCTGAAACATGTTCCTCTGTTCGCGCTGCTTGATGAAGAAGAAACGGCGGTGCTGGCCGGCCAGGTGCGGCTGAAGACATTCGTGCCGCGACAGCGCATTTACAAGATGGGCGACTCGAGCGGGCAGGCGTATGTGGTGGTGTCCGGACGCGTTCGGGTGTCGACCTTCGATCAGGACCAGCAGGAAGTTGTCATCGACGAGCCGTCGCACGGCGAATTCTTTGGATTCGCTTCCATGCTGGAGCAGACGCCGCACCAAACCCAAGCCGAGGCGGTTGACCAGGTGGAGTGCCTTGAGGTGAACCGCAACGACATTGCCGTGCTGCTGCAACGCAAGCCGCTCGCGGGCATGGACATGCTCACGGTGCTGGGGCGGCAGTTCCACGCCTCGCAGCAACTGGTGCGGCTCCGCGCCAACCGGCATCCCAACGAAGTCATCGAGAAAGACGCAACGGTCGGCGAACGCGTGGCCGACATCGTTGCCGGTTTCGGCGGATCCTGGACGTTCATCATCCTGTTCGGCTTTGCTCTTGCCATCTATATGACTGTCGATGCGCGGTTGGGAAGCCAGGCGTGGGATCCATATCCCTATATCCTGCTCAACCTGTTCCTGAATATGCTCGCGGCGTTGCAAGCGCCAATCATCATGATGAGCCAGAACCGCCAGGACACCAAAGACCGGTTGCGCGGTGAACTTGATTACGACGTGAACCGTCGGGCCGCAGCGGAGATCCAGGGTCTGGCACGCAAGCTGAACCTGATGGGAGAGAAGATCGGGGATGTGGAGGAGATGCTGCGGGACAAGCCAGCGCGGGGGTGAAGTTCGTTCTTGCCACAGAGGTCACAGGGGTTCACAGAGGAATCCTCCGTGTTCCTCTGTGTCCTCAGTGGTGAATATTTTGTCCTTCTTCCTAGTAATGAAACCGGTAGCGAAGCTCCACGAAGATCTCCCGCGGATTGTTCCAGTGGAACCCGCCGAAGGTGGTGCTGTTGTCGAGTTCGACGCGGCGGTTGGCGACGTTGAGCGCAGTCACCGAGGCGGAGAAACGCTCGCCGAATTGCTTGCCCACGGTTAGATCAAATGTCGTGTGAGAAGGCAAGTAGTCGCCGGGATAGGGCTGGCCGGGGAAGGCATTGGCGAAGCCGGAGCCGTAGTAGACGTTGGTGGAGGCGTACGAACTCCAAGGGAGAGTGATGTCACCGCCCACGTTGAGCGTGTTGCGCTGGTCGTGGTCGAGTGGGCAAAAACTGCCCGGAGGAGCGGGATCACAGATATTCGTTGTGAAATCGGTCAGCCCGCCCGTGATTCCTCCGCCGCCCTCCGCGATTTGATTCGAATACGCGAGATGAATCTGGGCGCGGTGCGCGAGCCGAGGCGAGCGCAGGGTCACTTCCCAAGCGCGGATCAGGGCTTTGTCGATGGTGAGTGGAAAGAAGAGGTTGGATTCTCCAATCACGTCGTGATCAAAGAAGTTCGTTACACGGGTGCGGAAAGTGTCGGCGTCGAGCGTCCATCCGCGGAAGGGAATGGTCACGCCGTACTGATGCTCTTCGTCGCGCTCTCCGGTTAGGGTTGTGAACCCACAGCCGGTGACATTACAGAGATTGATTAGCGAACCGGACGCCGTGACCAGCGGCGGCGCCTGATAGAAGTGACCGTAGAATGCGCGGAAGGTCCAGTTCAATCGGGGCAATGTTAGCGTCGCACCGAAGCGGGGACTAATCGCGTTCTCGGAGAACCCCGCGTTTCCCGAGAAGTGCGTGGGGCGCAGTCCTGCCGAAAAAGTGAGCCAGGGAAACGGTTTGAAATTGTCGTCGATGAAGAAGGCCGCGAGTCCACCGGTGGGGTTTTCGGTATCGGTGAACGATGGCTGGCCGCTGCCATCATTGAAAATGGCCCCGAAGGTTTCATGGTTCGACTGGTAGAAACTGTAGACGCCCGCCTGGAAGTTGTTTTTCGCGACATTCGCGCTGAAGCTGGCCTGACCTCCGGCATAGGTGGAGCTGCGATCCTGATTGGCCGCAGTGGGTGTATCCAACGCGGAACTCGTGTAGTTCGCAGCGTTGTAGTGATAGAACGGCGAAACCGTCAGCAGCAGTTTCGAGTTGAAGGTGTGTACCCAGGAGAGGTCCAGGATCGCGTCGGATTCGTGATCGGTGTCGCGCAGCCCTATGCTGGGATACTGCGGAGTGAAACCGTTTTCGGGAATTGCGCCGTTCTCAATGTCGTTGGGAAAAGGATCGTAGGGGACCTGATAGAAATCCTTGCGCAGCGAAGTCACCATTCGCAGCTGATTTGAAGGATTGACGTTAAAGATCAGCGACCCGAAGCCGCCGTATCCGTTCTCGGCATCGTGAACGACTTGTGGAACCGGTGGCTCGATCCCGAGATTGCTGCGATTCGCATTGACACTGGCGTAATATGCGAAGCGCTCGCTGTGACTCCCGAAGCTGAACTGGTCGTTGGTCTGATAGAAATTCCCCGCGCTGAGAACCAGCTCGGCCTCCCGGTTGCGCTCAAATCCTGTGCGCGGCACCACGTTAAAAACTCCGTAGGTGCGATCGCCGAATTCCGCGCCGTAGCTGCCGCGGCTAACTTCCAGATAGTCGATGTCTTTGGGATCGAACTGCGGTCCGACGTTCGAGGCGATGTTGGTGTTCGGAACCGGAACGCCGTCGACGAGCCAACTGGTTTGATGTCCGCCGCGAATGTGAAGTTGATCGTGCGTGACGTAGGCTCCGGGGACGAAATCGGTGATCATGGCCAGACTGTTACTGCGGGTGGCGCCAGGAGTGCGCGCGACATCGAGCCGGTTAACAACTGTGATTGGCGTGGCCGTATCGGTCGGCACCTCTTCGGTGGCACCGGACACGTTCACGGTCTCTTTCGTACCGGCGACGTTGAGAGCGAAATGAAGGACGGGATTCGAACCCGAGACGACCATGACGTCCTGCTGAGCCTGCTCAAATCCGAAACCAGCGACCGTCACGACATATTCCCCGAGTGGCACCGCGTTAAAAACGAAAGTGCCACCCGTATCGGAATTGACCGTCGATGCCCAGTCGGAGTTCTTCGCCTTGATCATCACCATGGCGTCCTGCACAGGACGGTGCTGCGGATCGTGGATCACCCCGCGCACCGATTCAACCACGGCGGCGTGGACGGCGAGGGGCAAGAATGCTGTGAAGAGCGCAATGCCAATGAACCGCATGAAATCTCCAGTGACAATGAACAACTGCTTGCAGTAGCAGCGCTCGTCCCACACTCGTTCATGAGCGTGGCGCGCTGAGCAGATTAAGCGATGGAGACTTGCGGGGGAGCGCGTGTAGAAAGGGATGCGAGGAATAGTGCGCAGAAAGCAGAGTCTTGCGCGTCGAGTGAAACTTTGCGTGAGAGTTCCGAAGCGATCGTGCTGGTTCGGGGTTGTGGGTGTGCCCACCGAGCCGTCGTTACAGAGCGAGAGCAGTCGCCGTGACAACATC
>Ga0209698_10008267_pt1 | contig 10774 bp, 10 predicted proteins | sample LitLauG_LLR_2012_FD_187203 | JGI IMG/M metagenome (GOLD analysis project Ga0209698, IMG submission 187203) | Freshwater sediment microbial communities from Pennsylvania, USA - Little Laurel Run_MetaG_LLR_2012 (SPAdes) (version 2) | ecosystem: Environmental > Aquatic > Freshwater > Creek >... | reverse complement strand
GAGCAGATGATCAAGGCGAACGCGTAAGCAGCGCAGCAATTAGCGATGAGCAAACCCCCGGGGCGCTCACTGCTCACTGCTCACTGCTCATTGCTTGAAAGTGAGGGCTGAGAACTCGCTATTGGGTGATGAGGACGTCGTTGTTCTCGGCCAGGGTCGTATTGACCGAACTATCGTTTACCCGAATGGAGAAGTTGACCGTAATGGTCGCCTTGGTCTCGACCGCCATGCCATTTTGAAAGACCGGCTTGAACTTCCAACCGCGGACGGCCTGCTGCGCTGCGCTGGTCAGGACTGCGGGGCCGCTCATCACGTGCAGGTTCTCGACGGTTCCGTCGGCGGCGATCAGAGCCTGCAGCACAACCGATCCCTGTACATTCATGTGCTGCGCCAGCGCGGGATAAGACGGCGGGATGGCTTCGGCCAGGCGCTCACTCTGAGCCGCATTCGTGGCTGGAGCTGCGACGGGAGCGGTTTGCCGCGCTGCAGAGGTTGCCGGCTGCGTAAGCTCAAGCTTCTTGGCGTTGCTTCCCGGATGCACCTTGTGATGTGCGTCGCCGGCGATCACTTCGACATCCAGCGGAGGCAGCACCGTGCGGTTGGTGACTACCGCCGGAGCATCGGCTGGTTTCGGCTGAGTCGAGGGGATGGCGGCGGCAACCTGCTTCTTGACGGCGTGGGCAGGAGCAGGAGTCGTTGGCGTTACAGCGGGCTTCGTCGGAGCCTGGGTCGCAGCCTGAGTCGTGACCTGTGGCGCGGCCTGTGGCGCTACCGTCGGCTGAACGTAATCGGCATCAACGATGGTCGATTCGGATCCGAACCAGAACTGGCGGTCCTTGATCAGGACGGCGGCCAGCGCGACCAGCAACAGGACTAGCGCGATCACCAGCCGGGATTGCTGACTACCCGCGGCGATTGGAGCACGGGGCGCTACGATCCGTCTTTGGCTTAATTCCATCATGTTGTTCGCTGACCTGGGAGTCTGCGAGAAGTCGCAATCATGGTGCAATAATCTGCACAGAACAACAATGGCACGGGGCGGGGAGGCGGGGGCACGACCGGGCCATAAGGTGCTATATGTGTTCACAGGCGTGGTGGGGTGTGATTCCTATCACAGCAGGGTATTGCGGGCCGCCCTACAGTCAGCCCATGACTGTCCCCAATAAGCCATCCCGCGCTGCCTGGCTGCAAGGTCCCTCTACCCGATGCGAGACCGTCCCCCACGGCCAATTTCTACCCTGGAGAATTGTCCTGCTGGGCGCGCCCGGCGTTGGCAAGGGCACCCAGGCCGACCTGCTGAACCAGCGCCTGCTGGCCTGCCATCTGTCTACCGGTGATGTTTTCCGCGCGGCGACAAGGCGGAGCGACGGCGAGCTAAGCCCTGCCATGAAGGAGGCCCTGGTATATATGCGCCGCGGCGAACTGGTGCCCGACACGACCGTGTGGGAGATGGTTCAGGAACGCGGAGAATGCCTGCGCTGCGCTGGCGGGTTCATCCTTGATGGATTCCCACGAACCCTGGCGCAAGCGGTTTCGCTGAAGCAGTTTATGGACAAGGACGGGCTTGGGCTGACTGCCGTGGTGAGTTATGAACTGCCCGCCAGCGAGATCGTGGCTCGTCTGGGTGGCCGCAGAACCTGTGAGAAGTGCAAGGCTGTCTACCACATTACCGAACGTCCTCCGAAAGTCGAAGGGCGCTGCGATCATTGCGAGGGTGCGCTATTTCAGCGCGAAGACGACCGGCCGGAGTCGATCAAAGTCCGGCTGGAGGCTTACGACCGCAGCACCGCGCCGCTGATCGAGTTCTATCGGAAGGCGGGATTGCTGCTGCAAGTCCCCGCCGCCGGAACGCCCGAGGAGATCTACAACCGGACAGTTCCTGAGTTGGAGCTGCGGCGGGTGACACAGTTCGCCGAGCAGATGTGGGTGGCTGCAGAAAATCGGCGTTCCGGTCTCTGAATTAAGGCTGCGGTTCGAGCTGGAATGCTGCCATTTCTAGGGACCAAGTCATTTCCATTGGCATGCCGGAATTCTCCGTTCGCTGCTAATCCTTGCTGTTTCTATCCCTTACGTTGACCATGCCGGTTCTTTCCGGTAGCTTTGTATCACCGCCACAATGGAGTTCGTGTACCCTATTAAGATAGGGAATGTGGGGTGGTTCTGCATCGAAACGGTGTTAATGCCGTGGATGCCCGGGTCCTCGGCGCCAAGTCGCCGGCATGGCAAACGGAAAATTGGGGAGAAGCCAATATCGTGGCTGGAATTCTAGGAAATACTGACGGTAAGACCTTGCTGCTGCTGAAGCCGCGGGGGTTCTGCGCGGGCGTGGTCCGCGCCATCGATGTGGTTCGCATCGCGCTGGAGGCGTTTGGGCCTCCGATCTATGTGCGCAAGGAGATCGTCCACAACAGCTTTGTAGTGGAGGAACTGCGCGGCAAAGGCGCCATTTTCGTCGACAGCGAGGACGAAGTGCCCAACGGCGAGCGGATTATTTATAGCGCACACGGAGTGTCACCAGAAGTGCGTGAGCACAGCGCCAAGCGCGGACTGCGCGTGATCGATGCTACTTGCCCGCTGGTGACCAAGGTCCACGTCGAAGCCGTGAAGTTCGCCAAGGAAGGCTATTCGCTGATTCTGATCGGCCATCGGGATCACGATGAGGTGATTGGAACATTAGGCGAGGCTCCACTCGTAACACAGGTTGTGGGATCGCCGGAACAGGTGGCGTCGCTCGATGTGCCGGATCCGAAACGGGTGGCTTATCTGACGCAGACGACCCTTAGCCTCGATGAGACGAAAGATATTATTGCGGCATTGAAGCAGAAGTTCCCGGACATCAAGGGGCCGGCGGCGCAGGATATCTGCTATGCGACCGAGAACCGGCAGGTCGCGGTGAAGCAAGTCGCTTCCGAGTCGGACTTGCTGTTAGTGGTGGGCTCTGAGAACAGTTCCAACTCGAATCGGCTGGTCGAGGTGGCGCGCAATCTTGGCACAAATGCGCACCTGATCGACAGTTGCAACGATATCGAGCCAGAGTGGTTGAAGGGCGTGAAGACCATCGCTTTGACGGCCGGGGCTTCGGCTCCGGAGCATTTGGTCGAGGAGACGATCACCTTCCTGCGCGAGAAGGGCTTCAGCAACGTGCAGGAACTGGAAGTGATGCCCGAAAATGTGCGCTTCGGATTGCCGCCCGAGATTGTTGAGGCGATTGCGTCAGCTCCGGCAAATTGATTTGTAGAGACGTTGCTTGCAACGTCTCTGCCGGAAGCGGCACATTTGCTCGTGGCCAGAGGAGACGTAGCAAGCTACGTCTCTACGACACATGCGAAGATGTTGGAGTAAATGAATGGATAACAACTCCCCCGACTCCCACTTAGCGGAAGCTCTTCCAGGTTCGAACCCGCAGCTTCGTTTCGGAAAAATCGAAGAACTGGGTGCGCGTGTCAACGCCGCGATCGCGGCGGCGCGAAAATACCTTTTCTCTCAGCAGACCGAGGAAGGGTACTGGTGTGGGGAACTCGAGGCTGACACGACTCTCGAGTCGGACTACATTCTGCTCCACACGCTGCTGGGGACCGGGAATGCAGAGCGCTTCCGGAAGGCGGCAAACTGGATCCTTCGCCATCAGAATGAAGATGGCGGATGGGGCATCTACGTTGGGGGACCCTCGAACATCAGCGCCTCGGTGAAGGCGTACTTCGGGTTAAAGCTGACTGGGTACCCGGCAGAGCACCCGGCGCTGGAACGCGCGCGCAAGAAGATTCTGCAGATGGGTGGCGTCACCGAGGTCAACACCTTCACGAAGATCTATCTGTGTTTCTTCGGCCAGTACGACTACGATGCCGTTCCCGCGATTCCGCCCGAGATTGTGCTGTTTCCCAACTGGTTCTGGTTCAATATCTACGAGATTTCCTCGTGGTCTCGTGCCATCCTGGTGCCGCTTTCCATCTGCTACGCCAAGAAACCGTTTAAGAAAATTCCCCGCGAGATGGGCGTCGAGGAATTATTCGTCGGCGGCATGCATAAATCCCGGATGCATCTGCATTGGGCGAAGAAGATCGTATCGTGGCGGAATTTTTTCCTGGTCATCGACCGCGTCACTCACTGGTTTGAGCGCGTGCACGTGCGCCCTCTGCGCTCGATCGCACTGAAGAGCGCCGAGAAGTGGATGCTGGAGCGCTTCGAGATGAGCGATGGTCTCGGTGCAATCTACCCCTCTATGATGAATGCCATCATCGCCCTGCGCTGCCTCGGCTATTCCCTCGACGACCCGCAGGTCATCCGCGCGATGGATGAGTTCGAGAAGCTCGGGATCGAAGAGGAAGAGACCTTCCGGATGCAGCCGTGCATGTCTCCGGTGTGGGATACGGCATACGCACTGTTCGCGCTTGGCGAGTCGGGAGTACCGGCCAATGATCCGCGGATGGTGAGGTGCGCCGACTGGATCCTGCAGAAGCAGGTGCGCAACGTCGGCGATTGGAAGGTCAAGAACAAGATGGGGCAGCCGGGCGGCTGGTACTTCGAGTTTAACAACGAGTTTTACCCCGATGTGGATGACAGCGCGATGGTTTGCCTGGCTCTGAGCCGGGTAGAACATCCCAACGGGCGCTACCAGCGGGAGTCGGTGCAGCGGGCGATCGATTGGATCTTTTCGATGCAGTGCAAGAACGGGGGCTGGGCGTCGTTCGATAAAGACAACGATCGGATGATCTTCCAGTACATCCCGTTTGCCGATCACAACGCCATGCTCGATCCGCCGACGGTCGACATCACCGGGCGCATTCTGGAGATGCTCGCCACTTACGGGTACGACAAGAACAATCCGGCGGTGAAGAGAGCGATCAAGTTCATCCGAAGCGAGCAGGAACCGGATGGAAGCTGGTTCGGTCGCTGGGGCGTGAACTACATCTACGGCACGGCGCTGGTGTTGCGCGGGTTGGAAGCGATCGGCATGGACCTGCATGAGCCGTGCATCCAGCAGGGCGCGGAGTGGCTGCGCATGGTGCAGAACTCCGACGGCGGCTGGGGCGAGACCGTGGGCTCGTACGATGACCCCACTCTTCGCGGACAAGGCGACAGCACACCGTCCCAGACGGCGTGGGCAATCCTGGGCCTGCTGGCCGCGGGCGATACGCGCAGCGATTCGGTGGCGCGCGCCGTTGCGTACCTGATGCGCACGCAGAAGAAAGATGGTTCGTGGGATGAGACGTTCTACACCGGAACCGGGTTCCCGCGCGTGTTCTACCTGATGTATCACCTGTACCGGCAGTACTTCCCGCTGCTGGCGCTGACGACGTATGCCAAGGTGATGGAGAAGAACCGAAACTAGTTCTCGGTTCTCAGTTCCCAGTTCTCAGTTGCAGGCGCTCGTTCGCCTGTCGTTAACTGAGTACGGACAACTGAGAACTGACAACTGAGAACTGCTTTGAAAGCTTTCGTCACTGGCTCTACTGGATTCCTCGGTTCCCACGTTGCCCGCGTCCTTGGCGATCAAGGCGCTGATCTGCGGCTGCTTATTCGTCCTACCAGCAATCTGAAAAACCTTGAGGGACTGAAGGCTGAGACTGCGACCGGCGATCTGCGCGACTCCGCGTCGCTGGAAAAAGCGATATCCGGCTGCGACACTGTGTTTCATGTGGCGGCCGACTACCGACTCTGGGTGCGGGATCCCAACGAAATGTACCGGTCCAATGTGGAAGGGACGCGGGCTCTGCTCGAAGCCGCACGAAAGAACGGCGTGCGGCGCGTGGTGTATACCTCGAGCGTGGCGACGGTTGGATTTACCAGCGACGGGCATCCCGCCGACGAAGACTCGCCGGTTTCCCTCGCCGACATGATTGGGCACTACAAGCGGTCGAAATTCATGGCTGAGCAGGTCGCGATGGAAGCCGGGCGCAGCGGGATGCAGGTGGTGACCGTGAATCCCACAACACCGATCGGCGAGCAGGATGTGAAGCCGACTCCAACCGGACGAATCGTAGTCGATTTTCTGAAGCGAAAATTTCCCGCCTACGTCGAGACCGGGCTCAACCTCGTCGACGTAAGAGAGTGCGCACGGGGACACGTCGCAGCGCTCGAAAAAGGCAGAACCGGGGAGCGCTACATACTTGGTGGGGAAGATCTGACGCTAAAACAGATTCTCGATAAACTCGGCCAGATCACCGGGCTGCCATCGCCGAAAATCAAGTTGCCTTACATCTTTGCTTTCGCTGCTGGAGTTGTCGACGAGGCAGTCACCGGCCTGCTGCTGCGGCGCGAACCGCGCGCGACCGTCGACACCGTACGCATGGGCAGGAAGAAGATGTTTGCCAGTTCCGCCAAGGCCGAGCGCGAGTTGGGATGGAAGATTGTGCCGATCGAAAGCGCCCTGCGACGGGCGGTGGAATGGTTCCGGACCAACGGATATGCCTAGACTCGCGATCGTAGCCGCCTTAGAGCGCGAAGTGAGGCCGCTGGTGAAGAGTTGGCGCGTTACCGAGAAGGAGCACGACGGGCGGCGCTTCCGGTTTTTCGAAAACGGGGAAGTCGTCCTGGTTTGCGGCGGAATTGGCGCGGTGGCTGCGCGCAGAGCCGCGGAAGCCGTGATCGCTCTCTTCGAGCCGAAGGTCGTCTGCTCGGCAGGTTTCGCCGGGGCGCTCGATCCCAAACTGAAAGTCGGGGATCTGCTCCGGCCTGGCGCGGTAATCAATGCGGGCGACGGTAGCAGAGCCATTGTCGAGGGTGGCCAGAGCGCGCTCGTTAGTTTCGGATCAGTCGCCAGTCCAGCTCAGAAGAACAAGTTGCGCGAATCATTTGGGGCGGCAGCGGTAGACATGGAAGCTGCCGCGGTAGCCCGCTCGGCTGAGGCGCGAGGCAAAGAGTTCACCGTCGTGAAAGCTGTTTCGGATGAAATGGATTTCGAGTTTCCTGCAATGGAGCGTTTTGTTGACGCCGAAGGAGGGTTTTCGGAAGGACGCTTCGCCCTTTACGCGGCGGTCAGGCCCTGGCTGTGGCCACAGGTAATGCGCCTGGCGCGGAACAGTAGCCGGGCCTCGCGAGCCCTGTGCGCTTATTTGCGCACCATCGTGCCATGAACTTTCCATTGCCGGATGGGGTTCGCGCGGAAAGGTTAGGCGGGTCATTCATCTATAATTAAACAGGCATTCTCCGAAACCAAATGCATTTTTTCCCCTTGCTCGCAGTGTTCGTCGGCGGCGAAATCGTCGACATGATTTCCACCACAGGCGCGGTTGCCAAGCTGGTTTTGCTCGTGCTTCTCGCGTTCAGTCTGATTTCCTGGGCGATCATCCTGACCAAATGGAGTCTGCTGCGGCGGGCCAGAGGGCAGAGCGGGCGCTTTATCCGCGCGTTCCGCAAAGCGCAGCGGTTGCAGGATATTGCCGCAGTGGCCGACCAGTTCAAGCCCAGCCCCCTGGTGGGCGTGTTTGAAGGCGGCTACGAGGAGTACCGCCGTCAGGTGGCGTCTTCGGGCGGACTGCGGAGTGTGGTCTCGATCCAGCGCGGCATGCAGATCGGATCGTCGGAGGAGATCTCGCGACTCGAGCGCAATGTGCCATGGCTGGCGATCACGGCCGCGGCGACGCCCTTCATCGGATTGTTCGGGACGGTGTGGGGCATCATCGACGCATTTCACGGGCTCGGAACCGCCGGCGCAGCGACTCTGCGTGCAGTGGCGCCCGGTATTTCCGAAGCGCTCATCACGACAGCTGCCGGGTTGGCGGCTGCGATTCCTGCAGTTATCGCGTATAACCTGATCGGCGCTTCGATCCGCGAATCCGCTGCGCGCTGCGACGACTTCTCGCTCGAGTTCATGAATGCCGTTGAGCATAACCAGCCGCAGAGTTCCGCCGCGGTGGCCGCGGACGCGAGGCGCTGATGGCGTTCACGACTTCCAACGGACGAACGCAGTCCGGTCTCGCCGACATCAACATCACTCCTCTGGTCGACGTGGTGCTGGTGCTGCTGATCATCTTCATGGTGACGGCTCCGGTGCTGCAGTCAGGTATTGACGTTGCGGTGCCGAAAACGAAGACCGTGAAAGAGATCACCGAAGAGAAGCTGGTCATCTCCATCAATAAAGATCAACGCGTGTTCCTGGGGAACGATCCGGTTAACGTCAACGAGATCGGCAACCGCTTGCGGCAGAAGATTCGAGACCCGCGGCATCAGTCCATTTTTGTCCGGGCCGATGAAAATGTTCCCTTCGGCGCTTTCGCGACCGTGATGGACGCGGTGAAGCAGGCGGGGTTCGCGAACGTAAGTATCGTGACCCAGCCTATGGATACAAGTGGCAAGCACTGAGATCTATTTCGAGCACGACCGCTGGGGACGCGCTCTGGCGTGGTCCTTGGGGCTGCACGTCGGAATCACGGCTGCTCTTCTCGTCTATACGGCCTTCGTGACCCGAGGGAGTGGTGACGCATGGGGCGCAGGCGGGGGTGGGGAAGCCATCGGCGCGACCCTGGTGAGCACGGTGCCTCTGGCGGCCACTCCGGCGCCGACACAGAATGTGCTGGCCAACGAGTCAAAGGGACTCACCCAGTCACAGCCGAAGATTCAAGAGAAAGAGCCCGATGCGGTCGAGATCCAGGGTAAGAACAAGAAGATCAAGCCGAAGAAAAAGCAGATCACCGAGTCGAAGGCGAACCCGCAGTCCGCGCCCGAACCCGAGGAGAATCAGGTCGCGTTTGGAGAGGGTGGCCCGGTGAGCGGTCCTTATGGGACATTCAGCGCAGCCGGTGCGAAGGGCGGTTTTGGAATCACCGGAGGCGGCGGCGATTTCGGCACTAAGTACGCCTGGTACGTACAGGTCATCCAGCGGAAGGTATCCGAGAACTGGCTGAAGTACGAAGTGGATCCGAGGATCACTTCAGCCCAGCGGGTTTACATCACGTTCGATGTGGCGCGTGATGGGCATCCGGCGAATGTCAGGGTGGAGCAGTCGAGCGGCGTGCCGTCTCTCGATATCTCGGCGGTACGTGCGCTGCAACGGATCGACACATTCGGTCCATTGCCCCCGGATTATCCGGGCAGCAAGATTACGGTCGAGTATTGGTTCGATTACAAGCGGTAGGGACAGATGTACCTCTGATCCGTTATCAACCCGGTACCTCACGAGACGCCGGACGCGGAAAAGAGCGCAGAATAGGGACAATTGAATGCAGGGACAATGTTTTTCTACGCACGAATTCTTGCCAGGCAATTCATATCGGGCTACGATATTGTCACATACGAAGTCTTTCTTCCTGATGCGAGCGGACGCCGCGGCTAGAGCGGGTCGGCAACGGGTTGCCTGGACCGGCGGTCTGGCGCAGGCGTTCGTTCTTCTTCTTGCCTGCTGGCTGGTCTCCTCGGCCGCTGAGGCGCAGGATTGGGTGAAAACCGGCACCAGCCTGGGTGTGGAGAAGGTCCGACTGGCGGTTGCCGACTTCAAGCCCTCGACGGACGATCCAGCCAATGCCGCGCTGCTTAAGACCTTTAACGATACTCTCTGGAACGATCTGGACGTATCGGGCGTGGTCGAACTGGTGTCAAAGAGCTTTTATCCGTTGCAGGTTCCCGGGCAGCCGCCGGAGGTGAACTTCATGGCGTGGAGTGCGCCTCCTCCAAATGCGGCGATGCTGGCCTTCGGAAACCTGGGCGTAGCCAGTGGCAGGCTGACGGTGCAAGGCTGGCTTTTCGATGTCAAGAACATCCAGTCGCCGCAAATTCTCGGCAAACAATACTCCGATGCGGCGAGCGATGCCGCAGCCCGGGTCATGGCACACAAGTTCGCCGACGAGATTATTTTCCGGCTGGGCGGCGGCATTCAGGGCATCGCCGAAACCGAGATTTATTTCGTGAGCGACCGGACCGGGCACAAGGAAATCTGGGCGATGGACTACGACGGCTCGAACCAGCACCAGATCACGCATCTGGGCTCGATCGCGTTGTCACCGAGGATTTCGCCCGACGGGTCGCGACTGGCGTTCAGCGCACTGACGAAAACCGGCTGGGAGATTATGATGTATTCCCTCGACCTGAACCGGGCGGTGGGGTTCCCGCATTTTGGCGGGACGAACCTCTCGCCGGCGTGGTCGGCAGACGGGACGAAGTTGGCTTTTTCGTCGTCACGCGCCGGCGATTCGGAGATTTATGTCGCCGATGCCTCAGGCGGAAATCCGCGCCGGATGACGACCGACAAGGGGCCGGATGTTTCCCCGGTCTGGAATCGCAAGACGAACGGGCAGATTTCATTCGTCAGCGGCCGCACAGGCCTACCGCAGATTTACACGATGGAAGCCGACGGCACGAACCAGCAGCGCATGACCGACCAGGGATATGCTGTATCGCCGAACTGGTCGCCCAACGGGCAGTTCCTGACGTTTGCCTGGGTCCGCAAGTATGGGCCGGGTGATCCCGGGGCGCTCGATTTATATTTGATGGACATCGCCAACCCCAAACAGTGGGTCCAGCTTACGCATGATGGCGGGAAGAACGATTTTCCCTCGTGGTCTCCCGACGGACGGCATATAGTGTTTCAGTCGAACCGCTCCGGGACTCTGCAGATCTGGAGCATGCTGGCGGACGGAACAAAAGTTCAGCAGTTGACTTTTACCGGGCATAATACGCAGCCTAATTGGAGTTGGAAATAGTACCTAAAACTTCGTCTGGCCCCTGAGGGTACCTCTGGGGTCGTAGGAGGAAAACAAGTGAAGCGATCAAGTATGAAGTGGGTAGTGTTGATCTTTGCTCTTACCGCTCTCCTGATGCTCGGTGCGTGCAAGAAGAAAGT
>Ga0209698_10008265_pt1 | contig 10774 bp, 7 predicted proteins | sample LitLauG_LLR_2012_FD_187203 | JGI IMG/M metagenome (GOLD analysis project Ga0209698, IMG submission 187203) | Freshwater sediment microbial communities from Pennsylvania, USA - Little Laurel Run_MetaG_LLR_2012 (SPAdes) (version 2) | ecosystem: Environmental > Aquatic > Freshwater > Creek >... | reverse complement strand
CCCTCGCGCCGGTGCCCGCCCCGACGCGCCCGACCTCCACCGGACCGGTGTGCGCCGCGACGCACGCCGCGTACCCGGCGTCGGCGTCGGGGCGGGCGGAGGGGTCGCCGCTGCGGAGGTCGTAGATCACCGCCCCGACGACGATCGGGACCGGCCCCGCCACCGTCGGGTATCCGATGCCTCGCTCCTCGCACCACCGGCTCACCCCGTCGCACGCGGCGAGCCCGAAGGCGGAGCCGCCGCTCAGGACCACCGCATCGAGGCGGGCGACGCTGCGATGCGGCTCGAGGAGGGCCCACTCCCGGGTGCCGGGGGCGCCACCGCGCACCTCGCCCGAGGCCACCGTCCCCGCCGGCAACAGCACCACCGTGCACCCGGTCTCGCCCACCGCGTCGGTCGTGTGGCCGACGCGCACACCGGGCACCGCGGTGATCATGGCGCGACCGCCGCCACCCGAGCGTTGACGGAGCCGATCACCGGTAGACGCGGGGCACGCGCGCACTCACGCCGCAGATCACCTCGTATGCGATGCTCCCGGTGCGCCCCGCCCACTCCCACGCCGTGATCTCCTCCCGACCCTGGCGGCCGAGCAGCACCGCAACGTCACCGACGGCGACGTCGGCATCGGGCCCGCAGTCGACGAGGATCTGGTCCATGGTCACGGTCCCGGCGATGGGGTAGCGCCGGCCACCGATGAGGACCTGACCGCCGGTCGCGCCGAGGCTCCTGGTGACTCCGTCGGCGTAGCCGAGCGGCACGGTCGCGACGACCGACGGCACCGGGACCTCGTAGCGCAGCCCGTAGGAGAGGCGCTCGCCGGCCTGCACCGTCTTCACGAACGACACCTGGGCCCGCAGCGACAGCGCCCGGCGCAGTCGGTCGGCGGGCGCCTCACCGGCGAGGGCCACCGCAGGGGCCAGGCCGTAGAGGGCGATGCCGCAACGCACCAGGCCGAGGCGCGCCTCGGGGTGGTACAGCGCGCCCGCCGAGTTGGCGGCGTGGAGGAGCGCAGGCTCGATGCCGAGCGAGCGGAGCTCGTCGGCGACGGCCAGCAGCTGGCTGAGCTGGCGCGCCGTCTCCGGCGAGTCCGGTTCGTCGGCGACGGCGAAGTGGGTCCAGAGCCCCTCGAGGCGCAGCTCCGGTCGGGACGCGACATCGAGCGCGACGCCGATGGCATCCTCGGGCGTCGCGCCGACCCGGTGCATGCCGGTGTCCACCTTGACGTGGACCGGGGTCGGCGTCCGGCTCCCGTCGGCTGCCCCGTCTCGGGCGGCGACGGCGAGGGCGGCGACACCCTCGGCGCTGTAGACGGTCGGGGTGAGCCCGCTGCGCACGACCTCGCGCATCGCGGTGGTCGCCGGCTCGGACAGCAGCAGGACCGGCGCGGTGATCCCGGCGGTCCGGAGCTGACGCCCTTCTTCGACGAGGGCGACCGCCAGCCACGTGGCGCCGCCGGCCAGCGCCGCCTGCGCCACCCGTACCGGGCCGTGCCCGTAGGCCCAGGCCTTGACGACCGCGCAGAGCCCCGCAGGTGCGACCAGCTCGGCGAGCACCGAGGCGTTGTGGCGGATCGCACCCAGGTCGATCTCCGCCCACGCCGGGCGCAGGCGCGAGGAGGCCGACACCACGGCCGCCGGTGACGGGCGTTCCGCGTCCGCCGGCTGCGCCTGCTGGCCCAGGGTCGCCGGGCGCCCCGGTGCGGTCACCTCGGGACCGTCGACAGCACGTCGGCCACCAGGTCGGGCAGATCGCCGGCGATGAGTCCTTCCATGCGGCCGAGCGCTGCGGCACGGCCGTGGAGGTGGGCGGCGATCCCGGCAGCCTCGAAGGGTGCGACCCCCCGGGCGATGCAGGCGCCGATGACACCGGCGAGGACGTCGCCGGTGCCCGCCGTCGCCAGCCGCGGGGACCCCGCCGTCGCGAGGAGGACCCGGCCGTCGGGCGCGGCCACGACGGTCGTCGGGCCCTTGAGCAGGACGATCGCGCCGGTGGCGAGGGCGGCGTCGCGGACGTCTTCGATGCGATCCCGACCGGGGTGGCGGCCGAAGAGGCGGGCGTACTCGCCTTCGTGCGGCGTGACGACCACCGGCGTCGGGCGGCGGGCCACGAGGGCGCGCAGGACCGCGGCCGACCCGATGTTGTTGAGGCCGTCCGCATCGACCACGACGGGCACGGCGGCGTCGGCCACGATGCGGCGCAGCGCCGCTGCCGCGGCCGGCCCGGTGCCGAGCCCCGGCCCCACCACGATGGCGCGACACCGCTCGGCGGCGTCGAGGATGGCGTCGTGCCAGTCGTCGGCCGGCACGGCGAAGGCGACCGCCTCGCCGACGCGCACCTCCTCGAGCGACGCACCCGGGATCCCCAGGCGCACGTAGCCGGCGCCGGCCCGCATGGCAGCGCGGCCGACCAGCTCGGGGGCCCCCATCATGCCGGGGGAGCCGGCGGCGACGACCAGCGCCGACTGCCACTTGTGCGCATCCCGCGACCGACCGGGGATGCGTGCCAGGTCGCGATCCTGGACCAACCAGGCCGTCGCCTGCTCGGCCGCCGCAGCGTCGAGGCCGATGCCGGCGAGCTCGACCCGGCCGGCGTGGACCGGGCCCGCGCCGAGCAGCAACCCGGGCTTGAGCGCGGCGAAGGTGACCGTGCGCACCGCGCGCGCCGGCTCGGAGCCAGGTCCGGCACCCCCGGTCGAGCCGTCCAGCCCGGAGGGGATGTCCACCGCGAGCACCGGGGCTGCACCCGGATCGGGAGCGACGTAGGTCCCCCGAAAGCCCGTGCCGTAGGCGGCGTCGATGACGAGGTCGACCTCGGGGAGCGTCCCCGGCGCCCCTGCGGCATCGATGACCATCACGCGCGCGCCGCGCCGGGCGAGGACGCGCGCCGCCGATCGCCCGTCGGCGCCGTTGTTGCCCCTGCCGGCCACCACCACGACCCGCCGACCGTAGGCCCCGCCGAGCATCTCGAGGGCATGACGGGCGACTGCGGCGCCGGCCCGATCGATCAGGACCTCGACGGGTTCGGGGGCAGCCGCATCGACCGCCTGCATCTGCGTCGGGGTGACGACGGGCAGCATCGCTCAGGTCACCGCGGCGACCACTGCCTCGGCCAGCGCGGCGGTGTGGGTGAGCGACACGTGCCAGTCTCCCACGCCCCGCTCCCGCGCGAGCGCCGCTGCTGCGCCCGAGAGGGCGAGCGAGGGCTGACCCGAGTCCGCCCGCCTCACCTCGACCTCGTGCCAGGCGAACGCGCCGAGGCCGACCCCGAGCGCCTTCATCACCGCCTCCTTGGCCGCGAACCGCGCCGCGAGAGACGGTGCAGGATCGGCCTGGCGCGACGCGTGGGCCCGTTCGCCGTCGGTGAACAGCCTCGTCGCCAACCCGGGCCGCCGAGCGAGGAGATCCCGGAAGCGGTCGACATCGACGGCGTCGATGCCGAGCCCGACCATCATGGCGAGACGCGCTCGGTGGGGGGTCCCTGCCGCCAACGGTCGGCCAGCACGTACACCGGCTCGGTGAGCAGGTCCACGACGGCCACCGCCGCGAGGAGATCGTCGTCGAACATCGGCTCGGTCTCGGTCACCGCGTCCGAGAGCGCCGCGTACCGGTTGCGGTAGCCCGACAGGACGCCTCGGGCGGCGACCGCGGGCAGGACCGGGTGGAAGTCGACGTGCAGGAGCGTCATCCCGGTCACCTCGGCATCCTTGGTCTCGGGGACCAGGATGACGGTGCGGCTGTCGCTGCGACCTCGCGCCACGGTCACCTCGCGCTCTTCGGCAGCGCGGTGCTTGGTCCCGCGCAGCATCGGGTTGCGATCGGTCCGCGACGGGATGTCCGCCGCCACGCCGCCCTGGTCGATCACGGTGATGGTCGCGCCCGGTGCGATCCCACCCTCGATGCGGTAGCGGGTGTACCCGTTGACCGAGGCCACGGCCGGGCCCAGCTCGGCGAGCGTGCGCAGGGCCCGGTAGCTGAGCCGATCCTGGGACACCCCCGCACCGAGGAGCTCCTGTACGAGGGGCACCCGCAACAGGCCATCCTCGTTGCGCGAGATCCCCACCGTGACCGTCTTGGCTTGGTGCTTGATCGCATCGACGGGCCGGGTCAGCTCGTCGATGGCGGCGGTGAGCGCCTCGAGCAGGTCGGCGACCAGGGCGGACGGCGTGCCGACCTTGCCGTACTCCAACTCGTAGCCCTCGATGGGCAGCGCGCCGGTCCCATAGCGCAAGAGGGACGCGAGCTGCACCGCCGTGCCCGCCTCCAGGTGGCCGTTGTAGGCGCCGGCGCGCAGGCTCTCGAAGAACGGCGTGGTCGCCGCCCGTAGGGCAGGGCGCAGCGCGTCGAGCATCCGGTCGCCGTCCACATCGGCGCTGCCGACCCCGGCCGCCGCGCTGATGGCGGCCTCGATGGCCGCCCTGGCCTCGCGCAGCGGCCGGGCCTGGGCGTCGATGGAGAGGGCGGCTTCGTAGCCGAAGAGGTGGCCGGCCATGGCCGAGAGCACGAAGCCGAGGGCAGGGTCGACCTCGGGGACCTCGATCACCTGGAGGGCGGCCGTGAAGCGCGCCCCCTCGCCGGCGGTCGCGATGACGATCGGGGCCGCCTTGTGGGCCCGGTAGATGGCGACCTCCTTGGCCACGTCGTCGGCGGTCGGCCCGGAGATCCCGCTGGCGCACACCAAGATGAGCGGCTCGGAGGACAGGTCGATGTGCTTCTTGTCCTCGGTGCCATCGCAGGCGATCGACTTGTAGCACAGCTCGGAGAGCTTGATGCGGGTCTCCGACGCCGCGATCCGGTTGGGTCCGTTGCCGACCACCGCCCAGTACCTGCGGGCTGGCGCGTACCGGCTGGCTGCATCCGCGATCAGCTCCCGCTGCGCCAAGACGCCTTCCATCGCATCGGGGAGGGCGCGCAGCGCGCCGAGCAGCTCGTGGGTACGGCGCCGGTCCGTGCACCCGAGCTCGTCGCCGAGGGCGAGGGACAGGAGGAACCCGGCGGCCACCTGTGCGTAGAACGCCTTGGTCGACGCCACGCTCATCTCGACGTCGCGCCCGTCGGAGGTGTAGAGCACCCCGTCGGAGCGCTCCACGAGGTCGCTGTTGCGCCGGTTGACGATCGACACGACGCTGCCGCCGCGGCTGCGCACCAGGTCCACGGTCCGGTTGGTGTCGGTGGTCGTCCCCGACTGGCTGACGGCCACGACCAGGGTGTCGCTCATGTCGTCGGCCAGGCCGAAGCCGGACAGCTCGGTGGCCAAGGTGCCCTCGACGACGACCGGTGAGCCGGCGAGGCAGGTCGAGAGCGCGGCGGCCACGCTCTGGCCGGCGATCGCCGCGGTCCCCTGGCCGATGACCAGGATCCTGCGGATCGCCCCGGAGGAGAGCTTCGCCGACAGCGCGGGCGGGATGGTCTCGGTGCCGAGGGACACGACGAGTTGCCCGCTGCGCTCGTCGGTCGCGATCCGGCCGCGGAGCGTCTTGCGGAACGACTGGGGCGACTCGGAGATCTCCTTGAAGAGGAAGTGGGCGAACCCGGCGCGGTCGATGTCGCGCGTGGTGATCTCGGCCCGGCGGATCTCGGGGTACTCCACCGGCAGCTCGGTGCCGTCGTAACCGACGCGGTGCACACCGGCGAGGGTCCCCGCCCCGTCGCGGTCGAGCACGACGATCTGACCGTGGGTCACCTCGCCGTCCATCCGCACGTAGTCGGAGGTCTCCTCGACGAGCCCGTAGGGTTCGCTCGCGACGATGAACGCGTCCTCGGCGAGGCCGATGTAGAGGGATTGGCCGCTGCCACGCAGGGCGAGGTGCAGGCGATCGGGCGCGTCCGACATGTTGGCCCCGATGGCGACCGAGCCGTCGAAGCGGGCCACGGTCGACCGGAAGGCCTCGTCGACGCCCATGTCCTCGCCGATGCGCCGGGAGATGATCGTCGGGATCACCTTGGCATCGGTGGTGACCTCGGCCGGCAGCCGGAGCGCCTCCCGCATCCGCAGATCCAGGTGGTTGTCGACGTCGCCGTTGAGGGCGGCCGTGACATAGGGGCCGCTGGCGCGGCCCACCTCGTCGGAGTTGAGCGGGTGGGCGTTGGCCTGGGAGATGACGCCGACGCTGGCCCAGCGGGTGTGGCCGAGCACTGTGGCGCGCACGTCGGGGCCCTCGAGCGCGAGACGGAGCAACGGATCCGAGCGGATGGCCGCGCGCAGGGCCCGGGTGTTGTCGCCCAGCTCGCCGATCTCGGCCGACGCCTTGTACACCAGGCTCAGGTGGCCGTCGGGGGTCCGCACCGCCATCGAGGTGAACAAGGGATCGGACGCCCGGGCCGCGAGCAGCGACCGCAGGTCGCCACGCTGGAGGTCGAGGCCGTGGCCGTGCACGAGCAGGTGCAGGCCCGCCGAATCCCGGCCGCGCACCTCGAGGCGGTCGATGGCCGCCAGCGCCGCCTGGATCGCCCACCACACGTCGATCGCCGCGGACGGAGGCGGCCCGTCAGCGGATCCGGCACCCCCGGGAAACGCCAGGTCGGCAACCGCCCGGGCCGAGGCCACCCGGTCGCGCTCGAGCGCCCAGACCGCGTCCTTCAGCCCGATCAGCCCGGCGTTGACCCCTTCGAGCTCGCTCGGCGACAGGCGGGCGTCGCCGGCATCGAGGCGGCGCTCGATGTCCTGGACGACCTCGCGCAGCGCCCCCGCCCGCGTCGCGACCCCCTCGGCGACCGCCAGCCCCGGGCCCGCGAGGAGGCACGCCAGCCCCGGCGCTCCACGCAGCGCCTGGTCGACCGCCACCAACGTGCCCGTCGCTTGCCCGAGGATCTCGGAGGTCGACAGGTCGAGGTGCGCCGCCGCGGTCACCGTGGCGAGGACCCCGTCGAGGGACGCGAGCAGCGGCGCCGGATCGGGCGGTGTCCTCCCGGATGGACGCCGGAGGATGGCGATGATCCCGCACATGGCGGCCAGGGTACCGGCCCACCCGCGGGCCGATCCCCGCGGGGGCCGCGTCGGTCCGTTCGGCCCCTGCCCCGGACCGGGACCGCTGATACCGGGGACCGCTGATACTTGTTGGCGTTGGCGCACCTGCGTGACGAATGTGGTCCTCAGGACACACCACGCACACCAGATGCGCGAACGCGCGAGCACCAAGGCGCCCGACACCACCGGTCGGCGGTGGAGCGCAACGCGGGCGCAGCAGGCGTAGCCTCGACCCATGAGCCAAGAGAGCGAGCTCCGAGTCGACTTCCGCGAGCAGCTGGCCGAGGTGGACGGGCGGCTCTCCGAGCTCATCCACCTGGTCAGGGTGGCCATCGCCGAGGCGACCGAGGCGCTCCTGCGCGAGGACGACGCCGCCGCTGTGGCCATCACGAGTCGCAAGCACCTCGCCGATCCCCTCTACAAGGAGGTCGAGGACCAGGTGGGCGCCCTGATGGCGAGGCAGGGGCCGGTGGCGAGCGACCTGCAGTACCTCCTCACGGTGCTGCGGGCCGTGCCGGAGCTCGAGCAGTCCGCCGAGCTGGCCGCGACCATCGCCCGGCGGGGATCGCAGGGCCTCGTCAGCGTGCTCTCCCCCCGAGCCCGGTCCATCGTGACCCGCACGGGGGACGTGGTGACCGCCATGTGGGCGGAGCTGGACCGGCGCTGGGCGCTGCACGAGGCGGCAGCCGACGAACCGCTCGACGGCGCCCTCGAGGAGCTCCACGACCTGCACATGAGCCTGACCGCAGAGGTCGCAGCGGGCGGGCTCCCCGCGTCCGCGACGATGGACATGGCGTTGATCGGCCGCTTCTTCGAGCGCCTGGGCGACCACGCGGTCAACATCATCGAGCGCCTCGACCGGCTCAACTTCCGGCCGCTCCCACCGCGGCCGCACGACGGCGACGCCGGAGCCTGATCCAGCCAACCGGCCGACCTACCGGAGCGGCACCATCCGCGCCGGCGCCGGATGCGCGGTGATCAGCCGCCACCGCCGGCGCCGCCCGCGGCACCCCCACCGCCACCACCGAAGCCGGCCGCTCCCCCGATGCTGATCGCGGTCGCCGCCACGGTGCCGTCCGCTCCCTTGGCTCCGGTGACGACGATCGTGGCACCCGCCGCGATGTCGGCCAGGCTGCCGGTGTCGGTCTTGGTGATCCGGGGGCTACCGGACGTGGAGACCTTCACGGTGGCGCCCGTGCTGTCGGTGACGGTGATCACGCCATTGGCGACGCTCACCACGGTGCCGATCGTCCGGTTGCCGCGACCGGCGAACCCGCCGCCCGCGCCGGTGCCTCCCGCGGTCGTGGCACCGGTGCCGGTTCCGCCCGCAGCCGTGCCGCCGGTGCCGGTCGCGCCCGTACCGCCGGTGCCGCCCGCACCGGCACCCGAGAACGCGCCGGAGGCGCCCGTACCCGAGGTGTTGCCCGTCGCCCCGGCGGTCGCCGCCGCGGCCGCGGTGTTGGTCGTCTTCGTCTTGCCGGCGTGCTTTTGGACCTGCACCCCCCCGAAGAACCCGGCGACCGCCACCACCGCCACCACGAGCGCGGCGGTCAGCGGGGGGAGCCGGCGACGGGCCGGCTGCGGTAGGACCTCGTCGTCGCTGTCGTCGTCATCCCAGTACGACTCCTCGGGCACCGGGGCGGAGAAGGGGTCGTGGCCCGAGGGCAGGGGTGCATACGGCTCGGTCGGTGTCATGGTCGGACTCCTGTCACTCGTACCTGAGTGCTTCGATCGGGCGCAGCGATGCGGCGCGGTTGGCGGGGTAGATGCCGAAGAACAACCCCACCGCCAACGCCACGCCGAACGCCAGCGCCACCGAGTACAGCTGGACGACGGGCTTGACCCCGACGATCTTGAACTGGCTGCCGAGCAGGCCGGCGCCGACGCCGAAGATGCCGCCGAGCACGGTCAACAGGACGGCCTCGGTCATGAACTGGCCCAGGATGTCGCCTTTCTTGGCACCGATGGCCTTGCGGATGCCGATCTCGCGCGTTCGCTCGGTCACGGTCACCAGCATGATGTTCATGACGCCGATGCCGCCTACCAGGAGGCTGATGGCGGCGACGGCTCCGAGGAGCACGGTGAACACCTGGCTCGAGGACTGCGAGGTCGACAACAAGCTCGCCTGGTTGAGGATGCGGAAGTCCGGGTTGAGCGGGTTGGCCACCTTGTGGGTGCTGTCCAGGATGGTCGAGACCTCGGCCTCCGCCTGGTTCTGCACCCCGCGGGAGTTCGCCTCCACGATGATCGAGGAGTACGAACCGGTCGATCCGGTGAGGTTGTCCTCGACCGAGGTCAGCGGGGCGATGACGACGTCGTCCTGGTCCTGGAACCCGTTGGATCCCTTGGCCTTGAGCGTGCCGATGATCGTGAAGGTCGAGCGGTTGAGCTGGACCTCCTGGCCGATCGGGTTGGCGCCGTTGAAGAGGTTCTTCACGACGGTCTGGCCCACGACCGCAACCTGGTTGTGCTGGTCGAGGTCGTTCTGGCTGAAGAAGGTGCCCGCGGCCACCTGGTAGTTGCTCGCCTCGGCGATCGACGGCGTGCTTCCGATGAACGACGACGGCGAGTAGGTGCTGCCCTGCCACGTCGCGGTCACGGTCGCGGACATCGTCGGCGAGACCGACTTGATGTCGGGCGCCTGTGTCTTGTCCTGCAGGGCCGCGACGTCGGTCGGGGTGAGAAAGGAGCGCTGGCTCTGGGTACCCGCACCACCGCGCCCACCGGCGCCCCGGTTGAAGCCGCGCATCACCGTGATGATGTTGGTGCCGAGGCTGTCGATCCGCTTCTGCACGGCCTTGGAGGAGCCGTTGCCGACCGCGACGAGCACGATGACCGCACCCACGCCGATCAGGATGCCGAGCATGGTCAGCCCCGAGCGCAGCTTGTTGGCGAGGATGCCGCGGATGGCGATCGTGAAGCTCTCCTTGCCGATCATGCCCACACCTCCTGGGTCGCATCGGGTCGGTAGCCGGGGGGCGGCCCCACCAGCGGTCCCTGACGGACATCCTCGATCACGAGCCCGTCCCGCAAGCGGATCACCCGCTTGGCGTGCGCCGCGACCTCGTTTTCGTGCGTGATGATCACGACCGTGCGACCCTCGGCATTGAGCTCGCCGAAGACTTGGAGGATATCGGCGGTGGCGACGCTGTCGAGGTTGCCGGTCGGCTCGTCGGCGAGGATGAGCGCCGGGTTGGTGACGATGGCTCGGGCGACCGCCACCCGCTGCTGCTGACCACCGGAGAGCTCGTTCGGAAGGTGGTCGACGCGGTCGCCGAGGCCGACGCGCTCGAGCGCTTCGAGCGCCAGGCGGCGGCGCTCCTTGCCGTTCATCCGGGCGTACACCAGGGGCAGCTCGACGTTGTGGGCCGCGGTGGTGCGGGGGATCAGGTTGAACGACTGGAACACGAAGCCGATCTTGTGGTTGCGGATCTCCGCCTGCTCGGATTCGTCGAGGTAGCGCACGTCGACGCTGTCGAGCAGGTAGCGGCCCCGCGAGGGGACGTCGAGGCAGCCGATGATGTTCATGAGCGTCGACTTGCCGCTCCCCGATGCACCCATGATGGCAACGAAGTCGCCGCGCTCGATGGCGAGGGACACGCCCCGCAGGGCATTGACCTCGATGTCACCCATCACGTAGGTCTTGACCACCCGGTGCAGCAAGATGACCGGCCGCTCCGAGATCGGGCGGCGGTCCTTGCGGCGCCGTCGCGGTCCGGGCGCCGCGACCGACGGCGCCGCTCCGTCGCCCTCCGGGTCGGCGGCTGCCGCCCATCGCGCCTCGACTGCGGAGTGCGCCTCAGCTGCGGAG
>Ga0209698_10008264_pt1 | contig 10776 bp, 12 predicted proteins | sample LitLauG_LLR_2012_FD_187203 | JGI IMG/M metagenome (GOLD analysis project Ga0209698, IMG submission 187203) | Freshwater sediment microbial communities from Pennsylvania, USA - Little Laurel Run_MetaG_LLR_2012 (SPAdes) (version 2) | ecosystem: Environmental > Aquatic > Freshwater > Creek >... | reverse complement strand
CGTGCTGGCGATGTCGGACACATTCAATATCGGAGTCAGACCTTTGGCTTCCATAACCGCAGCAGGATAACACCCGGCGAACCGCGGGATTTGGCCTACCGTTGCAGAATCGCCCTTACACTCAGTGACCTTGAGCCCGGTTCAAAAGTGAAGGATGGGTGTGCTCGCAAGTTCCTGAAAGGAAGATACGAGAAAGATTGGTCGGGGCGCGCGGATTTGAACCGCGGACCCCCTGCGCCCAAGGCACGACTTTCGTCGTGCGTATCTCTGCGGCTTGATCTTAGGCGCTCGCAATGACTTGCGAGTCGGCTCTTACCAGCGCGAAATATAAGGCAGGTGCGCTGCGAATGCAAGAGATTTTCTAGCCGACAATTTGCGGAGTGGGAATCCAAGGTCACCCGTTCGCGACTACGCAGGCTTGGCGTGCGATTTTCCGAACCCCCGTTCTAGGCTGAAGGGTAGATCGCCCCCAACGTGCTTGAGACACACGCTTGTAAGACTAATCCTCTCTTTCGTACACTCAATCCGCGAGAAGTCTCCGTTATTCTTTCCTCAGCTTCTCGGGTCTTACAAACATCAGTTTCTGGCGTACGCTGAAGCCAAGTTTAGCGCGTTCTTCAAAGTCCACGGTTGCTCCGTTATGAGTTTTGTCACCCGATCTGAATTCCGCGAAGTCCTGCTTAATCTCGTCAGCGAGATTCAGAAACTGCGCGAAAAAGTGCGCGAGATCGGCAATCGGAGAGACGCAGCTCAAGACTCAAATAAACCGACCTCTACCGCAATCAAACTTGATGCGGTGAGCAGCGTTGAGACACGTACCCAGATCGCTGAGCAAAAGCAAGAGCGGAACTATCAATTCTGGAGCCTGTCGATTCAGGTGCTTACACTCTTGGCTGTCGGCGCGTATGCCATTATCACCGCCAGAATGTGGTGCGAGATGCAAACTCAAACCACGTTGGTGCGGGAGAATTTTCGGGCTGATGAACGCCCATGGATTTTCGCAGATGGCCATCTTGACAAAGGGCAGGCGGCTCTCTCGCCATGGCTCACAAACAATGTGACCAGCGGGTATACTTTTAACATTTCCGTGCAGTTCTCGAATGTCGGCAAAACGCCAGCTTTTATCGTTGATACGATGCCAGTGGAGCTGAAGATGGGTCCCCGAGAAGAGATCGACAAAGAGATGCAACTTTTTAGGCCACACTATTCAGGATTGCAAAACTGGAACGTCATTCCCCAATCACTGGCTAAGCCTCTAACGCTCGCACAATCTTCCAACAATCTGTTCGTTAAGATGGAAGAGTTCACTAAGATCGCGGACGGCACATGGCACGCCTATATAGTAGGAGCTATCAAGTACCGGGACAACTTCAAGCCCGCCATTCCGCCGTATGAAACCTTTGTCTGTATCTACTACAATCCGAGTGGCATACCACTCGGCCATGTGCCATCTTGTGGCTATATGCAATAGCACACCTGTTCGGGAGGTAGGCGCATGAAACATTGACAGGGGCGTTCCCCGAGACTTAAGCCCCGACGATAAGAATATCTAGAAAGGTCTGCGATTGAGATCGCGGGCCTTTTTTTTTGCGGGATTTCGTCACGAACGCCTGAATCGAAGGGTCTAATTAAATGTACGGCAAATCTGTACATACATGAATATTTCGGACAATCTCCTCCAACAATCAACTCCCATCCCCCACGGAGCGTTCTCCACGGAACGGCTTCAGCTTGCCATTTATCTCCACGCCTCCCAAAAACTGGCTTTCCTTGGCTGTGCGGCTGGGGGAAACGGCAAGATTAGCTTCGTCTTCGAGGATCCGGATTCGTCCGGACCCCAAGCCGAACTTGAGTTTGACCGAGGCGCCGAGGTTGCAGCATCGGGCCTCTTTGCCTCGCAGAAGTACCTTCGCCGCAAGATGAGCGAAGAAATCGATCGACGAAACGGAAAAACTAAATATGGAAACATCTGCAATCATCTCTAGCACTTCAACAACTAACACTCTGCACGAAACCGAAAACCTGATTGAACGATTTCTCAAGGATGTCGAGGAACGTGGCCTAGTCGGTGAACAAGCGAACGCTAGTACAGTTCTCCTCTGTGCGACTAGTGCTTGCCTTTCGAGCCCCCTGAACCTGACGGTCAGCGGTGAGAGCTCTGCCGGTAAGAATTATTTGCTGTCGGCAGTCGCCGCGTTCATCCCTGAGGAATCCAAGAAGTTCACTTCCGGCTTAACCCCCAAGGCTTTGATGCATGCCGCTGAAGACGAATTCCAGCACAAGGCAGTCTTCATCGCGGAATACGAGGGAGTCGCTAAAGCCGATTACGCAATTCGAACGATGCAATCGGAGAAGATGATCGAATGGGATTTTGTCGATACTGGCAAGGGGATTCAGAAGAAGAAGAACCGCGTGAAAGGGCCAGCGGCCTTCTTGCAAGCGACCACCCGTCCCGTGTTGCACCCCGAGAATGAAACCCGGCTTTTGTTCGTCTCTGTGGATGAAAGCTCAGAGCAGACACAAGCGATTCTGCGTCGTCAGGCGGAAACGGCGGAAAGGGGAGCGTTGCCGGATGACGAAGAAACGATCAAGAACTGGCACGAATTCATTAGGAGTCTTAAATCTATGAACGTAGCAATTCCATTCGCTAGCAACCTCGCTGCACATTTTCCAGTTGAGCGCGTGCGATCTCGGCGAGATTTTCCGAAGTTGCTCGGACTCATCGAGACCTCAGCCTTCATCCATCAATACCAAAGAGCGATACAAGACGGCAGAATTATTGCGGGTCCGCATGACTACTACGCTGCGAAGGAACTCTTCGAAAACTGCTATGCCACAGGGCCGGACACGAAACTTTCGGAACTTCTGTCCGCCGCAGAGGACCTTTACGCAAAAGGGACTTTCCGGGTTTCCGATCTGATCGAGAAGACTGGCTGGGGGAAATCAAAGGTTTATATGGTTCTCGCTCGGGCCGAGGAACTCGGATGCATCGCAGAGACTGAAATACGTGGTGTGTACAATTTCATCCGGAATTCCGCAGTTCCACCGTTAGAGCTACCTGACGAGATCTAAAAATCGGATTTTCCGGTTTTCCACGCGAATCAGCGACGGCAGCCCCTCCACGAACATTTCTCCCTTCTTATTTGGAATTGCGGAAAGGTAACGAATTGGCGCGTTCTTCCATGGAAAACCGGAATTCTCTCAGGGCGGATCATATAGGTCCCCACAAAATAGAGTCCGCCCCACCCCGTTTTTAACGCTTCCTGAGTGGACGCATGGAGTTACGGCGAATCTTGCTAGTTTAGGCGAGTTCACGACACGCGAGGTGTTGACCGAAATCCCGAGGGCCGGAAGTCACTCCAAACCTTTGATGCAAAGGCACCTTAGCGGACTCTGCCGCGCGGGGGAGAGTAAATTTCTATTTAGGTCAAAGAACACAAAATGAAGCTCTTTCGGTTCCATGCGCTGGAAAAACCATGCGCTCGGGGACGCTGTTCGCCTTCTATTGGGAATGCGCCTTCATTCGCCTCTCCTGCTTGCTTTCCTCCTCTTCCACCAATCGCGAAGTGGCACCAACACGATCAGTGCGGCGAGCACAGGTAACCACCATAAGAAAGTGCGCATGACTAGCCAAATCTCGCCAGAGACCACGTACCAACCTGCCGTAAAGATTGCGACAAAGGCCGCGATGATTAGAATGTAGTTTGCGAGTTGAAGGAGTCTCCCAAGCATCCGGCGGTGCCAAACCTTTTCGCCAGCGGGTCCTGCATTTAAGAATGCTTCCCAGAGTTCGAGCGCTGACTTCTCACGTTCGATGTGCTGCTTTCCGCAGACGGGGCATGTTCGCGAAGGAGGAGAATTCCAGAACTCCCACTGAAGCTTCGCGATGCATTCCCGATAAGGTGAAGCATCCAGCACACTCGGCTCCGATCTGGGATCGACCCGGTCAGGAATGGCAGGCGACTTCTGCTCTGCGGATTGCTCCCACACTCGTGCCAGTTGTGCTTTCAGTTCCTCGTAGCTGGGTTCCTTACTCATTTGCACTCCGACCGTGAGCCGATCCGAGGGTGGAGATTTTATCCCTAAACTAGATGTTGCGTAAACACGATTTGTAGTTGATCTCCGACAAGCGATGATGCCGGGTCATGCCTGCTGACCTGCTCGTTCGCTTGGGAGATCGGATTAGAAAGCTCCGAAAGAAGCGCGGCTGGACTCAGGCGGAGCTTGCAGAACGGGTAGGCATTGACCGGAGTTTTCTTGCGGACGTCGAGCGGGGGAAGCGGAATGTCTCAATTCTCAATCTGGATTTGATGGCGAAAGGGTTGAGGGTCTCGCTTTCGCAATTATTCTCACGGCTCTAGATCCCGGTGCAATTTTCTCAGCGCGGTTTTGTTGAGAGGAGTAGATTCACCTCAGGGCAATAGCTGGCAGTCGGTGAGGAAAGACTGCGCAACGTCCTTGGTTGTCGTGTAGGTTGCGTTATTCCTAGCGTCGGTGGCGATTAGGCATCTTGTGGCGGCGCTTTCCCCAGACTCCTTGAGAATGGGAAGGAAAGCCAACAATACAAGACTGTATGCATCCACATCATGTGTCGAATCGATCAAATCGAGGTTCAATTCAGCCAGCTTCAAATGAAAAGCAGTGTCTGCCGCGGCAGACGACTTGTGGAGCTCCAGTTCGGACCATGCCAAACCGCCAATAGAATGGGCCAGTTGGCGTTTGTACTTTGGGCGGCAACTACTAGCCGAAAGGTCGCGGTATGCTGCAGATGCCCTTAGGTAAAATGGTTCGGCCTGCCCTGGCTGATTCAGCGATCTGTGGAGGTCAGCCAGACCGCTCCAAACCTGCCCGAAGTCTAAGGCGGATATCTCAGAGGCAGAATAGTTTTGGAATGTGCTTATCGCCTCTGTGTAAGCAACTTCAGCATCCGTCGAACGCCCCATTCTTGCATATAAATTTCCGAGGTTAGACTTCACTTGCGCAATGGTGTAATCGCGATCCGGGACATCTTTTGATTCCTGTTCCAGCTCTCCGAGTGCACGCTGGAAAAGCTTGTTTGCGTCCTCAGTTTTTCCCGCCAATAACTTCGCCGTAGCTAGATGTACGAGGGTTCGCGTCGCTTTCCACGAATAGGCTGCCTTTTCTTTTTGACCGAGCTTTTCGTAGATGGATAACGCTTGCGTGAGCATCGAATCCGCCCGCTCTGGTCTATCATCGCTCAGATATAGGAGACCCAGGTTCTTGGCCGCAACTGCCAGATGGGGCTCTTCTGCACCCGGATCGTTAGCTGTCCACTGACGAAAAACTTCGACTACTTCCGTCAGGAGTTTTTCCGCTGCATCCGTGTCGCACATCTGGTCATAAAGGATTCCAAGATTCCCGAGCGTCAACGGAGATCCCTTACCGCCGCCTATGCCATGCGAACGCTCAATCTCTAGCGCCCTTTCCAAGCTCTGGCGAGCCACAACGTAGTCCCTCATCTCGGTGCGAATTATCCCGAGATCACTTAGCACGTCCGCCAGGTCTAGGTCGTGCGACACACTCCCTTCCTTAGTACTTAATCGCTCCCAAATCGGAACAACTTCTGAGAGATTTTCTTCCGCATCGACAAGCCTAGACATCAAACGGTGGACGTCAGCGAGATTGGTCAAGCTCGCGGCTAGCAAGGTCTGGTTCTCTAAGTTGTCGGGTGGTATTGCTCGCTCCGCTTTTATTGCCTCGTTTAGTTCGGTTTCGGCTTCCTTCATCCGCGACGTATTCTTGTAGACAAGTGCTAGGTTATTGAGAATTATTGGGAGTGCTTTGATCCGTTCAGGATCGTCTTCAGCGAGTGAGCGGCATGTTTCCAAATTCTGAAGCCCGACTTTTTCGGAGTCGATATAACGATGCTCGCGTAGCAATAGCACTTGGTAGTCTGTGCCGTATGCCAAGTGCTTTGGGCGGTACTGGTATGCGAGACCCAACTGCTCCAGAGCCTTCGAAGGCTGAAACTGGAGCCAATAAACCTGCGCCAGCGTTGAATGGTCCTCTGCCGCCTGATCAACGTTCTTTTCATCGCTGACACTTGCTTTCTCAAGAATCCCTCGTGCATCATCGAACTTTCCAGCGTCAAGGAATTCCTTCGCTTGGAGCGACAGTGCGACGCCGATGTTTGCGCTAGCGAGGCGATCTGTCAGTTCCAGATAGCGATTTTTCCAGTCGTCAATCTCCTTTCTGAGTTCGGACTCGTGCACCGACCCCTGTTGAAGAAGTTGGCTTAAGTGTTGCTCTAGAACCCTCAACGCTTTCGAACTTACCCCGGGGCACTGTACCTGAACGGATACATTTCCCTGAACCCCCGCGACGTTGGCGCTGCAATTACCGCTTTTCTGTTCGATGGAGTTGATTGACTGCTGCCGACTGTTGGATGATCCCTGCTGTCCGGCGACAATTGAGGCCAACGCGAGAAAGGCAACCACAGCTTTCATTTCTGCTTTTCCTGCTTGTGGGGAGCCTGAGGGTTACCTCGTTCAGCCTGGTTCTGATTAGTTACGTCACCTTGGACTCCAGCAGTATTACTTCCGCTTTGCGTGGTTTGTTCGACGTTTCCTATTTGCATCACGTTCGTTGGCTTGATTGAGTTAACGTGCTGGTAACCGAGGATCAACCCACCAACCAGCGCAATTGTGGCTAACAAAAACGCAGCGCTCGCAGCCCAAGCTGGCTTCTTCCCCTTTCGAGTGTGTGCTACGTATCCAAAAACCAAGAAGTCAAACCCTGCGAGACCCAAAGGCTGAGTAACGACGCTTATCCACTTACTTTCCATAGGGTGCCCCCAACCAACGAGGTCCATTATAGGCTTTACGGTGGAGAACCTATCAGGCCAGAATCGGACTACGCGAGTCCCGTTTTGCGGCGAGGAGAAAAAGCACCAGCCCGGAGCATTTTCCGATTTTCCGCTGGAATACGCCAGCCAAGCAGTCGAAGTTCCTTCTAATCCTTCTATCTTTTATGGAATTGCGGAAAAGGGGGGCGAGGTCTCGTGGAATATCGGAAGAACCTCATCGAGTCCGTTTGGGAGTCCCGACGAAGGGTTTTGAGTGAGATGTGGATGTTTCGCTAACAAATTGTGATCCGTGTCACGGATACTTCCCCTCGATTCCCTTAGCCTCTTAGTCATCGGCTTTTTTGTAACCGCGAGGAGGGTCAATGCATAGATTTGGCTGGTCCTTCTGCTTGTTGATCTGCTTACTTACCGTAGCATCCGGCCAACAATCCGCGCCGTCAGCGACACCTTGGCGCGAAGGCAAGCCGATGCCTCCTACCCAGATAAACCAACCTCCAGCATCCGCGCAGTCCTCGGCTGAAATTCGGAATTACGCACCGTACAACATCGCGTTATTACCCGACAAAGGCGGGGCTGAGATCGTTCTGCCGTTTATCACGAGCGAAAACAGGCTTGCGTTCTTCACCGTATCGGAAGTGCAGCAGGCATCAAAGGACCACAAGCTGCTTGGAAGGTTGATTTCCTACGGTGAACTGATTGCGTTGATTGGGGACCTGCAGACTCAGGTGAACCAGTTAAAGCAGGAGAACGAGAAACTCTGGGCGGTTGTCGGCAAGAGTTCGGCTCCTCAGACTGTCGTCGTTCAGCAGCCTTCGTCTCCTGCCCCATCTGGAAACGATGCGCTTTCAAAATATCTGCTCCTGCGGCAGCTCTTTCCTTCACAGCCGTACCCAATTGTCTATCCTCATCCTTCCAACAACGACGTGAACTGTACAACTACCCATATCGGTTCGACTGCGTACACGAATTGCCATTGAAACTTACATGCCTTGGTTCGCAGAACTCTTGCCAACAGGCGAGAGCGTCCTATATTCCAAATTTCTAAAATTTTCGTCCGGATGGGTCCCATCCCTAATCCTTAGGCCACCCCCCGAGCGATAAGCTTAAACTGGCGGCCCAAGGGGGGATTTTGAGCGCAATGGCGATGTCTCGCCAATTGACAAGCTATTTTTGATCGGGTAGGCCATCACAGTAATCATACCGAGCACTGTTATCGGCAGGGGTTTTTCCCTCGTAATAGCACTTGTTGAAGCTCTCCTCTCGTTTACCTCGTAGTGTGTATTGGTTCGAAAAGTCCTCTGCCTTCTTGAGGTCATGGATATCAAATTCCAGAGTCTCGGGGGAGGCATATTTTGGTTCATACTCAAAGTACAATTTCCGTGCACCCAATGTCTTTCGCAGCAGCGATAGTTCAGTCCCGCGCTGAGGTACTGCCATGCCCGAGGAAGGCCCTCCCTCTGAAACCCAGTCATCGCTCTCTACCCAAGGGCTGTCGTCAAACCTGTATTTAACGTAGGCCCACTGGGAGTGATCTTTGATTGGCTTGGGCGTGTGTATTCCAAACTCCACATCTCGTTGACGGAAAGTTATCCATAGCTCGCCCTTATCCCTAGTCTGTGTTACAAAAGATCTGATATTGATTTTCTTCTCGGGAGAATACTCGATTGTTCCCGGGTAAGATTTCCAAGGACCAGAGCAGGCAATGAGACAGACCAGCATTGCATAGGCTATTGGGAGAGTGACTTTTCTTGCCATATCTTCCCCAAGGCAGAACCGGCCAGCGGCTTTCATAGAACGAGGTATTGAGCAAACCTGCCTTTGTTCGCCACGCGCTTTACGAGCGCCCGGTCGGTTTCGGCGCAATCGCACGCGCCTTCATTGTTCATGTTTGCACAGTGGTCAGAAGGATGATTCCGCTCAGCCTTACTCTGCGCGAGAGCCTGACGGGCCAAATCTTTCCACTGCGCAATAGAGATTGTTTGACCCTTCAGCGGCATCAACTTCTCCCGCAACGCCGAATGCGAAGCGCACACCATCGGCCAAGTCATAACTTTTCCAATCCGGCGTCGAATCGCCCTACCAGCAGAGACGGTCGCAAGATTGCGTCTCTCACGGCCCGGAGTTTACGCCGACCAAGGGCCGCAGATCCACCTGAATGAACAACTGTCGAGAACAGGCCGTTACACTCAAAATCTCCCTCGGATCGGAAATCGACCAATTTACTGCGAATACATCCTTCAGGGTACTCGGTCTAGAACCCTATGCCATTGGTCCTCGAATGGCTCCACTTTGGCAATAGCAAGAGATGTGTGAAAGGAATCAGGCACCTTTGGACGGACAAAGTTGTGCGCAGATAAGTATTCCGTATGGTGCCGGACCACAAGATTCTGTAGCTCTTTCCATTCGAGGATGAAAAAGCGGTCCTGCCCTGCCTTTTTGAGGACAACCAATACACAGATTAGATCTGGAAATGGTTCTGGTAGTTTCTCCCCAAGAACCTGACGCTTGCCGTCCTCGTCCATGTGAACGTCCAGAAACTTCCGAACGTCAAACTGCCACGCGTGACCATTGATTGCCTTTACCTGAACCGCCACATGTCCGCCACCCTGACCAGATGCAATGATGTCGTAATGCGGGACGTTTCCGGCAAAAGGTGTTGCGAGGAGGCCGCGACGGCACAATTCCGCCGCTACCAGAAATTCGCCCACTGCCCCCGTCAGTTTGGTAGCTCGACCTGTCGCCATGCGTGAATGTCAGCAGCACACGGGGCACAGTATACGTCCGGAACCCGATTCGCCGAGCGCTTTCCACGATGATTGTCGAAATTAGGCGATTACACGCCCCCTATATTCCAAATTTCTAAAAATTTCTCCCGGTAGATGGGACCCATTAAATCGAGGCCACCCCCGAGACGATAGCTTAAAGTCCGGGGGCATATTTTTGCGATCTCGCCGTCTCATCCCGGCTGAAAACTCCGATCCGCTCAGCCGAGCAAGCTTAGCCTCTGATGCACTGCCTGCAAATCCTCTGTCATCAGGTTCGCATAACGCCGGGTCATTTCCAGCGAGGAATGACCGAGCACCTTCTGCAAGTGAAATACTGAGCCTCCGCGCCGGAGGTAGTTCAGTGAGAAGGTGTGGCGGAATGCGTGCAATGTCCGGGCCGGAGGTGTGAACCCCAGTCGCTTACACAATCGCTTCACGTCACGTGCCATGATGTGGCGATCCAATCTGCATCCCTGCTTGGTGCTGAGCACTAGCAGGTGCGGTTGCAGTTCGCGTGTGTAGCGGAACAGGACCTTGCGAAGCTCGAATGAGAACGGCACTCTACGCTCCTTCTGCCCCTTCCCCTTGAGAGTCATCAACATGTTGTCCAAGTCGCAGTCTTCAACGTGGATGTCTAGCGCTTCGCTGATTCTGCATCCCGTATCCAGCAAGGTGAGCACGAGCAAGTGCAAACGACGCTGGTAGTACCCCTGCGGCTTGAACGCTATGAGACGCTTGATTTGCTCAGCAGTGAAGGTGGGCAGGATCAATTGTGGTTCTTTGAGCTTGGGAACTCTGAGCGCTGAGCCGGACCACTTCAGGTAGGCATTGACGGCACGAATGCGGCAATTACAACCTGAGGGCTTCAGTCCCTTCTCACGCATACGCATGACAAAGGATTTCAGGTCGGCCTCGCTAGGCGACTCAATACCGAGCCATGCAAGACTCTGGCGATACCATTCGACTGTTGCGGGTGTGACGTTGGTGAGGTACTGACGTTCTTTGATGAACTGCTCGAACTTGTTTTCCACGGCTCCTCCAAGACAGGTGATCAATTTGGAAGAGCCAATCACGTAAGTGATTGAATGGTCGGGGCGCGCGGATTTGAACCGCGGACCCCCTGCGCCCAAGGCAGGTGCGCTACCAGGCTGCGCTACGCCCCGACTGCTTAATTATAAATGAGAA
>Ga0209698_10008262_pt1 | contig 10777 bp, 8 predicted proteins | sample LitLauG_LLR_2012_FD_187203 | JGI IMG/M metagenome (GOLD analysis project Ga0209698, IMG submission 187203) | Freshwater sediment microbial communities from Pennsylvania, USA - Little Laurel Run_MetaG_LLR_2012 (SPAdes) (version 2) | ecosystem: Environmental > Aquatic > Freshwater > Creek >... | reverse complement strand
GGTCGCTCTGCGCGTCCAAGCTTCCGGACGCCCAAGCAGCCTACGAAAGCGCTCAGACGCTCATTCCAACACTGATGGCGGGTACGAATTTCGTACTGCACGCGGCCGGCTGGCTGGAAGGCGGCCTGGTTTCCTCATTCGACAAGTTCATCATGGACGTCGACCAATGCGCCATGATGCAGCGCTTTGCCGATGGCATTGACCTGACCGAAAACGGCCAAGCGCTCGATGCGATTCGGGAAGTGCGCGGATCGGGCCAGACGCATTTTCTCGGGAGCGCCCATACCCGCGCCAACTTCGAAAGCGCATTCTACCGCTCCATTATCGCCAACAACGACAGCTATGAGCAATGGTTGGCCGAAGGCGAGAAACGCGCCGAGGATAAGGCGCATGGCATCGCCGAAAAATGGCTGAAGGACTACGAGGCGCCGGCGCTGGATAAAGGAATCGAGGATGCATTGGGCGAGTTCATTGCCAAGAAAAAGGCAATGCTGCCCGATGCCTTCTCCTGAAAGGAGCCGCATATCGAAGGTCCGCCCGGATCGGATGTGGCGCGCGGTCAGCTGCGTGGGGCATTTCGGTTGAAGGGGTAGCAAGATCGGATTCGCCAAATTTAGCCAATGGGCTGGCAGGGTGCGAGCTTGGCTAGCTTTGGCCCGCCGGTTCCACTGAGTTCGATTGCGGTATCAAGCCTTGCGCCGTAACCGCTATAAAGGGACTTCAGCAATAGCGCGGCGACGGCGCCCAAATCATCGACGCGGGTTGTCGGCACCAATTGCTGAAAGTTGCCTTCCTGCTGGCTTGTGTCGAAACCAAGCGACGCGAGTTCGCGCTTGGCGGCCGCAGGCCAATCGATTGTCCTGGGCTCGTTCGGCTTGTTAAAATAGAAGCCGGACGAAGCCTCACACAACATCCGGCTGGCGCGATCAACGAACAAGCATTGGACATAACTCTGAGGATCATCTTGCCGTGCCAAAATGATATACCGGTGGTCTGCCAGTGCTGGATCGGCATTGCTGTAGAGCCCCTCCAGCCGGGCAACGACGGCGCAGCGATATGTTGCAACGAAATTTTCCAAGCCACCATCATCGGTCGACCAGGCAGGCATCGCCGCCAACAGCGCAATGACCGGTGCAAGCCTCAGTGAACAACGACAAAGTTCGAGCAGGATTCTTGTCAACGGCAACTACCGGGCAATCAGAAACTGGATTAGAGTCATGACTGAACGATTGTCGGGCAACTGGGTGAGTGCCCTGTCTGCAGGTATTCCGCCCGACCCTCGCACTTCACGTGAGCACCAGGCTTGCGTGGTGAGTATCCTAATCTCTGTACTGCTTGCTGTCGGGGTTGCCACCGCGGCCGCCGAGGATCTTTGCCCTGATGTCGACAAGACGCCGCCCACCGAAGGCTCACGGATGACCGAGGACGTCTTCGAGGTCCCTGCCGGGCTCGATGCCGCCGACAAACTTCAAGCCTATCTCAACCAGGAGAAGATCCCCTACGACTTCTCCCAAGTCGTCAACGCGTTCGTGACCAAGGGTGTCATTCTGCGTCTACAGGCGCTGGCGGCGCGCACGGCGCTCGATCTGGCCAAGACCAGGCAAGCCGCCGGGTCGGCAAATACGGGCGATCTCGACAAGGCCGCGGCCGAGGCGAAGAAGGGACTGGAGGCGTTCTGCACCTTCATGGTCAATGCAGTGGTGGCAGAGTAGTCGCCGCCTATGCGCTCGCCCGGCTGAGCGTAAGCAGCTCTGCCCGCGTTGAGGGCAATATCGCCGCAGCCGAAGCGATTACGAAGAGCGCGACCGCGAGCGCTAGGCCAAACGCCGTGGGCAAAGCCAGATCGACCCACTCGCCGCCCCAGAATGGCGAGGTAATGCATAACGTCAACGCAAGGAACGCGGTGCGCGTTACGACCATGGTGCTCAAGGCGGCATGGTCGCGTCGCAGCCACAACGCGAAATACAGCAGCGAGCTCAATTCACCAATCGCACCGCAGATGCCAAGCGTAACGAGACTCATTCCCAAATGGGCGGCGAGCAACGTCGGCGCCAAAGCCAGGGCTCGCACGGTGCCGGCGATTAGCATTGGCCGGTTGTCGCCCGAGGCCATCAAGAATGCGCCAAATGGAGCCTGCAAAAGTCGCAATGACCACATCAGCGCGACGGCGCCAGTTACCGCACCGTATCCCGCGTAGTTATGCCCGAAGGCGAGGCGCACCGCGGTGCCGCCCAGCATCAAGAAGCCGGCGAGATAGAGCGAGGTCACCAGAACCGTGATTTCGAACATCAGGGTAAAGCGCTCATCGCGCTTTTTGGGCTTGCTCCCGTCGCCCGAGAGAAGGGGCAACATCAGCGGCAGGCCGATACGGACAATCAAGGTTGCGGGCACCATCGTCATCAGAAAGGCGACCGTGTAGCCGGCCAGCGCCTCGACGCCCTCGTACCGCGCGACGATGGCACGGTCGCCTTGGAATACCGCAAGCACAGGAATGGCACCGAGGAGCACCGGCCAGCCAAAATGCGCAAAGCGCCTCAGCAACGCTGGGTGAAAAGCCACTCGGTATTGCTGGCTGGCGAGCATGTGGGATGCGATCGTCGAAGCGGCGGCTTGCAGACCTGTTACCCAAAGTGCGGCGGTGTAATCGCCAGTCAGACGCACGGCGGGCCATACGGCGGCCAGCGCAAGCGCTTGCGGAATGACCTCAATCAGCACCGCCGCCCGATTGTCCAGCCGCCGCTGAGCAAGCCGGCAATCAAGATGCATAAACCCCTTGAGTAGCGGGATTAGCGCAACCGCCTGAAAGGCCATTGTCGCCTCGACCAGCCCGAAGAGCTGGGCAAACTGTGGCGCCGCAAGGAACAGAACGACCGCAAGCATCAGCGCGCGAGCGATCATGACCGCATGACCAGTCGCGATCATCGCGCGGTCCTCACCGTCGGCCGCCTGCAAAATCATCCGGTCTACCGCGACATCGCTGACGGTCTCGAAGGTCTGTAGCGCTATCGTCAACACGGCGGAGGTGCCAAAATCGCCCTTGCTGAGCAAATGCGCGAACAGCATGTTGCGGCCAAAACCCAACAGCTGCGCACCACCGAAGCCGGCGAGCATCATCGCGGTTTGGCCAAGCAGTCTGCGGAACATCGCCGTTCGGGCGGCGCTCATGATGCGCTGCTCCTGAACGCCACGCCCGGCCAGCCGCGCGCGAACGGCAGGCGCAACGCCAGTTTCAAGGCGTGACCCTGGATCGCGGCGCCAAGAATCCGGCCGAGCCGACTGCCGGTGAGGAGCATCAGCCCGCAGGTGGTCTGCATCCATCGCGGTCTCAGTGCCCGCGACCACTTCTGGCGAAATGCCGCCCGCGCCGCGTAGAAAGCAGGCGAAATTCGGCCGTCGCTGAGATGGCGCAGATGGAAGTCGATGACGTAGGCGCTATGGCCGGCGATATCGGCGGCCAGGCATAGGTCGGCGCCATAGAAATGGAAGCCGGTGAGGTCGCGTGAAAAGCCAACTCGCGCGGACCGCTTGAGCACGAGAAAATTTTCGTCCAGCGACATCGCACGCTCAGGCAGTGCCCCGATGCGCCGATCCTCGCCATGGGGATCGGTGATGCGCATGGCCAGCCGGCCAAGACCCGTACCACCCGCGTTACCGGCGACCGCCCAGGTGGGGTCGCGCGCCTCCAGTTCAGCGAGTCGCGCCGCGAGTTGCTCAAGACCGTCCGTGATTAACCGCACATCCTGGTGGCAGAGAACAACGACTTCACCTTGCGCTGCCTCGATCAAACGGTTGAGCCCATCATAGGCGGTGAACGCGTTCGTGCCGGAATTGTCGATGAACAGGAATTCGGCCGTGGGCGCAGCAAACCCTCCAGCTTCGAACGAGGCCAGCATCTCGGCATATTCGACGCGTGACGTTACCAGCGTACAAACGCTAAAGCGTACCGGGTTATCCGGACGCGCCGCCGATATCTCCTTCGCCTCGATCTGCATGGCTAACCGCCCACCATCGCTTGGATGGGCCGTGCCTGTGCCGCGGCCGTAGCGTCTGCGATATCATAACCAGCAAGCCATTGGGCACGATGCCGCCAGACTTCGAACCACATCGCCACCCGCTTCAAGTCCCGCTCCTGATGACGAACCAGACTAAGGACGATCGCGCAACCGAGCCGCGAGGCTGCCCAAGAGAGGATCAAGCCCTTGCCGAGCAGACCCGCTGGACGCGACCAATGGCGGTGCATCAATGTGATTTTGGCGCGAAACAGCTTTTCGATCTTGCCCGCCTTCGTGGCCTCCGAGGCGCCCCCGTAGTGCACGATTGTCGCCGATGGAGTGAACAGTGGCCGGGCGCCGAACTTAGCGGCGCGGAGACAAAGGTCGGCTTCTTCACCGTACATGAAAAATGCGCGGTCAAAGCCCCCAAGACGTTGCCACAGCTCACGTCGAATCATGAGGAAGCAGCCGCAGACGATGTCCACCCTACGGATGCTGTCTCGGTGCCAGCCTCCGATCGCCTCGGCATTGAACAGCCCGCTTTGCGGTAATGCACCGTCAATGCCGATGGCTCGGCAAGCCAAGCTCCAAAGTGTCATGCGCGCCCAGACCGAGGTTGGGTCCAAGCTCCGATCACCATACAGCGTCCGCCCGCCCCAGATGCCAGCCGCCGGGTTAGCATTGGCGAAGACGCAAAGGCGATCGATCGCCCCGTCCAGCACGAGGGTGTCGGGATTAAGCAAAAGGAGGTGGTCACCCTTGGCCTGGAGCGCGGCGAGGTTGTTAGCGCGTGCAAAGCCAATGTTCTCGCCGAGCGCGATCAGTCGGATTTGGTCCCCGAGGCCGGCAAGCGCTTCGGCCGATCCATCGCTCGAAGCATTGTCGACGACAATGACTTCGTAAGGGGCATCGCGCGTTTCGGCCATGAGGGACGACAAACAGGCCATCGTCATGGCGCACGTATTGTACGAAACGACGATGATCGAAACCGCGGGTTTTCTCCCCTCGGCTCCATCAAAGCTACCACCCGCGCCATCCGCTGCCGCCGCCAGTGCCGGCAGGATATTGTGTCTAATGATACGCACCATGGCGGCACGCTAGCAGCCGGTCTTGAACGCCTGGTTAACCGAGCGCGACGAGTGAAAAAACCCAAGGTTAACACTGATCTGCGATGGTGGGCCCTATGACAAGTGGCGTACAAATCGAGACCGGTTTCGACGGCATTATCTGCATCGGCGGCGAGGATTGGTGGTACCACAATCGCGGCCACTTCGATTTCCAGATCATGCGGCGGTTGGCGCGTTCCATGCCGGTGCTGTTCGTCAACTCGCTAGGCGTGCGTATCCCGACCGCAAAGCATGGCGGACGCGGCCAAGTGCTGGCGCGCATCGCACGCAAGCTAGCCAGCTTCAAGCGTGGGCTGGCACACGTCGAAACCAATTTCCACGTGTTGTCACCCTTGAGCGTGCCCGGCGAAGTCGGCCGGACGGCTCTGGGTTGGGCTCTCGGCCCGCAAATCCAATGGGCGGCCAAGCGGATAGGCATTCGACGACCCGTTCTGTGGATCCACTGCCCGCCCGGGGCCGAGTTGATCGGCTCCATCGATGCTGTCGCCACCGTGATGCAGCGCACGGATCGGTTCGAGGCGTTCCCGGAGGGGGACCCTGAAGATCTCCGCCGGCTGATCGGCAAATTGATGACGTCGGCTGATCTCGCCGTCTATTGCAACGATAAGATGATGGCCGAGGAACAGCAGAAGGTTCGCGCGCAGTTGCTGGTGACACACGGCGTCGAACTCGAACGATTTGTGGGGGCCGGTACAGCCATCATCGAGCCGCCGGTGGACATGGCCGCGATTTCCCGCCCGCGCGTCGGCTTCGTCGGTGGTATCGATGCCCACACCTTTGATTCTGATTTGTTTCTCAAGGTGGTGAGTGGACTGCCCAATGCCAATTTCGTCATGGTTGGCGGTTCATCACTGCCCGAGGGATGGTGCCCCTATTCGAACGTTCATTTCCTCGGCCGCAAACCCTACGATGAGGTCGCTGCCTACATGGCAGCTTGCGATGCGCTAATCATGCCCTGGAACCAGAGCGACTGGATCAAGGGCTGCAACCCGATCAAGTTGAAGGAATATCTGGCAGTCGGGCGACCTGTCGTGACGACGGATTTTCCGGCGCTGGCGGAGTACCGAGACCTGGTTCGCGTTGCCGGGAGCGCCGACGAGTTCGTTGCGCAGCTCAAGGATGTGCTGGCCATCGCCCATGACCCTGGCCCAGGGCGGGCACGGGTCCAATCGCAATCCTGGGACGCCAAGGCCGGCGAAGTCATGGAGGCGCTGCGTGTCCTCGTCAGGGAGAGGGCCGCGAAAGGTAGAGCGGCCTGACGCACACTGGTCGGCCCATCTGACTAACGACCGTGCGTCAAAAATTCCTCAGATGCCGCACCGGTCGGCCAGCGGCTATATTCGAGGCCGCCGCCACGATCGATTGCGCATCGATGCCAAAGTGCCGGTAAAGGTCGGCGATCGATCCGGTCTGGCCAAAGTGCTCAACGCCGAGCGCGACGGTGTGGTGGCCAACGACCCCGCCTAGCCAAGCCAGCGTCGCTGGGTGCCCGTCGATGACGGTGATCAGCGTGCAATGTTGTGGTAACTCCGCCAGCAACCGCTCGACGTGACTGCGTGCGCCGCGATCACCGCGCTTGCGCGCTCGCTGCGCCGCGTGCCAGCCGGCGTTGAGCCGATCGGCCGAGGTCACCGCAAGGACACCGACATCGCGCCGATCCTCGCCGATGAGCCCGGCCGCTTCGATCGCCTCGGGAGCCACGCACCCTTGATAGGCAACAACGACCTCCGCATTGGGCCCTGGCGCGCGCAACCAATAGGCACCATCAATCACGCCTTGGGCGAATGTCGGTCCGGCACGCCGGCTTGGCTGTTCCAACGGGCGGGTCGACAGCCGAAGATACACTGAGCCGCCGGTTTCATCGCGCAGCCACGTGCGTTCGTCGGCATCGCCGTTGCCGTCTCGTTGCATGTAGTCGAAGGTCCAGGCCATGAGGATCGATAGTTCGTCCAGGAATGCTGGCTCGAAGGCCGCAAGACCATCTTGGCTCATACCGATGAGCGGTGTGCCGATGGATTGGTGCGCGCCACCTTCGGGCGCCAAAGTCACGCCCGACGGTGTGCCGACCAACAGGAAGCGCGCATCCATATAGCAAGCATAGTTGAGCGCATCGAGCCCGCGCGCGATGAACGGATCGTAGACGGTTCCGATTGGCAGTAGGCGCTTGCCAAACAGCGAGTGGCTGAGGCCGGCCGCGCCCAACAGCAGGAACAAGTTCATCTCGGCGATGCCAAGCTCGATATGCTGGCCGGCGGTGGAGAAGCGCCATTTTTGTGCCGACGGAATGCGCTGATCGCGAAACGTATCGGCTATGTCATGGCGCGCAAAAAGGCCGCGGCGGTTGACCCACGGACCCAGATTGGTCGAGACGGTCACATCGGGTGACATCGTGACGATCCGGTCGGCGAGCAGGCCGCCGGATTGGGCCATCTGTTCGAGGATCTTGCCGAAGCCGCCCTGGGTCGAGAGGGTCGCGTCAGTTAGCGTGATCGGCCCGCTGCTGGCGATCCTTTCGTCGGTGAGCCGGCGTCGCCCCATCGCGAAGAATGGCACGCTAGAGAGGTATCGCTCGATCTCCGGGGCCGAAAGCCTTAGTCCGGCATGCGAGTCCCACTCGGCCCCGACGGGTACCCCCATCGCCCTCTGGAAGCCGCGCATCTGCCCCACCGTCATCAGTCCGGCGTGGTTGTCTTTGTGGCCGGCGAGCGGGGTACCCCAACCCTTGATCGTGTAGCAGATGAACACCACCGGCCGGTCATGGTCGATGTTCTCGAAAGCTTCGATCAGGCTTCCAAGGCAATGACCACCGAGATTGGCCATCAAGCGCTGCAGCTCGTCATCCGTTCTGTTTTCGACAAGCGCGGTGGCCGCACCCTGATCGCCGATATCATCCAATAGACGCTTGCGCCAGGCAGCCCCACCTTGGAAAATCAGCGCGGAATAGAGCGAATTGGGGCAACTGTCGATCCAATTGCGCAAGTGCTCTCCGCCCGGCTCGGCGAAGGCCGCCTGCTGGAGCCTGCCGTATTTCACGCTGACCACGTCCCATCCGAAGGACTTGAAGATGGCGGCGATGCGCTCGAACAGCCCTTCGCGCACGATGCCATCGAGGCTTTGCCGATTGTAGTCGATGATCCACCACGTGTTGCGCAGTTCGTGCTTCCAGCCCTCCTGCAAGCATTCGTAGATGTTACCCTCGTCAAGTTCGGCGTCGCCAGCCAACGCGATCATTCGACCCTCGCGCCCCTCGGGCGCCCAGGACTTGGCACGCACATAGTCTTGGATCAGCGACGCAAACGCGGTCACGGCGACCCCGAGGCCAACCGAGCCCGTCGAAAAATCCACATCGTCCACGTCCTTGGTGCGACTTGGATACGACTGGGCGCCACCATAGCCGCGAAAGCGCTCTAGCTTCTCACGGCTTTGATTGCCCATGAGGTATTGTATCGCGTGGAAGACGGGTGAAGCGTGAGGCTTGACCGCGACGCGATCCTCAGGCCGCAGCACCGCGAAGTACAGCGCCGTGAGAATAGAAACCATCGACGCGCAGGACGCCTGGTGGCCGCCGACTTTCAGCGCGTCGGCCTTGGGCCGGATATGGTTGGCATGGTGGATGGTCCAGCATGCGAGCCAGAGAACTTTACGCTCCAGCTCCGCCAGCACGTCCAAACGCTGGTCATCCATCGATTTCGCACCTCAAGCTTTTGTTCTGGAGCGACCGCACCGCTTCGAAATTGCACTTCGGACCGTGCGATGTAAAGCCAGGCTCTAGCCGGCGATCGGGTCGAATTCACCCGCGTAGCCGCCGGCATGGACCGGTTCGCGCCAGGGGAGTGAAGCGGGCGCGCGCGGCGCCTCAACGAGATCCCTGACTTGGGATTTTACCTTGACTTTGGCTTTGGCCTTCACTTTCAGGGGGTCAGCCAACCATCCACTCATGCCGAGCAGGAAGAATAGATAGGTGTGCGTTGAATCCCAGTAGTGAACCGTGCACCCGGCGAGCGAGAAGGCGGTAAACGACAGCGTCCAGCCGATGGCGGCGCGTTGCTCGCGCTTGGGTCGTTTACCCGGTCCCCGCTTATGCACGGCCGCGATGAGGAACCAGATGGCCGCGATCAGCAAAACTATGGCCGGGATGCCCTGCTGCATGGTCACGATAAGCCAATAGGCATCGACGCTGGTCGAATGCATCCATTCCGGTCGTACCCAATCATCGAGCCCAAGCCCAAACCAGGGATGCGCCCACACATTGTCCAACCCGAAGCCCCAGATCAGCGTGCGGTAAAAGCCCGTCTGTGGATCGATCGTGATGCGCGAAACGATCGAGGCAATTGGCGAGCGGTCACCGACCAACGAGAGGATGATGTAGACGACCACGAAGCCCATCCCCAGGATCTTCATCCGGTTGGGGAACTTCGCGGTCAACTTGTGAAGTCCACCAAGTGCGCTTTGCACGACGAGGGTGTTGAGCGGCGCCGAGGAGAGGCCGAGGAACGTTGCCCCGGTCAAGGACAACGCCTTTGCGATCTTCATCGGCATGCGCGTTTCGGTCGTCCAGATCATCGCCAGCAGACTGGCGCAGAACGCTCCGTACAGGATCGGATGGTTGAAAGTCGCGTAAGAGCGATGCAGGCCCCAACGCACCTCGTCGCTTGCCCCAGGTTGCACGACGGCAATCGCCCGAAGCCAGATATGGACATAGTGGTTGCCGGTGATCGCCTCGGGTAAGGCAAGGAGGCCAACGAAGCATACGGCCTTGAAGAGGGCAGTGAGGGTCGCGATGAAGTCGTCGTAAGTTCGGATGTAGGCCCGCGCGATCGCATAGCCGCCCAGGCTCTCAACCACCAGCGAGCCGCCGTATTGCAGGCCGGGACCCACGTCCATGTGGGCAATGAAGATGAAGAGCATCCAAGCATTGAAGGCGACGAACAGGTAGTCCTGAGTTGCGGGTCGCACCAGCTTGCTGGCGAACAGCCGCCGCAGGGCCGGAATGATGAATATCAGGATCGCGACGCGATGTGGCAGCATGTGCAGCGTGCCAATCACCGGCGACAGTTCAATCGGCGTGATGATGCCGATGATCAGCAGAAGGACCGGAAAGGGGATGCGCGGCTTTTTCTTTTTCATGTCCCCGCCTCAGAAGGCATTCCGTCCCGCAAAGCCGTAGAACGGGGTGACCGCGAGGATCTTCAGGTCAAACAGCAGCGACCAATGGTCGATGTATTCGAGGTCGTACTCCACACGCCGGCGCATATCGTCGGGATTGAGCGTTTCGCCACGGAAGCCATTGACCTGCGCCCAGCCGGTGAGTCCGGGTTTGACCTGATGCCGGTTGGCGTAGCGCTCGAGCATCTCGCCATAGTGCTCATCATGTACTAGCGCATGTGGGCGCGGGCCGACCAGCGACATGTCACCCAAGACAATGTTGACGAGTTGTGGAAGCTCATCAAGGCTCGTTTTACGCAGGAAGCGGCCGACGCGAGTCACGCGGGTGTCGTTACGAGTGGCCTGCGTTACTGCGGCCCCCTCCTCCATGACACGCATGGTCCGGAATTTGAGTACTTGGAAAACGGAATGATTGAGCCCACCGCGTTTTTGGCGGAACAAGACAGGGCCGGGACCCTCGAGTTTGATGGCAAGAGCGATCAAGGCCATCAC
>Ga0209698_10008261_pt1 | contig 10778 bp, 15 predicted proteins | sample LitLauG_LLR_2012_FD_187203 | JGI IMG/M metagenome (GOLD analysis project Ga0209698, IMG submission 187203) | Freshwater sediment microbial communities from Pennsylvania, USA - Little Laurel Run_MetaG_LLR_2012 (SPAdes) (version 2) | ecosystem: Environmental > Aquatic > Freshwater > Creek >... | reverse complement strand
AGTTATTAATGGAGTGCAAGTTTTTATAGCTTATTTTTATCATCAGGTCTTGACAAAAATAATATAAAAATTATTTTATTTAGTGCGGCAAAATATTCAATTATTGTTAATGTTAGCAATTTGCTATTAACATATAATATATTTATTATTAATCAAGGTATAATATGGATAACAATTTTACGCTTAAAAAGGCTGATTTTTTTGAAGTTGATATGGTTCAAGAGGCTTTATTTATGGCATTTCATCCCGAACCTTTAGGAGAGGATGATGCTTTAGATGAAAGATATCTCGCTTTATGGAATATGTTTCTTATAACTGTTGGCTGGACTGAAGACGAATATTTTAGAGAATTAGAAGCTGTTTCTAAAAAATGTGCTGATTGTGGTCAAGATTTAGATGATGATGATTTGCCAGAATTAAAATCTTTGGTAAATAATCAATCTAAACCTAACTAAATCTGTAGGCATATTGATATATTATTTATAAGCCCACGGAGGGTTTATTTAATTTCACATGGAGTGAATTATGGAACAATTAGAATATTGTATTTGTATTGGAAGATTTCAACCTTTTCACACAGCTCATCACGAGCTTATTAGAGAAGCATTAAGTATTGCCAAAAAAGCTATAATTATTATAGGGAGCGCTGGCAAAGCACGATCAATCCAAAATCCTTGGACTTCTTTAGAACGTCAAGAAATGATTACTGGGGCCCTTTCCTTTGAAGAAAAAGAACGGGTACAATTCATTTGTGTTAGAGATTATTGGTATAGCCAAAATCGCTGGCTAACTGAAGTGCAATCTTTAGTTTATAATGCAACTTCAGAAGTTGAGGACAATCAAATTGCTATTCTTGGGGAAACTAATGATTTCCCTCAATGGAAATTTTATAAAATGCGCAGTTTAGATCGTATGCCTCATGCCACCAGAATACGACAAATGTATTTTACTCACGATTTAGGGTATAAAAATTATTTAGATCCTTCTGTTGCCGAATATCTTGTTAAGTTTGAGAAAACTTCTGATTTTAAATCACTCAAAAATGAGTTTGATTTTATCAAAAATTATCGAGCTTCTTGGGATGGAGCACCCTTTCAACCTACTTTTGTTTGTGTCGATGCTTTAGTTGTTAAATCTGGGCACGTACTTTTAGTACGTCGTAAAGGTGCTCTTGGAAAAGGACTGCTGGCTTTGCCAGGAGGATTTCTTAATCAAGAAGAAACGACAGAACAAGGTATGTTAAGAGAGTTAAAAGAAGAGACATCTATTAAAGTCTCTAAAGAAGATTTGGCTAAATCCATTATAGAACATAAAGTTTTTGATTATCCAGGCAGATCTTTACGAGGAAGAACTATTTCTCATACTTTTATTATTGATTTGGGTTCGGGCCCTTTACCTATAGTAAAGGGTTCTGACGATGCTGATAAAGCCTTTTGGCTTTCTTTTGCAGAAATTTCTAATCGTGAAAGCGAGTTTTTTGAGGACCATTTTCAAATTTTGTCAGCTTGTTTGTTAAAGTTTTAATATTCTCGGAGAGAGAATTGTATTATATGCAAGGAGCATTACATGAATAGTAATAATTTTATTTTAAAAACAGATAGTTATAAGTTTTCTCATCCATATCTTTATCCAGAAGGTATGACTTCTATGCACAATTATTTAGAAAGTCGAGGAGGAGATTATCCAGCCACTATATTTTTTGGACTTCAATATATTCTTAAAAAGCATTTTAGCACGCCGATTACACTTTCTGACGTAGATGAGGCGGAACAATTTTGTAAATTACATGGGGTACCCTTCCATAAAAAAGGTTGGCTACATATTGTTAATCAATGTGATGGCAAATTACCGCTTAGGATCCGGGCGGTACCAGAAGGTAGTTTAGTTCCTTGTCATAATGCTTTAATGACAATTGAAAGTAATGACTCTGAAGTTCCCTGGTTGCCAGGACATGTAGAAACACTACTTATGCAGCTATGGTATCCAATTACTGTAGCTACTCGTTCGTATTATACTCGTCAATTAATTCTTGAAAGTTTAAAAAAAACATCAGATAATCCTGACCAAGAAATAGATTTTAAACATCATTCTTTTGGATATCGTGGAGTTAGCAGTTGTGAAAGCGCCGGTATTGGAGGAGCCGCAGAATTATTATCTTCTAAAGGAACTGATACTATAGCCGGTATTATTTGTGCTATGGAATATTATCATTCTGATATGTGTGGATTTTCTATTCCTGCTTCTGAACATTCTGTAATTACTTCTTATGGAAGGGATAAAGAATTAGAAGCATATCAGACGATGCTTAACCAATATGGAAAGCCTGGAGCTATTTTTGCCTGTGTATCAGATAGCTATGATATTTATAATGCTTGTGAACATCTTTGGGGAGAAGCTCTTAAAGAACAAGTTGTTAAATCAGGAGCTATGGTTGTTATTCGTCCAGATAGTGGATCACCAGTTGAAGTAGTATCTAAATGTCTTATTATATTAAATAATAAGTTTGGAAGCGTGCGTAACAGCAAAGGTTATAAAGTTCTTAATAATGTTAGATTAATCCAAGGGGATGGAATTAATATTAATTCTATTAAAGAAATATTAGCAGTTATTAATAATATGGGATTTTCAACTGATAATATAGCCTTTGGTCAAGGCGGAGGATCCCTTCAAAAATTAGATCGTGATACATTCCGAATGGCGATTAAATCTTCATCTATTATGATAAATAGAGAAGAAAGAAATGTTTGTAAAAGTCCTATAACTGATCCTGGCAAGGTTAGTAAAACCGGTAGATTAGATTTAATAAGAGATATGAATGGTAATTGGCAAACCGTTAAATTATATAACGGGGCGACACATCATCCATTAACAGTGATGAAAACTGTTTTTGAAGATGGTCTACTTTTAGTAGATGAAACATTTGATGTTATTCGTAATAGAGTAATTAATGGTAAATAATTATATCGGAGATTTTACCTTGACAAAACTTAAAAGTATAAATAAAACTTTTTTAAAAATCAAAAAAGAAGAGCTTAAAGGTTTAAAGCCCATATTTAAATGGACAGGCGGTAAAAGAAGAGAAATCAAATACTTTGAAAAGTTTTTTCCTCATTTTATTTCAGATACATATACTTATGTAGAGCCATTTGTTGGAGGTGGTGCTGTATATTTCTATCTTAATAATTTATTAGGCAAAAATGTAATAAATGATTTTGATCCATTAGTTGGAAATTTTTATAAAGAGTTTTCTATTAATGATAAATCTTTTGAATTGGAGATTAAAAGAATAGGTAATATAACAGATCATAATCTTTTATCAGAAGAATACTATAAACTTAGAAATTTAGACAAAAAGGATGGTTTAAAGAAACTTTCTAATATAGAAAAAGCTATTAGATTTTTTGTTGTTAATCAATTGGCTTTCTCAGGAATGAGAAGATTTAATGCAGATGGAGAGTTTAACGTACCATTTGGCCATTATAAAGGGTTAAATACCAATGTTATTGGTAGTCCAGCGCATATTGCGCTTCTCTCTAAATCAGAGATTTATGTTGGAGATTTTGCCCCAATTATGAAAAAATATGATAAGCCCAAAACTTTTATGTTTTTAGATCCCCCATATACAAGAGTATTTAAAGAATATTCCTCTGATAATTCTTTTGGAGAGCTAGAACAGATAAGACTAGCAGAGACCATTAAATCTATAAAAGATGCATCAATTATGATGATAATTGATAAATCTGATTTAACTCAACAATTATATCAAAATATGATTAAAAATACTTATTCTTTAAAATATGGAGTTAATATTAAAAATAGATTTTCTACTGCAGTAGAACATTTGGTAATTTGTAATTATTAGGAAAATGAAATGACTTTGGATATAGTAAATTATACATTAACGTGGCAACCTTCAGTTTCAAAAAAGAAAAAAACATTGTTCCCAGTAAAGGAAATAATTATACTGCATTATATTGGTGGTTAGATACTGCTGATTTTTCTCATTCGCTTAAAGTTAGAAGCGGGTATTGTATAGAAAATTATATACGAGATCTTGTTGTAAGCTCTCCGCTAAATTATTCCTTGTTAGGAACAGGGCGATTAAAAATCTCTAATAATAAAAATAAACAAGCTGATTGTTTATTTGGAACTAAAAATAGTTTGGGAGTCATAACATCTGTCTTTTATAGAGAAATTAAAGCAAATGTCAATTTAGATACTGAGAAAGACATTGCAAACAAAGAAAAAATACTTGAAATAAGTAAAACGCTTACTAATTTTTATCCCGGTATTTCAATAAATCCTGGATTATTGTGTCCATCTCATTTAGATTCTACTCCTTCAAAAAATATTGAAGGGTTTAATGATTTTATATCATTAATAGGTTATGATACAATAACATTTTCTAAATATCAAAATATTGGTCAAATTTTAGGTAAAACAATAAGGAGTTATTATGCCGTGTAGAGGTCCCGACTTACCAGATAATTCAAATGCTATAGGTAAAGCAGTCAATAATGTTCTTCAAGAATTAGAGCCCCTACTATGTGAGGCTTGTTCTATTATTGAGCAAAATCAACTTTCTGATTTGTTATCCTCTAAATTGAGAGCTTGGTTTAAAGCCCATGATAAATGCGAAGAAGATAGGGTTCGTTTAGAAGCTGCTCAAAAACTTTCTGCAAGAGAGCGAAGATTGTTAGGTATAAATCTTCAAGATTTGAAGAAAAAAGTTTCTAAAAATAAATGATTTATGCTGTTAGTTTCCATCATAAAATACCAGAAGGCAGTTTATTTCTAGATTGCACCTCTAAATCTTCTAATTGGGGAAGATATTTATCTCCTTTTAATCTTGGCCCAATTCCATTGTATGATGGATATGTTGCTAAAAATCTGGAAAATGCTTATCAATTTAGTAAAGTATATCCTCAGCATTCTACAGAAGATGGATGCCCATCTCAATCATATTGGAAGTGGGCCCAAGAAGGTTGGAACAATTATAAACCTATAAAATACCCAATGGGAGTTTGGAATAAGCATCTTTATCATTGGTGGAATAATAAGAAACTTTCTTCTTTAGAAGCTCAAAATCAAATATTTTTGCCGTGTTATAAACAAGCGGTAGTTAAAACTCAAGCTTTTGCAAAACTTAAATCATTTTATTTGAATGGTCAAAAAGATATCTATTTAATAGATTATGAAGGATTTAACCATCGATTTTTAGAAAAAACTTGGGACGATGTTGTTTCGGATCCTAATATACCTGTAGGCCAAGCTTTTGCACTTTGTATGATATTAGAAGGCTATCTATAAAAATTATAGATAATTCAAATAAAATTTAAAACATAAAATTATTATAATGATAACAATTGAAGAAGAAATAAATAATATTATTAATTTTCTTTCTTATAATGTTGGATATACCATTTCTATAAATGGAGATTTGACTTTAAATCCAGTTTATGGAACGATTGATCATTGGGAAGTTGCTTGGTCTCAACAAGAAGATCATATTGTTTATGATTATCAAAAGGTTTTTGCCTCTTTAGATGAGGCTGTCCAATTTTTTGTAGAAAAACGCCGCTATATGTGTCTTGGTGTAGATTTTGTAGAACTTTATAATTCGCCAGAAGAAAAATATGATGGAGTAAAATAATGAAAACCCCAGTTAAACCAGTTAAACCAGTTAAACCTTATCCTCCGCTTAAAAGTAAAACTCACAATAAAAATGTGATTGAAATTCAAGATTTATTTTTTAAAAAAGCTAAATATAATGAGGATTATGATGATTGTTTCGATATTTCTCTCAAAAAAATTGTATCCAAATTTCCAGAGGGGACTAAATTAGAAGATATCTATTTATCTTTAAACTCATCATCATATGATGATTATCAAAGTTATGTATTTAAAAGTATTGATGCGTATTATACCACTCCATATTTATATGAAGAAGAATATAAAAATTATCAAAAAAAGCTATCAAACTATAATAAGGCTATATTAAAATATAATGAACAATTATTAGAATATAAAAAAGATTATCAAGCGTATAAGTTATTTAAAGATGCAGAAAGATTAAAAAAGAAAAAAGAAAAATTAGAAGCTGAATTAAAAGCATTGGAACTTAAATGAGTAATACTTTATTGGGCGGAGCTATAGGCGATGCACTTGGGGTTCCTTTTGAAAAGAAATCATTTAATGATCCATTATTGGTTAATTGGGATACACATACATTTCTTGGTAGTGAACATCATAAATTGAAACCAAAACAATATTCAGATGATACCCAATTTTCCCTAATTATAGCTCAATCTCTTATCGAAAATAAAGGCTTTAATCCTGATGATTTAGCTAAACGCTATGTTAATCTTTTTACTTCTGGCGAAATAAGAGGATATGGCAGAACTACATTACAAGCAATAGAAAACTTGAAATCTGGTATTCATTGGTCTAAATCTGGAGTTTTAGGTAGTTTTGGTAATGGAACTGCTATGAGAGCGGCTCCTTTTGGAATTTATTATCGTAATGATATCAAGACTTTAATCGAAGTTTGTCGAATTGATAGCGCTATAACTCACGCTTCAGCAGAAGCTGAAGCAGGTTCATTAGCTATTGCTTTAACTACAGCATTAATAGTTAATAGTGATGAAACAAATCTTTTAAGTAGGGTTTATAGTTATTTACCAAATAGTAAGGTTAAAAGTCTTATTTTTAGTCTTCAATCCTTATTAGGAAATAAGGCTATCTCTCCAGCTATCGCTTTAAGAGTTTTAGGAACTAAAGCTGACGTTAGAGAAACGGTACCATCAGCTTTATATTTATATATGAGCTATAATAATTATAGAGATGGAGTTATTGCCGCAATAAAGGCTGGCGGAGACGCGGATACCACCGCAGCTATTGTTGGCTCCTTATTTGGAACTAAAGTAGGAAGACAGGGAATTGATTCGACTTGGGTAGCTGAAGTAGAAAATTCAGCCAAATTAATAGAATTAGATAGTCAATTATATCATCGTTCTAATGGTAGTTTTTTGTTTAGGAAATAAAAATGAAAGATAAAGAAACAACAATTCAAATTAAATTTGCTAATAAAGAAGCTGCAAAATATTTTGCAGAATGGTTATGTGGGGCAGGAGAACAAGATTATTGGAATTGGATGGAATGTCGTGAAGAAGACGAAGATGGTAATATAACTGTAATTGATTTTAATTACCATGGCAAAGATAAAGAAAATCCAAAATTTATGGTTGATAATATTATTAGAACTACTTGTGGTCGTTTAAATAAATAAATTTATGAAAAGTAAATTTCCTCCTAAAAAACCTGATAATACACATTTAATAAAACCAAGGCAAAAATTAAATTGGTCCGAGTATCAAAAAGCTATTTTTAAAAATATAGCCACTGAAAAGGGTCATTTAATTATTGAAGCATATGCAGGTGCCAGTAAAACTAGTTCTATTATCGAAAGTTTTCGATATTTACCTAAAGGCAAAAAAGCAATAGCATTGGCCTTTAATAAAAAAATACAGGAGGAATTACAATCAAGAGCGCCTTCATATATTGAAACTTTTACTTTTCATTCTCTTGGTTTAAGAGCTATCAAACAACGTTTTGGCCCTATAGAAATAGATGATTATAAAGTCTTTAATATTGTTAAAGAACAATTAGATAAAGATACTAATTATGATTTAATTATTAATATTTGTGATACAGTAGCCTTTTGTAAATATGGTTTGTTGGACACTCCATCGCAAATTGATAGTTTAATAGATCATTTTGGAATTGATCTTTGTGAAATCCCAAGAAAAGAATTTATTGGTTTAGTTATCAAAACCTTATCTTATGATAAAAATATGACATCTAAAATAGATTTTAATGATATGTGTTGGTTTCCATTTGTCCATAATTTAAATATGGGGAGCTATGATTTTGTTTTTATTGATGAAAGACAAGATCTTAATAAATCACAATTAGTAATGGCCAAGAAAATTTGCAATCCTTCTGGAGGTAGAATAATTGCTTGTGGTGATGAATATCAGGCGCTTTATTCCTGGAGACTTTCTGATAGTTCTGTCATCAATGAGATTAGAAATAATCCAAATACTAAAACATTGCCATTACCCATTTCTTATCGATGTCCTAAAAAAATAATTGAATTGGCCCAAAATTGGGTTCCTGATATTGTTTGCCCAGATACCGCTATTGAAGGTGAAATTAATGACATTTCTCTAAATGAAATGTTTAAAATGGTTAAACCAGGCGCGTTTATTTTATCAAGAACTAATGCACCACTTATTAAAATATGTATGGCTTTGATTAAAAATAATGTTAAAGCTAATATTAGGGGAAGAGACGTTGGTAAACAACTTAATTTTTTGATTAAAAAATCAAAGAAAAAACAAATATCAGCATTTCTAAAATGGTTAGAACAATGGAAAGATGACGAAGTAATTAGGTTAAAAGATAAAGGTATTAATCCAGAAAATACTTTAGATCGATATGAATGTTTAATTAATCTTTGTGAAGATTGTTCATCATTATCCGAAGTTTCTAACAAAATTGATCAGCTTTTTAACGATACTGATGAAAATAATATTGTTATTTTATCAACGGTTCATCGTGTAAAAGGTAATGAAAAAGATAATGTTTTTATACTCCGATGGACATTTAGAGCTTGGTTTGATAATATGGAAGATTTAGAAAAGCCTAATGAAGAAGCTAATATAGCTTATGTTGCTATTACTCGTAGCAAATCAAAGCTTTTTATAGTTCATAAGTCAGTCGTATAATAATTCAGCATTTCTTGTATGGTTAGATACAAGATGTTAGCAAAAGACATAAACTCCAATCCTACTCAATATAGAACTTGGATTGTGTCAAATTATCCAGATTTAGATGGATATTTCTATTATGGTCCTAAATCTGGAACTAATCCATTAATCGATATTACTGCTTACGCTATTGAAGATAATACTTTATTATTAGATTTTAATCTTCCTTTAGCCTCTTCTTGGGAACAGCCTCCGCCACAAACTAATTTTCCTATTTTAAAAACTTTACCTTCTGGTGTAGAAGATGCTCAATTAGCAGTAATTGATGGTTATGTTTATTTGTTTGGTGGAAAGGTTTCTTCTTCTATTTATCAGGCTAATATAAATAATCCGGCAACTTGGGTAGATACTGGAGCTAATCTGCCAACTACTTTATATGGGGCTTCTTTAGCCATTGTTAATGGAACTATTTATTTATTTGGTGGTAATAATGGAACTAAAACAGTAGCTAATATTTATACGGCTTCTGTTTCTAATCCTTTAAATTGGACCGATCATGGAGCTTTACTTCCAGTTGCCTTGCAATATTCAAGTTTAGGTATGCAAGGCGGGTCTCTATATTTATTTGGTGGCCAAACTGGCAATCAATCAAGTAATGTTATTTTATCGGCTAATATTAGTAATCCATTGTCTTGGATTAATACTGGTTCTACGTTGCCTTCAGCTGTTTATGGGTCTTCCTTAGCTCAAGTAGATGGTTATTGGATGTTATATGGAGGCCAATTTTCTTTTAATACGCCAACATCTTCTATCTGGCGAGCTTCTATTTCTACCCCTACTAATTGGTCATTAGATGGTTATTTACCATATGCTACTTCTTTTAGTCAATTTATTACAGTAGGAGACGATGGATATTTAATTGGACCAATGGTTGGTTCTAATTTTACCGGATTTACTCCTATTATTTCTTGTTATTTAGGAACTCCTAATATTTTTACTGATACAGGACAAGTGGTCCCAGGCAATTTATCACATTCTCAAATTGCTATGATTGCAGATCGAATTTGGTTATTTGGTGGTAGCGGAGAAAGCGCTATTTTTGCTTGCAATCAATTATTAAAATATAATTATTATGATACGGTAATACAAGCTTATTCTATTTTAACCAGAAGTTTATTTCCAATGATAGATAATTTTACTAATCCTTTCCAAGCATTATGTTTTCCTTGGTGGAAATCAGATTATTCTATGAGTCCTCCTATTACACCTCCGGTGGTTCCTCCGCCAATTTAAATAATAACCGTCGGCTTGACGCCGATATTTTTGATGCTTATTCATAAGATATGAAAAATCATCAATCTCCAGAAGCAATTGCTGCTCGCGCCAATCAACAAGATCCTATAATTATGTATCTTATTGTTAGGGAAAGTTTAAAAATGAGCACTGGAAAAATCGCAGCTCAAGTAGGTCATGCCGTAGGTATGTTTCATTTAGAATATGCTGAATTGACTCAGTCATTAGCTGGAGCTATGACTGATCACTATATTATGTTTTCTGATTGGTTAGATAGTTCTTTTCGTAAAGTAGTATTATCAGCAGATGATAAAGAGTGGAAGAAAGTAAAAGAAGAGTATGCTGATTATATGGTAGAGGTCATTGATAATGGTTTGACCGAAGTACCATCGGGTAGTGCGACAGTCATTGGTTTATGGCCAATGAAAAAATCACAATCTTCTAAAGTAATCAAAAAGTTGAGGCTTTTAAAATGAAAACTCCTTCAAAAACAGTATTTGCTATTATCTGTTCTTCTACGCCAGAATGGCGTAATATTAAATTGTTTTCTTCGTTAGAAAATGCTCAAAAAGTTCTTTCAGAACTTGCAGAAGAAAGAAAACATAAATTGGGAGTCTCTTGTTTCAAAACAGAATTAAATAAGTTTTCCTTTCTTTTAGGTTGGGAAGAACATAAGATAACTTATTCAATTGTTGAATTGTCGATAGATTAACC
>Ga0209698_10008260_pt1 | contig 10779 bp, 9 predicted proteins | sample LitLauG_LLR_2012_FD_187203 | JGI IMG/M metagenome (GOLD analysis project Ga0209698, IMG submission 187203) | Freshwater sediment microbial communities from Pennsylvania, USA - Little Laurel Run_MetaG_LLR_2012 (SPAdes) (version 2) | ecosystem: Environmental > Aquatic > Freshwater > Creek >... | reverse complement strand
TCCCCAACGGGCGATGCGGCTTCGACGCCCGTTAGTCCGCCCGTCGGTCCTCCAAACGACTAGCTCGGCCGATACCTGCAGACCAGGACACCGGTGCCCGACGTCACCGCCGACTCGAGCTCGAATCGACGGCCCTCGCCATCGTCAGGGAAGAGCGTCTTTCCGCCGCCGAGTGCGATCGGCTCGATCATCAGGACGAGCTCATCGACGAGCTTCGCAGCCAACAGGGTGCGTACGAGCGTGAGGCTCCCGTAGACGTAGACGTCGCCTCCCGCCCTACCGCGCAACTCGGACACCTTCTGGACGAGTTCGGCACCTCGGATGATCGTCGTCGGATGCCATGGGAGATCCAGCGCGGAGAGCGTGTCCGACACCACATACTTCTGGGTCGAATTGACCCAGTCCGCGAAGGGGTCGCCTCCGCGATCCGGCCATGCGTCGGCTGATGCCTGGTACGTGCGGCGGCCCTGGAGCAAGGCCTCGCTGCGCTCCGCGATCTCACCGATGACGGGACCCATGACCTCCGGATCGAAGTAGGGCATCGACCAGCCGCCGTGGCGGAATCCTCCGCTCGTGTCCTCCTCTGGACCCCCAGGGGCCTGGACCACTCCATCGAGGCTGATGAACTCGCTGACGACCACTCGCATGACAGCTCCCCTTTGGGCGACGACTGCTTGTGCGGAGATTGTGGTGCATCCGGAACCGCCGCGCCTTGCCGGATCGGCATCCGGGGCAGCCCAGACGTCTACCCCGGCACTCGTGGCGTCAGAGGATGTTGACGCGTGACCCGCTCCCGGTGATCAGAAACAGGAACAGGGGCCCCACCGGTTGCCATGGGTGAGGCTCCGTGCTTCGGTCTCCATGGCGTTGTCCCATCGGGGGCGAGCGCAGCACGTCCTTGTGGATCCACCGAACGGGCACGGGGCCGGGGCGGTCCGCAAGGGCATGACCGAGCGGATCCTCTCCTTGTCGGCCCAGCTCCGGATGTCGATCACCTGGGACGAGGGCAGGGAGATGGCCCGACACGTCCACTACACCGTCGCCACCGACGTGAAGATCTACTCCGGTGATCCGGTGATCCGGTGATCTGAAGAGTTCGTGGCAGCACGGCGGCGACGAGGACACCGACGGTCGGCTCCGTCAGTACGTGCCCAAGTCGGCCGACCCCTCCCAGTGCGCGCAGCGAGAGTTCGATGCCATCGCACGGTCGCTCATGTCGTCTTCGGGAACGTCCCGCCCGATCGTTGATCGCGGTGGCGCCATCCCGAAGTTCATGCATGGGCTGTGCGACGGGGGGGCGAAAAGGTCCACCGGAACCGGTCAGGTCCACGCAGGGCAGGTCCGGTCCGGGCGGGGGCGCCGCCGGGCTGCTACAACACGCAGATGCCCTACGCCATCGATCCTGAACTGACCCCGATCCTGTCGTTCCTCCCGAACGGCACCATCGAGGACCTGGCCGCCGCCCGTTCGTTGATGGAGTCGCTGGCCGCCGGCGCCTCCGACTCCGTCGACGACTCGCTGCTGGACATCGAGGACCGGCTCGTGCCCGGCTACGAGGGTGCCCCCGATGTGCGGGTACGGGTCTACCGGTCGCACCGGGCGCCGACGCCGTCGCCGGTGCTCCTGGCCATCCACGGGGGTGGCTTCGCCCTCGGCAGCATCGAGATGGAGCACGCCGCCGCCGTGCAGATGGCGTCGTCCCTCGGGATCGTGGTCGTCGCGGTCGACTACCGGCTGGCCCCCGAGCACCCGTTTCCGGCGGGGCTGCACGACTGTTACGCCGCCCTCCTGTGGATCCGGTCGGAGGCGGCCGCGCTCGGCTTCGACCCGGAGCACGTGGCGGCCTACGGGCAGTCGGCCGGTGGGGGACTGTCGGCCGCGCTGGCCCTGTTCACCCGGGACCACGGCGGCCCTGCACTCTGCTTCCAGTTCCTCGGGATCCCGGAGCTCGACGACCGGCTGGAGACGGTGAGCATGCGGACCTTCACCGACACGCCGCTGTGGCACCGTCCGAACGCCGAGCTGAGCTGGGCCTACTACCTGGGACCGGCGGCGGGCGGGGACGTGTCGCCCTACGCGGCCCCGGCCCGCGCCACCGACCTGGCCGGCCTGCCGCCCGCCTACGTGTCGGTCATGGAGTTCGACCCGCTGCGCGACGAGGGCATCCACTACGCCACGGCCCTCCTGGCGGCCGGCGTCCCGGTGGAGCTCCATGCGTTCCCCGGGACGTTCCACGGGTCGGCCTTCGTGACCACGGCCGAGGTCAGCAAGCGGATGCAGCGTGAGCAGCTCGCCGTCCTGGCCCGGGCACTCGGCGTGGACCGGACCGGGAGCTGACGGCAGGCGGCGGCGCGGGTCGGGTCGACGTGGCCGGGTCCGCCCGTGTTCCGGCCGGCGTCGGATTCCCTCCCCGGCGGCCGAGACCGTAACCTGTCGCCCATGGCATCCGACCACTCCTCCGGCAAGCCCTCGAACGAGCGCGTCACCGACTCCGGCATCACCATCAACCAGGTCTACGGGCCCGACGACCTGAGCGGCTGGGACCCGGCCGAGCAGCTGGGCGCACCCGGGTCGTTCCCCTACACCCGGGGCATCCGGCCCGACATGTACCGGGGCCGGCTGTGGACCATGCGCCAGTACGCCGGCTTCGGCACGGCCGAGGCCACCAACCAGCGGTTCAAGTTCCTGCTCGACGCCGGCCAGACCGGACTGTCGTGCGCCTTCGACCTTCCCACCCAGATGGGCTACGACTCCGACCACCCCCGCTCCGAGGGCGAGGTGGGCAAGGTCGGCGTGGCCATCGACAGCCTCGAGGACATGCGGGCACTGCTGTCCGGGCTGCCGCTCGACCAGGTCACGACCTCGATGACCATCAACGCCACCGCCGCCATCCTGCTGCTCTTCTATCAACTGGTCGCCGAGGAGAACGGCGTCGACCCGAAGCTGTTGGGCGGCACCATCCAGAACGACATCCTGAAGGAGTACGTGGCCCGGGGCACCTACATCTACCCGCCCCGGCCCTCGATGCGCCTGGTGACCGACACCTTCTCCTACTGCGCCGAACACCTGCCGGCGTGGAACACCATCTCGATCTCCGGCTACCACATCCGCGAGGCCGGGTCGACGGCGGTCCAGGAGATCGCCTTCACTCTGGCCAACGGGATCGCCTACGTGGAGGCGGCGCTGGCGGCCGGACTCGAGGTCGACCAGTTCGCCCCCCGGCTGAGCTTCTTCTGGAACGCCCACAACAACCTGTTCGAGGAGGTCGCCAAGTACCGGGCGGCCCGGCGGATGTGGGCCCGGATCATGACCGAACGCTTCGGGGCCGAGGACGAGAAGTCGCTCCTGCTCCGGTTCCACACCCAGACGGGCGGGTCCACCCTGACGGCCCAGCAGCCCGAGAACAACATCGTCCGGGTGACCGTGCAGGCGATGGCCGCCGCGCTGGGCGGCACGCAGAGCCTCCACACCAACGGGTTCGACGAGGCCCTCGGCCTGCCCACCGAGCACGCCGCCAAGATCGCACTGCGCACCCAGCAGATCGTCGGGTACGAGTCCGGCATCGCCGACACGGTGGACCCCCTGGCCGGCTCGTGGTTCGTCGAGTCGCTGACCGACGAGGTGGAGAAGGCTGCCTGGGACTACCTGGAGCACATCGACTCGATGGGCGGCGCCGTGGACGCCATCGAGGCCCAGTACATGCAGCAGGAGATCGAGCAGGCCGCCTACGCCTACGCCAAGGACATCGACAGCGGCCACAAGGTGGTGGTCGGGGTGAACCGGTTCGTCGACGAGCACGGCGCACCGAACGACGTCTTCCCGATCGACGCCGAACTGCAGCGCTCGCAGGTCGCCCGGGTCGGTCGGGTGCGCGCCGAGCGGGACCAGGCCGGCGTGGACGCGGCGCTGGCCGATGTCGAGGCCGCCGCCCGGGGCACCCAGAACCTGCTCCACCCGATGAAGGTGGCGCTGTCCCGGATGGCGACGCTCGGCGAGGTGTCCGATGTGCTCCGAGGCGTGTTCGGGGAGTTCCACCCGAACGGCTGAGTCCCGTGGCGGGCCCCGGCCGGCGACGTCAGCCCGCCGGCCGCCGGGCTCCCCACTCGTCGGCCAGCACCGCATAGACGACCTCGCCCGCCCATTCGCCCTTGACCCACTCGTTGTCGACGAGCGTGGCCTCGAGGCGCATGCCCAGCCGGGCCAGCAGCCGGGCCGACGCTCCGTTGCGCCCGTCGAGCTTGCCGCACACCCGGTGGGCGCCGAGGACGGTGAAGGCGGTGTCCACCATGGCGGCGGCCGCCTCGGTGGCGTAGCCCGCTCCGTGGTGGACCGGCAGGATGGTGTAGCCGATCTCGGCCTGCCGGTGGTCGTCGCCCATCCAGGCCAGGCCGACGTCACCGACGGGCCCGCCCCCGTCGGCCAGTTCGACCGCCAGGTTCATCCACTCGCCCGGCCCGGTGATGGTCGACTGGCGTTCGGACAGCTGACGGTCGGCGGCCGGCGGGTCGAGGACCTGGTCGTACAGGTAGCGGACGACATCGGGATCGCCCATCAGGCGGCGGTAGGCCGTGCGGTCGACGTCGTCATCCGGCCGCCAGGGGCGCAGGAGGAGGCGTTCGGTGCGGATGGGGACCGGGAGTGCGACCGGATAGGTCGTCGCCGGTCCCGGTGGTTGGGGGGCCGGGTCGACCGGTCCGGTCATCGCCCGCCGGGTCTGCTGGCGAGCAGGTGGTCCCGGAGCACCCCGGTCGCCGCGGCGTCGATGGCCGTCCAGGCCATGGCCAGCGCGCCGTCGCGCACCGCGGTGTCGGCCGACGGGGTCACGCAGGCCGCCGCGAACTCGGGCTGGTGGTTGACCGCACCGTGGGACTCGATGGCCAGGAGCGGGTGGATGGTCGGCACGTCCAGCGACACGTTGGCCATGTCGGTCGACAGCGTCGGTCGGGGTGCGCCCTCGTCGTCGAGGGTGAACCGCCGCCCGAGCGCCTCGGCGTTGGCCCGGTAGCTCGCCAGCAGGCCGGGGTCGCACACCATGTGGGAGTAGTCCGGGGCCAGCGGGGTGAACGTGACCTCTGCGCCGCTCGCCAGGGCGCCGGCCCGGAAGCAGGCCTGCACCCGCGGCTCCAGCACCCGGAGCCCCTCGATGGTGCGCGAGCGGGCCATGAAGCGGCCGGTCACCCGGGCCGGGATGATGTTGGCCGCCTCGCCGCCGTTGGTGACCACGCCATGGACCTGGTCGCCGGGCGGAAGCTGCTGGCGCAGGAGCCCGAGGGCGACCTGGGCGAGCACCATGGCGTCTCCGGCGTTGACCCCCTGCCACGGTGCCGCCGAGGCGTGGGCGGTGCGCCCGGCGAATTCGACGTCGAAGTGGGACACGGCCAGACAGGTGGCCTCGAGCCGCTCGGTGGCCCACGGGTGGACCATCATGGCGGCGTGGACGTCGTCGAAGGCGCCCTGCTCCAGCATCACCACCTTGCCGCCGCCGCCCTCCTCGGCCGGCGTACCGAGGACCCGCACGGTGATCCCGAGCTCGTCGGCCAGGGGCAGCAGCCCGAGCCCGGCGCCGACGGCGGTGGCGGCGATGATGTTGTGCCCGCAGGCGTGCCCGACGTCGGGGAGCGCGTCGTATTCGGCACAGATGGCGAGGATGAGCGGTCCGGTGCCGGCCTCGGCGCAGAACGCAGTGGGCAGCCCGGCCGTCCCCCGGGTGACGGTGAATCCGCCCCGCTCGAGCACCTGAGCGGTGACTTCGGCCGACCGGAACTCCTCGTAGGACAGCTCGGGATGGGCATGGAGGTCGTGGCTCAGCCCGATGAGGTCGCCCAGGACGGCGTCCACGGCCGTCTCGGCGGTCCGCTTGGCCACCCGGACGTCGGTCGTCGGCGTACGGTCCTCGGTCATCAGTGCTCCTTCGACTCGGTGGTGGTGGCGGGGCACGATGCGCCGCGTCGGCGACGCCCGGGCCCCGCGGGCGTCGCCACGACTACTCGATGACGCAGATCACGTCGCCCGGGCCGACCGACTCGCCCGGTGCCACCCGGACCTCCTTCACGGTCCCGGCCTTCTCGGCGTTGACGTTGTTCTCCATCTTCATGGCCTCGAGCACGCAGACGGTCTGACCGACCTCGACGGCGTCGCCCTCGGCGACGAGCACCTTGACGATCGTGCCCTGCATGGGCACCGCCACCGTGCCCGAGCCGCCTCCCGCCGCTGCAGCCTTGGGCCGCTTCGGGCCGGTGCCCCGGCCGACGGCACCCGCGGCGGCCGACACGGCCACCGCGTCGCCGAGGTCCGGCACCCACAGCTTCACCTGGTAGCGCCGCCCGTCCACCTCGGCGGTGACGTCGCGGAGCACCCGGGGCACGGCCTCCTCGCCCTCGGCGGGCGCCGGGGCGGCGGGTGTGGTGTCGGCGGTGACGCCCGACAGGTCGAGGTTCTGCTCCACCCAGTTGGTCGAGTGCTCGCCGGCGACGAAGTCGGGGTGGCTCAGGATGGCGACGTCGGCGGGGAGCGTGGTGGCCACGCCCTCGACCACCGTCTCCTCGATGGCCCGCAGCATGCGTCGCCTGGCCGCCTCGCGGTCATGGCCCCACACGACGAGCTTGGCCACCAGGTTGTCGTAGAACTGGCTGACGGTGTCGCCCGACTCGTAGCCGGCGTCGAGGCGCACGCCGGGGCCACCGGGGGGGACCAGCCGGGTGATGGTGCCGGGTGAGGGGGTGAAGGCGCCCCCGGCCGGGTTCTCGGCGTTGATCCGGACCTCGATGGCGTGCCCGTTGCACTCGACGTCGTCCTGGGTGAACCCGAGTGGTTCGCCCGAGGCCACCCGGAGCTGCCACTCGACGAGGTCGAGGCCGGTGACCAGCTCGGTCACCGGATGCTCGACCTGGAGCCGGGTATTCATCTCCAGGAAGAAGAACTCACCGTCCTGGTAGAGGAACTCGACGGTGCCGGCGTTGACGTAGCCACAGGCCTGGGCGACCTTGATGGACGCCTCGCCCATGGCCACCCGCACGTCGTGGGGGAAGTTCGGTGCCGGGCTCTCCTCGACCAGCTTCTGATGGCGTCGCTGGGCGCTGCAGTCCCGCTCGCCCAGCCAGATGCCGTTGCCGTGGGTGTCGCAGATGATCTGCATCTCGACGTGGCGGGGCCAGGCCAGGTAGCGCTCGACATAGCACTCGTCGCGGCCGAAGTAGGAGAGGGCCTCGCGCATGGCGGACTCGAGCGCCTCCGCGGCGTCGTCGGGCCCGGCGACGACCTTCATGCCGCGCCCGCCTCCGCCGTAGGCCGCCTTGATGGCCACCGGCCAGCCGAACTCGTTCCCGAAGTCCACCACCTGGTCTGCCGAGGTGAGCACGTCGGTCCGGCCCGGCACGCCGGACACGCCGGCCGCCTCGGCGGCGTGGCGGGCGCTGATCTTGTCGCCCATGACGTCGATGGCCTCGGGGGGCGGGCCGATGAAGGTCACTCCCCGCTCGGTGATGGCCCGGGCGAAGTCGGTGTTCTCGGAGAAGAACCCGTAGCCGGGGTGGACGGCGTCGGCGCCGCTGCGCTCGATGACGTCGAGGATGGCCTCGGTGTTCAGATAGGACTCGGCGGCGGTCTGGCCCCCCAGGGCGTAGGCCTCGTCGGCCAGGCGCACGTGGAGGGCGTCACGGTCGAGCTCGGAGTAGACGGCCACGGTGGCCACGCCCAGCTCCCGGCACGTCCGGATGACCCGGACGGCGATCTCTCCCCGGTTGGCGATGAGGACCTTCTTGAGCACGCTGCGCCTTTCGAAATCGGAGTGGCAAGGGTCCCGTCCCCGCCGAGGTCGGCCGGGTGGGTCCTCGCCCCACGGTGGGGCGTCCCCACTCTGTCACGCCCGTGGCGGGCCATCCGGCACGGGCACCGCACCGGCCCCACAGACTGGCACGGGCCGTAGGGTGTGTGCCATGCCGGAGACCAGGTTCACCGACGTCCGGCGGTTCGCGTCGATCGACTCGACCAACCGCTACCTGCTGGACGAGGCCCGCGCCGGCGCCCCCGAGGGCGTGGTCGCCGTCGCCGACCACCAGACGGCGGGGCGTGGCCGGCTGGGCCGGACCTGGGAGGCGCCGGCCGGCGCCAACCTGCTCCTGTCGGTCCTGCTGCGCCCCGACCTCGCCCCTGGCCAGCGCCACCTGGCCACCACGGCCGTCGCCCTGGCCGCCGTCGACGCCGTGGAGACCGTCGAGGCGATCGGGGGGGCTGCGGGAGCGGCGGGCCTGCGGGTGGGGATCAAGTGGCCGAACGACCTGGTGGCGCCCGATGGGCGGAAGCTGGCGGGAGTGCTGGCCGAGGCCGACCTGGCCTCGGCGGCGCCGGGGACGCCGGCCCCGGTGGTGGTCGGCATCGGGATCAACGTCAACTGGCCGGCCGCGGACGAGGACCTTCCCCCCGCGCTGCGGGGTGCGGCCGCCTCGCTGCGCCAACTGGCCGGCACCGAGGTGGACCGGGAGGCGCTGCTCACCGCGCTGCTGGCCGCGCTCGGGCCCCGGGTCGCCGCCCTCGCGACCGGGGAGGGCCGGTCCGGCCTGGCCGACGACCTGCGTGCCGGGTGCACCACGCTCGGAACGACGGTGCGGGTGGACCTGCCCGACGGATCCTTCTCCGGCACGGCCCTGGCGGTGACCGACGACGGACACCTGGTGGTCGATGCCGACGGGACGCTGCGCACGGTGGTGGCCGGCGACGTCGTCCACGTGCGGCCCGGCGCCTGAGCGGGCCGGCCACCGGCCGGGCGCGGGCCGGCGGGGACCGGGCTCAACGTCACTCCCGGCGACCCGGGGAGCAGAACGAGGGTCGCACCAGGGCGGATGTCGGCGCGCCGGTACTGCGATCATGGATTGCAACTTGCGCAATCCCCCATATCGGGCGCACGGGCCCCACGGCTACGCTGGACCGCTATGCGCTTGCTCGTGACCGGCGGAGCCGGGTTCATCGGCTCCAATTTCGTCCGCTACTGGGTGGACCGACACCCCGACGACGCCGTGGTGGCCCTCGACGTGCTCACCTACGCCGGGAACCGGCCCAACCTGGACGACGTCGAGGACCGGATCGCCTTCGTCCAGGGTGACATCGGCGATCTGGACGGGGTGACGGCGACGCTGGCCGAGCACGAGATCGACGTCATCGTGAACTTCGCCGCCGAGTCCCACAACAGCCTGGCGATCCTCGACCCGACCCGGTTCTTCCAGACCAACGTGATGGGCACCCAGACCCTGGCCGAGGCGGCCCGCCGCCACGGCGTCAGCCGGTTCCACCACATCTCGACCTGCGAGGTCTACGGCGACCTCCCGCTCGACTCCGACGAGGTCTTCACCGAGGAGACCCCCTATCGGCCGCGGACCCCCTACAACGCCTCCAAGGCGGGTGGGGACCACGCCGTGCGGGCCTACCACGAGACCTACGGACTGCCGTCGACCATCACCAACTGCTGCAACAACTACGGGCCGTACCAGTTCCCCGAAAAGGTGATCCCCCTGTTCACGGCGCGGGCGCTGGACGACACCCCGCTGCCCCTCTACGAGTCGACCCAGAACAAGCGCGAGTGGCTGCACGTGGACGACCACTGCCGGGCCATCGAACTGGTACTCCAGCACGGGGTGGTGGGCGAGACGTACAACGTCGGCAGCGGGGTCGAGGCGTCGATCGAGGAGATTGCCGACGCGGTCCTGGCCGCCACCGGCAGGCCCCAGTCGCTCAAGGAGATCGTGCCCGACCGGCCCAGCCACGACCGGCGCTACCTGCTCGACTCCTCCAAGATCCGCAAGGAGCTGGGCTGGGAGCCGACGGTGCCGTTCGAGCAGGGCCTGGCCGACACGGTCCACTGGTACGCCGACCATCGCTCGTGGTGGGAGCCGCTCCGCGACCGTGCCCCGGTCGTGGAGGGCGCCTGGGACCGTCCCGGACCCGACACCGCCGGCAGGTGAGCCCGGGAGGGGTGCGACCGCTCCGGGTGCTGGTGACGGGCGGCAACGGCCAGCTCGGTCGTGACGTGCGCGACGTACTCGCCGGGGCGGTACCCGACGGCGGGGTCCCCGCCGACCGGCTCGACGGCGGCCTGCTGCCGACCGTGGCCCCCGGGACCTTCGAGGTCCTGTCGACCGACATCGACACCCTGGACCTGGTGGACCGGGCCGCCGTGCACGACACCGTCGGGTGGTTCCGTCCCGACATCGTCCTCCACGGCGGGGCCTACACCGCGGTGGACGCCTGCGAGTCGGACCCGGACACCGCCTACGCCGTCAATGCCATGGGCACCCGCCACATGGCCGAGGCGGCGGCAGGGGCCGGGGCCCACCTGGTCTACGTCTCCACCGACTACGTGTTCGACGGCGCGGCCGACCGGCCCTACGTGGAGTGGGACGTGCCGGGCCCGCGCTCGGTCTACGGGCGCAGCAAGCTCGGCGGCGAACAGGAGGTGCGGGCGCTCTCGGGGGCGGCAGGCACGATCGTGCGCACGGCCTGGGTCAGCGGCGCCCACGGGGCCAACATGGTCAAGACGGTCCTGCGGTTGGCCGCCGCTTCCCCCGACGGGGTACTGCGCTTCGTGGACGACCAGGTCGGCTGCCCGACGTTCACCGCCGATCTGGCCCGGGCCGTCGTGCGGCTGGGGATCGACCGCCGGCCGGGCACCTTCCACGTCACCAATCAAGGGGAGACCTCCTGGTACGGATTCGTCCGGGCCACGATGGCGGCCGCCGGCCACGACCCCGACCGGGTCGAGCCCATCGCCACCTCCGACCTCGACCCGCC
>Ga0209698_10008259_pt1 | contig 10781 bp, 7 predicted proteins | sample LitLauG_LLR_2012_FD_187203 | JGI IMG/M metagenome (GOLD analysis project Ga0209698, IMG submission 187203) | Freshwater sediment microbial communities from Pennsylvania, USA - Little Laurel Run_MetaG_LLR_2012 (SPAdes) (version 2) | ecosystem: Environmental > Aquatic > Freshwater > Creek >... | reverse complement strand
GGATCGAACCGCTGACCTCTTGCATGCCATGCAAGCGCTCTCCCAGCTGAGCTATACCCCCCACGCGGGAACCCGACATTATACTCAGACCCTGCGGGAAAGCCAAGGCGCCCGGGTGGCGCTGCGGGCCGGCGGCTGCCTGCCGGCGCGACGGAACGCTAGAAATCCTTGGCTCGGTACACCGGCCTGCCCCCGACCATCGTCATGAGCACGGTGGTCTGCCCAATCTGTTCGGCGGGCACGGTAAGCACATTGCGGTCCAGCACGATAAGGTCCGCCAGTTTGCCCGCCTCCAGTGAACCCGTCTCGGCATCCTGGTGCAGTTCGTAGGCCGCGTTCATCGTGACGGCGCGCAGCGCGCTTGCGCGTGGCAGGACCGCCTGGGCATTGAGGCGGCCTGCGTAACGGACCCCCAGGGCCGGATTGCCGGCGCGGGTTATGGCAACCTGGATGGCGAACCATTCGTCCAGCACGTCCACGGGCCAGTCGCTGCCGTAGGCGATGCGGGCGCGCGCGCCGTGCAGGCTGCCCTCTGGCTCCAGCCGCGCAAAACGTTCCGGCCCCAGGTAGTCGCGCAAGGCATCGATGGAAGCGGGGCCGGGCTTTGCCCATTGCAAGGCCATCACCGGAGTGACATCGAGCTTGCGAAAACGCCCGTAATCGGCCGGATCGACCAGCTCCGCGTGGGCGATGGACAGGCGCAACTGCCGATCGGGCACGGCGTTGCGCAGAACTTCCAGGCCATCGAGCGCCTGATGAACGGCCCGGTCGCCGGTGGCCTGGATGTGGGGCTCGATGCCGGCCTGGCCCAGCGCCACCAACAGCGGATTGAGCACATCGGCCGGGAAATCGACTTGGCCGCTCGTGGCGGCGGCAACCCAGTGCGGCGCGCCGGGCTTGCCCTTGTCGACGAGAAATGGGGCCATCAGGGCCGCCGTCTGGGCCGGGGCCTGCAGCACGCCATCCATGATGATCGTGGCATTGCGCACGGTTATCGACGGCGCCGGGCCAATAGTGCCCGCATCGTAGAGGGCGCGGGCTATCTCGAGCGCTTCGGCCTCGGACTTGGGGTCGGCGGCATCTTTTTGCGTGATCGGCAACGCAAAATGCCCGCGGGCCGTGAGTCCACCTTCCTTGTAGATTGCGGAGAACACGGCAAGCGATTCGGGGCTGGCGGTTGCATCGAGGAAGGAGGTGATTCCCTGCTCGCGCATGGCATCGAGGGCTGCCAGGGCTGCCTTGCGATTGTCCGCGGCACTGGGCGCGGGCAGGATCTTCATCAACGACTTTCGCGCCCCGCCTTCGAGGACACCCGTGGGTTTGCCTGCCGCATCGCGAACGATGCGGCCATCGGCAACGTCGGGGCTGGCATCCGTAATGGCCGCCAGAGCGAGGCCGCGGTGGTTGGTGACGACGGTAAGGCCGTCCGCGGAGTCGACCACGATGGGCCGCTCGGTCTTGAGCGCATCGAGGGTGGCCGCATCGACTTCGGCGCCGGCTGGGCGCATGAGCTGGCGATACCAGCCCGTCACGTGCAGCCAGCCGGCGGGCTCCTGGTCCTTGCCGGCATCCAGGCAGGCCTGGACCCGATCGCTGAACTGGCTCACGGTCAGCGGTGCGTCCTGCAGATTGCAGGTCAAAAGGGCTGTGCCGCCCTGCAGCGGATGCATGTGGCCATCGACGAGGCCCGGCATCACCGTGCGGCCGTGCAGATCGGTGACGCTGCTTGCCGCACCGATGTACGCCTTGGCGCCGGCATCGCTACCCACGTAGACGATACGCCCGCCGCGGATGGCGATGGCATGGGCCATCGAGTCATGGGCGTCGATGGTGACGATGTTGCCATTGCGCAGCACGGTGTCGGCAGCGGCGGGGGCGGCCGGCGCGCCGCCGGCGGGCAATGCGGCAAGACCCAGGGCTGCGCACAGCGATGCCGCGATGACGGCCGTGTGCGCGGCGCGCAATTCAGTACGGGAATGGGACATCGGCATTCCTTCTGCTGGCGCGACGGCCAGCCTCATTCTGGCGATGCGCGCTCCCGCCGCTAAGCGGCCAGTGCGGCCCGCGCACGGCGCAGCACGGTCTCGCGCCCCAACAGTTCCAGCGTGGCGTCGATGGACGGCGTCTGCGTGCGACCGCTCACCGCCACGCGCAGCGGCACGGCCAGCTGCGGCATCTTGAGTGCATGGGCCGCCAGCACCTGCTTGACAAGCGCCGCGATGGTTGCGCGCTGCCAGTCGGGCGCATCGGCCGCCTGCACGACGAAAGCGGCCAGCGCATCGCGCGCCGGACCCTTGAGGTGCTCTGCCAGGAGCGCGGCGGGCACGTGCGGGTCGGTGTAAAAGAGCATCGCCTCTTCGGCCAGTTCATTGAGCGTCTTCACCCGCTCCTTGTAGAGCGCCGCGATGGCCGTAAGATCGGCACCCGCCGGATCGATGCCGCGGCTGCGCAGGCGCGGCGCAAGCAGGCCGGCAAGGCGCGCGCTTTCGGCCTGCTTGAGGTACTCGCCATTGAGCCAGAGCAGCTTGTCGATGTCGTACTGCGCCGGAGCGCGGTTCACGTGCTCCAGGTTGAACCACTGCACCAGCTGCTCGCGCGAGAACTTCTCCGCATCACCGTGGCTCCAGCCCAGCCGCGCCAGGTAATTGAACAGGGCCTCGGGCAGGAAGCCATCGTCCCGATACTGCAGCACGCTCACGGCGCCGTGGCGCTTGGAGAGCTTCTGGCCGTCGGGGCCCAGGATCATGGGCAGGTGGCCAAACCGCGGCAACGGCTCGCCGGGCTCGAGCAGCGCGCGGTAGATATTGATCTGGCGCGGGGTATTGTTGACGTGGTCGTCGCCCCGCAGCACGTGCGTGATGCGCATGTCGATGTCGTCGACCACCACCGCAAAATTGTAGGTGGGTACGCCATCGCCGCGGGCGATGACGAGGTCATCGAGCTCGGTGTTGCTGACGCTGATGGGACCCTTGACGAGATCGTTCCAGGCAACATCGCCCACATCGGGATTGCGAAAACGGATCACCGGCGCCACGCCCGGCGGCGGTTTGCGGCCCGCGGCGCGCTCGGGGCGCCAGCGGCCGTCGTAGCGCGGCTTCTCGCCGCGCGCGGTCTGCTCGGCCCGCAGGGCGTCGATCTCCTCGCGGCTGGCATAGCAGTGGTAGGCCTTGCCCTGGGCAAGCAGGCGGTCGAGCAGTTCCTTGTAGCGCGGCAACCGGTCGGTCTGGCGGAAGGGCCCTTCGTCGTACTCGAGGTCGAGCCAGGCCATGCTGTCCATGATCACCTGCACGGCCTCCTCGGTGGAGCGCTCGATGTCGGTGTCCTCGATGCGCAGCACAAAGGTTCCGCCGTGGTGGCGCGCAAAGGCCCAGCAGAACAGCGCCGTGCGCGCGGTTCCCAGGTGCAGCATTCCGGTTGGACTGGGCGCCACCCGGGTGCGCACGGGCCGGTCGGCAGCAGTGCTCGCGGAAATGCTCACGTGGCGGCACTCATGCGCCAAGCGGCAGGCCGTCGTCGGCGCCGTTTGCGCCAACCTTGGCGATGCGCAGCAAATTGGTGGTTCCCGAATGGCCGAAGGGCACGCCTGCCGCAATGACAACATAGTCGCCCGCAGCCGCGAAGCCTTCCTGAACGGCGGCGCGGCAGGCCATGTCGGTCATCGTGGTGACGTCGGTGGCCTGCGCGGTCTGCAGGGCATGGATGCCCCACACCACCGACATGCGATTGGCGGTGCGCTCATAGGGCGTCAGGCACAGGATGGGCGCCTCCGGGCGCTCGCGCGCGGTGCGCAGCGCCGATGCGCCCGAGGCGGTATAGCTGATCGTGGCCTTGGCGCCCACGATGTGCGCCGTCTGGCGCAGCGCGGCGCAGACCGCGTCGGCCAGCGTGCTGCGCGCCTCCTCGTGGTTGGCTTCGAGCAGCGCCCGGTAGTGCGGGTCGCCCTCCACCTGGCCGATGATGCGGTCCATCATCGCCACCGCTTCCACCGGGTATTTGCCCGCCGCCGATTCGGCCGACAGCATTACCGCATCGGCACCCTGGAACACGGCGCTGGCCACATCCGAAGCCTCGGCGCGCGTGGGCACCGGACTGGCGGTCATGGATTCGAGCATCTGCGTGGCGACGATCACCGGCTTGCCCTCGCGGCGGCACGCGCGCACGATGGCCCGCTGCAGTATGGGCACACGCTCGGGCGGCATTTCCACGCCCAGGTCGCCGCGCGCCACCATCACGGAATCGGAGGCGAGCACGATCTCGTCGAGGCGGTCGATGGCGGCGGGCTTTTCGAGCTTGGTCATCACCAGGGCGCGATCGCCGATGATGGAGCGCGCCTCGGCAATGTCCTCGGGCCGCTGCACGAACGACAGGGCAATCCAGTCGATGCCCAGTTCGAGCGCGTAGTCGAGGTCGCGCCGGTCCTTCTCGGTGAGGGGCGAAATCGGCAGCACCACGCCGGGAACGTTGACCCCCTTGCGCTCGGTGAGGCGTCCGCCAACCTCGACGCGCGTGATGGCGTAGTCGGCGCCAAACTCCTCCACCTGCAGGGCGAGCTTGCCATCGTCGAGCAGCAGCGTGGCACCTTTGACGAGGGCCGCGAAGATCTCCGGGTGCGGCAGGTTGACGCGCGTGAGGTCGCCAGGCGCCGGGTCCAGGTCCAGGCGGAAGGACGCGCCAGGCACCAGGGTGATGCCGTCGCCGGCAAAGGTACCCACGCGCAGCTTGGGGCCCTGCAGGTCGCCCAGGACGCCGATCGGCCGGTTGAATTCGAGGCCGATTTTGCGGACGGTGTCGAAGCGTTCCTTGTGCTGCTCGTGCGTGCCGTGGCTAAAATTGAGCCGGAACATGTCGACGCCGGCCACGAATAGATTACGGATGACTTCTTCGGTCGAACTTGCGGGCCCCAAGGTGGCCACGATCTTGGCATTCCGATTTCTGCGCATACATTTCCGGTAGGAAGTTGACGCGCCACGACGCCGCTGATGCATCCCGAAAGGTGCGCGGCCGCGCGGGCGCGGGAACGGGCGGCGCATGGCGCGACGCGAGGTCGCATTCAAACAGCCCGCAACGAGACCGCAATTGTACGCATTACGCTGTGGCGGGCAGCGCCGCAGCCTTAGGCCATACAGATCAGGATTGCCCGCAGCACGTGGCCGGACCGGGCCGTTGGCGCGACGGCATCGCCCAGGGCAGCAAAGAGCGTCGGCGCCTCGCCCCTTGCCAGGATCGCGCCCGGCTGCAAGCCGGCTGCAAGGCTCCGCCGGATCGTGTCGGGCCCTATCCAGTAGCCCGAATTTTCCGTGCCGCCCGCGTCGGCCGGTACGCCCGCGCCGCTGGCCCAGGCGTGGATCAGCGGGTTCTCGTCGAGCGAGAGCGCCAGCGCCAGGAGAAAGTCGGCCGCGCCAGCCGCGGCGCCGTTGTGCAGCACCGGGCCCGCCGACAGCAGCACGGTAGGCGCCATAGGACGCCCGTGGCGCACGCTTTGCAATGCGATGGCTGCGTGCAGGCTGGCTAGCTCACGGGCATCGGTTTCCGCCTGCAAGCCCAGCGGCAGCACCACGAAGGCGCGTTCGCGCGCCCGAGCGGCGGCCTGCCCAAGCGCCGCCGCCGGGTCGGCCGGCGCGCCGGCGAACCAGGCTTCCAGCACGGTGCGCGGCGCTTCACGTGCGGCGGTGGATTCACTCACGATGGCAGCTGCAATGTAGAAATTTCAAACGCCTGGGATTTCATGCGCGTGGAACACGGAGCAAGGGATATGGCATTGACCACCGGCCGGTGGTGGAGACCGCAAAGTCGCATTGTGCGTGCCCGATTGTGCAATTCGCTACGCGTCTTGCCTGGGCAATTTCGCGGAGTCCGCGGCAGCGGGCAGCCCGCTGGCGAGGCCGGCGACTTCCGAGACAAGGCATGGGAACACCGCGCCGGGTCAGGGAATTTCCGCAACCAGCTTGCGCGCCGAGGCCTCCACGATCTCGCGGAAGGGGATGGGTTTGGCCCGCACGGTTTCCCGGGCCCGATAGAGTTCGTGCGCGCCTTCCCAGGCGATGCTGCCGTCTTCGCTGTTCCAGATCTGCAGGGACAGGCGGATGCTCGATTTCTTGGTGTCCACCACATGCAGGCCAAGGATGCCGAAGCGGTCCTCCGATTCCTGCAGGAAGCTCGCCATCTTCAGCTCGGCGACGTAGCGCACGCCGGTGGCCTGGCTGATCTGCTTGAGGGAATTCTTGTCGAGCAGTTCGCCGCCGTGGTAGTTGGCCATGAATCGCTTGTAGTCGTCGGCCAGGCCCGCCCGGTTGATATCGCTCAGTGTCTCGGTAAGCGGCACGACATGCACGCCGGGCCGCATCTGCTGCAGCACCTGCGAGAAGATCAGCGCCAGCGATGCCCGGTCCTGTTCCTGGCCCGTCACCGTGAGTGGCGTGACAAAGGCGATGCCGAATTTTGTCAGGTCGTCCGCATTGAGCGAATCGGCCCGCCGTGCAGCAATGGTGAGCGTGCCATTTTCCTGAAGCGTGGAACAAGCGGCCACCAGAACGATGAGGGCGGCCAGCGTGGCGGAACGGCCCATACGGAATTTCCCGAAATTGCGCATTGCTTGTCGTACTCCCCGTGAGGAACCAATAACACTTGGTCCCGCCTGCCGCCGATTTGGTTCGCCTGACCGGGCTGCCGCTTGCCGCATGGGCCCCGCCGCACCGTTGCCGGCGCTGATGGCTTCTGGAGATATTGCCCCATTTCCGGGGCGGCACGGCGCCGTGGATACAAATCGCTACGATTCGGACCGGGCCAAGCGGGTGGACACCAGCACCTTACTCGACATAGGGCGACAGCAGAAAATCTTCCGCCGCCACGCCAGCGCCGCCCGAGGATTCCAGGGGTATCGCAGACCTTGGGCCCAGGTGCCGCGCGTAGATCGCGCCGTAGCTGCCGGTTGCGGCCAGCACGTTCTCCTGCCACCCGGGAGCCAGTCCCAGCTCTGGCACGGCCAGGGGCATGGCGCGGGCTCCACCGGCATACCATTTTGTTTCGGGGCGGCCCCCATTGACGAGGGTGCCAATGGTCCATGCCACGATGGCCGACCAGCGGCCATCCGCCGTGCCCGTGGCGGCAATCAGCGGGAAAACCTCCAGTGGCTCGGGCAGAAGACGGTCCTGCGGACCGGGGCGCACGCGTCGGCTCGCCAGCCAGGTGGCTTCGCCGGCGATGGCGTGACAGCGCTGGACGGCGTAGGCATCGACCATCTCGCCCTCTTCCGAATATGCGTGCCGCAGCCAGCCCCTGGCGTGCTGTTCGAACCAGGATTCGAGGCTGCGCTCGGCCGACGCGCCGATGACATAGCAGATTCCGCTACCGGCCAGGTCGCCCAGATGCTGTTCACGCGCGCCAGCCGGAACCATCACCGCATTGCGGGCAATGAACACATTCGGCCCGGGCACCAGCGCGCCGGCAATGCCGTGGGCATTGATCTCTGCCCCTGTCAGGAAAGCGACGTCGTCCCTGCCGGCGCCAATGCGGTCAAAATCGGTGTCCACCGCATATGCATGGAATTGGAACGATCCCTGCGGACCAAGCGCCGCGACCGCAATGGCCCGGCAAAGGTCGGCGAGCACACCCACCCACGCGCCGCTCGCGGTTTGCTGCGCAAGGCCTGGGCGCGTAACGGCGCCGCAATGGACCACGCCATGGTGGCGCACCGCCTCGAGGACCGCCTGCCCATATGCAGGCATGGAACCGGCCACCAGCAGCAGGCTCGCTGCCGCAAAAGCGCGCAGCGCCCCGCGGCGATGCGCCGTTGCAGGACTGCGCATCAGGGATGGCCGGATGTTGCCGTTACGCTTGCGTTGGCGGCCGGGTAAGTGCTGGGCAGCGGATTGAAACCCGCCGGCACGATGTTGTCGGAATCAGGCGCGGCCGGCCGCAGCCCCAGGGCCTGGCAGCCGTGGTCCGCGTAATGGGGCAGGCTCGTCACCAGCGCCGGGTCGGTCTGTGCGTAGGCGGCCGGCAGGGGAGGCGATAGGCCGAGAAGGCGCCGCGGATCAAAACCGGACAAGAGACTGCCGGAAATCTCCGAGGGGATGTCCCGCGGCCCGAGCCACTTCTGGTGAAAGCCGGGGGGGCCGAACTGGTTGAAGTACGGCGCGTCTCCGGCCGCAAGCGCCTGGCTTTCGTCGGGCAGGCTGGCCAGGGCGGGCAGCCCGAAAATGGCATTGATGGTTTCTATGACGGCGTTGTGGTCGCCTTCGACGTGCGACACCGCGTGCGTGCGGGCGTAGGGTGAAATCAGGATGAGCGGCACGCGTATGCCCCGCGCCAGGGGAAGGCCGTCCGGGCCGTACGCCAGGATGCGCGGCGGCACGTGGTCGTAGAAGCCGTCGGACTCGTCGTAGGTGATCACGATGGCGCTGTGCGCCCAGATCTCGGCATCGCCCGCGATGGCATTGATGACCCGCGCAGCCATGGCTTCGCTCAGCTGGTGGTCGCTGTAGCCCGGATGGTTGTCGTCGCCCGACTTGCTCGCGATGATGGCGCTGACCTCGTCCGGGGGCGTGCCCGGGTGCGTATAGGGCACGAGCCCCATCTGGTTGAGGTAACCCCCGCGGATATAGAACACGCCGCCCTGCGGCAGCGCCTTGGCGGCGATATCGGCGAAGAATTGCGTCTCGCCCTGCAGGTTGTCGTACAGGGCCGGATTGTCGGCAAGATAGCCAAAGTACTGGGGCCCCTGGTGGTGGCTGATATAGGCGCGGTGGGATGCCACGCCGCCGCTGTCGGTGGATTCGACGCCATAGCCGCTTTGGTACCAGCGCCAGGCTACGGGCGCATGGTCCAGCTTCTGGATTGCCGCCACATCCTGGCGAATATCCACCGTGTCGATCTCCGGGTGCAGGTCCTGCTCCATCACGCGCGTCACGCTATTGCCCATCAGCGTGAGCGGGACGCTGGCAAAGGTCATATTGGCGGCGATGTTTCCGCTGGCGTAGCTTTCTGCGGGCCCGTAGGGTTGGCGGTGCACCCTGCCCTGCGGCACGGTGGCGTCGAACTCCGATCCGTAATACGGCTGCGGATCGTTCACCAACGGCGGGCCCTGGGTGCTTGCCGTGCCGCTGAAGGTGACGCTGCGCGCCCCCTGCTGGAACGTGCCGCCGATCGGGCCGCTGGCGCCGGTGGCGACGGGGTCGGACGGGGGGCCCGGATGCTTGACCCACTGGGTTTCACCCGCCTGCCCCGCAAGCATGGCGATGGCATTGGGCGTCGAGGGCGTGTCCTCGGTGGCAAAGATATTGTCGAACAGCGTGAAATTGCTGGCCCAGCGCCAGAAAAATGGAATGGTGTCGCAATCGACGTGCGCCATCACCAGGCGGGCATACTGGCGGGCCTTGGCCTGCTGCGCGGCCGTTGCGCCGGCCGGGGCAAGGCGCATGTATTCGTCACGGGCAAAGCCGTCCATGCGCGCAGTGCCATCGAGCACGTTTATCTTGCGGGCCAGGCCGGCGTGGGAATGATCCACGCTGTCGACCACGTTGGCATTTTCCGCCGGACCGATGCGAAACGGCGTCACCGTGACGCGGTTGCCATCGAGGTCGGTATAGGATTGCGCGGCGCCGGGCGCAAGGCGCGCCGCATGCCCGTCGGAGTAGATGCCGTTAGCCCCCGGAAAGGTGCCGTACTCGCTATCGAAGGAACGGTTCTCGTTGAAGATGACAAAGACGTAGCGGATCTTCTCCTGCACGAGGGCCTGGAGCCTTGCCGCCGGCAGCGGCGGATCGGTATCCGGGTCGCTTAGATAGCCCTTCACGCTGGGGCCGCCAGGCGGCTGCAGGGTGACCGCGCCGGCGGCCAGGGCCGGTGCCCGGGGCAGCAATAAAGTGGCCAGCGCGAGGGCCCAGAGTCTGTTGCGCAGCGCGTTCATGGGGTACGAACGCGGATGCATCGGCAGGCAAAGGCGCGCCTAACTACGCTGCTATACGGCGACCTTGCGCGGCAGGAGCCGGTCGTATTCCTTCTTGACGACGTTGTAACACTCACAGGTTCGCTTTTCCAGGCCGGGACGGTCAAGCACGGTGATGCGGCCCCGCAAGTAGCTGATGAGGCCGGCGCGCTGCAATTTTAGCGCTGCCTCGGTGACGCCTTCGCGACGCACGCCCAGCATGTTGGCGATGAGTTCCTGGGTCATGACCAGTTCGGCGCTGGGCAGGCGGTCCAGGCTGAGGAGCAGCCAGCGGCACAGTTGCTGGTCCAGGCTGTGATGCCGGTTGCAGACCGCGGTCTGCGCCATTTGCGTGATCAGCGCCTGGGTATACCGCAGCAGCAGGTGCATGGCAGGACCGGCGCGATTGAACTCCTCCTTCATGAACGGCGCCTTGAGGCGGTAGCCCCCGCCGGCGCTTTGCACGACCGCGCGACTGGGTGTCGACTCGCCCCCCATGAAAAGCGAGATGCCGACGATGCCTTCGTTGCCGACGACGGCAATTTCCGCCGATGCGCCGCTTTCCATGACGTAAAGCAGGGAGACGATGGACGATGTGGGGAAATAGACGTGTGTCATGGCCACGCCGGACTCGCTGAGCACCTGGCCCAGCGCAAAGGGCACGGGCTCCAGATGCGGGTGCCAGCGTTCCCATTCGGCCGGCGGCAGCACGGCCAGGAGACTGTTTGCCTTCTGACTGACTTCGGTGAGCATCGATGGCGCTTTGTGAAAGTAGGTCTGCCCATAGGGCCAACGCTCGCCGGCGCAAAGCGCCGGGCAGCCGCGGGCTGGAGGCACACTCCCCCCCCCCCCCCCC
>Ga0209698_10008258_pt1 | contig 10781 bp, 8 predicted proteins | sample LitLauG_LLR_2012_FD_187203 | JGI IMG/M metagenome (GOLD analysis project Ga0209698, IMG submission 187203) | Freshwater sediment microbial communities from Pennsylvania, USA - Little Laurel Run_MetaG_LLR_2012 (SPAdes) (version 2) | ecosystem: Environmental > Aquatic > Freshwater > Creek >... | reverse complement strand
AATTTCACCCAGATGAGCCGCGCCCGCACGAAGCCGAAATCCTTCCAAAATGCGCGCTTGAGCTGCGGGATGCCACTGCCCGCCGCATCGCCACCCGCGCCCGAAAGCAGCCGGCCCGCAATCAGCGCCGAACCGACGGTGAGAATGAAGCTGCTCATCAAAAAATGCACCAGCGGCCCGTGCGAGAGATTCACGAGGCCGGCGTGGTAGATCGCGTTCATCGTGACCTGAAATGCAACGGCCATCAGCCCGGCCCCGAGCGCATACACGATCGTCAGCACGATCATCCGCGTCTGCTGCGGCATCCGCCGGAGCCGCTCGCGAAGCGTCACGCGGGTGTTGATGCCGTCCCTCAATTTCGGTGGCTGAATGCGGGATTGCATTTCACGGCTGCGGAAAATTTGTCGATGGCTGGCCGCGCACGATTATGTCCGATCCCCCGAAACGTCATCAAAAAAACCTACTGCTTTCCAGTGCCGAACAGCGTACGGAACCGCGCGGCGGACTGCGGGAACTCCGTGCCTTCCCTTTTCCCCGTGTCGCTCAGGCCGGGCGAAAGCTGGTGGCCGTGGTCGCTCTCGTTGATGTCAAAGTAGCAGTGGAAGGCGATGTTGTTCCTCGGGTCGGTGAGGAAGGCGTGCATCTGCTCGATGAAATGCGGGTCGTCCTTGCCTCCGTGGTTGTGCGCCGCCCAGACCAGACCCCACTCGGGAATCGCGAGCGGCTTGCCGTGGTCCTTTGCAAACTTCGTCCAGAATGCCAGCCCGCGCGGACTGGCCATGATCCACTCGTCCCATGCCTTTTTCTGGCGTCGCGCGATTTCCGCCGCGTCGGCATCGGCAAGCCACGGATACGTGCCCTCGTGCCACGTCTCATCGTACACATCCACACCCACGAAATCCACGAACGCATCGCCGGGCCACGCCTCGTCGGCGGGGAACTGCTGGTCGCCGAGCGTGGGGTTCCAGCAAAACTTCAGCGTCTCCGCACCGGGCACCGCGCGCATCGTCTTCACGATCTGCCGCCAGTATTCAGCGAAGGTCTCGGTCTTCCCCTTCGCGCGCCACGCATACCAGTCGCCGTTGAATTCCCACGCGGGCCGCAGGATCGCGTCCGCGAGGCCAAACTTCACGAGGTTCTCCGCGAGCTGCTGAAAGTGGATGTTGTAGTCGCCCGCCGCGCCTTTCTCCAGCGACACGGACACACCCACGCCCGTGTCGCCCTGCTTCGGTCCGCTGCCATCCACGGGGCCAGCGAGAATAGGGATCGAAAGCACGAGCCTGCGGCCCGGCTTCGCCTTCACCCACTTCGACCAGTGCTCCAGCCAGAAAATCGGCCAGCCGACATTCGACCACGACTCGCCGCCGACAAAGTCCAGCCCCCACACCGCATCGCGCCCGAGCCACGCGGCAAAGGCATCCACGCCCGCCGTGCCATTCGGCCAGTGGTAGGTGCCGAGCGCAGGCTCCGCCGCACGCGCCGCGCCAGTCTGCGCGAGTGAGGAAAATGGCAGCAGGCAGGCCAGCGTGAAAATGGTGTGAAGTCGGGCGGTGTGTAGAGGCAGTTTCATGCAAATTGGATTGTTGTGCCGTGACGAAACGTCGCCCCTGAATCTGTCGGCAAAAGGTTCACGTTGCCGGCCTCGCTTTGCCCGCAACGGAAACAATCAGATCAAGTTTTTCGGAAACTTCCCGCGGCACCTTCTCAGCGGGAAGAAGGGCGACAAGCTGATGATAGTCGCTCTTACGAAAGCAAACGGGCATGGAGAGCTTCTCGAAAAATCGCCGAAACAAGGGGTCAAGAAAATCATCCGACGCCTTGACCTCGTCCGACCACGGATCACTTTTTCCGAGCGTTTTCAGGGCGGTCGTGATTTCCGCGATAGTCTCTCGCATGGCGGTTTCACGGTTTGCCGACTCTGCCCGCGCAAACAAATCGTCGGCCTGTTGCTCACCGCGTGCGTAGGCGAGCAGAACCTCCTCGTTGCAAAAATAATTTTCGATCTCACGTCTGCTCCACATCACCTCAGCAAGCGGACCTGTGGTTCCGGAAAGCAGTTTATCAATTCGATCGAACAGCATTAGGCCAACGAGGTCAGGCTTGGCTTCCCGCAGCCCATAGAAGTGATCACGTGCGCGCTGCGGGAGATTCGTTGCGACGTAGTGAACGAACGGGCCGCGCAGCAATGCAGCCGCCGGGTGGCTGAGCAGATCGGCAAATGCCTGAAGAATCGCGAGGTCGGTGGAATTCTCGACGTAAAGCACCCATCCCCGCTGCTCGGCCTGATAATACTGATCCCATCCAATGTCCGTGAGCGCCTTGATGACTTGCGAAGGCTTGTCACCAATCGCGTGCGGACGCCCAACGAACGAAATGACCTTGCCGCTCGATGCCGCCTCGTTGAGCACCACTTCGGAATGGCTTGCGGCGATGATCTGCGAGCCGAATTGCTCGGCCGCACGGGAGAGCAGACGGTAGATTTCGCGCTGCCGCAGGATTTCAAGGTGCGCGTCCGGCTCGTCGAGCAGCAGCGTCGTGGCCGGATTTGCGTGCAGGTAACTCAGCAGCAAAAGCGTTTGCTGCAACCCGCGTCCTGCGCTTGAGAGATCGAGCTTCGATCCGCTGACGTCACGGTATGCGAGCGAGATTTCCGCAAGCTCGGAACGAAACTCGGGATCGGACATCTGCACGCCGAAGAGTGTCTTCATTTCGGCGGCGATTTGCCTCCAACGCTCGGCGTCGTTTTGAAAAACTTGGTAGCAGAGATTTCGCAGCACCTGCGCTGTCTGCCCCTGGCCGATCAGAAACCCAATTTCACCCGGCTGCTTGAGAAATTCGCGGTCGGTGAGGCCGGACATCGGCGGCAGGTAGGCCACGCGCATTGCCGACGCAGCTTCCGAGATCGCCGTGAATTTCGCCTCGGCGATTGGCGCGTCCTCATAGCCCGCCTCACGAATCGGACGACAGACGAACGACTCATCGTTTGTGTAATCGAACTCCAAGCCGCACGTCCACGGCTTGCCGTCGTGGATTCCCTCTACGATGACATCAATGCGGACGTTTCGAGTCCTCTTCGCCTTGCCGTTCTCGGCGTTTACATCGCGTACATGGAGATCGCGCCACAGCAGATTCGCCGAAGGCACCGGTATCGCGAGCAAGTCCCTCCGGTTGATCGCCACGCCGGGTCGCTTTTCAGGACGCGCCTTGTCACTGCGCTTCGAGAGCCATTGCCGCAGGCCGACATCCCACAGCGTCAACGCCTGCAACGCCGAAGTCTTGCCTGAGTTATTCGGTCCGATAAATACGACATTCTGCCCAAGCTCCACCTCCACCGAGGCGAGCCGCTTAAAATTGCGGACGATGAGCTTGGTCAGCATGGGAGTATGCCTTTATCCCCGCCGCTCTTTGATCGCAGCCAAAATCTCCGCCACCACTTCCCCGCGCGGCTTTGCGCCGAGGTGGCCTTTGCCGTGGACTCGCACGCTCACATTTCCCGCTTCGAGATCGCGCGGGCCGATGACGAGCATGTGGTGGACTTTCATCTGCTCGGCATTCGCGACCTTCGCCTTGATGGGATCGGACGTGATGTCGAGCGCGGCGCGCACGCCTTCGGCGCGGAGTTCGGCGACCAGCGCCTTCGCGGCGACGACCAGCGGTTCTTCCACGCCGAACGTCAGCACGCGCACTTGCTCGGGCGCGAGCCACAGCGGGAAATTCCCGGCGTAGTGCTCGATGAGGAAGCCAATGAAGCGCTCGTGCGTGCCGAGCGGCGCGCGGTGGATGCAGAGCGGCGTCTTGTCCGTGTTGTCGCGGTCGCGGTAGGTGAGGCCGAATTTCGCGGGCACGGCGAAGTCCACCTGGTTCGTGGCGATGGTGAATTCGCGGCCGATGGCGCTCCACACCTGCACGTCAATCTTCGGGCCGTAGAACGCGGCCTCGTTCGGCACCTCGACGTAGTTGATGCCGCTGCGCTGGAGGACGCCGCGCACCATGTCCTCGGTCTTCAGCCACAGCGCGGAGTTGTCCACGAATTTCTGGCCGAGCTTCGCCGGGTCGTGCGTGGAGAAGCGCATGAGGTATTTCTCGATGCCGAAGATTTTGAAATACTTGAGATACATCTCGTTCACGGCATTGAACTCGGCCTCGAACTGTTCCTCGGTGAGATAAATGTGCGCGTCGTTCATCTGCATGGAGCGCACGCGCATGAGGCCGAAAAGTTCGCCGCTCTGCTCGTAGCGGTAGCAGGTGCCGTATTCGGCGAGGCGCAGCGGAAGGTCGCGGTAACTGCGCGGCACCGCTCCGAAGAGCTTGTGATGGTGCGGGCAGTTCATGGCCTTGAGGTAGTAGCGGTCACTGCTCTGTTCGTTTCCCGGAGTTGGTAAATTTTCCCACTCAGGAATTTCCGCGATCCGTTCACCGAACGCATTGATCTTGTCGTCGGGAAGACTGCGAAATTCAGACGCCATTGTTCCGAATTCCGTAAACAGAACTTCTGCTGCCTTCCGGAAAAAGACGGCACTTCGGTGCGCGCGATCAGTTTCGTAGCGCATCTTCGCGACACCTTCCAATGGCATCTCCATCGCTGGGAACATGCTCTCCGCGTAATACGGCAGATGCCCGCTCGTGAGATACATATTCTCCCGCGCGAGGTGAGGCGTGCGCACGCGGTCGTAGCCGGCGGCGAACTCGGTTTCCTTCGCAAGCTTTTCCAGCTCCTCCAGCAGCACCGTGCCGCGCGGCAGCCACAGCGGCAGGCCGGGGCCCACGTCGTCGTCAAAGGTGAAAAGCTCCAGCTCCTTGCCGAGCTTGCGATGGTCGCGCTTCTTCGCCTCCTCGAGCATCGTAAAATACTCGTCCATCTGCGTCTTGTTCTTGAACGCCGTGCCGTAGATGCGCTGGAGCTGCGGGTTTTTCTCGTCCCCCTTGTAGTAGGCGCTCGCGACGTGCGTGAGCCGGAACGCGCCGATGTTCCCCGTGCGCATGACGTGCGGCCCGGCGCACAGATCGAGGAAGTCGCCGTTGCGGAAGAGCGAGATTTCCTCGCCCTCCGGGATGTCCGCGAGGTTGCCGATTTTGAATTTGCTCGGATTCCCCGGCCGCTCGCCGAGACCGCCGAGGCGTCCGCTCTCCGCGAGCTTCACCGCCTCGTCGCGCGACACGACTGTGCGCTCGAAGGTGTTGTTCGCCTTGATCTCCTTTTTCATCTCCTCCTCGATGCGCGCGAAATCCTCCGGCGAGATGCGGTGCGGCAAATCCACGTCGTAGTAAAACCCATTCTCCACCGGCGGCCCCGCGGCAAACTGCGCCTCCGGCCAGATGCGGAGGATGGCCGTCGCGAGCACATGCGCCGCGCTGTGGCGCAGCCGCTCAATGTCAGTCATCTGGTGTCGTTGTTCGAGAGTCTTGCGTTCGTCGGACATAATAAAAGGGCGGCGAAGCTACGGGCGAGCGCGCGTCTTCGCAAGAACGCGGATGCGCGGAATGAATCGCAACTGTGCGGACGAGGATGTCCGCGGGTGTCCAGCATGAGCACGCAGCAGGACGGCGCGCAGATGTTGTTGCCCGCGCAGTGTTGCGTGAAGCGCGTGCCCCCGGCGGTGAGGCGATCCATGTTCGGCGGGCGGATTTTTTGCCCGAAGCGGCCGACATCACCGCAGCCGAGATCGTCTGCTGGGAGGAAGATGATGTTCAGCCGCCGCTCCGCGGCGTGTGCGGCGGCGGAGAAAATGGGGAGCGATGCGAAGTGGGAGCGGAAGGATTTCACGGAGTCGGGCGGAGGAAGGTCGGGCGGAGGAAGGATGTCGAATCCTTGCGCGACGCAATGACGGGGATGGCGGCGCGATGCTGCTTGCCGGGATCGGGCTGGCTGTTAGACCGGCAGGCGATGTCACATCACTTGCTCGAAATATGGACCCAATGGCTCGGCCATTGGATTCAAGTTTGGTTTCACTGGGTTCACGACTGGGGCTATGTCGGCGTCATCATCCTGATGGCGATGGAGAGTTCCATTTTCCCCGTGCCGAGCGAAGTCGTCATCCCGCCCGCCGCCATCCTCGCGGCGCACCAAGACGGGCACATGACGCTGGCAGGCGTGGTGCTCGCTGGGACATTCGGCTCGTGGCTCGGTTCGGCGATCACTTATTGGGTCGCGCAACTCGCCGGGCGCCCGTTCCTCGCGCGCTACGGCGTATTCATTCTCCTGCCGCCGGAAAAGGTCGCGCGTGCAGAGCGGTTCATGCACCGGTACGAGTCGGGCGGGATTTTCTTTGCGCGGCTGCTGCCGGTGATCCGACATCTCATCTCGATTCCGGCGGGGATCATCCGGATGGATTTCATCCGGTTCAGCGCGCTGACGATCATCGGCTCGGCGATCTGGTGTTCGGTGCTCGCGTGGCTCGGCGGGCGCGTGGGTGCGAAGCTCGACGCGAGGGAACTCGGGGCGCTGCAAACGGGAATCGGTGTGGACTTGGGCGGGCTGATTCACGCGGTGAAACACGAGGCGCTGTGGATCACCGTCGCAATCGTGCTCGTGTGCGTGCTTTACTTTGCCGGGATGCGGATCACGGAGCACCGCCACGACGACGGCGGGGTGAAGAGGAACTGAACCGTGGCCTAAAGCTCCGTGCGCACGCCGGGCGCGGGTGACAGCACCTCGGTGTCCGGCAAATCCTCGCGCACCGCGTTTGCGAGCCATTCGCAGGAGGCGGGCTCGCCGTGGATGAAAATGATCTTCCGCGGTTTCGTGCGCCTGACGTAGGCACGGATGGATTCGCGCGGAGCGTGCGCGCTGAAATTGAACACCTCGATCTGGCAGCGCACCGTCTCAGCGGGATGATCCGCGCCGAGCGAGACCTGGCCTCCGGCTCCGGCATCGCGCAGCCTGCCGCCGGGCGACGCGGGATCCGCGTAGCCGACGAAGAAGATCGCATTTTCGGGACGGCGGAGGAATTGCCGCGCGACGAAATTCGAGAGCGTCTTTTCCATCATCATGCCGCTGCTGAGCGCGAAGATGCGGCCCGGACGCAGGCGGATGTCCGCGAGATTCTGCCCGCTGACGACGAAGGGCTGGATGTCGTTGAGCAGTTCAAGCTGCGGCTGCAGGCGCGGCGTCTTGCGGGCGAGCTTGTCATAAACTTCCGTGAGTTTTGCACCGAGGCCGCCGATGTAGAGCGGACAGTCGCGGCGCAAACGTCCGCGCACGCGCAGGCCGTGCAGCAAGGCGAGAAGCTCCTGCGTTTTTCCGAGCGCAAAAAGCGGGATGAGCACGCAGCCGCCGCGCGCAAAGACCGCGTCAATCGCCTTCGCGAGCCGCTCCGCCTCGCCCGCGCGTGTGAAGCCTTCCGGCAGCGCGTGGTCGCCACGCGTGCTTTCCATGATCATCACGTCGCATGGCTCCCCGGTGAAGTCGGGAAATGCCGCGGCCTGCGAGACGCTCTGATCCTCGAACTGTACGTCGCCCGCGTAAAAGAGCGTGCGCCCGCCTGAGCGAATGAGGGTGCCCGCGGAGCCGAGGATGTGGCCGGCATCGCAGAATTCGACGGTGACATCCGCCATTTCAGCCGGGCCGACGCGCTCGCCGTTCAGATCGAATTTTTGATGCAAAGGACGCGAAAACCAGCGGCGCGCGCAGAGGTCCGCCTCGCGGTGGGAAAAAAGCGGGGCGATGTCCGCGCCCGCTGCCTGCTCGGCGAGCATGACGTTCACGGAATTGTGCAGCATGATGTCGCCGAGCAGCCGTGTGGCCTCCGTCATGAAAACCGGCGCGCGCGGATGCCGCCGCATCGCGACCGGCAGCGAACCTATGTGATCCTGGTGCGCGTGCGAGAGCACCATCGCGTCAAAGGAATTATCCTTCACCAAATCGAGCCGCGGCAGACCGTCGGTGCCGGATTTTTTCGGATGATAGCCGGCGTCGAGAAGGATGCGGCGCCCGCCGGCTTCCACCGAATAGCAGTTCGCACCGATCTCGAGTGCGCCGGTGAGATTGATGAAGATGAATGGCGACATGCCCGGTTTCCTGAAGAATGCGGCAGCGTGCGGACGCCGTGGCTAGAACGCGATGATTTTCTCGATCCTCCGCGCGACGAGCCGCAACAGCAGCACCCAAACGGCGAGGCCGGCGGGCAGCAACGCGGGCAAAAGGATCTGTCTGCTGCGAAACATCCACCACGCGCCGCCGGCGCAGCAGGCGAGCAGCACAAGCGTGATGACGACGCAGAGGACCGGCCTCCATTTCCGAATCCACAACGCGAGGAACGCAACGCCCCCAACGAGCGACCAGTCGAACCAGTCTCCGATGCGGAGCGGGAAGGTGCCGATTTCGAGCGATGCAAAGGCGGTGCCGATGAATTCCCCCGGCGAAACCATGCGGCCACCGGGCATCGCGATGGTGCGCGATTCGGGGTCGGTGCGCGCAAGCATCACGACGCGGCTGGCGAAAAGTTCAGGCGGGCGCACTGGCGCTTCCTTGCGTTCGATTTGCTCGCGGCTCAGCAGCAAGTCGTCGTAGGATACACGGGTGAAATCCGCGCCGACATTCAGGAGCATCCGTCCGAATTTATCAATCGGCACGGTGAGGAATTTTCCGAGCGCGATGTGCGAGCCGAGGACAACCTCGACCTCGTCGAGCGTGACTCTTTCCAAGTGCATCGCGATCTGCAAAACCATCGAGGGTACGGGCTGGCCACGGTAGCGCAGCAGGAGCGGGCACCATCCGCGCGGGCCGCTGCGCTCGGGGACATTCGTCCAGCCGGGCTGCGTCGTGAGGCGCAGCGCCTCCTCGGCCCACGATTTGACGGCGACGAATTCGGGCACAAGCGAAAGGTCGCCATGCACGTTGCGGAGCACCGGCATGGGCTGGATATCCGGCACGGCCTCGGCGTCCGGCGCGGAACCGAGTTCGCCGCCGAGCACGAGTTTCGGGCAGCGGAGCACGTGGTCGTGCAGCATTTTTTCAAAGACAGGGTCCTTTTCCGCCGGGGTGTCGCGGTCGAAATTCACCGCAGGCTCAACGGCCAGCACCGCGGGCTGGAAGGGCAGCGCCGCGTGGAAGAAAAGCGCGAAGTCGTCCGGCCCCCACGGCCACGGGTGTTTGGAAAGTGTGTCGCCGGTAATCTCCACGAGTGTGAGCTTCGACGCCGTAGCGCGCGATGTGCTGAACCGCTCGACGAGCGCCCACCAGTTTTCATCGAACCGGGCCAGCCTGCCGAGCGCCGCCTCGCGGATGAGAGAAGCGCCGGCCAGAAAGACCAGCAGGGCGTAGATCAAGGAGCCGCGGCGAAGCATTGGCGGGGAAACTGCGCCAACTCCCGGCGCAAGGGGAAGCCGAAACCGCGCCGCATTCTTCTACCCCGGAAAAGAAAGTTCCGTCAGGGAACCACGACAAGGAAGGGCAGGCTACCGTTGCTGCCTTCCGGCTCTGGCGGGGTTTGCCAGCCTTCCATCCATGGTCCCTGACGGAGTGTGGAGGTAAGCACGCGGAGGGCGTGCTGACAAAATGAAAAACGTCGGAATGTTTGCGGAATGCCCTTGCCAAGAAAAAATTAAGCCGCTTAAAAATGCCGTCTTGCGCAGTTTTGACGTTGCACCCCGGCGTCACGCTTGTCACATCTTGCAGCTACCCACCCAACAACTGAACCAAATTATGGCAAAACTTTTTTCTGGCCTGACGCTCGTCATTGCGCTGGTCGCGACTTTCTTCGGATTCCAAAGCAAGGAGATGGTCGAAAAACTCAGGACTGCTGCAGACCGGGAGCACGCGGATGTACAAACTGCGAGGGAAACGGCAAAGAAAGCGGAGGCAAAGCTGAAGACCGCCGAGGAGGAGGTTAAGGCCGCAAAGGACGATCTTTCCAAAACCCAGCTCGATCTCACCGCGGCCAAAACGGATCTTGACGCCAAGAAGACCGAACTCGCGGCCGCAACGGAAAAGAAGCCGGCCATTGAGGCAGAACTCGCCGACGCCAAACAGAAACTTAAGGCTCTGACAGACGTGTTGGGCGGCAAGCCTCCGGAAGAGCTATTGAAGGCAATAACCGAAATGGAGACGGCGAAGAAGGATCTCGAAGGTAAGGTCCAGACACTTGATAAGGAAAAGGCCGAACTGACGACGACCGTCGAAACGCTCACAGCCCTGAAGAAGGATTTCGACGAAAAACTCGCGAGCCAGCGCAAGATGCTTGAGCGCTACCAGAAAAACATCATGCAAAAGGGCGTCCGTGGCAGCGTTCTCGCGGTCAATGCCGGCTGGGGCTTCTGCGTGCTGAGCATCGGCGACCGCCAGGGTGCCGCAGCCAACAAGATCATGATCGTCGCCCGCGACGGGCAATCCATTGGCAAGGTGAAAATCATCAATGTGGAAGCATCGCAATCCGTTGCGGACATCATTCCTTCGAGTTTCGTACGCGGCACCTACATTCAGCCTGGCGACGACGTCATCTTCACCGGTGAAGACAAGGTGCGCGAAGAACCTGCCACCGCACCCGGCACAGCTCCCGCCGGAAATAATCCACCGGGCGTGCCCGAACTCCCAAAACAGTAACCAGCAGCAATGCGTCCCATTTTCCGCGTCCTTCTCGCCACTCTCCTTGCCGCCGGAATCGCCGGATGCGCGGGCACTGACAAGCCGAAGGACGAGGAGCGTGTATCCAGCATCCCTTGGGCAAAGCCGGAAAGCTGGCAAGGGCAGGGTGCCTTTGGTGGCATGATGCAGGGAAGCCGCTGACAAAACGCACAAGCCGGTGCACCCTTTCAGCCTCACGGAAACGAGCATCCCGCCCCAA
>Ga0209698_10008257_pt1 | contig 10781 bp, 8 predicted proteins | sample LitLauG_LLR_2012_FD_187203 | JGI IMG/M metagenome (GOLD analysis project Ga0209698, IMG submission 187203) | Freshwater sediment microbial communities from Pennsylvania, USA - Little Laurel Run_MetaG_LLR_2012 (SPAdes) (version 2) | ecosystem: Environmental > Aquatic > Freshwater > Creek >... | reverse complement strand
GATGCTGTTGCGCTGGGCGGGGGCGGCGGCGGCAAAGCCTGCGGTGGCGGTGGCGGTGGTGGCGGCGGCGGCAGGGAGCCAGGCACGGGCTGCTCGCCCCCGGCCGGGGGCGACATCGCGGCGTTGTTTTGCGACGCCTGCGAGTTAGCACGGATCAATTGCGGCCGGTCGCGGATCGACAGCACGATCTTGTTGTAGTTCTCCAGCAAGCTGGCGGCGATGAGCTTGCCTTCGGGCGTCTTGCTGTAGCCCCCCGCGGCCGCCCATCCCAGGGCGCCCCAGCCCCAGCCGCCGAGGCTGAAGTTCATCTTGCTGGCCTTGCCCTCGGCGCTGGCAACCTGTATGCCCGAACGCACGTCGGCCACCAGCAGGGTGGTTTCCGCCTCCTTGAATTTGACGCCGCCGGCGATTCCGCCCAGCGCCCCCAGGGCCCCGGGCAGGCGCCCGAGCAGGCCACTCACGGTGCCGCCCATGCCGCCGGTGTCGTCGGAGAACTGGATCGCGGGGGTCATGACGAAATCGGCCGCCTGCAGCTGCCCGCCGCCCAGGTTCGAGCCGGACTGCAACTGGCCGCCGGCGGCCAAGGCGCGCTCGCGTTCGAGGTTCTGGAAGCCGGAGCCGCGTTCGACCACGGCAAAGCAACCGGATTCCTGCACGATCATGCGCAGCATGGCCGAGGGCGAGCCCAGGCTGTAGCGGGCCAGGCTCGAGATGATGCTCTGCTCGGGTTCGCCGACCGCGAGGGTACCGAGTTCGCGCGGGCACTTTTCTATGTTGGGCTGTTCGTCCTCGGCGATTGCCGCCGCGCTGCCCAGCGCAAGGACGACAAGCAAGGCCAGGCGGTGCGGCGCGAGCGAGGCTGAACGACTGCGGTGCATGGGCAACTCCAGGATTTGAGTAAGCGACGCCGGGCGATCCCATGCACCACGCGTCGCGACGGCGGCCATCTTAATCAGGATTTTGCCTGTCGCGCAATGCCCGCGTCGACCCCCGCCTTGCACCTGCTCCCAGGCCACCGGCCTCGCGCTCCAGTTCCTGGGGGCGCGCGACATGCTTTTGTCACATGCTGATCCGCCGCCTAACCCCGTGCGTCAACGCACAGACCCTGAAGCTCCCGGCGTCGGACACTGCAAGCACGCCGATGCTGCGCCAGGCGCCCCGCGCCCCGTCCACGCATGTCACCCCGATTGCACCCCTCAAGCCCAGGAGCTCCCCACCATGGCCTACCAAAGCATCAACCCCAACGACGGCAAGGTTCTTAGAAAGTTCGAGGAACTGAACGCCGCGCAACTGGACAAGGCGCTCGAGACCGCGCACAGCTGCTTTCAAGCCTGGAGGCACACACCCTATTCCGAGCGCGCGGTGATAGTGGCCAAGGCCGCGGCAATGATGCACGCGCATGTCGACGACTTTGCCAAGCTGGCCACCCTCGAAATGGGCAAGCGCATCGACGAGGCCCGCGGCGAGGTCAAGTTCAGCGCTGACATCCTGGATTATTACGCCAAGAACGCCGAATCCTTCCTGGCTCCGGCCAAGCTCCAGCCCAAGCGTGGCGAGGCGTACATGGAAAGCAGCCCCCTGGGCGTGGTGTTTTGCGTCGAACCGTGGAATTTTCCCTACTACCAGCTCGCGCGGGTGGCCGGGCCGCAGTTGATGGCCGGCAACGTCGTGGTGGTCAAGCATGCCGGTTGCGTGCCGCAATGCGCCATCGCCTTCGAGCAGTTGTGGATCAGGGCCGGTGCGCCCAAGGGCGCCTACACCAATCTGCTCATTTCCCACGATCAGTCCGATCGGGTCATCGACGACCCGCGCATCGTAGGCGTCGCGCTGACCGGCAGCGTCGCCGCCGGCAAGAGTGTTGCCGCGCGGGCGGGCCGCAATGTCAAGAAGACCTCGATGGAGCTGGGCGGCAGCGATGCCTTCATCGTCCTCGAGGACGCCGACCTGAGCAAGGCTGTCGGCTGGGCGGTCTGGGGTCGCATGTACAACGGCGGGCAAACCTGCTGCGCTGCCAAGCGCTTCATCGTCGTCGAGTCGGTCGCCGACCAGTTCCTGGAGCAATTCAAGACGGCACTGGCGGCCTTGAAGGTCGGCGACCCGATGGATGAAAAAACCACACATGGGCCGCTGTCCAGCGAGGAGGCCCTGGCACAGTTGCTCAAGCAAGTGGATCACGCCGTGGCCAAAGGCGCCAAGCTGGTGCTGGGCGGCAAGCGCATCCAGCGCCCGGGCTCCTTCATGGAAACCACCATCCTCACGGACATCAAGCCCGGCAACCCGGCCTTTCGGGAAGAATTCTTCGGGCCGGTTGCGCTGTTTTTCCGCGTCAAGGACGAGGCCGCCGCCATCGCGCTGGCCAACGACTCGGACTTTGGCCTCGGCGGATCGGTCTTCACCCGCGACCCGGCGCGCGGCAAGCGCGTTGCCAGTCAGATCGACACCGGCATGATGTTCATCAACAACATCGATTGGTCGGAGGCCGACCTGCCCTTTGGCGGCATCAAGTACTCGGGTTACGGCCGCGAACTCGGCAACCTGGGCATCCAGGAGTTCGTCAACAAGAAGCTGATTCGTACCGCGCACCTCGAGGCGCCGGTCTGAAGCGCGCGGGCGCCCTCCGGCGCGACCGGTGCGCGATCCGGACCCAGACCCGGCCGACGCCGCTGCGGTTCAGGCTACCGCCACCGCCTTGGCAACGGGCACGCCGGCGGCCCGCGTAACATGCGCGCAGGCACGGGCGGCAAGAGCCATGATGGTCAAGGTCGGATTCTGGAAGCCTTGCGAGGCGAAAGCCGCGCCATCGGCAACGAACACGCCCTTGGCGTCCCAGCATTGACAATCCGGGTCGACCACTGAGCTTGTCGGATCGACTCCCATGCGCGCGGTTCCGCACTTGTGCATGGCGGTTCCGGGCGCGGCCGGATGCGCACCACTTAGCAGCAGATCTGGGCGCGAAGCCTTCCCCTGGCAATGGGCGCAATGGCCCGTGCCGTTGACCATGCATTCATGGTCCCAAGGTACCATTCCGCCGTCGGAATTTGCCCGCCCGATGGGGATTTAAACAGCGCGTACGGGCTTCGAGGCGCCGCCGCCGCGCGGTCGGACTGGCCACAAAAGCGCACGCACATCCATGCATCGGACCCAGTTTACGGCTATGGATATTGGCCTGGCCCGTGCCCAGACTCCGGGCTGCGCAAATGTCATGCATTTCAACAACGCGGGGGCATCGCTTTCGTGCGATCCGGTGTTGCGGGCTGTTACAGGGCATCTCGAACTGGAGAGCCAGATTGGGGGCTACGAGGCTCAAGCCCAGGCGCAAAGTGCGGTGGAACACACCTATGACGCTCTTGCGCGCTTGTTGGGCTGTGCGCGAGATGAGGTGGCCCTTGTCGAAAACGCGACCCGCGCTTGGGACATGGCGTTTTATTCGATGCGCTTCGCGCCCGGCAACCGGATCCTGATCGGGCGCGCGGAGTACGCAAGCAATGTCATCGCGTTGCTTCAGGTTGCGCAGCGAACGGGGGTTCGGATCGATGTCGTACCGGACGACGCTACCGGTCAGATAGATCTGGCGGCGCTTGAACGGATGATCGACGAAAAGGTCAAGCTGATCGCGCTCACCCACATACCCACGAACAACGGCCTGGTGAATCCGGCCGCAGCCGTCGGCGCGATCGCGCGGCGTGCCGCCGTGCCGTTCCTGCTGGATGCCTGCCAGAGCGTGGGACAATTGGCGCTGGGCGTGCAAACCCTCGGTTGCGACATGTTGTCGGGCACAGGGCGCAAGTTCCTGCGTGGTCCGCGGGGCGCCGGCTTTTTGTTCGTACGGCGCCCGTGGATTGAACGGCTCGAACCCCCGTTCCTCGACCTGCAGGCCGCGCAATGGTCAGAAACCTCAAACTTCGTGGTGCGTAAAGATGCGCGCCGTTTTGAGACCTGGGAGAGTTTCGTGGCCGGACGTATCGGCCTGGGAGTAGCCGCCGATTACGCACTCTCCTGGGGACTGGAGAATATCGAGCACCGCGTGATGAGCTTGGGCGCACGACTGCGGGCGCAACTGCGCGATCTACGTGGGGTCACGGTGCATGACACGGGCCAAGTGCAATGCGGCATCGTGACCTTCAGCCGTGCGGGCGAGGACGCCACCCACATTCAACAGCGGCTAGGTGCCGCTGCGATAAATGTATCGCTCACCCATCCCAGTCATGCCCGCCTGGATGCCGGGCCCCGCGCCAGCGAGCCACTGGTACGGGCTTCGGTGCATTACTACAATACGGAAGAGGAAATCGAGCGCTTTTGTTCAGTGCTTGCCGGCGGGTAAAGCCAAGGCGACTTCAAGGAACAAGAGGCTTTAGTCGCCCTAGAATCGTGGGCAGGAATTCCGTGACGGTTGGGTGGACCGGCAGGGCCTGTTGCAGAACGCGCCAAGGGGCGCCCGTGGCCATGAACGTGCTGATGACCTGCACGATTTCGTCACCGTTGATGCCCAGGAAGCTTGCGCCCAGAAAACGCTCGGACGCAGCGTCGACGATCAGCGTGATCAGTCCGTCGGTTTCGCCTTCCTCCTTCGCCCGGCTGACGTCCTTCATGGCCCACTGCGCGTACAAAATCTTGGCGCCGTCGCGCACGCGCCGACGCGCCTCCCCCAGGGTAATTCCCACGCGTCCCAGGGGCGGGTCGGTGAACATGGCGTAGGCGGGAATACGCTCGTCGGCACTGCGCCAGGCCACGCCGCGTTGTTCGGCAAGGGCAATTTCGTGATCGTCATAGCTCGTGTGGGTAAAGGCGCCACGGGCGTTGATATCGCCCAGTGCCCAGATCCCCTCCACCGCGGTTCGCAACTGGCCGTCGGTATTGATGAACCCGCGAGCGTTTGTAGGCAGATCGACGCTCTCGAGCTTGAGCTTGTCGGTGTTCGGCACCCGGCCAGTGGCAACCAGCACGTGCGACCCGGTCAGCTCCTGGCCGCCCGCCAGTTTCAGGCATATTCCGCTACCCGCACCGAACGCGGCGGGCGCGGCGCTCTCTATGGTGACAGCGCAATGCACGTCAACGCCTTCGCGCGCAAGAAAGGCGGTGATCGCTGCGGACACTTCGGCATCTTCCCGGGCGGCGATGCGCTCGCCGGGCTCGACAATGCTCACCCGTGATCCCAGGCGCCGGAAAATCTGGCCCATCTCCAGACCGATGTAGCTGCCGCCGATGATGAGCAGGTGCTGCGGCAGTTCGGTGAGTTGCAGCAGGCTCGAATTGTCGAGATACGGCAAGGCCGCAAGACCAGGAATGGGCGGGATGTAGGCTCGAGTGCCCGTGTTCAGGTACACGCGCCGCGTGCGCAGAAGATCCGTCCCGGCCTTCACCAGGAAGTCCGCGCCGTCGCGCCCTTCAAAACTGCCCCAGGCGCGATACAGCCGGATGTTGGACGCGCCGGCAAGCCAGCTCTCCAGCCCCGCACGCGCCGCATCCACGCGCTGGCGCATCCTGGCCATCGCCGCGGGGAAATCCACGTGCACGGGACCCACATCGATCCCGTAGTCCCGGGCCGTGCGCGCCATGTGCGCTACGCGCGCGCTTTTGCGCAGGGTTTTGGTCGGCGTACAGCCCACATTCACGCACGATCCGCCTACAAGTCCGGCCTCGATCACCGCCACATGTTCGCCAGCTTGGGCAAGGGCCACCGCCAGGGCCGGCGCGGCCTGACCCGTACCGATGACGATCGCGTCGAAACGGCTAGCGTCTTGATGCGACGGCGCCGGCGCAGCTTCGGGATCCGCGTGACCGGTGACGGCGGGGCTATTGGTGTGCATGAAATTTCTTTCCATCAAACCGGTCGTATGCGTTGGACGTGGACCCCGCCTTGGGGGTGAGGCGGTTCAGCGGCGGGGGCATGGAGCCAGTGCAGGGCAAAGTACCGTTCGGGATCGGTCCATACGGGCCCGGGCGTGAATCCGGCTTGCATGGCCAGGGCGCGGACACCGTCGACCGTGAACTTGTAGGAGTTCTCCGTGTGCAGGCTTTCCCCCTCGTGCAGGGTGAACCGCCGACCGCACAGGCGCACCTCCTGCTGGCGCAAGGCCATCAGGTGCATTTCGATGCGGGACTCGGGTGCGTTGTAAAACGCGCTGTGGGCGTAGGCGTCGAGCGCGAAGTTGGCATCGAGCTCCCGGTTCGCGCGGACCAACAGATTTCGGTTAAAGCGTGCCGTGATGCCCTTGGCATCGTTGTAGGCGGCATGCAACACGGCCGGATCCTTTATGAGATCCGTGCCTAGGATAAGCGCGCCGCCGCGCAGCAACTCAGCTGTCGCACGCAGAAATTCCAACGCTTCCGCGGGCGTGAGGTTGCCGATCGTTGAACCGGGAAAGAATCCATAGCGCGGACCAATGGGCGCCAGGCCCTCCAGCACGCGGGAGAGCCCGGCGGTGTAGTCGGCCGTGACGGGTGTGATGCGCAGCGCGGTCGCCTGCGGTGAACTCTCGTCGGCCAGGGAACGCCTTAATGCCACTACGGAGCCCTGCAAATGTTCGCCGGAAATGTCGATGGGCACGAAACGCGCTGGCCGGCGCATTGCCCTGAGCAGCAGGCCCGCCTTTTGCAACGATCCGGCCCCGAATTCGACAAGTTCGGCTTCTGCTTCCATCATGCTGGCGATGTCCTGAACGCACCCTCGAAGGATCGCCAACTCGGTCCGGGTGGGGTAGTACTCGGGCAGATCGCAGATTTGGTCGAACAGGAGCGAGCCCGCGGCATCATAAAAATATTTCGGGGATATGCGGTGCGGCGCAACGCTAAGCGCCCGAACGAAGTCGTGGGCGAAATCGTCGCTGCCGGGGCTCGGCGCGGTGTTCTGCGCGGCGGCAGTGGAGGCCTGGTTTCGCGTCGACCCCCACTCACGAGGGTCAAGGGCGGGGCGAGATCTCAAGTGTTCCTCGCAATGCGCAGGCCGCTGAACTGCCAGCGGGCCGAAGGCGCAAAGAAATTCCGATAACTAGGGCGGACGTGCCCGACCGGCGTGGCATGCGAGCCGCCCCGCAGCACCATCTGATTGACCATGAACTTGCCGTTGTACTCGCCAACCGCACTGGGCAACGGCGAGAAACCCGGATAGGGCGCATAGGCACTGCGCGTCCATTCCCACACCCGACCGCTTTGGGCAAGCCCGCCGTGTTGTGCGGCATGCTCCCATTCCTCTTCCGTGGGAAGTCGGGCACCAGCCCAGCGCGCATAGGCATCGGCTTCGAAGTAACTTATGTTGCTGACCGGAGCCAGCGGATCGAGCTCATGAAGTCCTTCAAGGCCAAAAACCTGCCAGCCGTGGACGGCGCCGTTGCCATTCATGGGGGTGCCCGCCTTGCCCTGGTGCGCGCGCCAGTACAAGGGATGCTGCCACGCGTCCTGCTGACACAGATCCCAGCCTTCGGAAAGCCAGAACTCGGCGCGGCGATAGCCGCCGTCGGCCACAAACTGGGCGAATTCCCCCTGATTTACCGGCCGGCTGGCCAGTGCGTAGGACTCCAGCCAGACATGGTGGCGTGGCGACTCGTTGTCGAAGGCAAATACGCCCGGAGCTGCGTCTGGGTCATGTCCCACTTCGACCAAGCCACCGGGGTAATCCCGAAAGCTTGGAGCCGATATTGACTCGCCCTTGGGCGCCGGTACCGCGTTGGCAAGCGACTCGCGATACGCCGGCAACAATGGATTGCAGGAAAAATGATGCAAGACATCGGTGAGGATCAACTCCTGGTGCTGCTCCTCGTGGGCAATGCCCAGTTCGACGAGCCCTTGGAATTCGGCGGGCAAGGCGCCACTGAGCATCGGCAAAAGGCGCTGCTCGACATCGCGCCGATAGGCCGACACCTCTTCAAGGCTGGGCCGGGAGAGCAAGCCGCGGGCCGGACGGGCATGGCGCGGTCCGACCGACTGGTAATAGGAGTTGAACAGCATGCGAAATTCGGGGCGGAAGGGGCGAAACCCGGCTTCCAGCCGCTCGAGCAAAAAGGTCTCAAAGAACCACGAGGTATGCGCCAGATGCCACTTCACGGGACTGGCCTCGGTCATGGACTGCACCATGCAATCTTCCGCGCTCAGGCCGCAAACCAGGCGGTCTGTAGCTGCACGGGTATCCATGAATCGTTGGGCAAGTGGTGTCAGCGTCACGGGTGTCAGGTTTCGGGGGTTGGACTCATGGCGCATTCGACCGGCGCGCGAATGTCGCCCGTTCGCCATCATGACAGGGCCGCCGTTGCTTTGCGCCAATTGCGAAAGAAACCATTTCCCGTAAATCGGATAGGGATATCGAAAGCCCGCTGTTGTGCGCACGGGTCGTTCTTGCTTCGTCGCCCGGCCATCCGCTTTTATTACAGTGACGAGTGGCGGCGCCCGCTTGGTCGAGTGCGGCAGGATTTTGTTCTGCTCCGCGGCGGTTTGACCTTGGGCATACTGCGGGTTCGGTCGCCCAGAAATGTCGGTGGATACTTTCCGCGGTGCCTCGAACCGACGCATCCGATGAGCCTGTCGGCGGGGGGCTTGGGACCACAACTTGACGAGGGCTCCTATGAAAGCAATCTGGAACAACACGCTAATTGCCGAGAGCGACGATACGGTTTTGGTCGAAGGGAATCATTACTTTCCCGAGAACTCACTAAAGAAGGAGTTCGTCCTTTTTAGTAATCACAAAACCACCTGCCCATGGAAAGGTCAGGCGAGCTACTACTCCCTGAAAGTCAATGGCGAGGTCAATGCCGATGCGGTCTGGTACTACGCAGACCCAAAGCCGGAAGCGGCAAACATCAAGGGCAGAGTCGCGTTTTGGAAGGGTGTGAAAGTCAGCTGAGGGAAACGGCGCTCCGGGAAAGGTCTAATCCGGGGTGCTTGGCATCTGTATCTCGTGGGATACCACGCGTCAATGCGCGTGGAAAAGACCCAGCACGCGGAGTTCGCCTACCGGCGCAAGCTGCGTGCCCGATCGCGTTTGGAAATCCGGATGTTCGGTATCCGCTAGTGCAGAAATCCGGTACGGTCGTGAAAAAAATTCGGGTCGATTTTCGGCAAGTTCCGTTGCGGGCGCCGAACATCACCTAGCGGTCATGACGTGCGGGGCTAACCCCACGTTCCTTGCCCTCGAACTCCCGCCGCACCTTGGCCAAGGCACACGTGTTAATTCCACGATCCGAAAAAATCCCGACGGACTCCACTTTTACGGCCAGCAGAAAAACCCGATCGCTTGACAAACACAATAAAAAGTACGAACGTTCGATTTTTATTCCAAGCGACACGACGTCGCACGGCCCACCTCACATGTTCCCCGTTGGCACCCGACCCGCGCGCGCGGCGCGCAAGAGCAGTCCTGCACCGACGGCAGCCGCCGAGGCGGTGCGCGGGCGCAAGGGGGACCTGACGCGCGCGGCGATACTCGATGCGGCGCTGGCCATCGCCCGCCGCGACGGCCTGGAGGGACTGACCATCGGCGCCATCGCCGAGCGCCTGGGCATGAGCAAGAGCGGCGTATTCGCGCATTTCGGCTCGCGCGAGGACCTGCAACTGGCGGTCCTGCGCGACTACGCCGCGCGTTTTGTCCAAACCGTGTTGCGTCCGGCGGTGCACGAGCCGCGCGGGCTGCCGCGGCTGCACGCCATCGTCGATCGCTGGCTGGCCCTGCTGGCCGAGGAGATCGAAGCCGGGTGCATCCTGATCAGTGGCGCCTCCGAATACGACGATCGCCCCGGCCCCCTGCACGATGCCCTGGTGGCCATCGTGGTGGCGTGGAAGGGCGAGCTGCTCACGGCCTTGGAGCAGGCGCGCCAGTGCGGCCACCTGCGTGCCGATGCCGACTGCGAGCAGCTGGTGTTCGAGATCTACGGCCTCATGCTGATGCTGCACCAGGAGGCGCGCCTGCTGCACGGCCAGGACAGCATGCGCCGCGCGCGCCTGGGCCTGCAACGCCTCATCGACGCCAGCGCGGCGGCGTCACAACGCCGGTCACGCGGCGGGCGCAAAATCGGCCCCGCGCGGGCCACCGACCATCCCTAGCCGAACCTGGAGACCGCCATGCCCATCTACAAGGCGCCGCTGCGCGACCAGCAATTCGTCATCCACGAGCTGCTGCAGTCCGTCGAAGCCTTGCGCACCATGCCGCGCTACGCCGAGCTCGACGCCGATACCGTCAACCAGGTCATCGAGGAAGCCGGGCGCTTTGCCAGCGAGGTGATGCTGCCGCTCAACGGCCCCGGAGACGCGCAGGGCTGCCAGTTCGATCCGCAAACGCATGCGGTGCGCACGCCGCAGGGCTATGCCGAGGCGTTCACGCAGTTTCGCGATGCCGGCTGGCAGGGCCTCACGGCCGACACCGAATACGGTGGCCAGGGCCTGCCGCAGCTGCTGCAGGTGGCCCTGGACGAAATGCGCTGCGCCACCAACCAGGCCTGGACCATGTATTCCGGGCTGACGCTGGGCGCTTATGAGTGCATCGCCCACAACGGCAGCGCGCAGCAAAAGGCCTTGTATCTGCCCAAGCTCGTGACCGCCGAATGGACCGGCACCATGTGCCTCACCGAGCCGCATTGCGGTACCGACCTGGGCCTGCTGCGCACCAAGGCCGTGCCCCAGACCGACGGCAGCCATCGCATCACCGGCGCCAAGATCTTCATCTCCGCCGGCGAACACGACATGGCGGACAACATCGTGCACCTGGTGCTGGCGCGCCTGCCCGATGCCCCCGCCGGCACGCGCGGCATATCGCTGTTCATCGTGCCCAAGTTCCTGCCGCAGGGCGAGGGCGCGCA
>Ga0209698_10008256_pt1 | contig 10783 bp, 9 predicted proteins | sample LitLauG_LLR_2012_FD_187203 | JGI IMG/M metagenome (GOLD analysis project Ga0209698, IMG submission 187203) | Freshwater sediment microbial communities from Pennsylvania, USA - Little Laurel Run_MetaG_LLR_2012 (SPAdes) (version 2) | ecosystem: Environmental > Aquatic > Freshwater > Creek >... | reverse complement strand
GATCATGATCCTAGTCTCCGACCACATCCAGGGCGACCTGTACAAAGACGACATAGCGCCGCATCTGACAGCGGGCAAGACCCTCATGTTCGCGCACGGCTTCAACATCCACTTCGGCCAGATCAAGCCGCCCGCGAATGTCGACGTTTCCATGGTCGCGCCGAAAGCGCCCGGCCACCGCGTGCGCGAGCTCTTTACCGAGGGTGTGGGAGTGCCGTCCCTGGTGGCCGTCCATCAGGATGCGTCAGGCCACGCACTCGAAACGGCCCTGGCGTATGCCGGCGCCTTGGGTAGCCTGAAGGCCGGCGTGATCGAGACCACTTTCAAGGAGGAAACCGAAAGCGATCTGTTCGGAGAGCAAGCCGTGTTGTGCGGCGGCGCGTCCGAGTTGATCCGCGCGGGCTTCGAAACGCTGGTGGAAGCGGGCTATGCGCCGGAGATCGCCTATTTCGAGTGCCTGCACGAGCTCAAGCTGATTGTCGATCTCATCCAGGAAGGCGGCCTGGGCTACATGCGCTACTCCGTCTCGGACACCGCCGAATACGGCGACTACACGCGCGGCCCGCGCATCGTCGATGCGCACGTGCGCGCGGAGATGAAGAAGATCCTGTCGGAAGTGCAATCCGGCGAGTTCGCGCGCCAGTGGATCGAGGAGAACAAGACCGGCCGCCACAAATTCCTCGCCATGCGCGAGGCCGCCCGCAATCAGCCCATCGAGAAGGTGGGCCGTGAGCTGCGCGAAATGATGACTTTTTTGAAGAAGAAGAAAGAGGCCGGTGTGCCGGTGGGTTAATCGGCGTTCATCGGCGGCTAATTCTCATGAAGATCTTCACTTTCGACACCACGCTCCGCGACGGCACGCAGGGGGAATCCGTCTCCTTCTCCGTCGACGACAAGCTCCTCATCGCGCAAAAGCTCGACGAGCTAGGCATCGACTATATCGAAGGCGGCTGGCCCGGCTCCAACCCGAAGGACAAAGACTTTTTCGCCCGCGCGGAAACGGAATTGCACCTCAAACACGCCAAGCTCACAGCCTTCGGCGCCACGCGCTTCGCCCGCCATACGGTCGAAGAGGATCGCAGTGTGCAATCGCTGGTGTCTGCCGGCACGCCTGTGGTCTCCATCTTCGGCAAGAGCTGGGACCTGCACACCGCGCGCGCGCTCGGCATCACCGAAGAAGAAAACCTGAAGCTGATCAGCGAGACCGTCGCATATTTGAAGGAGCACGGCAAAGAAGTGGTGTATGACGCCGAGCACTTCTTCGACGGCTACACCTCGAATCCGGCTTTCGCGATGCGCACCCTGGAGGCCGCCCAGAAGGCCGGCGCCAGCGTGCTGTGCCTGTGCGATACCAACGGCGGCACGCTCACCGGGCGGCTGGTCGAGATTTTCGCCGACGTGCGCAAGCGCTTCGACGGCATCCTGGGAATCCACACGCACAACGATTCCGACGTGGCGGTGGCCAATACGCTGGCCGCCGTGGAGGCCGGCGCAACCCACGTGCAAGGCTGCATCAACGGATACGGCGAGCGCTGCGGCAACGCCAATCTGTGTTCCATCATCGCCAATCTGGAGTTGAAGCTGGGTCACACCGCCATCGGCCAGGACAAGCTCATCAGTCTCGCCAACGTGGCGCGCTTCGTCGCCGAGCTGGCCAACCTGCCGCTTTCCAACAACCAGCCTTTTGTAGGACATAGTGCTTTCGCGCACAAAGGCGGCGTCCACGTGTCCGCCGTCTTGAAGGAACCCACCACCTATGAGCACGTGGTGCCTGAGGCAGTCGGCAACCGCCAGCGTGTCCTGATCAGCGATCTGTCGGGCCGCGGCAACATTTTATACAAGCTGAAGCAGCATGGCTTGGCCGACCGGCTCAGCGAAGATGCCCGCCGCGAGTTGCTCGAGCGCATCAAGCAGATGGAATACGAGGGCCACGAACTGGAAGCCGCCGAGGGCACCTTCGAGCTGCTGGTGCGCGAGGCGCTCTATCCCGGCCTGCATTTCTTCGAAGTGGAAGGCTACGAGGTCTCGACCAAGGCGACCGCCACCGGCGACTCCCGCTCCACCGCCGACGTCACGGTGCGCACCCAGGATGGCGTGCACTCCGCTACCGCCACCGGCCACGGTCCGTTCCATGCGTTGCATCTCTGCCTGCGCAAGTGCCTCTCGTCGGTCTATCCGCAAATGGCCGAGGTGCGCCTGACCGACTACAAAGTGCGCGTGCTGGAGCCGCGCAAGGGCACCGCCGCCAAGGTGCGCGTGCTCATCGAGTGGTCGGATCACCGCAAGAGCTGGTCCACGGTCGGTGTTTCCGACAACGTGATCGTCGCAAGTTGGAACGCTCTGGTGGACGCTATCCGCCTCGAGTTGATGCGTCTTACCGAGCAGGACGATTCCATCAAGAAAGCCGTCGAAGACTACTGCTGGGGCGTGTAAACGCCGTTCTACTATCATCAGTTCCTTGGTAGAGCAGGTTCTTTAAGTGTGGGGCAGGCCCGTTCGGTGTCTCCTCGACCGTGCGTATCCGCACAGACGCTCTTCGCGCTACCGCATCAATCAGATCCACACAGTCGCGTTTGAGGTACATTAGTGGCAAGAAACAGAGGGCTGTCACTTACTCGACGTTTGGTGGCGGACCACGCCCCAACACGGTGCGCCTGCCCGCGTGTCGCGTGGAGACACAAATGGTTGCGAGCAATACAAACACTCGGACCGAAACAGACTCGCTCGGCGAGGTTGAAGTCCCGGCCGACAAGCTCTGGGGCGCCCAAACCCAACGCTCGCTTGAGCACTTCAGCATCGGCACCGACCTGATGCCGCCCGAGATGATTACCGCGTACGCCATCCTGAAGAAAGCCGCCGCCAATGCCAACCACGCCGGCCAGCGGCTCGACAGCCAGCGCCACGGGCCGATCGTTCAAGTTTGTGACGAAATCCTCGCTGGCCAGCATCAGGATATGTTCCCCTTGCACGTATGGATGACGGGCAGCGGCACGCAGTTCAACATGAACGTGAACGAGGTCGTTTCCAACCGCTGCTGCCAGCTCGCAGGCACCCCACTCGGGAGCAAAACGCCGGTCCATCCAAACGACCATGTCAACATGTCCCAGTCGTCCAACGACTCCTTTCCCTCGGCAATGAACATAGCGGCGGCAGTCAATGTGAAGCGGCGGCTGATCCCAGCGGTGCAGGCGCTGCACGACGCCATCGCTCGGAAGGCCGGGCAATGGGACGCCATCGTCAAGATCGGCCGCACTCACTTGCAGGACGCCACGCCACTCACGCTCGGGCAGGAATGGTCGGGCTATGCGGGCATGCTCGCGGACGATCTCGCGCGGATTGAAGACGCACTCGAAGGCGTCTACCGTCTCGCGCTCGGCGGCACGGCAGTGGGCACGGGCCTCAACGCAGCGCCCGGCTTCGCCGAGGCCGCTGCCGCCGAAATTGCTGCGCTCACCGGTTTGCCGTTCGTCAGCGCCCCGAATAAGTTCACGGTGCAGGGCGCCCACGATGCACTGGTGCAGCTCTCCGGAACGCTACGCACGCTCGCTGTGTCGCTCTACAAGATCGGCAACGACATCCGGCTGATGTCCTGCGGCCCGCGAGCGGGCTTCGCCGAACTGCTGATTCCGGAGAACGAACCAGGCTCCTCGATCATGCCGGGGAAGGTGAACCCGACCCAGGCCGAGGCCCTGACGATGATTGCCGTTCAAGTGATGGCGAATGACGTGGCGGTGGGCCTCGGCGGCGCCGGCGGTTACCTGGAGATGAACGTCTACAAGCCTTTGATGATCTTCAATATCGCCCACTCCATCACGCTGATGACCGACGGGTGCACGAACTTCCGCAAGTTCCTGGTCGAGGGGACGAAGCCGAATCTGAAGAAGATCCAGGAGTATGTGGACCGCTCTCTGATGCTGGTAACTGCGCTCGCGCCGGTGATTGGCTACGACAAGGCGTCGCAAATTGCGCACTACGCCATGGACAACGACCTTACGCTAAAGGCTGCCGCGCTGAAGCTAGGCTTCGTTACGGAGGACGAATTCGCCCGCGTCGTCGATCCTGCCAAGATGGTCAAATCGTACGTCGCCACTGCTAAGTAGGAAAGGAAGGTAATCGACATGACAAGCATCGCCAAACATGGAATCGAAGTGCTCCATGATCCGTCTCGCAACAAATCCACTGCCTTTACCGGGGCCGAAAAGCAGGCGCTTGGTCTGGTTGGCCTTGTACCCGATGTGACTGAGACCGAGGCGCTGCAGTTGCAGCGCGTGATGATGCATCTCGGCCAGAAGAACACGGACCTCGATCGCTACATCTATCTCATTAGCCTGCTCGACCATAACGAAACGCTCTTCTACCGGACCGTCATGTCGGACCCGGCGCGATTTCTCCCGATTGTGTACGACCCGACCATCGGCGAAGCATGCCTGAAGTTCGGCCACATCTACCGCCAGGCGCGTGGCATGTATCTCTCGATCACACGGCGCGGCAAGGTGAAAGAGATTCTGAAGAACTGGCCGCAGAAGGACGTTCGCTTCATCTGCGTCACTGATGGCGGCCGGATCCTGGGCCTTGGCGACCTCGGCGCAAACGGCGCGGGCATCCCCATCGGCAAGCTGTAGCTCTACACCGCCTGCGCCGGTGTGCCGCCGCAATACTTGCTGCCCATGTACCTCGATGCGGGCACTAACAACGAGCAGTATCTGAACGATCCGTTGTATCTGGGCTTGCGCCAGACCCGTCCGCCGACCGAGGAGCTTTTCTCGTTTGTCGACGAGTTCGTTGAGGCGGTACAGGCGGTGTTTCCGAAGTGCTGCATCCACTTTGAGGATTGGACCGGGACGGACGCCATGCACCTGCTCCAGCGCTACCGCGACAAGTACTGCGTCTATAACGACGACGTACAGGGCACGGCCGGCATCGTGCTTACAGGCATGATCAATGCGGCCAAGCTCAAGGGCACCAAGCTAAAGGACGAAAAGTATCTGTTCCTGGGCGCGGGTTCGGCCGGCATCGGCCTTGCTAACCTGCTCTGTGCTGCGCTCGTAGCTCAGGGCATAACGATCGAGGAAGCGCAGTCGCGGGTCTACATGTTCGACATCAACGGCCTGCTGGAGACGACCCGAAAGGACCTCGTCGATTTCCAGATGCCATATGCGCACCGGCACGCACCGACGCGGGATTTCGTCGCTGCTATCGAGACCATCAAGCCGACCACCATAATCGGCGTGAGCACGATTGGCGGGGCCTTCACGCAGCAGGTCGTTGAGAGTATGTCGCGCATCAACGAGCGCCCTGTGATCCTTGCGCTGTCGAACCCGACTGAGCATGCCGAATGCACGCCCGAGCAAGCCTACAACTGGTCAAAGGGCAAGGCGATCTACGCCGCCGGCGTGCAGTTCCCGCCGGTCCATTACAACGGGCAGACATTTCTACCGGGATAGGCGAACAACTTTTACATATTCCCGGCGGTAGGTATGGCGGTCTTCGCCACACAGGCGAAGCGCGTCACCGACGAGATGTTCATCGAGGCCGGGCAGGCAGTGGCGGATCAGGTGCCGTCCGAGTTGCTCAAGCAGGGCCTCCTGTACCCGTTACAGTCGAATATTCTCGAGCCCGAGATCGGGACCGCGGCGCGAGTGGCGAGGCTCGTCTTCGACTCGGGCCTCGCGCGGGTCGACCGTCCAACTGACATGGTCGCGTTTATCCGCCAGCACGTGTACAAGCCGGAGTACAGGGTGGAAGAAATGCGCCTCGGCGCGGCCGGATAAATCTGCAAACTGAACGACGAGCCCAAATACACCCGCTTCACTTCCGGATCGCGCGCCAGCACCTCCGGATTGCCCACCCGGAAAATGCGCCCGTTGTCTTTATCATGTACGCGCGGCCGGTCACCGTCAGCGTCTCGCGCACATTGTTCGCAGCCAAGGTTCCAGAAGGTTGCCGGCGTCGTAGCCGCTCAGTTCTTCTTCTCGGCCTTCTTGCGCTGCACGGTGAGCGGCAGGCTGCCCCCGCTCTGGCTCCACGTCCCCGTCATCGCGGAAGTATCTTTGTTCAATGTGCCTTCGTAGGAACCACCGACCGTCTTCACATCCATCTTGACGGTGTCTCCCGTACGGGCAATGCTGGCGACGGGCAGGCCGTTGGCGCCTTGGTCCACGCTGTCCACCGTGGCTGTAATACTGCCGTCGGCGTTCTTGGTGAAGTTGAACCGCAAGTGAAGCTGCGTGCCATTGGCATCCAGCACGCCTTCCCAGACGCCCTCCAACACTTGCACGTCGCCGGTGTTGGCCGGCGGCGCTTCTTTCACAGCCCGCGGCTCGGATTTCCATTTCAGGTCAAGGGGAATCGACTGGCCTCCCGCGATAAGGTTGCCAGAGATGCTTTTGCCGTCCTCGGAGAGCTTGCCGTCATAATGCGGGTCGCCTTGACCGGGCATCGGGAAACTGATCGCGGCGCCATCCACCTTTATGTTACTGAGCGGCAGTCCGGAGACCCCTTGTATCGGAACATCCATTTCCGCGGCCCATTTGTCGCCATCGCGATGCAGGTTTAAGACGAAGCCCAGATCTCCGTTGGGCGTCTTGAGTGTGCCTTCCCATACTCCCGCGGGATTGGTGGCTGCCAGCACGGCGGCGGGCGCCAGCAGCAATATGCCGGCCATTAGTGCGACGTATCGTTTCATGTGACTCCTCACTGGATTGTAGCAACAGGCACAAAGGGTCCCGTGCAGCATAGGAGCAAGGTGCGCCGCGGCACAAGGGTGCGCTGACTGCTCAACTTCCGCCGGAGGTTTTTACATCATGAACTGGGACGAAGTCGAAGGCAAATGGAATCAGATGAAAGGGTCGGTTCGCGAGAAGTTCGGCAGGCTGACCGACGATGATCTTCAGGTTATAGCTGGTAAAAAGGACCAGTTCCTCGGGAGGGTGCAGGAACGCTACGGCATCACCCGCGAGCAGGCCCAGAAGGATTTGGACACCTGGTTGCAAAGCCGGCACGAAACAGAAGCATCGCGCACTCGCGCAACCGGCGGCGCCCACTAGCCGCACCGCTTGCTGACGCGGGCGGCTCGTAGCGGCGTGTCATGACGAGGCGCCCGTCAGGGAGCGGTCTTTGCCACAGGCCGGTATCCAGCCGCTTGCTAAACTGTAAGGGCATGGCGGCAAACCTCGCACCCACTTCCAGCCTGGCCGGCGAAGCGGCTGGCTTGCGGGGCATGCGCGAGTGCCTCCAGTGGTTCACGCGCGAGAAGCAGTGGATCAACGACATTCACCTGCAGATTTGCCGCGTGCCTGCGCCCACTTTCCTCGAACAACAGCGCGCCGAGTGGATGGTGGCGCAATTCCGCAATCTGGGGTGGGAGACCCACATCGATCGCGCGGGCAACGTGGTCGCCATGCCCGATGCGCACGCCCAAGGTCCCTACGTCGCGGTGACCGCGCACCTCGACACCGTACTCGCGCCACGCGTCAAGGAAGACATCCGCGTGGAGCCGGACGGACGTTTTCGCGGTCCGGGCATCTCCGATAACGGCGCTGGTCTGGCGGCCCTGCTGGCTATCGCGCGCGCCCTGAAGGTCTGTCCCCCGGTCGAGGCCTGGCATGCGGATCTGCTGTTGGTCGCCAATGTGGGCGAGGAAGGCGAAGGCAACTTGAGCGGCATGCGTCACCTCTGCAAACAGTCGCCGCTCGGCAAAAAGATCGGAGCTTTTCTGGTGCTCGACGGCGCTTCGACCGAGCACATCACCAACCGCGCGCTAGGCAGCCGCCGCTTCGAGGTGACGTTTACCGGTCCGGGCGGGCATAGCTGGAGCGATTACGGCGTGGGCAACCCGGTACACGCACTCAGCCGCGCCATCTCCCAGTTCTCCGACGCGCGCCTCGACGGCCCCCCCAGATCCAGCGGCTCTATCAAATCCAGCATCAACGTGGGCTTCATCGAAGGCGGCGCCAGCGTGAACGCCATCCCGCCCTTGGCGCGCGCTAAGATGGACATCCGCTCGGAGAGCAACGAGAAGATGGATGAACTGGTGGATTCGCTCACTGCCGCCATCGAGCGCGCGTTGGAAATCGAGAATCAGCGCGCCACCGGCGGCAAGGTGGCGGTGAAGATTCGCGAGATCGGCTCGCGGCCCGCTGCCAACCTGGCCGAGCACTCCCCCATCCTCTCCTATCTCCGCGCGGTGGATAGCCACCTGGGCATCCGCTCCCACCTGGACTGCGCTTCCACCGACGCCAATATTCCCATGTCGCTGGGCATTCCCGCCATTTCGATCGGCGCGGGCGGCCAAGGCGGCGGCGCGCATAGCGCACAGGAATGGTTCAAGCCCGAGGGCCGCGATCTGGGGTTGAAGCGCATTCTGCTGACTCTGTGCCTGCTGTTGCGCGATCCCCAGTTGACGGCCACCTCGCAGTGAAGCGGGGCGCCCTCGGGGCCCAGCGGCGCGCAGAAGCCGCGCTGATCGTTAACACCATCATCTGGGGCGCCACCTTTGTACTCGTTAAACAGGCCCTGCACGATGTATCACCCGTCCTGTTTCTGGCGTTGCGCTTCACCTTGGCGACCGTCGCGCTGCTGGTTCTCTTCCGCGGTTCCTGGAGCCATCCCCGGAATCCCCGCTGGTCGCTGGCGGGAGGCGCCCTCGCCGGCACGTTTCTCTTCTCGGGATACGCGTTTCAAACGATTGGCCTGCAATTCACGAGTGCTCCGAAATCGGCCTTCCTGACCGGCCTCACTGCCGTGGTGACGCCATTGCTCGCCGCGCTGGTCTATCGGAAAATGCCGCGCGCCCTGGAGATCGGCGGAGTTCTGCTGGCCACCTGCGGCATGGCGTTGATGACGCTGCCGGGCGCCACGCTGGCCATGAATCGCGGCGATCTGCTGACCGTCTGCTGCGCGGCTTGCTACTCCGCGCATATCCTCACGCTGAGCCGCTATTCGGCCAGGGCTAGCTTCGAATTGTTGTCCACGGCCCAGATCGGAATTTCGGCGCTGCTGGCCTGGTCGCTTTTCCATGCGATGGAAACGCCCCGAATCCGCTGGACCCCGGGGGTGTGGGCGGCCATCGTCATAACGGGTCTTCTGGCCACTGCCCTCGCCTTTACATTCCAGGCCTGGGCGCAACGCTACACCACTTCCACCCGCACCGCACTCATCTTCATGCTGGAGCCGGTGTTTGCCTGGATCACTTCCTACCTGCTGACCGGCGAGACCCTGTCTGCCCGTGCGGCGGCAGGTGCAGGACTGATCGTGGCAGGTATCCTGCTGGTGGAGTTGAAACCCTTCCAGCCGCGGCAGCATCCACTGCAACAAGACGCACAACAACGCGGCGGGCGCGCAGTATAATAGTGAAAGGTCGCAAGTCCGCGAAGGAGCGAGTTAACACCCATGAGTTTCTTTGACAAGTTGCGCAGACAGAAGTTGCTGTCTTTCACCCTCATTCTATTCACGCTGGCCATCGGTATCGTGATCGGCACCTTGGTCAATACCGGCGCGAAGGCCGCTAAGGACAACACGGCAGCGCCTGGGGCGACCCCCCTGACCATTCCGAATCCCGTACAGTTGCAGAATTCGTTCGCCGCGATCGCCAAGCAGGTTGAGCCGGCCGTGGTCAATATCTCGACGACCTACCAGCCCAAGGCGCCGGCGCAGGTGCGCAATCGCCGCCGCGCCACCCCCCAGCCACCCGATAACGGCGACGAGGAGGATCAAGGCGAGCAGGGCGATCAGGGCAACATGGAAGATTTCTTCCAGCGGTTCTTCAGTAACCCGTTCGGCGGCAATATTCCGAATATTCCGCAGCACCGGATGAATGCCACGGGTTCCGGAGTGGTGGTGGACAGAGCTGGGTACATCTTGACCAACAACCATGTAGTGGACAAAGCCGACCGCATTCAAGTCAAGTTTGTGGGCGATGCCAACCAATATGACGCCAAGGTAATAGGAGTGGACGCCCCCACCGACTTGGCGGTGATTCGTGTGGAGGGTAAGAGCAACCTGGCGCCCGCCCGCATCGGCAATTCCGACGCGGTGCAAGTTGGCGATTGGGCCATGGCCATCGGCTCGCCGTTCGGCTTTCAGGCCACCGTCACTCTCGGCATTATCAGCGCCAAGGAACGCGACGTCGATCCTGGCCAGCAGTTCCAGCATTTCCTACAGACCGACGCCGCCATCAACCCGGGCAACAGCGGCGGTCCGCTGCTGAACATCAGTGGCGAAGTGGTCGGCATCAACACCGCCATCGCCTCCCGTTCAGGTGGCTATCAAGGCATCGGTTTTGCCCTACCCATCAACGAGGCAGTGAAGGTCTACAACGAGATCATCAAGAACGGCAAGGTGATCCGCGGTTCCATCGGTGTCAAGTTTACGCCGTCGGACAGCTCCAGGGCTGAGGCGCTGCTGAAAGCCAACGGCGCTAAAGAGGGCGTGTTCGTGGAGCAGGTGCCGGCGGGCGGTCCGGCGGACAAGGCGGGTGTCAAGGCAGAAGACATCATCGTGGGCGTGAACGGCAAGCCCATTCGCAATGGCGGCGAGTTGGTTGAACGCGTGACGAGCACTCCTATCGGCAATACCTTGACCATCACCGTCTTGCGCGAGGGCAAGAAGATGGATTTCCATGTCGTGGTGGCCGACTTGGCCCATGTCTTCCCGGAGCAGTTCGGAACCGGCAAAGAGGAAGAGGCTGGCCCGACGGAAGGCACGCAGGCCCTTTTCGGCATCGCTATCGAAAACCTGACCGATGCCCGCCGCGAGAACCTGGGCATCAAGCAGCACGGCGTAC
>Ga0209698_10008255_pt1 | contig 10783 bp, 10 predicted proteins | sample LitLauG_LLR_2012_FD_187203 | JGI IMG/M metagenome (GOLD analysis project Ga0209698, IMG submission 187203) | Freshwater sediment microbial communities from Pennsylvania, USA - Little Laurel Run_MetaG_LLR_2012 (SPAdes) (version 2) | ecosystem: Environmental > Aquatic > Freshwater > Creek >... | reverse complement strand
GCCCTCCCATCGCCTGCAGCAGCGCTTGGGCGCGTGCGAAGTCCTCCGCCTCGCCGCCGACCATGATCGTGAGCGTGCCGTCCTGCGCGCGGGGCGAGGAGCCGGTCACGGGCGCGTCGAGCATGCGCACTCCGCGCGCCGCGAGCTCCGCGGCGATCCTGCGCGAGTCCGTCGGAGCGATCGTGGACATGTCCACGCACAGCAGCCCCTCGCGCGCCGCGTCGATCACGCCGCCCTGCCCGAGCAGCACCGAGGCGACCTGCTCGCCGTCTACCACCATGCTCACCACGATGTCGCTCGCGCGCGCGACGTCCGCCGGCGTGTCGTGGGCGCGCGCGCCGTGCTCACTCGCCCAGCGCGCCGCCTTGCCGGGCGTGCGCGTCCACACGTTCAGCTCGAAGCCAGCGCGCGCCACGTTGGCGGCCATGCGCGAGCCCATGATCCCGAGCCCGAGGAACCCGATCCGTTCAGTGCCCGCCATCGCCGAATCCTCCCCCACCGGGCGTTTCGATGCGCAGAGACTGCCCCCGCGCGAGCGTCCCGGTGGCCTTGCCGGGCAGTGGGTGCCCGTCGAGCAGGTCGCGTCCGCAGGCCCCCGGAGCGCCGCCGTCGGCGCCCGCGGGCGCATGGCGGCGGCGCTCGGCGATCAGCGAGAAGCTCATCTCCTCGAGCGCCCGCACCTCGCGCACGACGCCGTCGCCGCCCCGGTGGCGGCCCTCGCCGCCGGAGCCGCGTCGCAGTTCGTATCGCGCCACGTGCAGCGGGAACTCGCGCTCGAGCGCCTCGATCGGCGTGTTCAGCGTGTTGCTCATCGCCACGTGCACGCCGCTCGGGCCGTCCGCGTCCGCGCACGCGCCCTGGCCGCCGCCGAGCGTCTCGTAGTAGGTGAAGCGCTCGTTGCCGAGCGTGAGGTTGTTCATCGTGCCCTGCCCCTGCGCGTGCCCGAACGCGCTCAGCACGAGGTCCGCCACGCGCGAGGAGGTCTCCACGTTGCCCGCCGCCACCGCGGCGCCGGGCAGCGCGTTCAGCACGCTGCCATGCGGCACGATCAGCTCGAGCGGCCGGTAGGCGCCCGCTGTCGGCGGGATGTCGGGGTCGGTGAGGACGCGCAGCGCGAACAGGCAGGCCGAGCGCGTGACCGCGAGCGGGCAGTTGAGGTTGCCCTCGTGCTGGGGGGCGCTGCCGCTGAAGTCCAGGAGCAGCTGCTCGCCGCTCAACACCGCGCGCAGGCGCAGCACCAGATCGCCCTCGCGCGCCTCCAGCACGTCGCGCGCGACGTGCTCGCCGTCCTCGAGCTCCGCAAGGCACGCGCGTGTGCGTCGCTCGCAGTAGTCCAGTACAGCATCGCTCGCGCGGCGCAGTCCCGCCGCTCCGTGGCGCGCTGCCAGCTCGCTCAGGCGCGTGGCGCCCACGCGGTTGGCCGCCAGCTGCGCGCGCAGGTCCGCGCGTCGCTCGCGCGGCTGGCGCATGGAGGTGGTGAGCGCCTGCAGCGAGTGCTCGTCAAGGACACAGGGCGAGATCACGACGCCCTCCTCCGCGAGGCTTGCGCTGTCGGCGGGCATCGAGCCCGGCACACGCGCGCCCACGTCGGCGTGGTGTGCACGGCTGACCGCGAAGCCGATCAGACGTGAGCCGGCGAAGGACGGCGTTATGACGGTGATGTCCGGAAGGTGGGTGCCGCCCGCGAACGGGTCGTTGAGGATCCACGAGACACCCGGCGCGTGGCGCTCACCCAGCACGGCCGCGACCGCCGCGGGCATCGCGCCGAGGTGCACCGGGATCGCCTCGGCCTGCATCACCATCTGCCCGTCCGAGTCGAAAAGCGCGGTCGAGCAGTCGCGGCGCTCCTTGATGTTGGAGGAGTGGGCCGAGCGCACGAGCGTGACCGCCATCTCCTCGCACGCGGCCCGCAGCGCGCCCGTGAGCAACCGCAGCTCGATCGGGTCGAGCGCGGGCGAGCCCTGCCGATGCTCCCGCGGCGAGCGCTCGAGGACCTCTGGGGCGCGCGCGAGCATCACACTCCCGAAGGCGTCCACCTCGCCGCGCCAGCCCGGCGGGAGCAGCAGCGTCGCGTCCGGCATCACGCAAAGCGCAGGTCCCCGCAGCGACTCGCCCGGAGCGGGCTCGCCGCGCAGGATCTCCGCGTCGTGCGCGTGCCCCGCGAACACGATCGAGCCCTGCTCGCGCCGCTGCCACCCGCCCACGGGTGCTGCGGGTGCGAGCGCCGGAGCGGCTCCCCACGCGGACGCGCGCACCGTCACCAGCTCGATCTCGGCGCCGCGCTCGCAGTAGCCATAGCGCTGCTCGTGCGCGGCGTGGAAGGCCTCGCGCAGCTCGCCCACGGACAGCCCGGCGGCAGCGTCGGATGGGTCTGCGAGCTCCTCGTCCACCGCCAGCTCGAAGGACTGCCCGGCGTAGCGCAGCTCGTGGCGCACGCGCACGCGTGCGGGAACGAGCGCGAGCTGCGCGCGCGCCTCCTCCACCAGCCGCGAGCGCTCCTGCTGAAGGCGCGTGCCCGACAGCGACTCGCCCCGCACGAGCACGCTGTGTGATACGTCCACGCGCGGCGCCGCCGCCGCCAGCCCGAGCGCGCAGAGGACGCCCGAGGCGCGCGGGCACAGCACGCGCGCGATCGCGAGCTCCTCTGCGAGCGCCACCGCATGGAGCGGGCCGGCGCCGCCGAAGGGCATCAACGCGAAGTCGCGCGGATCGACGCCGCGCTCGAGAGTCATCACGCGCAGCGCTCCCAGCATCTCCGCCTCCGCTACGCGCACGATCCCTTCCGCGCACTCGAGCACGCCGAGGTCGAGCTCGCCTGCGAGCCGTGCGACGGCGCGCTCGGCGGCGGCGCGCTGCAGGCGCACGCCGCCCGCCAGCGGCGAGTCCTCGAGCAGTCGCCCGAGCAGCAGGTTCGCGTCGGTCACCGTCGGGCGCTCGCCGCCCCGGCCGTAGCACGCCGGCCCCGGCAGCGCGCCCGCGGAGGCCGGGCCGACGCGCAGCGCCCCGCCTGCGTCGCGCCACGCGATCGAGCCGCCGCCCGCACCCACCGTGTGGATGTCCAGCGCCGGCAGTGCCAGCGGGCGTTCGCCGATCACCCGCTCGGCTGTCTCGCGCACCTCTCCGCCATCAATCACGCACACGTCGCACGAGGTCCCGCCCATGTCGAGGCAGAGCACGCGCGGCTCGCCCGCGAGGCTCGCCAGCAGCGACGCGCCCGCCACGCCGCCGGCGGGCCCGGAGAGCACGGTGAGCGCGGCGTGCGAACCGGCACGCGCCGCGTCGGTGAGGCCGCCCGAGGACTGCATCACCTGCGGCTCGGGCAGCGCGAGCGCGCACGCCTGCAGGCACAGCTCGCGCAGGTAGCGCGAGAGCAGCGGCGAGAGCGCAGCGTCGAGCACGGTGGTTGCGGTGCGCTCGAACTCGCGGAAGGTTCCCACCAGCTCGCTCGACAGCGACAGCGCCACGTCGGGCGCGAGCGCCGCGATCTCTTCGCCGAGCAGTCGCTCGTGCGCGGGGTCCGCGTAGGCGTGGAGCAGGCACACCGCGACCGCCTGGGAGCGCGCTGCGAGGACCCGTTGTGCCAGCTCGCGCGCGTGCCCCCGATCCAGCGCGCGCAGCGTCGCGTGGGGGCCCACGCGCTCACGCGCCGCGAACCGCAGCTCGGCTGGCACCAGCGGCGGCGCGCACGTCTCACAGAGGCGGTAGAGGTGCGCACGTGTCTGGCGGCCGAGCTCGAGCACGTCGGTGAAGCCCTCCGTGGCGATGAGCGCCGTGCGCGCCGTGTTGCCCTCGAGCAGGGCGTTGGTCGCGACCGTCATTCCGTGCGCGAAGCGCTCCACCTGCTGCGGCTGCGCGCCCGCGCGCGCGAGCACCAACCTAACCGCCTCGAGCACCGCCCGGGACTGCTCCGCGGGTGTCGATGGCACCTTCGCGGTGTACAGCGAGGAGCCCTCGCCGACGAGCACCGCGTCGGTGAAGGTGCCGCCCACGTCCACGCCCAGGAGCACTGCTCCAGAGCCTACGCGAGCCGACGCGCGTTCTGCGGCGCAGTCGCTGGGCGGGTGCGCTCAGGCGGCCGCCAGCTCGCGGTCCTCGGTGTCGGCGAGATGCTGGTGCGACGGGCAGTAGCCGTTGTGGGGCAGGGGCAGGCGCTGGCACGCAGAGCCCTTGCGGGTCGTGGCGCGGCAGCGCGGCGGCGCGCCGCTCACCGCGGTGTAGCCCTCGTGGGGGTGCTCGATCAGGAACTGCTCCGCGAAGCCGACGTAGCGGTTGACCACGTGATGCACGTGTGCCTGATCGCACATCGAGAAGTAGCCGCGGATGTTGCCGAACAGCGTGCGCGCCGGCCGTGCGAAGTAGTGCCTTTCCGTCGCGAGGCGTGTGACGACCTCCTCGCACGCGCCCAGCACCGCCGCATGGTTGCTCGTGGGCGCCGCCCACGGCGCCGGGGGAACGATCTTGTCGGCGAGTTCCCTGTATATCGCCCGACTGAACTGGTACATGATGGACTCCTCACCCTTCTACTGAGATCTGTGGTTGTGGAGCACACCCGCCTTCCCGCCTGCACGCTCCGGTGTCCATAGACCCTCAGACAGTCCTAACACGCCTTCCCGCGCAAAGGAGCGAGATAAAGACAGCTGCGGGAAACTCTTATGAACGGCGCGGCGGCGGCGCGGTGCAGGAGCGCGCCGGCTCTAGCTCAGCGCCAGGTCTGCCACGACAGCTCCTCGGCGGCGTCGAGCACCACATGGCGAGCGTCGCAGGCGGGGTCGCGCTCGGGGTAGTCCTCACGCAGATGCGCGCCGCGGCTCTCCTTGCGCTCGAGCGCGCAGCGCGCGATCAGCCTCGCGAGCGGGTGCTCCGCCGACAGCAGCCTCCTCAGGCCCTGCTCGTCGCGGACGATGCCCGCGTCGCGCCACAGCGCCGCGCGGATGGACGGATCCGCGACCGGCGGCGCCGGCGCCGCAAGCAGCCGCTCGAGCTCGTCCGTGGCGAGCGTCGCGGGGGGCTCCGCGGGCCTTGACAGCACGTCGGAGACCGCGCGCGCCGCGAACACGAGGCACTCGCTCAGCGAGTTGGAAGCGAGCCGGTTGGCGCCGTGCAGCCCGGTGCACGATGCCTCGCCGACCGCGTACAGGCTGGGCACCGTCGAGCGCGCGTCGAGGTCGGTCTCGATGCCGCCCATCATGTAATGCGCCGCGGGCGCGACGGGCACGAGCTCGCGTCGCGGGTCGAGCCCCGCGTCGCGCAGCGCGGCGAACACGTTGGGGAAATGGGCCTCCTCAACGGCGCGCATGTCGAGTCCCACCGAGCGCTCCCCGCTCTCCCGCAGCAGTGCCTCGATCGCTCGCGAGACCTCGTCGCGCGGCGCGAGCTCGTCCACGAAGCGCTCCCCCGCGCCGTCGTGCAGCGTCGCGCCCTCGCCACGGATCGCCTCCGTGACGAGATAGCCCTCGCGACCGCGCACGCCGATCACCGCGGTGGGATGGAACTGCATCAGCTCGAGGTCCGCGAGCGCCGCTCCCGCGGCGTGGGCGAGCAGCATCCCCGCGCCCTGCGAGCCGGGGGGGTTGGTGGTGCGCGCCCACAGCGCGGCCGCGCCGCCCGTCGCGATCACGGTCGCACGCGCGGCGATCACGCGTCCGTCGTCGCACGCGACCCCTTGGCAGCGACCGTGAGCGCACCACAACGCCTTTGCGCGGACCCCCTCGAGCACCTCCACGAGCGGATCCTCCGCGGCCAGGGCGGAGAGCTGCCTGACGACCCGGCGTCCCGTCGCGCTACCGCCCGCGTGCACCACGCGCCGCACGGAGTGCCCGCCCTCCAGGCCGAGCGCGAGCTGCCCGAAGCGGTCCGCGTCGAATCGCACGCCGAGCGCCTGCAGGTCGTGCACGCGCGCGGGCGCCTCGCGTACTAGTACCTCTGCCGCCGAGCGACGAACCAGCCCCCGGCCCGCACGCTCGGTGTCCGACAGGTGCAGCTCGAAGCTGTCGTCGTCAGCCAGCGCGGCCGCCAGGCCACCCTGCGCCCAGTAGCTCGCGGTCTGCGCCAGCGGCGTCGCGGACACGAGCGCCGCGCGCGCGCCCTCGCGCGAGGCGCACAGTGCTGCGTAGAGGCCCGCGGCGCCCGCGCCCACCACGACGATGTCGGCCCGCTGCGTAGGCTCGGAGGATTGCGTGACCATCCTCAGCTGGCTACCGCGCGCGCGTGGCGCCGGCGCCGGCCGTCGCGGGAGCGCCCGCCGGGGCGCTGGTCATGACGCGCGTGAGCGGCGCCGGTCGTGCCACAGAGCCGTACGCGAGCTTCACGAGCGCCCCCGCGAGTACGCCCAGGAACACCAGCACGAGCACCGACGCGAGCACGATCGGCGCTCGCCACGAGGGGGCCGGTGCCACCCTTGTACGGGCCGCTGCGCCACAGCTCAGGCACCACTCCTGCTCGCGCGCGAGCGCTGCGCCGCACAGCGGGCACGCCTCGGCGGGGTCTGCAGGCCGAGCCTGCACCGAGGACGGCGCCGTCTCGCCGCCGCGCGCCGGCAGATCCGCGGAGGGCGCGCCCGCGGAGATCACGAGCGCGGGGGGGATGAGGACGGCCTGACGACGATCGTCTTTTCATCATCATGCTGCGCCTCGTCCTTCGCCGCACCGGCCGCACCGGGCGCACCGGCCGGGTCGCCCGGGCCGCGTGGCTCGACACCCGCGGGCCGGTCGGCTGAGGGGGCCGTCGCGGGCTGCGCGGGCTCCGCGGCCGTCGCGCTCGCGGCCGTCGCGCTCGCGCCCGACTCGCCGGCGCCGGTCGTGCGCTGCCGCGCGGGCGGCTCGGCGCGCGGCGCGAGGTCGAGCCCGCAGTTGGGGCAGAAGCGGTCTTCGCTCGAGTGGATCGCGGCGCAGCGAGGGCATGCGTTGATGCCGGCCTCGCGCAGCACGGTGATCGGCCGGCGCTCCGCCAGCGAGTCCTCGAGCGCGCGCAGCTCGTCGTCGACCTGCTCGAGCGCGGTGAGCTTGGCCATCACGAGCGGGTCGTTTCGCTGGCCGAAGCGGTGCAGGTTGAAGACGAGCCCGCCGAGGTCGCGGTAGGCGAGCTCGCGCGCCTTGCGCAGATAGCGCGCGCGGCGGCGCGCGCGGCCGCGCGCGCTGAAGGAGGGCCGCCGGTCCGCGTCCGCCGCGGCGTCCGCCTGCGGGCCCTCGCCGGTGTCGGCGAGAGGCTGGTCGGTCTCGACCGTGACGTCCGCCGGCGGGGCCGCCGCGGCGCCGGTCGGCTGCTGTGCCTCGTGGGAGCTCGTGCCGCCAGCAGCTGTGCCTGATGTCTGCTCCACGGCCACAAGCATGCTACTCAGCGCGGTACAGGTGCGCCCTCGAGCGCGCGCCGCCAGGCGAGCAGGACGCGCTCTGCCATCGCGCGCGCGGAGTAGCGCTCGGCGCGCGAGCGTCCCTCCACGCGCGGGTCCTCCGCCCGCAGATGAGGCTCGAGCGCGGCGCTCCAGCGGAGGAGATCGAACTCCGCGCATAACACCCCTGCGATGCCCTCGAGGGCCTCCGCGTGGACGCCCACGGGCGTTGCGAGCACGGGCACGTCGCACGCGAGCGCCTCGAGCACGGCCAGGCCGAAGCCCTCGCGTTCGGAGGGGGCGATCACGGCGTCGGCCGCGTTGACCCACAGCGGAACTCGCTCGGGCTCGACGTCGCCGAGGGTCAGCAGCTCCGCGCTGACCTCGCGCGCGAGTGCATGGGCGCGGTCCGCTCGCTTCTCCGGGCGGGCGGGGTCCGCGGCGAGCAGCAGCAGCCGGCCATGCGCGGGCAGGCCGAGCTCGGCGCGCGCCCGCTCGCGCGGTATCGGGCGGAAGCGCTCCATGTCCACACCGCACGGGAGCAGCTGCGCACGTTCGCGCGCCCGCCGCGTGGGCAGTGCGCGCACGAGCTCCGCAGACGGAGCGCCGAGGAGGTCGATCAGCGGCAGCACCGCGGCGGTGGCCACGCGCGTGCGGGGGTGCAAGAGGTCGGTGCCGTGGACCGTGAGCGCGCGCACGCGCGCGGGCACCACGAGCCCGGGCCACGCGGCGAGCCCGAAGTGCGCGTGCACGACGTCGTAGGCGCGAGAGCCGGGGCGCCGGCTCAGCGTGCTGGGCCCTCCGTGCGCGCGGCGCAGCTCCACGGCCGCGCGCGCGAGCGCAGCGGGCCCGGGCGCGAACTCGTACAGCGCGACCTCAACCCCCTGCAGCGAACGCAGCGCGGCGACCTGGTCGCGCACGAAGCTGCCGCGCGCGCGGTGCGCCGCGTCGGGCAGCATGTTCGAGATGACGAGCGCACGCAAGGCGCTGAGCACCGTAGCGCTCTGAAATGATGGCCCGCGTGCAGCACAACCCCTCAAGGAGCGGCGGCCGCGGCGCGCACGAGCTGCGCCCCGTGGAGATAGAGCCTGGCTTCATGCGCACCGCCACCGGCTCGGCGCTGATCTCGGCCGGCGAGACGCGCGTGATCTGCACCGCCTCCGCGCAGGAGTCGGTGCCGCGCTGGATGGCCGGCCAGGGCAGGGGCTGGGTGACCGCGGAGTACGGCATGCTGCCCGCGTCCACGGGCGAGCGCAAGCAGCGCGACGCCTCGCGCGGGCGCCCCGACGGGCGCACCGTGGAGATTCAGCGGCTGATCGGCCGCTCGCTGCGCGGCGCGATCGACTTCCAGGCGCTCGGCGAGCGCACGATCTACCTCGACTGCGACGTGCTGCAGGCCGACGGCGGCACGCGCTGCGCGTCGATCACGGGCGCCTATGTCGCGCTCGCGCTCGCCTGCGCGCGCCTGCAGAAGGAGGGCAAGCTCGAGCGCTCACCGCTCACCGCGTCGATCGCCGCCGTGTCCTGCGGCATCATCGAGGGCGTTCCGATGCTCGACCTCGACTACCCGGAGGACTCCGCGGCGGAGGTCGACGCGAACGTGGTGATGACGGGCGATGGAGGCCTCGTGGAGGTGCAGGCGACCGCCGAGCGCACACCGCTCTCGCGCGCGCACCTCGACGAGCTGCTGGCGCTGGCGGCGGGCGGGATCGAGCAGCTGCGCGCCCATCAGGAGCGCGCGCTCGCGGCGTGAGGCTGCTGCTCGCCACCCACAACGAGCACAAGCGGCGCGAGTTCGAGCGCCTGCTGGGCGGCGCGCAGGCGTCGGGCGCCTTGGGCGTGGACGCGCTCCCTGCCGACGTGGAGCTGCCGCCCGAGAATGGTGAGACGTTCGCCGAGAACGCGCTCGGCAAGGCGCGTGCGGCCGCGCGCGGGAGTGGCCGCGTGAGCATTGCCGACGACTCCGGTATCTGCGCCGCGGCGCTCGGCGGCGCGCCCGGCGTGCGCTCCGCGCGCTACGCCGGCGAGCGCGCGAGCGACGAGCAGAACCTCGCGAAGCTGATGCGCGAGGCGCCCGTGGGAAGCGAGCTCGAGTACGTGTGCGTCGTCGCATACGTCGACCCCGCGGGCGATCTGGAGCGCACCTTCGAGGGTCGCTGCGGCGGGCGCCTGGCACGCCATGCGCGCGGCGAGCGCGGCTTCGGCTACGACCCCGCGTTCGAACCCCACGACGGGCCGGCTGGACTCACGATGGCCGAGCTCACCGACGAGCAGAAGGACGCGATCAGCCACCGCGGTCGCGCTGCGCGCGCGATGCTCCGATGGCTGCGCGAGTAGGGAGCGCTCTAGAGCAGGTTGATCGCGGCCGCGATCGCGACGGCGAGCCCGAGGCCGGCATAGCCGGTGTAGCCGGACAGCAGCAGCGAGAGCCCGGTGATCAGCGCCACGATCACGGTCGCGATCCAGGCGATCCTCTCCACAGCCATGCATTGCATTGTGCCCTACGCGGCCGACGCGCGGAGCCGTCCGCACTCGCTGTTAGCGTCGTGAACCGCTTTCAGACAGCGGCGCACAGCAGCGCAATCCGTGCTTATCAAGAGGAGGTCCAAGTGACGAAGTCCGAGTTGGTCGAGCAGGTCGCGGATCGCGCCGAGCTCACCAAAGTCGATGCCTCGCGGGCCGTCGACGCGGTGCTAGCGACGGTGGAGGACGCGCTGCGGCGCGGCAGCGACGTGACGGTGTCCGGGTTCGGCAAGTTCCACGTCAGCCAGCGCGGCGCACGCGCGGGCGTGAACCCGCGCACCGGCGAGAAGATCCAGATCGCTGCCGCACGCGTGCCGCGCTTCACGGCGGGCAGCGCCCTCAAGAGCGCGGTGAAGGGTCGCTAGCATCGGGAGTAGGTGACAGGGCTGGGGCAGAGCTTCGGCGACACCCTCGCGGAGCGCGTCGCCGACCGCTCCTCCCAGCTCGTTCTCGGACTGGATCCCGACCCGGGTGCGCTGTGGCCCGATAGCCACGCGGGCGAGGCTGGCGAGGGCACACCCGCACAGGTCGCCGCCGCGGCGGTGCTCGCGCACTGCCGCGCGCTGATCGACGCGACGGCCCCTGCGTGCGTGGCCGTCAAGCTTCAGATGGCGCGCTTTGAGGCGCTCGGGGCCGCGGGCTGGGCCGCGATGGCCGAGCTGGCGGCGCACGCGCGCTCGCGCGGGCTGCTCGTGATCGCGGACGGCAAGCGCGGCGACATCGACGTGACCGCGGCCGCGTACGCGGCCGCGCTGTTCGGCGGCATGGACACGCCGTTCGGCAGGGTGAAGGGCCTCGGCGCGGACCTCGCGACGGTCAACCCGCTGATGGGCGGGGACGCGGTGGCGCCCTTCATCGCCGGCGCGCGCGCAGCGGGCGCCGGCGTGCTGCTGCTGGTGCGCACGTCGAACCCGGGCGCGCGCGACGTGGAGG
>Ga0209698_10008254_pt1 | contig 10784 bp, 5 predicted proteins | sample LitLauG_LLR_2012_FD_187203 | JGI IMG/M metagenome (GOLD analysis project Ga0209698, IMG submission 187203) | Freshwater sediment microbial communities from Pennsylvania, USA - Little Laurel Run_MetaG_LLR_2012 (SPAdes) (version 2) | ecosystem: Environmental > Aquatic > Freshwater > Creek >... | reverse complement strand
TCGCACTGTTGCAGATTCCCATGATTCATGTCTTTATAAGAATAACATGGTTCAGGATTTGATAAGATGTCTAAATGGAGCTTGTCTGGATGACAACATTCCATCCCGACCCCAGGAGCATGTGGTACACGAGAATGTGGTACAGTGGATACCTATTTGGCTGTCGCAATTCCAGCCAACTATTGTTAGCGCCAAGATCCATTAATATTCAATAAAAAGGTAGTTAGCTACCGCAGGCTGAAAATTCAGTACACAACAAGTTAGTTTGCTTGGGGCATGTTTTTTCTTTTTTTCTTACGTCTACAATATTTATTTTTTAAAACTAAAACTCATGGTAATACTTATTTAATTTTATAGTTGAATTCGATGTCATCCCATAATTCTGGGTTATCATTCCAGCATTTCTCCTTTGACAGTGAGGCAATGAAACTTGATTGAGCATTTTTCCTTTTTTTCTTTATGGCTTCTCCCATTGCCCGTAGGTGCTTATGATTCACTGAATGGAGACCTGTCTTATCCTTTTGAATTCCCTCCACATTCCATTTGTTGAGTAGATATTCACGCTCCTCCTGGTTAAGTCCAGTCCATGTATTTCGCAACAATTCACTCACCAGGGTTGTCTTACAATGCTGAACATCAGGATTATAGGGACATTCATCCGGTTGTGTCCCAGTGAAGAACAAGACTGATCTGAAGCCATTGCTAGCTGGACCGGCATGGGGGACTCCTCCAGGTAGGGAAAGCAATGTCCCAATTGGAAATTTGTTACTACCAGTTGTTGTGTTGATTTTGGGACAGTCTGACAACAGGCAACCATATCCATTAAGCAACTCCTTAGACTGAAAGTCAGAGTTTATCTTATTAGCCAAACCATCAGGCATATCATTCCAAATTTTTTTTAGGCTGTCCCCCTTTACCAGTACTGGATTCACAGGTCTGTACTCACAAGTTCCGGGTACATCATTGCAACAGATTAGCCCAAACTGGTAATGGTCCTTGTCATGTAAATCGATATGTATATCCTGCTCAGACACATTCCCATAGGAAAGGATCAGGGCATGGTTATGAAATTCATACCCCACTCCAATCCTTTCATCCTTCCTGGCCCGCTCATTGGCAAATTCGACCAGTTTTGACCGAATAGATGCTGAGTAGCTGAAACTATCATCCATATCATCTGGGGATAACATAACATCCTTCATGTAATTGTTGATGATCCAGTCAAATGCTGCTGTCCCTTTTCCTTGTGCTTCAACAAACAATTCAAAACGGTTCCCATTGATTCTTCTTACTCCGAAATTGTCACCATTGAAATCTTGATTGGCAAGGGCAGTCAAGCAAGTGCAAATTGGTTTTTTCTCCATTAGGAAGATTTTGTTCAAATTCTCAATTATTACCAATGCTACCACATTGTCTGTCTTAGCAGGGGGCATAAAAACCTTCATCTTATCATACAGAAGGTTATCTGGGAGGGGGAGGGTATCCTCTTCAAGTGGAACATTTATCTTTCCAGTCTGACTTGGAGCAACTGAATCACTAGGGGGCTGCACCTTCTGCATCAATTTTCCTGCATCTTCCTTTTCCTTTTTAGCAGCACGCAATTGTCGTTTTCGTGCCGCTTTTTTGGCGTAGTGAGCTTTTTTTTCATCCGGTCCCATTGCGTTCAGTTTCTCTTTTTCCTTCATGTTGTGTTTGGCTGTCGACGCTCGTTTCTTTGCCAACATTTCATTGTACAATTTCGGATCTGTCAGACGCTTTATAGCCCAATAAGACATGTTCGTGACACACCCCTCTTTGGTCGACGTATTGATCTCCATCAGGTACAGCAGTATGTGGGTTATTTACCATTTAATGCCAAATAATCACCATGGTACCAAACACATATTCTGCTGTTCTACCATTGTACAGCAGCGGTGTAATCGTGACGCCTCTGTCGTGTCAGAACTTTATGTTAGTATGGTACAAAATGTATCCAATAGTACTGCATGACAGTATATGGCGATTACTTGATATTTTTGGGACCTACAGTATAATACAGTACTGTAAGGGACCTATTACTTCACTACTTATAGAGCGTCATTTTCCACTTGAGACCTCCCATGGTGAACATTATCGCGGGATAACTATTAATGACAATGACCGTCCTATCACGTTTTCACCTGAGACGTCTTAGGTGAAAATGGATGTATCTACAGTAGTAATGACAATGACCCACATTTGACTGTGGCATGCATACACACCTGAGACATCCCAGGTGAATACTGACGTAGCATAAATGACAATGACCTACCTATCACACTTTCACCTGAGACGTCTTAGGTGATGATCAATAACATAATTACCGCAGTACACTACAGTATCAATGACTTTCGGCCCTTGTGCCATCACCTGCGACATCTCAGGTCATCATACAGTACCTGCAGAATGTACTGATAGTCATGGGGATAACTATGAATATTACCAACTTATTTCTCGTCGAAAGTTTACCAGAGGATCCAAGCACACTAACTTTTACAGTAAATCACAGAAAAAAATAAAAATACTAAACCAGTTAGCCAGACATCACTCGTCCACAGGTGTAGCAGAATCTTCTCTGCAAAACGCAACAAGACTGACCTTGAGGGCGTACTGTAGGCAGTAGTTTTCACTAAGTAACCCTAACCCTAGACTCTGGTATTGTACCGGTACCAGTATGTCATACCCCTTAAAATTTTCAGTTCGATTATTGGCGAGCACCAGTGGCTGCAAATGCAAATTAAGCATCTCTTCCTGTATGGTACTGTATCATTCTATGCATCCAAAATCATTTATCAATTCAATTATTTTGAAAGTCAAACAAACAACAACCCTATCAATATATAGCAGGGAGCATCGAACAAGCTAGTTGCTAGATAATCGTATAGCCGCAGTGACAGTGCTGTGGCTCCATTGCAGGTAGAATGTCACAGACTGGGACCTTGGATCAGGCGCCTGGTGCCACAAATGTGCCTGGTGCCACAAATAGCCGCATTGATCAATCACGGAGTCCTTCCCAGAACAGACAGAGAGAAAATAATTTAGGAGAATTGTCAACAGGTATTGAAGTCCTAGAATTGCATCAGGAGACACGTGAACTTCACAATGCAATCATACATTGTGTAAATTATGCCACTATTGAAAATTTTGATAGGGTAAAGGTACGTTCAAACATCAGATACCAATGAAGTCATTTCATTACTGTCTGTTAGCATGTTGAAGATTAACGGGCTTTTTTTTTAAAGGATCTATGGAAGAAACACCAATATCAAGGCAAACCTTATGGATATTCTTACTGTCGCCACAGAATCGCTGCTATTGTTTGTAGTGTATATAGTTCCAGACCTTATGTACAAGCAGACACCCAGTGGACTGAGGATCAGCCTAAGATGTTAGAAAGATATGATGGTGATGATTGGGAAGAACTCTGTAGGGCCTTAGATCTCACAAAGCTAGCTTGCTGCCGAAATGACTGCCGGGTTGTCAATGATTTGGAAACCCATCTGAATGAATCACTTGGCTCCTGGGCTGTCAGTACAGAATTCAACATGGAATATGAAGGTATCAAGAAGATGATATATATGCAAATCGATTTGGCACCTTTGCGGCTAATTCTTCTTAACAGTAATTGGAACCAAAATGGCAAAGCAAAGGCAGTGGGTGAACTTATGTAAGCTTCATATTACTTCTCACCTCCATCAATCCCTCTCATGGTAGCTTTCCCATGATATCTCTATCACTAACATGCTCACCCATCCTCTGTCATAATAAAACTCTCTACAGAAAAACCTGGAACATACATGAAGAAGATTCTGATTATGGGCATAGTGATAGTGAACAGAAAGTCAAGGAGGATATACACAAATTGTGGCATATGGTAGAATTACCGAACCCAAATGACAAACTACAGGCTATTGCCAACAGATTGAGACATATTGATGTTGATCTACTGATTCTTCAGAAACGGGTCAAGAGACTCATGGAAGCCTGGGATACCATTTGCTTTGGAACTTTGGAAAATCTAGGTGAAAAACAAAAGAAGCGAGCACGTCAACTTCATGTCAATGTCAAAGGGTCATTGGAAAGATCAGACAAAAAACGCGGCAACCAAAACAAGATAGAGAATGATACTCGATATATACCCCCGGATCAACATCACACAACTGATAATATGTACTTCAGAACCAAAAAACCATTCACTCATGAGGAGGATGATGCCATTCTTAAAGGTCTAGAGACATTTGGTACATCGCAATGGAAAGAAATCAAACTTGAACATGCCCAAACATTGAGGAATCGAACAGTTATCCAGATCAAGGACAGATATCGAACTATGATTAAAAACAACATCATTGAAGAGAAAGGATACATTCATTCCATTTGTCATTTAGATAAGTGAATAGTTAAAGAGGTAAATCAGCACTCTTCTTGTACCGGCTATGATATCAAGTGCAATGGAATGTACCATAGCTATTTTTAACCAGTAATTGTCATCATCATCTGTTGACATCATACTATAGGAAGAAGAAGTATTGGTTCATTATGATGTTTCGACAACTGGATCTTTGCTACAATTTTCTTCTTCTGTAAGGTATTATTTTATATCAGGAACTCAACGTTGCATTTATGTTACTGTCTGTATGACAGTATGACAGTCATTATAACGCCATATTTCATTATCATGTTTCATCATAGCATCGAAATCCATTGTTGGTCTGTCCTGCACCATTCCGGCAAGTGGCTAGCGGGTCGCAAATGTCATTTTGCTGTATGCAATATGCAAACAGGTAGAGGGTCTTTTTAACACCAAATTTCATTATTCTCTCATGTTTCAAACCGTCGAATTCCATTGTTGGTCAGTCCTGGGTCCGACAAGAGGCTTGCGAGTCGCCAAATTTCGCGCCAAATTTCATTGTCATGTTTCATACAATAGCGTCCAATTCCATTGTTGGTCTGTCCTGGTTCCACCAAGAGGCTTGCGAGTCGTCACTGATGTGTTGCAGTACGAACAGTATTGCGCCAAATTTCATTATCATGTTTCTTTCATACAGTAGCGTCGAATTCCATTGTTGGTATGTCCTGGTTCGGCCACGAGGCCGGCGACTCGCAACTGTTGTTTTGCTGTAGGCAAACAGTACCAGCACTTCCCAACGCCAATTTTAATTATCATGTTTCATAGCGTCGAATTCTATTGTTAGTCTGTCCTGGTACCGCCAAGAGGCTCGATATTCTCCACTGTTGTTAACAGTGTATTGCCAAATATCAAATCATTTTTCATAATCATTTTTTTCCCATTGAGTCGAATTCCATTGTAGGTGTCTCCTGGTTGTGCAAAGAGGCTAGTGATATTGTTGAGTGAGCAGTATGTGCATTATCGCGTAAGAATCCTTTTTAATTTGTCACATTGCGTCGAAATTCATTGTAGATTGGTCCTTATCCCTCCTTATCTCTCATAGATAGAGGTATCTCTCCCAGATGCTAGCGATTATCAACTGTTGTGCTGCACCGTATGTGACACATACGGAAGTGGTACAATCAAAATATGGTTTTTTATGGTACAGTTTATCCTGTTGCTCCAGGCGACTCACTGGATTTGCGTTTGCAGAAATCAATTTTCCGTGCTTACATTCATAAATTTCAAAAAAATCTGTTATATTGTGATTAACAGAGTAAATGGAAGTAAAATCATATAAATAATCCTGATGAGATCATTCCGGGATGAGAGTATGCTAATATGATAGAAGGAGAACAAGTAATTAAATTGTTAGATTTCATTACAACATGTGGCATTGGAGGTTATACCTCCACTATTTCTATTGGTGTGTTGGGTTCATCTTGTTCCTGTTCCTGTTCATTACCATTAGGAAGGGCAGAAGCAGCTTCATCCGCTGTGTTGTTGCATTGGTCAGCATCATTCTTGTAATTCTCTCCTATTAACCAGCAGCACCCTGGCAATGATTTTAGTTCATTGTTGGCTTTGCACAGTTCGAAAGCATTATCGATTTCCTGGAAAATCTTTGTAATGAATGCATTGTCATCCTGTTCCCAATAATGTTGACAGAGCCGCAAGGGCCAACAGTGGGGCTTGGAGGCATTGGGCTTCTTGCTGAAGCATCTTCCCCCCATGGTGTGGCAAATGAGCAAGTAAAGTTTGCAGAGAGCATGCTCTCCATCTGTTGCACTGATTGGACGGCTGTTGCGTTTGTTTATTACCATGCCTTTTGATATTTGTTTCAGCCCAAGTATTCCAAGCATTTCATCTGGTAATTTTTTTACCATTGCTACATATTCATCAAATATGTTCGCCATAGTTGCCTTGTCTTTTTCATTTAAGATCGTCTTCAAGCCCTCCTTTGCACCAAAACCAGCCACCAGTGTTTTCGTGATGACAGGACCAAAGGGGTCGCTGAATAGCTCTTCTATGTCTGCCAAAATTTGCTGAGAGAGGAAAGTAAAACTACTGGCCACTGCAGCACTACTGACGCACATGGATAGGAGAATAGAGAGCTCATGGACTACATCTGCCCGTGGCTTATTTCTCTCCCCCAGTACTGTTCTCAAGAACTCAGGCAAGATATCTTTTACCTTCCGGATATACGCGGAGAACACATCGAAATTATGCAGGCATTTCGGGATTTCTCCCTTGTGTTGGTCACTGATCCACTGTCCTATGGAATCTGTCTTGTTTCCAGCCACTGTGGAGCTCATGAAAGAGAGAAAGTTGTCAAGGTCATTCATTGTGGGCAGCATATGTCGATGAATGGGCATCGTGGTTGGATCCTCCATATCTCGACTGTGGCCTGAATGATGTTTACGTGCAGCACGCTTTTTTGCTGGTAGTGTAACAGTTATCTTCCGCAAAAAGTACAACTCATATGGCTTGAGCCTGCCGGTGCAGCGCAGAAGAATTGCCCCGAAAAAAAGGGTATCCATCATTGGGGACATCTTTTCCGGGTCGTAGACTACCCGTTTATTCAGCTCGTGATTGTGGAATAAGCCAATGCGGACTGCGTGACAGAATAACCACAGAGAGTTTGGATCAAGGGTACGATTGGTCATTGGATTTGGGTATAGTCGTAGGTTTTTTCCAAGTGCCAAGTTTACCAGGGGACAAGCCACCTCTCTTCCACCCATGTTTATCACACTCTGTCCCAAGTATCTTTTTGCCCCTGCGGCATTGTTGTAGGCAGCTGCTGTCACCAAATCCTGGATATTGGCTGTGGTCTTCAGAACCTGGCTGCTATTCAGTGAAGTGCACTCTGTGTCATCTACATCATTGTTGTCAAGAGCGACCTCCTCATCTGCCAACAACTCATCAGAGACAAGGTATTTTTCATACTGACCGGACTCAATGAACTTGCACTGAAGCGCATATATATCAACCATTTCACCCTCTTGTAATGTTTTTGCGGTGCTAGATCCAACTCCAAGGTCTATATTTGCTTTTAGCTTGGTGTCGTCATCTTTGAAAGCCAGTAGTCTACGATAGGGAACTGATCTTCCTTCGTTACCCAAGATGGATTCCCATTGAGGCTGTGTGAAAAGGGGAGATAGGAAGAATCGCAAATATGGGACAAGACGATGGCGTATCCAGGTTTGTACCCCCATTGATTCGTTGCCAAATTCTTTTCTGAGTGGTTCAATCTCGTCTCTCATAAACAGACAACCATCAAACTTGTAGTAGCCAATAAAGACTGCATCATCTTCATTGATGGATTGGTGGCCTTTGACAGAAAAATTGGCCGTGTTGACAAAGACAGCAACCACCGCCTGTTGCCTCACCTTTTGAATTAACAAACGATTTGTTTCGTTATTCAAGTCCTGAGATTCAGGTAGGATGCAGTACGGGTCGTCCTTGTGCACCTTGTCCAAGTTTGGTGCAAAGTCCCCGGTAATCTGGGGAGCCCCCCCAGAGCCAAAGATTTCAATAGATCCATCACAATCCTTGTCGTACAGTGAAGTGTCTTGAGGTCTCTTGTTGTACTGTGTTACCTTGTCTATTACTTCCTTAATTTGTTTACCATTGTTCTTATACGGGTGGGTAAGAACAATAATATTTGCCGTACCGTCCTTATTGCTGAGTATCCGGTGGCTACGGTCTTGATGCTTGACCCCTGCGTCCGTGCCGATATTTTGGAGCTTGTAGCCCTTTCCTATCCTGGGAAAGGTAGTTTTTCCATGACCCGTAGCTATCTTGTACAAGCAGGGGACAGCGTTTCCTGATTTGTCACGACTGGTTGCAATTTCCACCAGCACGTGTTTTTCCATTAATCCACGTATCAACGTTGCTGATGAAACTTGGGTCGCAATATTTGTAGCAGTGGTGTACAGAGGGCCAGGCCTTACTATACCGAGACTATCAAACTCATCCTGGGAAAGTTGATGAAACAGGTCTGTGTTTGCTGGACTGCGTAGATTGATTGGTTTTACCAAGTTGACAGGTTCGGATATCATGTTTCGTCTTCTTTTCCTGGGTCTCTCTTGAGTACCCTCATTAGCCACCTGATCAGAAGCATAAGCCTCTGTGAAGTTCAGTGCTGGCGGACACAATTCGTAGCTACTTAGCTGATCAATTACATTGATTTTTTCATATTCTGCACTCCGATCTGGGAACATTGTTGCTCCATTAAGGTCATTACGAACCCGCTTCTCGTAGTCTTGCTGTTGGGTTTTATCAGTGAAACATGGGCTGGCAGTATAGCGGGCCGAAATGGAGCAGCGAATATCGGTCCCTTTTGATGGTGTTTCTTTATTGGTGCACTCAGACACCTTGTGGCTTGTCATGTACTGTGAAAATGGGCCCTGCCAGTGCATGCAGCACCCATTGGTATTGATTTTTCCAAGTGTTGCATCGGAGTCATTCGCTCTCCACTGGACTGAGTGGCTAGCATCAGCTATGTCCTTGGCATTGGTAATGACAAGAGTGATTGTCTGTTGTGTCTCTATGGAGGGTAGATACATAGTGTTTTTGGGGTCTTGATCGCAGAGCAAATGTCCAGAGTCACTGTGCCAACTGTAGAGAGCAAATTTGGAGCCACCGATGAGTATGTGCACCAAATTGCAGTCCATCGGGACAAAGTACTTCCCGGATGAAATTTTTGTAACGAAAATATTCTGGGCACGCATCAAGAACTTCATTAGGGCAATGAGTTTTTTCACAAAATCATTGGCTTCTACCCCATTGAAGTAGGTCTTGTTTCCAATCGTCATGCCTGCAGGAGGATTCGTTGAGGTCCCAACATGCACATAGGAGCCATGCCGACTATCCTTCCCCTTGATCCATTCGAGAAGATTCAGTTCGTGTAATATGTACTGGTAGAAACTGGGCGAGACAGGATTGTATGCTACCCACACTTTGAACTCACGACTGGACTTTTTGTCTCGCATAGTGTACTCCTTGATGATAGGCTTTCCAGCTAGGTCACCACTCTTTTCCTTTGCTGTCAATCCTAATTGAACATCAAAGTATCCAAGCTCTGAAATTTCCTCTAGTCTTCCACCAAAATCCTCAACTGCATCGGCATATTCTTGAGGGGATAGAATGCCATTCTTGTAAATATCCCCACCCACTGTTACCTGTTCTGGAACATCAGTAGTGGGATGAGATCTGTGGTTGTTGTGTGTTTGGATTTCCTTGGCCATGGGGACAGGCGTAGCTTTTTTGTTTTTTGTTGTTGTGGGCACCTTGCCATGTTTCATAGAAGCGGCCTCGACATGTTTGATAGCTGCAGACTTTTCTTTTATCAGATCATCCTTGGCTTTTTTCATAGCGGCCTCTGCGTCTGCCTTTGTCACTTTACGCCCCTTCTGTTGTACTATTTCAACACAAATTTCAAAGGCTCTTTTCCTCAACTCATAATTAGCAGTCACATTCCGAAGGGATCGGTGGTACCTAGTCACATCATGGAGAGCAAAGGCCACATCTTTATTGAACTGGTTACCTGTCTTTCCCACTGTCATCAGAAGCCGGTCTTTCTTATTCAGCATAGCTAGGAATACACATAATGACCTGTTGAGGCAATCATGTAAAAATCCCCTTTCTTGTATCCTCTTTGTTTTGCTGCACTTCTTTATCTCATTCTCTTGTTTGCATAATTCAAGGAACTTTTCACAGGGGACATCAAATTGTAACCGGGCGTGGTAGAGGTCATCAAAGGTAGAATTTTGATTAGCTGGCCGATCCAACAGGAGTGATAACGTCTTGTTATCCATTTTTTGGATAACTGCCAGAGCTGCAGATCCTTGTTTCTTGGCATCCAACATTTTCTGCACAGCCGACCAATATATCTCTTCTGAGTTCATGGTATGCATTGCAGCACCTCTTTGAGATGTAGGCACCATAGCATGGGTGTTATAGTTGACTTGAATCCGCTTTTTGTATGATTTCATCAAGGATGAGCTGACCGGAGGTGTGATGTCAAACCAATAGTACTTGGGTGGCGCAAAATCATTATGGGTGATGACGTACTGGAAAGCACCTCTTGTCACCGTAGCAGTCATTACCATATCATATCATTTTGTGCCATCACTGTCTAACAAATAGTGGTGCACATAATGTGATTGTAACTGCCATGATTTGTCAGGTGTAATGTCATACTTGAAAGCAGATTACAAGTCATAGTAGTTACCTTCAATTTTTGTGCCACCACTTTCTAACAAATAGTACTCTCGTGGCACAAAATTTGATGGTAACTGCCCTATCTTGTCAGGTGTAATGACCTACTTGAAAGCACATTACAAGCCGTAGCAGTTACCATCAAATTTTGGGC
>Ga0209698_10008252_pt1 | contig 10785 bp, 14 predicted proteins | sample LitLauG_LLR_2012_FD_187203 | JGI IMG/M metagenome (GOLD analysis project Ga0209698, IMG submission 187203) | Freshwater sediment microbial communities from Pennsylvania, USA - Little Laurel Run_MetaG_LLR_2012 (SPAdes) (version 2) | ecosystem: Environmental > Aquatic > Freshwater > Creek >... | reverse complement strand
GGCCATGTGATGGTGATCACCATCAACCGTCCGGAGGCGCGCAACGCCTTTGACGAGGCCAGCGCCAAGGCGATGCATGCGGCGGTCGATGAACTCGACGGCGATGAGTCTCTGTTCGTCGGCGTGATCACCGGCGCCGGCGGCCACTTCTCGGCGGGAGCCGACCTCAAGGCCGCGGCCCGGGGCGAGCGCGCGGCCACCGAGCGCGGCGGCTTCGGCCTCTTCGCTCGGCCGCCGCGCAAACCGGTGATCGCGGCGGTGGAGGGTTTCGCGGTCGGCGGCGGCTTCGAGCTCTGCCTCTCCTGCGATTTGATTGTCGCCGCGCGCACGGCCAGGTTCGGCCTGCCGGAGGTGCGCCACAATGTGGTGGCGGTCGGCGGCGGCCTTTTTCGTTTGCCCAGGCGCATGCCCTATCATCTGGCTATGGAACTGGCTCTGACGGGCGAGTTCCGTGACGCTGAGTTCTTTCATCGTCACGGCGTCGTGAATCGTCTCGTCGACGAAGGCGGCGCGCTCGCCGAGGCTGTGAATTGGGCTCAGGCCTTGCTGGTCAACGGGCCCACCGCCCTGGCCGCCTCGAAACAGATCGTCTGGCACGCCGCTGACTGGACCGACTCGGAGGGCTGGCGCGAACAGATGCAATACGCCGCCCAGGCGCTCAATTCCGAAGACCGTGCCGAAGGGCTCAAGGCGTTCGCGGAAAAGCGCAAGCCTGTGTGGAAAGGCCGGTGATACTTCCGGGCAGTCGGCTTCCGGAGCGGATTGCCGGCCGGCTCGCCTTGCCGCTGATCGCCGCGCCGATGCTGCGGGTCTCCGGCCCGGATCTGGTCGTCGCCGCCTGTCGGGCCGGGGTGATCGGCGCCTTTCCCACCAAGAACGCCCGCACCGCCGAGGAGCTTGACGCCTGGCTGACCGAGATGCGTGCGCGTCTCGCCGACCTGGGCGGCGCGGCCGCGCCGATCTGCCCGAACCTGATCATGCGCGATGGCCGACTCTCGGAAGATCTGGCCGTCGTGGCCCGCCAGGGCGTGGAACTGGTGATCACGTCGGTCGGCTCGCCCGCGCCTGCGGTTCAGGTCCTGCATGACGCCGGCTGCCTGGTTCTCGCGGATGTCGCCACTCTTCACCACGCGCGGCGCGCGATCGAGGCCGGGGCTGACGGCCTCATCCTGTTGACCGCCGGCGCCGGCGGGCAGACGGGCTGGCTCAACCCGTTCGCCTTTGTCCGCGCCGTGCGCGCCATGTTCGACGGCGTCATAGTCCTCGCCGGAGGAGTCAGCGACGGCGCGGCGCTGGCCGCGGCCCGCGTGTTGGGCGCGGACCTTGCCTATATGGGCACACGCTTCATCGCGGCCGCCGAGAGTCTGGCCTCCGACCCCTATCGCGCAATGTTGGTCGCCTCGACGATGGACGATGTGCTCCTCACCTCGAACTTTACCGGCCTGCCCACCAGCATGTTGACGCCGTCCATTCAGGCGGCCGGCCTGGATCCCAAGCGGCTGGACGAATCCATGAGCGAGGCCCGCGCCCGCGAAGCCTTTGGCCACGGCGCCGACGGCCCGCGCCGCTGGACCGACATCTGGAGCGCCGGCCATTCCGTTTCCGGCGTTCGCGCTGTTCAGTCGGTTGGCGATCTCGTCGCCGAAGTCCGCGCGGAGTATGAGCGCGCGTCAGGGTGTTTGACCTCAGCCGGTGGGGCCGAGCAGTTCGTTCGGTGAGGTGACGACCAGATTGGCTCCCGCGCGAATAAGCTCCTCGCGGCTGCCATAGCCCCACAGCACGCCGACCGTCGGAATACCGTGACGCGACGCGGCGCGCACATCGTGCTCGCGGTCGCCGACCATGCAGACCTGATCTGGATCGAGGCGCTCGGTCTTCAGGAGGTGCTCGATCAGGTCGCCCTTGTCGTCGAACCGTCCGTTCAAATCGGGGCCATACACGGCGCTCAACAGCGGTCCAAAGCCGAAATGATCGACGACGCGCCGGGCGAATATCGCCGCCTTGGCGGTGCACAGGATCAGCTTCACGCCCGCGCGGGCCTTCTTCGTCATCACCTCAAGCACGCCGGGGTAGGGCGCGGCGTCATAGAGCCCGGATTCGCCGTAGCGTTCCCGGTAGTACCCTAGCGCGGTTTCCGGGTCCCCTCGGCCTTGCAGCAGCTTGGCGAAAGTCGACCGCGGCGGCGGCCCTATCATCCACTTCAGGTCAACATCGTCGGCGACCGGCGCCCCCATCCCCGCCATCGCATATCGACAACTGGCGATGATCCCCGCCGCCGGATCGACGAGGGTGCCATCAAGGTCGAGCAACAGGGTCGGGCGGTTCCGAATCGGCATGAGGCTGCTTAGGGCGCGCGCGCCGCCGTGGGAACGGTTTTTGGATCCGGCGATATGGAGCTTCGTCGGTCAAGGGATGGGGCTGGACCCCGCCGGCGATCCTCTTGAGGCGGCGTCTCACCAGGGCGGCGCGATCGCCGATGCAAAGGTCCCGGCCTGCTTTCAGCCGGAATGAAAGGCCGTGTAAAGATGGCGCGGTCCAGCGCTGTTGGGCTGGCGACGAACGGAGTTGAGGTCACCGTGGACATCATCATGACTGCGATCGGCCGGGTCGTGGGCGGCCGGTCCGACCCTGTCGACGACGATTGGGGCGCAAGCCGGGCTTACATAGAGTTGGACCCGGCGCGTTTCGACGACACCGCGCTGGCCGGCCTAGACGCGTTTTCACACGTCGAGATTCTCTATCTGTTCGATAAGGCGCCCGAGACCGAGATCGTCTATGGCGCGCGTCGCCCGCGGGGGCGCGCCGACTGGCCCAAGGTCGGCATCTTCGCCCAGAGGGGGAAGTCTCGTCCCAACCGGATTGGCAGCACGGTCTGCCGCGTGGTCGCGGTTGCGGGCTTGCGGCTGGAGGTTGAGGGCCTCGACGCGATCGACGGGACGCCGGTCCTCGATATCAAGCCCTACATGTCGGGCTTTCAGCCTCGCGGCGAGGTGCGCGAACCGGCCTGGGCCAAGGAGATCATGGCCTCCTATTGGTGAGGCCACCGCGTCCACCCCTTCGACCCCCTCGGCGATCTAAGGGCTTTCCCAATTCGTATAATCGCGAGGATGCGGGTCGCGGTGAATCGGGAGTTTAATCAGGTCCATGAACGAGACCGAAATGCGCATCATCGCTCACGAGCTGGGGCTGATCGAAGTGGTCGCCCACATGCGGACCGATCACATCCGCGCGGGTATCGAAGCGATCCGAGCGGGCATCGTCAAAGGGATCAACCGCGAGGAGCGAATCATTCGCTCGATGGCGATCGAATATCTTGAGGAGGCCCTGTACAACGAGGGCGTCCACCCCTCCACGCTGTTCCTCGCCGACGCCTGAGTTTTCACTCGCGAGGCGCCTCATTCCAGCGGCTTCGCCTTGACTCAAACCTCTGGGGGCGTGTAGGTGCGCTCCCTTCGCCCGCGCCAGCTTCGCGGGCGCTGTTGTTTGCGCGATTTCGAGGCCGGCTCCCGGCCTTGCGACCGCGCCCGAACCGTTGAAGGCCTTGAATACCATGTACGCTGTGATCCAGACCGGCGGCAAACAGTACCGCGTCGAAGCCGGCGACATCCTGGTTGTCGAAAAGCTTGACGGAGAGCCGGGCGCCGTCGTTGCGTTCGATCAGGTGCTGATGATCGGCGAAGGCGCCGATGTCGCCGTGGGCGCCCCGCTTGTCGACGGCGCCAAGGTCGCCGCCACGCTGATCGAAACCCGCAAGGGCGATAAGATCAAGGTGTTCAAGAAGATTCGTCGCCAGGGCTACCGCCGCACCCGCGGTCACCGCCAGTTTGAAACCGTGCTGCGCGTCACCGCGCTGGACGGCGCCGGCAAGACCAGCAAATGGGACGGTACGGTTGACCTGACCCCGCGCTCGGTGCTGACCGCCCGCGCGCAAAATCTCGCCCGCAGCCAGGAAGCCGCCGCCGCCAAGCATGCCGCGCGCGCCGACCGCCTCGCCGCCAAGGCCTAACGTCTAGAGTTCGGAGACCCTCCCCATGGCTCACAAGAAATCAGGCGGTTCGTCCCGCAACGGTCGCGACTCCGATGGTCGTCGCCTCGGCGTGAAGAAGTTCGGCGGCGAAGCCGTTCTGGCTGGCAACATTATCATCCGCCAACGTGGCACCAAGTACTGGCCCGGTGAGAACGTAGGCATGGGTGTGGATCACACGCTGTTCGCCACGGCCCATGGCGCGGTGAAGTTCGTCACCAAGAAAAATGACCGCACCTACGTGTGCGTCATGCCCACCGAGGCCCTCGCCGCCGAGTAGGCGATCCGCTGAGACCAGACGGATCGCTTCCCTAACCGGTAGCGATCCGGAAACACCCTCCCACAAACGGGGGAACCGGGTCGCCGGTTCCCCCGTTTTTGCATTCGCGCCTCGCCTACGCGGCGGGCCGCTGGGAGGACAACCATGACGACCGATCAGATCGAAGCGGCGCGCGTGTTGGAGACCCCGCGCCTGATTCTTCGCGCGCCCACCCAGGCCGACGGCCCGGGGATGGCCACTCTGGTGGACGATCCTGGGGTGGCGCGCATGACGACCTCGATCCCGCACCCCTATCCACGCGAGACGATCGGCGACTTCATCGCCGCGCGGCTGGCCGACGACCCGGAACGCTCGGCCTTTTTCGCGATTGAGGCGCGAAAGGGCGCGTTTGCTGGCGCGCTGGGCTTCAGCCCCGCCGCGCGCGGCGCTGTCGAGATCGGCTATTGGCTGGGGCGCGCCTATTGGGGGCATGGTCTGATGACCGAGGCGGTCGAGGCGGCTCTCGCCTGGGCCGCTGGGCCGTGGCGCAAGCGGGTCATCGTCGCCGGGCATTTCGCCGACAACCCAGCCTCCGGCCATGTCCTGGTGAAGGCCGGCTTCCTCTATACCGGCGAGGTGATAAGAAAGTTCAGCGTCGCCCGTGGCGAGGAGACCCCCACCCGCATGATGGTCTGGCTGGCGTGAGATCGAAGATCGCCAGTCAAAGCCTCTATCAGGGCTTCAGGCAGGCGATGATGGCGTTGATCACACGCTTGGTGTCGGAAGGGTCGCTGACTTCAACACAGGCGGCGCCGGTCGTGGTGGCGGCGAAATCATTGCCGCCCGGGAACAGAGCGTCGCCGACGAAGATCATCTCCGAGGTCTCGATGCCGAGCAGCTCGCGCAGCTTGCCGATGCCGAACGCCTTGTCGACGCCCATCTTGGTGACGTCGATCGAGGTCGCGCCGCCCAGGCGGACCGAGAAATCCGGTATGAGTTCGGCGAGGCGCCGCTGGATCAGTCGCCGCTTGGCGAAGTCGGGGTCCCAGATCTTCTTTTCCTCAAGCGGCGCTTCCTGGCCCAGCGCCGACATGGTGATCTGACCACCGCGATCCTCGATCACCTCGCCCCAGTAGCGGGCGGGCGCGAAACCGGATTCGTCCATCGCCAGCTTCAGCGCCGCGATGATCACGTCTTTCTGTTCGGTCGTGAATTCGTCGGCGTAGAGCGGGGTCCAGGTGGTGTCGTGGCGATAGAATTTCGTGCCGCAAGTGGGCAGCAGATAGAGATCCTGGAGCCGGCACTCAGCCGTAAGGCGTGGCAGGATCTGCGTCTGGAACTGCGGCCAGGCGCCGCCCGAGATGATCGCTACCTTGGCGACCTCAAGCAGCGAACCCAGGAGCGCGGCCATTTCGGGGGCCAGGGGCGATTTGCTCTCGGCCAGGGTGCCGTCGAGGTCGAAGATGATCAGACGCTTCATGGGGTTTCCGGGAGAAGCGAGTCGGGACGAAGGCGCTCGCACGCTGGCCATACTCCGTTTGACGCGGCCTCGTGAAGACGGCACCATCGCCCGAGCGCGAGGTCTTGGCGCCCAAGCGCGGGAGAGATGTAATGCCCATCAAGAACGTGTTCGCGGAAACCGACGCCCTGAAGGCCCGGATAACCAATCTGTCGGTCGATGATCTCAAGGCGCGGCAGGCGGCGATCGCCAGTGGCGAGGTGCTGCTGATCGACCTGCGGGAAATCCAGGAGTTGATCGAGCTGGGCACGATTCCCGGCGCCAAGCACGTGCCCCGCGGGATGCTGGAGTTCTGGGCCGATCCATCCAGTCCCTATGCGCGCAACTTCTTCGCCGAAGACAAACCGATCGTTGTTTTCTGCGCCGGCGGCGGACGTTCGGTCTACGCGACCTTGGCGTTGCTCGACATGGGCTTCAAGGACGTCGCCCATCTGGATCCTGGGTTCAATGGCTGGAAGGCCGCCGGTGGCGCGGTCCAGGATTTCGCCGCGACGAGCAAGTGGGTGAAACGGGCGTGACCGGCCAGGCGCCGCGCTAGTCGGTCGCCAGGATCAGGTTGCGCACCAGCGGGTAGATCTGGCTCTGCCATTTCTTGCCGTTGAACACCCCGTAGTGTCCAACCCCGGGCTGCAGATGATGGCGTTTGCGGTTGGCGTAGATGTTTGAACAGAGGCCGTGGGCGGCGACCGTCTGGCCGACCGAACAGATATCGTCGCGTTCGCCCTCGACGGTGAGCAGGGCCGTCCGGCGGATGGCGGCGGGATTGACCTTGCGCCCACGCCAGACAAGTTCGCCGCAGGGAAGAAGGTGGTCCTGGAACACGCGCGAAACGGTCTCCAGATAGAACTCCGCCGTCAGGTCCAGGACGGCGAAGTATTCGTCGTAGAAGGCCTTGGCGGCGTCCGCCTCCTCGAAGCGGCCGGCCGCGAGGTGCGCATACATATCCACATGCGCGTCAACATGACGGCCCAGGTTCATCATCATGAAAGCCGTGAGCTGGACGAACCCTGGGTAGACGCGGCGGCCGGCGCCCGCGTAACGGGCCGGGACCGTGCAGATCAATTCCTTTTCGAACCAATCGATCGAGCGGGTCTGAGCCAGATCATTGACCTTGGTCGGGTTGATCCGGGTGTCCACAGGTCCGGCCATCAAGGTCATGCTGACCGGGGTCGCCGGATGATCGTCTTCCGCCATCAGGGCCACGGCCGCCAGGGCGTGAGCGCAGGGCTGGCAGACGCTGATCAGATGGGCGCCCGGACCAATGGTGTTCAGGAAATCGATGACGTGGGCGACATATTCGTCGAACCCGAAAGCTCCCGCCGTCGCGGGAGCGTCGCGCGCGTTGCGCCAGTCGGTGATATAGACGTCGTTCTCGGGCAGCAGGGTTTCGACCGTGCCGCGCAGCAACGTCGCGAAGTGGCCCGAAAGCGGCGCCACCAACAGAACGCGCGGCTGGCTTGGATCGCCTTCCTTGCGAAAGTGGATCAGGTCGCCAAAGGGCGTGGACGCGGCCGCCTCCTCGCGCACCGCCAGGCTCTCGTCCCCGACTCTGACTTCCGTAAAGCCATAGTGTGGGCGCTTGTGCGTAAGGCCGGAACGACCGATCATTTCCAATCCGGCGGCCAGGTGGCTCACATTCGGCCATGCCCGCAGTGACGGTGGGTATAGCGCGAGCATTGACTGACCTAATTGGGCCGCCAATCGAATGGGCGCCATCATGTCGGCCTGGGCCTGAAAGGCTTGGTAGCGCATCAAGTCTCTTAAACTGGTCAGGCGCGATTGCGCCGTGACCATAGGCGCGATGGTCGCCGCACGCGCCACGTCCTAACGCCGAATGGGGAGCCAGCGGTCTCCGGCATTGATTTGACGTCCAGCGAATGGGCGCCCGGCGAGGCTTGGCGCCCACAATTCGGGCGCCCGGCCCCACGCGACCATCCTCCGTCCCGGGGGTTGGACTTCAGACCGCGCCCGGGCCTAGGTCTTTCGACCCTTCCGCGTTCAAGTGAACCTCATGCCCAAGGCGACTCTCACCATCAGCAGCCGCAACTATTCTTCCTGGTCCTTGCGGGGCTGGCTGCTGTGCGCCTTTGCGGGATTGGAGTTCGAAACGGTAAGCCTGCCGCTGGACGACGCCTCGGCGCGGGCCGAACTGCTGCTGTTGGCGCCATCGTTCCTCACCCCTTGCCTGACTTATGACGGGATCGAGGTATGGGACACGCTGGCCATCGCCGAGTTTCTGCACGAGATCGCGCCGAAGGCGGGTCTGCTGCCCAGCGCACGCGCCGAGCGCGCGCGCTGTCGCGCCGTCAGTGGCGAAATGCATTCAGGCTTCGCCAATCTTCGCGCGGCGCTGCCGATGAACCTCAGGGCCGATCATCCCGGCTTCAAGGTCTGGGCCGGCGCGCAATCGGATGTCGATCGCATCCTGACCATCTGGACCGCAGAGCTCGCGCGTTCGGGCGGCCCCTACCTGTTTGGCGAACTGACGATCGCGGACGCCATGTTCGCCCCGGTCTGCACCCGCTTTAAGACCTATCATGTTCCGCTGGACCCGATGTCCGCCGCCTACCGCGACGCCATTCTCGCCCTCCCGGCGATGCGCGCCTGGGCGGCCGCGGCGGCGCTGGAGCCTGACGAGGTCGAAGAGCTCGACATGGAGTTCTGATCCGAGCTTTGGGCAGGCCAATGGTCGGCTCCAAAGTCGTCGAGTTGGATCGGGTTTTGCGCGAAACCCCACGCCCCCCCTTCGCGATCTGCTCTAGCCTCGCGGGACCAGCAGGGAGCTACGGCCCACCGTCGATCGGGTGAGGGCGTGTCGGCGCACGAAGAGTCCTTCGGGATCGATGGTCTGCTCGCGCGAGGCCTCCCACACGCCGTGGCTGGCGTACCAGGTGAGTAAGAGCAGGCGGCGCTGATCCTGGTTCAGGTCCGCGGCGCTCGCCTCCGCGGCGAAGAGGCCGAAAATCTCGGTGTCATAGGCGCCTTCGAAACCGGACCAGGCGCGGTTGGAGAGTTGGATGAACTCATCCAGGGCGCCACCATCGATCGTGAACCAGCGGTGCACATAGATACCGCCAGCTCTCGGGGTCTGGCCTGGCCTGGGGCGGACGGTCGGGTGGAGGGTATCATGAACCGCCGACACCACTTCCGGGGCGTCCACGAGCGCGTCGCTGGGACCCAGTTCGCCCCTCGGCCAGCGCACCACGGCCACCGCCTCGTTGGACGCGAATCCGAGCTGGGGCGAGAAGACGCCGATCCACTCGCCGCCGGAGGCCTCGATGGATCTGGCCGTCGCGCCGTTGGCGTGGAGCCCGAAGGTCTGCCAGGCCGGCCTGCCGCGCGGTAGCGTCAGCGTATGATAGGCGTAGACGGCGGTCATGGCGGGGTTCCGTTCCTCTCAGGCGGCGCCAGTCTAGCAGCGATCCGCCGCTTTCGGCGACAGGCGTGAACGGTGCCTTGACTCTATTTCGGTGTTTCCCTAAATAACGAATATGAACCGGGTCTTCAAAGCCCTTGGCGATCCTACCCGTCGTCGGATTCTCCAGCTGTTGCGCCAGCGTGAGATGACCGCCGGCGAGATCGCCGATCAGTTTCACCTCGCCAAACCCACCCTGTCCGGTCACTTCGCCATCCTGCGCGAGGCCGACCTTATCAGCGCCGACAAGGTCGGCGTGACGATTACCTATCGTTTGAACCTGTCGGTTCTGGAAGACGCCCTGCTGGGCTTCGCCGAAGGCTTCGGCATCGGCGCGCCACGAGCCGGCGACGCAAAAGGAAAGGACACGCCATGACCACGCGGTTCGCGGGCTGGATTGCCGCCGCCATTGTTCTGGCCACACTTGTCGCGGGCCTTGTCGCGCTGTCGCAGACCGCGCCTGACCAGATGGTGGCGACACACTTCAGCGTTGACGGGCGGCCAAATGGCTGGATGCCCGCGCGGTTCGCTTACCTGGTGGCGCCCATCCTCGGCGCCGTGATCTGGATGATTATCGCCCTCGCGCCGCGACTGACTCCACGTGGCGAGAATCTGACCAAGTCGGGCGCGGCCTACGGTGCGATCTGGATTCTCGGCGCCCTGATGGGCGCCTTTGTTCAGGCCCTGATCCTTGGCGGCGGAAGGATCGGCACACTGCGACCCGAGCGCGCCATGCCGATGGCCATAGGGCTGATCTTCGTAGTCTTCGGCAATGTCATGCCAAAGCTGAGGTGGAACTTCGTCGCGGGAATTCGTACGCCCTGGACGCTGGCCGACGAGCGCGTCTGGGACAAGACCCACCGTTTTGCAGGGTGGCTGATGGTGCTGGGGGGGCTGTGTCTGCTGGCGAGCGCCATTCTTCCCGGCGCGAGGCCCGGCGTCGCGTTGGTGGTGGGTGTCGCCGCGGTGGTCGCGGTTACGCCAGCGGTGCGGTCGTACTTCTATTGGCGAGAGCGCCAGTCGGAGCTGAAAACGCTCAAAGGCTGAACGCCGAATCCTTCAGCCGACCTGCTCAGGCAGTCGCACGATCAGAGACTGGCTGCCGGTGGCGAGCAGAACTCCGTCCTCGCTCCACATGTGCACGGTGCCATGGCCAAAACCGTTGCCGACGAACTCCATGCGATTGTCGCACAGCACCCATTCGCTCGAATGGCGATTGGCGATGCGGATCGTATTGTCGAGGCTCGTGCAATGGGCCACGCGGCCCAGCGCATTGCCGAGCACCGAGGGCATGTAGTCGGCGATGATCCCCAGAACGGCGCTGTCGTGTTCGACCTCAGGCATGCGCGCCCACAGTAGCGAGCGGCCGTCGTCGGTGCGCTCGCCAAACATGGTGAAGCCGAAACAGCCCCGCGCGAGCCGGATCTCGACATGCTTGTGCAGACTGTCGCCGTCGTGATCCCGGTCCACGGCTGGACAGTCAAGCGGCGGCAGCGCCGTCGGGCACTCGACCCAGCATCCGTTCGCGACGGGAGGTCGCTCGCCCACGGCGCCGATCACGGTGATGA
>Ga0209698_10008251_pt1 | contig 10788 bp, 6 predicted proteins | sample LitLauG_LLR_2012_FD_187203 | JGI IMG/M metagenome (GOLD analysis project Ga0209698, IMG submission 187203) | Freshwater sediment microbial communities from Pennsylvania, USA - Little Laurel Run_MetaG_LLR_2012 (SPAdes) (version 2) | ecosystem: Environmental > Aquatic > Freshwater > Creek >... | reverse complement strand
GTCATCAGCATTCCCAGGAACCCCGCGGCCGTATCATAACCCTTCAGATTCTCGGCATTCCCGTAATGCAGCGTGAGGTGAACCTGCACGGTGTTGCCGCGAGACTTCTTGGGAAGGAGCGCGACCTTCACCCCTTCGATCGCGTCGGCCTTCTTGATCCTCGCTTCGATGGCGAGCGGCGAGACGTCGAACGACTCGGAGGAATCGGAGACGGCTCGTCCCTTGTAGCCATCGACAATCTTGGCAATGTCAGCTGACGCAGGGATCGGGGTCCGTTCTGGGCTGGAAGTCGGTGTGAAGATTCCCACGGTGCGGTTGCTTCGCGTGAGGTATTTCACCGCGACATCCTTGACCTGCTCGGGCGTGACCTTCTCAATCCAGTCACGATCGAGGAAATAGAGCCGCCAGTCGCCATCGGCAATCGACTCGCTCAGCCGAATCGCGACTTGATTGGCGTCGGTGGTATTCAACTCACGATTTTTGAGGTACTGCCTTACCGCGCGGTCGACTTCCTCGGCCGTGACCCCTTTTTCCTTCACGTCTTCAAGCGTCGCAAGGATGATGCCACGAACCTCCTCGACATTGCCCCCCTTGGGAAGTCCGGCAGCGACTTCGAAGGTGCCCGGGTCATGCGCGCCTTGCGATGAAGCAAACACGTTCGCGGCCTTCCGGGTCTCGATCAGAGCTTTGTAGAGCCTGCCGGATGGCTGCGACGAGAGGATGCTCGCGAGCACCTGAAGAGGCGGGGTATCGGGGTGAGTTGCGGCCGGGGCGTGGTAGAGAATGCCCAGTGAAGGTGTGTCGCCGACGCGCCGCAAGTTGACGAACCGCTCGCCGTCTTGAGGGGGCTCCTCAGTGTAAGTCGCGTCGAGCACGCGTTCCGGCCTGGGGATCGCGCCGAAGTACTTGGTGACGAGGTCGAGCGTCTTCTTTTCGTCGATCTTGCCGGCGACGACCAGGACCACGTTGTCGGGCTGGTAATACTTCTTGTAAAACGCCTGAAGTCTGTGGATGGGAACACGCTCGATGTCGGAGCGGTTGCCGATGGTCGACTTACCGTAGTTGTGCCACTCGAACGCGGTGGCCATCATCCGCTGGTTGAGCACGCGCTGGGGCGAGTTCTCGCCTGACTCAAACTCGTTGCGGACGACAGAAAACTCGGTCCGAAGATCGTCGGCGCGAACGTAGCTGTTCACGAGCCGGTCGGCCTCGAGTTTGATCGCAAACTCAAGGTTTTCGTCGCCGGCCGGGAGCGTCTCGTAGTAATTGGTGCGGTCGGAGTTGGTGGAGCCGTTGAACTGGGCGCCGCGGGTCTTCATGGCTTCGCTGATATTGGCATGCGTGGGAGTGCCTTTGAAAACCATGTGCTCAAGCAAGTGCGCCATGCCTGTTTCGCCGTAGCCTTCATGGCGAGAGCCGACCAGGACCGTCATGTTGACGGTGACCTTGGGGGTTGACGCGTCCGGAAAAACGAGGAACCGCAAGCCGTTCTCGAGGGTGTATTCGGTGATCCCCTCCACCGTGGTGACTTTTTTTGGAGGGCTCGACTCGGCCCTGACCGTCACGGCAAGCGTCGCCGCGAACAGTAGTGATGTGAACAAAACAACATGAACCGGACGCGACATGAGGTGCTCCTTCCATCGGTGTTGAAAAATCCGGCGACTCCTTGAGGAGGGGCCCGGGCCGTCAAAGGCCGGGAAAGGGATGATCGCTTGGAACAGCATACCGATGGACCGGCGGGGCGTCGAGGAACGGGCGGAAGGATTCGAGGCCAAATCGGCGGGACGATTAAGCCGCTTCAACGACTGCCAGGCTGACCTCCGGCTGAGGATCAAGCCGCAAGGTCAAACACCAGATGATGTGATTGTTTAACACAGGATCACTTACACCAGAATCCCCTTCACTACCTTCCCCTTCACATCCGTCAGCCGCATCTCCCGCCCGGCGTAGCGATAGGTCAGCTTCTCATGGTCCAGGCCAAGGATGTGCAGGATCGTGGCGTGCCAGTCGTGGACGTGGACGGGATTGACCACGGCTTCGTAACCGTGCTCGTCGGTCTCGCCGAATGAGGTTCCGGGCTTCACGCCTCCACCGGCCATCCACACGGTGTAGCCTTTGTTGTTGTGGTCGCGGCCGTCTCCGTTTTGGGCGTGCGGGGTCCGGCCGAACTCTCCTCCCCAGAGAACCAGCGTGTCTTCGAGCAGCCCTCGTTTGCGGAGGTCCGTCAACAGCCCGGCGATCGGTTTGTCGATGGCCGTCGCGTGTTTGGCGTGATCGGCACGAAGGTTCCGGTGCTGGTCCCAGTCGCCGTAGCTAACCTCCACGAACCTGACCCCGGCCTCGACGAATCTTCTGGCCAGAAGGCACTGACGGCCGAAATCTCCAGTTTCCTCGTCGTTGATCCCGTACAGTTCCTTCGTCGCGTCCGACTCCTTGGCCAGGTTCATCACGTCGGGCAACGAGCCTTGCATTCGGAAAGCAAGCTCGTACGACTCGATCACTCCCTCGACGCCGGGGTGGACTTTTTCGCGGTTGAGCATGTCGCGGTTCTGCGACTGGATCAGGTCGAGTTGAAGGCGCTGGGCGTCTTTATTGAGGCGGTTGTTGCGGATATTTCCGACCTGAATATTGGAGACCGGCTGATTCTCGCCGCCGATCCGCGTCCCCTGGTAGATCGCGGGTAAGAACGCGCTGCCGTAATTTTGCGGCCCGCCGTTTCGGGCAAGGGGTTTGAGCGCGATGAAGCCCGGCAAATTGGCGTTCTCGGTTCCCAGTCCGTAGAGCGTCCACGCCCCCAGCGACGGACGGACAAACTGCGAGCTTCCCGTGTGCAGCATTAGGAACGCCTGCGGGTGCGCGGGAAGGTCGGTGTGCATGCTGCGAACGAGGCAAAGTTCGTCGGTATGCTTGGCAACTTCGGGAAACAACTCCGAGATCCACAGCCCGCTCTGCCCGTGCTGCGAAAATTTCCAAGGGGAGCCGAGCAACTTCGCCCCGACGTTTCGCCCTTGTTGTGAAGGTTTGCCGTCGTCGGCCATAAGCCTGGGCTTGTAGTCGAATGTGTCGACGTGCGAAGGCGCGCCGTGCATGCAAAGGAAAATCACCCGTTTCGCCTTCGCGGGAAACTGCGGAGTCTTGGGCGCCAGGGGTGATGTTTTCGAGGCGGCGTTTGCCTCCATGGTCGAAAGCCCGGCGAATGCGAGGTAGCCGAACCCCGACGAGACGGACTTCAAAAGTTGGCGACGCGAAACCGGCAAAGCGTTCATCATGGAGTCCCCCAGGCATGACCCGAATGGCGCATTCGGACGGCAAGCCTCACTTCTGATTCTAGCGTCGAATTCTCCGCGATGCGCGAAATCTCTTCGGAACCACCGGGGCGTTTCGTTGCGCGGATTCCTTCGTTACACTACCCGGACGGAATACCCGACCTTTCATGCGGAGGCGTACCGTCGTGCTGCTGGTCTGGATTGTCGTCGGAATCCTGGTGTTAATCGCGATTTATGCGGGTTGGACGTTCAACCGGCTCGTCGCGCTCCATAAACGCGCGGACGGAGCCTGGAGTGACATCGACGTGCAACTCAAACGGCGATGGGACCTAGTGCCGTCGCTCGTCGCCGCCGTGAAGGGATACGCGTCGCACGAATCATCAACGCTGGAATCGGTCGTCGAGGCCCGCACTCGCGCTGAGGCAAGCCGATCGGCGACCCCCTCGGGTCGTGGCGAAAGTGAGCGCGGGCTTGCCGCGTCCATCGGCAAGATCTTCGCCCTGGCTGAGGCCTATCCCGACCTCAAGGCCAACCAGAGCTTTCTCGACCTGCAAAAAACGCTTGCGGAGATCGAGGATAACGTCCAGTATGCCCGTCGTTACTACAACGCCGTGGTCCGCGACCTCAACACGCTGGTCGAGAGCGTTCCCTCGATGTTCGTGGCCAACGCTACTGGGTTTACCACTCGCGACTACTTCCAGCTCGACAGTGAATCCGAACGGGCGGCACCCCAGGTCAGGCTGTCGTGAGAACGCCGATGAACATGTTACGATCCGGCTTCCTTTGCTCGATCTGCTTCGTGATCGCAATCGTCTCGGGAGAGTCGCGAGCCAGGGCCGACGACGGCTGGGTCATCTCGAATTTCGACGTCCGCCTTAATGTCGCCAAAAACGGCAAGGTGGACGTGACCGAGACCATCGACGCTCGGTTCGAAGTCCCCAAACACGGGATTTTTCGAGAAATCCCCGTCCTCTACGAAGTCAACGGCCACCTCTTCGACCTGAGACTCCGGCTCGACACGATCAAGGATGGCTCAGGGAATCCTCGCAACTTTACTCGGACCTACGATTCCAACAAGGTCATCATGAAGATCGGCGACGCCGACCGAACGGTTGATGGCGCACAAACGTACGTTCTGCATTACGAGGTCGATCGAGCGATTCTCTGGGAAGGGGAAAACGCGGTCCTTCGCTGGAACGCCACGGGAACGGAATGGCGGGTGCCGATCGAAAAAGCGACCGTGACGGTGACCTTTCCGGAACCGCTCGACGATCGTCAGGTTCAGTACGACGCGTGGACCGGACGCTATGGCGCGAAGCAAAAAGACTTCGTGAAAAGCCGCGTCGACGATCGAACGGTCAAGTTCGTGAGTGTCAGACTCGCCCCTGGAGAGGGAATCACCGTCGACGTCGCCATGCCCGACCACGTCGTGACTCGACCTTCCGCCGTCCGAAGGCTCCTCTACTGGGCTCAGGATAACATGATCTATGCCCTGATCCCCACGGGACTTCTTGCCTGTTTCGGACTCTGGCGAAACCGAGGGAGAGACCTCCCCGGCAAGGGGACGATCATCGTGAATTACACGCCGCCGGAAGGGCTGGGACCCGCCGAAGTCGGCACGCTGAGCGATGAGACCGTGGACCTGCGTGACATCTCATCGGTAACGATCGACCTGGCCGTGCGAGGGTATCTGACGATCGAAGAAGTGAAGTCGAACGCCGGCTTTTTCGGAATGGGATCGCCCGATTACGTGTTCCGCAAGAAAGCGAACCCGAAGGAGCTCAAGGGCTACGAAGCGATCCTCTACAACAAACTGTTTGATCAAGGCGACACCGTCAAGCTGTCGGATCTCAAGAACAAGATGTTTGAGATCTTGCCGACGATCAAGTCGGACCTTTACACCAATCTCAGCACCCGAGGCTACTTTGACGGCCGACCCGACTCGGTGCGATTGCGTTGGGTGATCTTCGGCGTGATCGCCGTGGGACTCGCGATCCTTGTCGCGACGGGCATTCAGTTGTTCATGATTGGGCGTGTATTTACCATGCCCGTCGTGATCACGGCCGTCGCCCTGATCGCAATCGTGCTCCGGACCGCTCAAGTGATGCCAAGGCGAACGAGCAAAGGACGAGAGGCCTGGGAACAGATCCGGGGCCTCGAAGAGTTCATCAACCGCGCGCAGGTCGATGAACTGAAAGAACAGGAACGCCAGGGCGTTTTCGAACGACTGTTGCCCTACGCCACCGCCTTGAACCTGACGACTCGCTGGTCGTCCGCATTCGAAGGCCTCTATAAGGAGCCCCCCGACTGGTATCGCCCAGCCTATCAGGGCGACTACTTCTCGATGCAATTGCTCGGCTCGTCGATCGACCGATCCGTCACCGCGATGAACCAGACGTTGCCCTCGCAACCAAGGTCTGAAGGGGGCGGAGGAGGTGGTTGGTCGAGCGGAGGGTTTGGCGGCGGAGGCTCCAGCGGTGGAGGGTTCGGCGGCGGAGGCGGAGGGTCCTGGTAAGCGTCCTCAAGTGCTTGTAACGACTTGAACGCCGATCGAAGTTCAAGCTCAAACCACTCTAAAGCCGATCGCCCTCGCCCCGGCTTTGCGGGGAGAGGGAGGGGTGAGGGGCGTTTTTGGTGGTGCAATCCGGAGCAACCTCCGACCGATACTTCTGGTTGGGATCAGGATACCTGTGTCTCATGTCTTATGGGTCGGCTCAAAAGGCCGATTCTGTGACATCAAGAAGATACAGATTACCGCCGCACTTGCACCAGCGACCGCGCCAACTATCATCCAACCAAACATAGCAACCGGAATAAAATCGACGGTCTCCCCTCGGTCGACCATCCGGTGCGCGGCAATATTATCCGAGCGCGATCCCCAGGCTCCACCCGCGAGACCGCCCAAGAGGAAACCAAGCACCACAAACAAACATCCCCCCAGGACAAGGCACCCCTCCGAGATTCTCGGCATCGCTCTATTCCTGAAGATAAAAATATTCAAAAGAACAAGCTTGGATATGCTCTCACACAGATTCTCATCCCGAAACGAATGATTGATCACAGTCGCTCGGAATTCCCTCACCCCTCCCTCTCCCAGCAAAGCCGGAGAGAGGGCGATCGGCTGATGCTCAAATCCTCACTCACGGCTCGACCAAAACTTCAAGCCGAGAGGCTTTCTCGCTCGACCGATAAACCCGATGCGTCGCCTTCTTGAAGTCTTCCGGCTTGGCCTGATAGATATCGACGAACGTTTGTGGGTTGCGATCGATCAGAGGGAACCAACTGCTCTGCACCTGCACCATCATTTTGTGCCCGGTGCGGAATGTATGGTATGTGTCCTGCAGGGTGAAGTTCACCTCGGTCGGCTCGCCGGGCTTGAACGGTTCGGGCGTGTCGAAACTCTTGCGGAACTTCCCTCGCATCACGTCACCTCGGACGAGCTGCTGAAACCCTCCCATGTGCACTCCGCTAGGATTCGGAGTTGGATCAGGGTAATCATCGGGATAGACGTCAATCACTTTGACAACCCAATCCGCGTCGGTCCCGTCGGTCGAGACGTTCAGCGTCACCTTAATCGGCCCCGCGATCGTCGTGTCTGATTCCATCGCGGGCGTCTTATACGTCAAAACGTCGGGACGTCGCGACGCGTGGCGCTGGTCACCGACCATGTACTCGATCACCATCGTGTTTTCCGTGCCCGGAAGAAACGGCACGGGATGCGAAGGATCGCTGGTGTATTCGTCAAACGCATCGGTTCCCGCCGCCGCTTTGAACCCGAGCGTGCCGTTGTCGCCGAGAAAAATTGTCTTCGGCTTCGCATTCTTGGGAGGCCACGCATCGAGCTTCCGCCAGCGGTTTGTACCCGTCTGAAACACGTACGCCTCGGGGATATCCCCGTTCGCGGGACCTTTTCCTTTAAGGTGATACTCGAAGAACGGAAACTCGATGTGCTCGCGATAGAACTCGCTGGTCTTCGAGTCAAATGTGACATGGCCGAGACGTTCGCCATCGCCTCGTGACCACCCGCCGTGGAACCAAGGTCCCATCACCAGCGTGTTGTTCGCCCCTTGTGTGCTCTTTTCAATTGACTTGTAGCATTCGAGCGCACCGAAGAGATTCTCGGCATCGAACCAGCCGCCCACGGTCATCACTGCAGGCTTCACATCCTTCAAATGGGGACGGATGTTCCTGGCGTTCCACCACGAGTCATAAGTGCCGTGTGCCATGATGTCGTTCCAGAACGCGACGTCGCCTTTGAAGATCTCCTTGTCGATGTTGGCGAGTGGGCCAAGCTTCATAAAGAAATCGTAGCCGTCGGGCGTTCCATGATCGAACTTCTCACCGTGCTTCTTCACGGGCTCGGGCCGAGGATGGCCGAACGCCGCCATGAAGTTAAAGCAATGCGTGAGCAAGAATGCACCGTTGTGGTGCCAGTCGTCTCCGACAAACCAGTCGGTAACAGGCGCCTGGGGAGACGCCGCCTTGAGCGCGGGGTGGGCGTCGATCAGCCCTGCCGCAGTGTAAAAACCCGGATACGAGATCCCGTACATCCCGACCTTGCCGTTATTTCCCTCGACGTTTTTCACGAGCCAGTCGATCGTGTCGTACGTATCGGTACTCTCATCAACGGCCGACGACCCGTCTTTCTCGGGCCTCATGTTGACGAACACGCCTTCGGACATGTACCTTCCGCGCACGTCCTGATACACAAAAATATAGTTCGCCTTGGCGAAAATCGGCGAAGGACCCAGATCCGATTTCGACTGATCGACGCCGTAAGGCTTGACGGCGTAGGGAGTTCGCGTAAAGAGAATCGGATGTTTTTGGGAGTCGTCCTTCGGGACATAAACGGCTGTGAAAAGCCGGTTGCCGTCGCGCATCGGGATACGGTACTCGTGCTTGGTGTAGTGCGCCTTGACGAATTCGAGCCCTTGGGCCAAAACAGGGTGCTGGGGAAGGAACACTGCCAGAAGAGAAAGAGCGAAAGCTTTCCGGAAAAAATCCGACAGTGCGAGAAGGCTGGAGTCGTGACGTCTCGTCAAGGGAAATGCTCCTTTGATTTTCGCCCGCGGGTGAACGGGGAAAAGTCACCGCGGGATCGGGCGGGTTGAATCGCGAAAACCACCATAGTCCGCATGAATTCCCGCCGCAACGGATTTCGCCCCAAGAATTCCAACAGAGTGCATTTACGACCGCCGGGCAGAAGGTTGCCCCGCCCTTGACGCCCAGGACAATTCCGCCTACAAACCCCACGGTCCTTCGCCGAAGCTGGGCACAAATTCGTTGCGCTGACTGCCCGAAGGCTCGAACCGCACACGCCGGCCCACTGTTACCCGGAATCATTTTCGGAGTTGTACGTTCATGCCCACAACGAAGGAGAAACGGGTCGTCGTGATCGGGGCGGGGCCTGGAGGCCTGGCAAGCGCGATCTTGCTCGCTCGCGCGGGAGTGAAGGTCAAGGTCGTCGAGCGTCTCGGTTTCATCGGCGGTCGCACTTCGAGCATCAATGCGCAAGGCTTCCAATTCGACCTTGGACCGACATTCTTCCTCTATCCACGCGTGCTTGAAGAGATCTTCGCCTCGGTCGGCAGGAATCTTCGCGACGAGGTCGAACTCATCAAGCTCGACCCGCAATATCACCTGGTCTTCGGATCCGGAGGCGACCTCCTCGCCACTCCCGACGTCCCCGCAATGGAACGCGCCATCGCAACGCTTTCGCCCGACGACGCCGGCAGGTTTCGCTCGTTTCTGGCCGACAACCGCGTCAAAATGAACCAGTTTCGCTCGGTGCTTGAATCACCATTTTCGAGCTGGCGCGACCTGCTCTCCCCGTCGTTGCTGAAAATGCTTCCGCTGCTCCGCCCCTGGCTGTCACTCGACGGCGAACTCGGCCGCTATTTCAAGGACGAACGAGTCCGCCTTGCAATGACATTCCAGTCCAAATATCTTGGCATGTCGCCATTTAACTGTCCCAGCCTGTTCTCGATCTTATCGTTCCTCGAATACGAATACGGCGTCTTTCACCCGATCGGCGGATGTGGTGCCGTCAGCAGGGCGATGGGACGGGTTGCCGAGGATCTCGGTGTCGAATTCTTGTATAACGATCCCGTCGAAGAAATCCTCTTCGAAGGTCGACGCGCCGTGGGAATTCGATCCGCCTCGGGCGTTCAAAAGGCCGACGCCGTGGTCGTGAACGCCGACTTCGCCCGAGCCATGACCCGATTGATTCCCGATCGCCTTCGCCGACGCTGGACCGATCGCAAAATCGCGGGCAAGAAATTCTCTTGCTCAACTTTCATGCTCTACCTGGGAATCGAAGGCCGTAACGACGACCTTCAACACCACACGATCTATCTCTCGAAAGACTATCTGAACAATCTCCAAGAGATCGAGAATCGCCACGTCCTTTCGGCCGATCCCTCATTTTATGTGCAAAACGCCTGTGTCACCGACCCAACTCTTGCTCCTGACGGCATGAGTACGCTATACGTTCTCCTTCCGGTCACCCATCAACATGCTAACGTCGATTGGGCCAAAGAAAAACACGATTTCCGCAAGTTGGCGATCAAGCAACTTGAAAAAGTCGGCCTGAAAGGAATCGAGGACCGTATTCGATTCGAAAAGGTCGTGACACCCGCCGATTGGGACCACTCGTACGAGATCCATCGTGGGGCAACGTTCAACCTGGCACACAACTTGAGCCAGATGCTCCTCCTTCGACCCGGGAATCGCTTCGAGGACGTGGACGGAGTGTACATCGTGGGAGGAGGAACCCACCCCGGAAGCGGTCTACCCGTGATCTACGAAGGTGCCAGAATCACGTCGAAACTCCTTGCCGCCGATCTGGGCCTCTCAACCTCCTGGATGAATCCTTCTGAATCAACCGATTTACCGGTCGTGTCGCGATCGAGTGAAATGGTGGGCGTTTAACAAAACTCTAAGTGATTTCATCTGAATTTCCGCATTTCAGGAGCTCGTGATGAGCCAGCAAAAGTCAGGACGGGTCGCAATTATCGGAGGAGGACTGGCGGGCCTGGCCTCGGCTTGCACCCTGGCCGCGAGGGGCTACGAGGTCGTGCTTTTCGACAAGAACGACTGGCTCGGGGGCAAAGCCGCAGTCCTTCAGGCCGAAGGCTTTCGGTTCGACATGGGGCCGACCATCCTGCTGATGCCCTCAGTAATCGCGAAAATCTTCGCGGAAGCCGGGCGTGATTATCGCGACGAACTTGAGCTTTTGCCTCTCGACCCGCAGTGGCGATCGTTCTTTGACGACGGCACAACACTGGATCTCGTTGCCGACCGCGCCGCGATGGCCCGTTCACTTGCCGAGTTCGCACCGTCAAGCGGTGCCGACGCCGGTTACACCAAACTCCTCTCGCTCTCTGATCAGCTCAGTGATATCTCCGACAAATACTTCTTTTGGCGCTCCGTGGGCGGCCTTCGCGACATGTTTGACTTGAAGGAGGCTGTAAAACCCGGCATCCTGAAAGATCTCATCGCGATGCGCCCGTGGTCGACGTTC
>Ga0209698_10008250_pt1 | contig 10789 bp, 12 predicted proteins | sample LitLauG_LLR_2012_FD_187203 | JGI IMG/M metagenome (GOLD analysis project Ga0209698, IMG submission 187203) | Freshwater sediment microbial communities from Pennsylvania, USA - Little Laurel Run_MetaG_LLR_2012 (SPAdes) (version 2) | ecosystem: Environmental > Aquatic > Freshwater > Creek >... | reverse complement strand
CTACGTCTTTTTCGGAGCGATACAGGTAAGCCTGAATCACCGCGCCCACCACTCCCTGATGCCCCGGGCGGCGGTGCAATTCGCGGACAAAGTCGATCGTCTTCTGCGTGTACGGCGAGCCTTCCATGTCGACGCGTAGGAAGCTTCGCGGATTCATCGCGGAACAGCGGGAGACGAGGCCCCCGACGAGGTCGCGCGCCAGTTGTTCGTCAATATCCAGCCCCATGTGGGTGAGCTTGAGGCTGACATTTGCGTTCAAGTTTTGCGCCTGGATTGCGTCGAGGATCTGGTCGTAAAGCTGCGCGCTGAGGCGGGCTTCGTCCGCATTGTGGACGTTTTCACCCAGATTGTCCACGGTGACGCTGATGCCGCGCTGGTTGAGAACTTTGGTGACGGCAATGGCGTCGGAAATTCCGGTCCCGGCCACGAAGCGATGGGAGACGTTCTGGCCCAGGGAAGAACTTTCGGCGAAGTTGCGCAGACGGCGGTTCTCGGAGAGGCGGACGAAGAAGGTCCTCAGCATGCGACTCCAGGGTTGAGGAAAGCAGGCATGGGCGAATCGGGCATGACGACCACAGAAAGTTGTATCACAAGGTTAAGCAGGCGGCACGAGCGGACCTGGAAGAATATTGGCCCATCCATTAGGAGTCGCGAGGACTACTGGCCGGGCGCGAAACGCACTTCCACAATTTCCTGCGACTCGTGGGGACCGGGCTGCCACTTCCAGAGCTTGACTGCTTTGGCGGCTGCCTGTGCCAGCACTGGATGTCCGCCTTTGATTGAGACCGACTTCACTGTGCCATCGACCGCGACCAGGGCTTCCACCTTCACGGCCCCTTCGAGCGCCATGCTTCTGGCCAGCGCAGGATAGGCAGGCGGAGACTGCTGGACGATGGCGCGGACCGGTCGCGACTCTTGCGCGACCAGAAGCGCGGCGCTCAGCGCCAGGAACACACACACCGCCAACCGCTTCATGCTTGCATCTCCTAACAGGTTGGATTGCACAGAACTACTGCGGGCTGAATTTGACTTCAACGGTTTCACGCGTTTCGCGGGGAGCGACCTCGTACTTCCACTCCTTCACCGCATTTTGCGCAGCTAACGCGAGTACAGGGTGGCCGCCCTTGATTTCGACCGCTTTCACGGTCCCGCTCGGGGTCACAACGGCCTCGAGCCGGACGCTTCCAGAAATGTGCATGGTTCTCGCCAGAGGAGGATACGTAGGGTTGGACCGAGCGATGACCTTGCGCGCGGCATCGACAGAATCCTGCGATTGACCAACCGAACCGAGGGCTGTCAATCCTGCGATCACCAAGAAGACAACACGTGTGAACTTCGGTACGGGGAGCATAGTGAGCTGAGAATAAGAGCGCTCTCACGATCTACCTAGATTACCGAGGTAATGAGCCGGGAGCCCCGGCTCACCACGTGTAGTGGGCGGTGTAAGTAATGGTTTTTTCGCCGTCGGCAGGAATGGTGACCGGAAACTCGATGGTGTGGGCGTCCGTCTTCTTGTAATCGGCGGAGTTGGAAGCGATCTCCCAGGTCAGGGCGCGATACAGGTGCTCGACCACGCGCACGTCCACAGCTTCCTTCTTGTGGTTCCGGACTTTGATCTCGAACGACTCCGTGGCTGTGCTCTTCCCGGTATCCACGATGTAGTTCGTGCGGCGGCGCTCGCCTGTAAGATCAAAGGCATTGCCGGTATAAATGCGGACGGTTTCATCTTTTGGGGTGTGGTCGATCTGGTTTTCGCCGGTGAATTCGATCTGGCCGTCGTCATTGCGGCGGTAAAAGCGTACTCGGCCTTTCGGCAGTGGCATGCCGAGATGGTTCGCCTGCGAGTTGACGAACTCGCGCATCACCCAGATCTTCGGATTGGACTCCGTGCCGTAGGAATGATCGTTACGGAAATTCTCCCAGTTCCATCCGTTGTATCGGTTGGCGTCAATCCTCACGCCGTCGTAGATGTAAACCTGTTTGGTCGTGACGCCGGCAGCGTGGATGAATTCGACCTGCTTGGTTTCGCGGTCGCGCAGCGTGGTGGTGCGTTCGAGGGTGTAGAGGTGATACTCGTCGAAGGATTTCTCGGTCACCGGGGGGCCCACTTCGACCGCCTGCGCCATCGCTAAGACCATCCTGCCGTTGATTGCTCCGCCACTTCCTCCGTTCTGAATCTTGTTCACATCCCCGGCCATCAGCTTGATGCGCGCATTTTCGAAGGTCTTGCCAGTCTGGTTGTCCATGGTGACCCAGCCCACGACGTCGACCACATCGCCCTTCTCGGGAGCGACGATGTTGTAGTCGGCCTGCCAGCTCATGCCGCCGGTGACGTAAGAAAATTCAGCCAGAACTTTTCCCGCTTTGTCGGTCGCGAGCAGCCATTCGAGACGCGGTTTCAGAATCGAGTCGTCGGTGAGGCGGGGAAAGACCGGAATGCCGGGCAGACTGAAGCGCAATTGACCGTTGACCTCGATCACGGGAGTTTCCGAGCCTGCGCTCATCTGCTGCTGGTAATACTGTTGGCCGTAGCGGCTCATAGCGAAGTAGTTATGCGGCACGTATCCGCTGCGTATGACTTTGCCCCTGACGACCTGCCCATTGCCGGCATCGAAATCGATTGTCTGGCCTTCATAGAGCGACAACAGCATCAGTTCTGAGATCGCGTCGGCGCGATAGTTCTGTTCGAGCACCTGCACCGCGTGTTTGCCGCTAGGATCGCGAAGAACGACGGAGTCCGGCTCCAGGTGCATAGTGATGTCGTTTACGTCGAGGTGGTTCTCGCCGGGCTTCAAGTCGAGCGGAATCTCCTGCCGCACGACCGCGAAATCCTGGTTGTAAATCGTGAGGGACGGCTGGGACGACTGGGCGAGGAGAGTTCCACAGAAAACCAGAGCACAGGCAACGCGGACGATCATGCCGGTCAACCTCCGCGAGAGCGCTGGGGGAGCGCTCCCGGCAGCTTAGGATTCAGCCTACCTTCAGGAGAACGCCCGGGGGAGTGATTCTTGCAGCACAGGAAGGCAGATTCCTCGACTTCGCTTGCTTCGCAGCGCCGCGGCCGGAATGGCAGAGAGTGTCTGGTCAGCTTCCGTGTTCTTCGAGAAACTTCTCGACTTCGAGCGCCGCCATGCAGCCGGTGCCGGCGGCGGTGATGGCCTGGCGGTAGCGGCGGTCGGCGACGTCGCCGGCGGCAAAGACTCCGGCCACGCGGGTGTGTACAAAACTGTGGACCTTCAGATAGCCGTCGGCGTCCGTGTCAAGCTGGCCGTCGAACATCTTCGCGTTCGGGTCGTGGCCGATACCGAGAAACAGCGCGCTGGTGGGGAAATCGTAGACCTCGCCGGTCTTGATGTTGCGCAGCTTAAGCGCGGTGACTTCCTGTTTCTGCGCGTCGTAAACGTCTTCCACTACGGTGTTGGGCAGAAACTTGATCTTGTCGTGTTTCTGCGCGCGCTCGAGCATGATCTTGGAAGCGCGGAAGGTCTCGCGGCGATGGATCAGCGTGACCTTGGTGGCAAAGCGCGTCAGGAACAGCGCCTCTTCCATGGCGGAATCGCCGCCGCCGACGACCACGATTTCCTTGCCGGAAAAGAAAAAGCCGTCGCAGGTAGCGCAGGAAGAAACGCCGTGTCCGATGAGCTTCTGTTCATTGGGCAGGCCCAGCCAGCGCGCCGAAGCGCCGCTGGCAATGATCAGTGTCTGCGCATGTACCTGGTGCTTTCCCAGATGCAGCGTGAACGGCCGCTGGCTCAGGTCGGCTGAAGTGAGATGCGCCATGCGGTATTCGGCGCCGAAGCGCTCGGCCTGTTTGCGCATGTTTTCGATCAACTGCGGTCCCATGATGCCTTCGGGAAAGCCGGGGAAATTCTCCACCAGGGTGGTGAGGGCCAACTGGCCGCCTGGCTCGTGGCCTTCTACGACCAAAGGTTTCAAGTTCGCGCGGGCGCTGTAGAGGGCGGCCGTGTGCCCGGAGCATCCCGAGCCGATGATCACGACGTTGCGGAGTTCGCTCATAGGTGTCAGATTATATGATCTCGACTCATTGGATTACGCGACGGGCGGGAAGTTGCACCGATGCTGGTGCAACCGATGGACGCTCCCAAACGGCATGGCGGAGGATTGCAGGATGCCGTACAATTGGTTGCTCCCGGTGATCTTATAAGTCTACGAGGTGCGCACGTGTCCGAACGTCTTGGTGACAACCAGCAGCAGTCAATCTCGAAAAAGAAGTCCTACAAGAAACCTTCTTTCCGCCAGGAGAAGGTCTTTGAAACCACAGCGTTGAGCTGTGGCAAGGTTGACCCGACCGTACAAAACCAGTGCAGCCTCGTCAGGAAGTCCTAATCTCCATCTCCGCTCGGGGCAGGGATTTGTAAGCTGTGACCACCGAACTTCACACCACATGGCCGCTCCTCTTTGACAGACGTGGTTTTTATCTGGCCGTGTTCGGCAAAAGCATGCTGCCGTCCCTTTTTCCGGGCGATCGGCTGTGGATTGAGCGGGTGGACCCGTCCACTTTACGGGTAGGCGAAATCGTCATGGTGCGTTTCGGATCGCGTGCTCGCGTGCATCGGATTCAGGGAATCCGGCGCAACCCTGACGGCAAATCGATTTTCATCGCGCGGGGTGATGCCATGCCCGAACCCGACCCGGAAGTTTCCGAGGATGATCTCGTTGGAAAAGTGATGAGCGTATTGCGGGAGGGCCGGGAAATTTCTCCCGACGCCCAGCGCTCGCCGTGGAACCGTGCAACGGGCTCAATGCTGGCCCACTGCGGACCTTTGGCCACGGTGGCTTCGCGGTTGCTCGACGAAAAAATAGCCTGGAAAAAACGTCGCGGCGCCCACCGCACAGTTGGACCGCAGCCTTCACTGCGAAGAACGGAGAAGTTCTGAACCGACCGGTTCACAACGCGACCGTCACGATTGGGGGAACACCGATCGGATTTGAGACCTTTCAGCCCGAGTTCATGAACGTGCTGGAGCGGGGCTATGGCGGGTATTTGAGCCGCGCGGCCGCCGACGTGCAACTGGAAGTCACCTTGGTTGACGGCCCGCAGGCCGATCCTTCAGCGGAGCTGGTGGTGCAGCGCGAAGGCAAGACCTGGCACCTGCTGCGCGGCGACCTGCGCGCGGAGTGGAACCGTGCAACCGGGCGGGGCAGAGTCTGGCAGAACCTCAATTCCTATTCCACCGATGTTGTCCTCAGGATTCTTCACACCCTGATTCTGGCTGGGCAAGACGGGGTTCTTTTGCATGCCGCCAGCGCAAAGGTCGGAGATCGCGCGTTTGCATTTTCGGGAGTTTCCGGCGCGGGCAAAACTACGATTTCCAGGCTTGCGCCCAACTATGTCACGCTGTTCACCGACGAAATCTCGTATTTGAAGATGGAAAATGGCGAGTTTCGCGCCTGGGGCACCCCCTTTTCGGGCGAATTGGCAAAGCCCGGACCGAACAGTTGGGCCCGGCTGGCGCGCGTGTTTCTGCTTCGGCAAGGACCAGAAAATTCAATCGAACCGATGGAGCGGCACGAAGCGGTTTGCTCGGTGCTGAGGAATGTCCTATTCTTTGCCGATGATCCGGAATTGGCGGGACGGGTGCTTGAGACGGTGTGCCGACTGGTGGAGACGGTGCCGGTGCAACGGTTGACGTTTCGTCCGGAGGCGGCAATCTGGGACCTGGTAACTTCGATGGAGAATGGCTAATGGCGGAAACTTATATCGCGCGCGGCAAAGCCGTGGCCGCGCGAGCACTCGGCGGCGAAATGATGATCATGTCGGTGGCGGACTCGACTGTGTTTGCGTTGGACGAAGTCGCAACCATTCTCTGGAAATCTGCCGACGGGGTCACGCCGCTGGAAACCATTGTGCGCGACCACGTCTGCGCGGCGTATGAAGTTTCGCCGGAGACCGCGATCCGGGATGCCGAAGACTTCTGCCGGGAGTTGTCGGGAAGCGGTATCCTGCTGACTTCTGACCGTCCGATTGCGGGAGCGGCGCGATGAGCCTGTTGCAGGAATTCAACCAGAGAGCGCTGGCGTTGGGGGTCCCGCTCAGCGTTCACATGGACGTCACCTACCGCTGCAACGAGCGCTGCATCCATTGCTATCTCGATCACGACGATCACGGCGAAATGACCACCGCCGAGATCAAGCGCACGCTCGACCAATTGGCGGAAGCGGGCACGTTTATCCTGACCTTCAGCGGCGGCGAAGTATTCGTTCGGCGGGACTTCCTGGAGCTCGTTGCCTACGCCCGCAGCCTGATGTTCGCGGTAAAAATCAAGACGAACGCGGTGATGATCAAGGACGCCGAAGCCAGGCGCCTGCGCGAACTCGGTGTCGATCAAGTGCAGGTCAGCCTGTACTCGCACCGCCCGGAAGTGCATGACGGCATCACCAAGCTCCCGGGCTCGTTCCGGCGCACCCTGAACGGAATCCGCCTGCTGCGAACTCACGGGGTTAAGGTGGCCATCGCGAATGTACTGATGGCAAACAATCAGGACGACTACCAGAGTATCCGCAACTTTGCGGAGGAACTGGGAACGTCGTATTATGTAGACCCCACCATTACGCCGATGATGAACGGCGATCGTGGAGTGCTCGCGCTGCGCATTAAGGGCGAGCAGCTTCCGGCTATTTTTCACGATCCATCGCTGATCCCGGACGTGGACAAATTTTGCGCGCCGCCTCCTCCGCCCACTGAAGACGAACTCGATGGCTTCCCCTGCAGTGCAGGACACACCTCGGCCTACATCTCGCCGTACGGCGATGTTTATCCATGCGTGCAGTTTCCTTTGAAATGTGGCAGCGTGCGGGAGGCGGATTTTCTCGACATCTGGCGCGATTCCCCCCAGTTTCATGAAGTGCGCAACATTCGGGCGCGCGATCTGAGCACGTGTTCAAGTTGCAGCCACGTCGGCACCTGTTCACGTTGCCCGGGACTGGCTTTTTTCGAGGGCGACATGCGCGGACCCTCCACCGCCGACTGCGAGAAGTCGTTTTACCGCACCGGTATTCCCTCCGCCAACATGAAGCGGCTGGCGGCCGCTGGCGCTGCGGTCCGGTCGTCGCATTCGCTGGTTCAGATACGGGCCGCCGGCTGAGGTGGAGGTGTGGAAATTATCAACGTTCGAGCTTGATTGAATGGAATAGACTTGTGGGAGCCGGGTTGCTGTAAGAAATGTTTTCAGGTTTTCCAGATCAAGTCGCCGAGAGGTTGAGCATGATCCGTAGAGCGTGGTTTGCCGCAGCGTGGGTTCCGATGTTGTCGTTCGTCCTCGCAGCCCAGGACACAGCCGTCCATCAGCGCCTGTCGCTGGTCGAAGACTGGTCTACCAGCCACCTGCTGTTCCCGGGCGCGAATTCAATCACGCTGAATCCGGCGCTGATCAAAGATCCGCGGCTTCTGCATGCCTACCTGATGAGCCATCGCGAAATCACGCAGCCTCGCCGGGACGCCATGAAGAGCGCATCGTTGACCAGGTTTCCGATGGCCGCCGCACCGGTCGCGGTCAACCGGCCGATGGGCATGCGCACGGAAGGCAGCCGGGTGCTCGACAACCCGACATCGGATTTTCAATGGAGAGTACTCAATCGGCAACCTTCCAGCAAGATCGACTGGGCCGTATCGCTGGGGCCGACCGCCGGAATGCCGCCGGGAGAAACGCCGGCGAAATTCTCCTTCGATGTGACCGCGACCCCGGACTGCACCAACGATTTTGTAGTGTATGTGATCAACACCACGCCCGCCGCCGGATCGCAGGCAAACATCGTCGCGTTCAACAATCTGTATTCTGGCACCCCCGCGGGGTCGTCGTTCTGCGGCCTGGCGGACCCGACTTTTCTGTTTTCCTATGCGGCCGGGGTTGGACCGATCAGTACCTCGCCGGTGCTTTCGCTGGACGGAACCAAAATCGCCTTCGTCGATAACGACCTGAGTGTGAACCACGCGCATTTTAACGTGCTCACCTGGGCGGCCAGTCAAGGGACAGATGCAACCGCCGGTTCTGTCGCACCCGGCACGGGAGGATCGAGCCTGTCCACGCTCGATTTCACTCCCGGCAACTGTTCCGGCCATGCCACCGCGTCGAACGCATCGCCGTTCGTCGACTACACCAACGACGTCGCCTACGTGGCCACCGACAACGGGGACCTCTACAAGATCAATGGCGTGTTCAGCAGCACGCCCACATTCGCCTATTGCATCACCGTCAACGTGAACAAGAACCTCACGACTCCCGTTTACGATCCCACTAGCGGCAACGTATTTGTCTCCGACGGCAGCCTCTTGTACGGATTTACGCCCGGTGTGAGTTCGTTCACGAGTATTGGGTCGCCGATTGCCGTGGGCAGCCCGGTTTCTCACGCGGTCAATCAGGGAACGATCATCGATTCCAGCAACGGATGGATTTACGCTTTCGCCAACTCAAATTCTGCCGGCACGAATTCTTCGGTGGCGCAGATATCGATCGATTTGAGCGCCGCGACCTACGGCTCCATGGGCGACGCCACCACCAGCAACTACGTCCTGAATGGCCAGTTCGACAACCAGTACTGGGCCGGACTAGCGGGTGGCGGACACTTGTATGCCTGCGGGACCCAGGTTGGCAGCGGTGGATTGAGTCCATCGCTTTGGGGATTCGGGTTCAAGAGCATTGGCGGCCAGATGAAGGCGACGCCGTTTCTCAGCGACTTCCGCGGAATTACAACCGGCACGACCCACGGATCATGCTCGCCTCTGCTGGAACTTTACGACGGAACCCATGACCGCCTGTTCGTCGGCGTTTCCGGGGTTGATCGGATCACGAGTTGGGGAATCGGCGCGCCGCTCACCAGTGGGTCGCTGGCGACATCAACGCGCAATGGACAGACCGGCGGCACCAGCGCATTCTCCGTCGACAACTTCAGCTCCATGAATCAGGCTTCCAGCATTTACTTTGGCACGCTGGGCGCCGGCACCACGCAGTGCGGCAGCGGGAATTTCTGTGCCGTGAAGCTTACCCAATCGACCCTGCAGTAAGCAGGTTGCCGCCATCGAGGTTCCACATCCTTGGACTTGCGGAGTGCAGCAAGTCCAGGGCCAGCTGAAGTTGAGCCTCGCGCTCTTTCCTGCGGCTGCTACAATTCCCTGTTTTTCCCTTTGCAACGATCTCGAACTTTGCGCTGCACAGACGCGTACTGTCTTGTGAGGAAGTGTGTCCGGCGGGCGCTTTTGCGCCAGCGCTGAGACTGCGTTCCATCTCTGGTTGAAACGGCAGTTGGGGAGCCCCGATTGGAAGATACCCAGGTCATCGCGCTGATCGTCCGCCGGTGCATTGCCGGGGATTCAGCTGCCTGGGAGGAGATCGTCCGCACCTATCACCGGCGTATCTACAATCTCTGCTATCGCTTTGCTGGTTCCGGCGACGACGCCGAAGACCTGACCCAGGAAGTGTTCATCAAGGTCTTTCGCACGCTGTCGAGCTACGACTCGTCCAAGGGCGCGTTCATCACCTGGGTGACGACTATGACGCGCAATCTGCTGGTGGACCATTTTCGCCGGACGAGGCAGGACCGCATGACCGATTCTCTGGATTCGGCGCCCTCCGACCACGAGGACGCAATGCCGCTCAGCGGGCAACTCGAAGACCAATCGGCCCCGCCGGACGCCCATGTTCGCAGCCGGGAAGCCAAGGAAGCGGTACACGCGGCGCTGGGAAAGCTGTCCCCAGAGCTGCGGGAAGCATTGATTCTAAGAGACTTACAGGATTTCGATTACAAGGACATTGCCCAGGTCCTGAAGGTCCCGGAGGGTACTGTGAAAAGTCGAATAAATCGTGGACGGGCGGAACTTGCCCGGCTTCTAGAACGTACCTATAGGCAGGTGATGTGATGCCAGACCAGACACATAACTCGATGCAGTGCCAAGAGTTCGACGCCCTGCTGGCGGACGCTCTCGACGGTTTGCTGACGGGAACCCGGCTTGCGGCCTTTGAGGCGCACGCCAAGGTTTGCTCGTCGTGCGGGCCGCTGGCGGCGGGCGCCAAGTCGGGACGGCAATGGCTGAAGTCGCTTCCGGAGGTGGAGCCTCCAGTCCATCTGGTCGCCAACATTCTGGCATCCACAACGGGCGTTGACACCCAGCGCCTGAGAGCTGACGTCGCAGTCCGCGACACGAGCCCGTCGATCTTTGATCGGGCGCGGGCGTGGCTGGACTCGGCGGCAAGTCCGGTATGGGGAGTGGTGAGGCAGCCGCGGTTCGCCATGTCATTTGCCATGGTGTTCTTCGCCGGTTCGCTGGGGCTGAGCATGCTGGGGTTGAAACCCACCGACCTGCAGCAGGTCAGCCTGCGGCCCTCGGCCATTCGCCATGCCTATCACACCACCCAAGGCCGGGTGGTGAAGTATTACGAAAATATCCGGTTGGTGTATGAGGTGGAATCGCGCTTGCGGGAGTTCAAGCGTGCCGCCCCTGCCGAGCCGGGACCGGCCAAACCGAAAGACAAGAGCAACGACACAAGCAAAGAGCCCGAACAGAAGCAGGATCGCAATTACAGTCAGGCCGGAGAACGAGAGATTCTGGCCAGCGTTCCGCTGGGTCCATCTGGGAGTGATCTGCCTGTAGTGTCGGTGACCACTGACAGGAGGTTCGTATGAACTGCGCCAACCACCCCGATGTCGCCGCCGCGGCCTATTGCCGCACCTGCGGCAAGCCATTGTGTTCCACCTGTACGCGCGATGTGCGCGGCGTAACCTATTGCGAAAGCTGCCTGGCCGCGCGCATGGAAGGCGCCGTGCCACAACAAAC
>Ga0209698_10008249_pt1 | contig 10791 bp, 7 predicted proteins | sample LitLauG_LLR_2012_FD_187203 | JGI IMG/M metagenome (GOLD analysis project Ga0209698, IMG submission 187203) | Freshwater sediment microbial communities from Pennsylvania, USA - Little Laurel Run_MetaG_LLR_2012 (SPAdes) (version 2) | ecosystem: Environmental > Aquatic > Freshwater > Creek >... | reverse complement strand
CCGGCGGTGCCGCTGCCGGTGGGGCATCCGGTGCCGGTGCCGGGGAGGCCGGGGGCCCGGCCGCCGCGTCACTCATCGTCGGGCCACTTGTTGCGCTGGCTGTACTTGCGGGCGAAGGCCACGACCAGGACCACGGCCAACAGCCCGAAGATGAGGATGTAGAACACGACGACCGCCTCCGGCTCAGGTTTCGCCCGAGACTAGGCGAACCCGCTGCGCAGGGCGACACCCGCCGGGCCGTTGACGACGGCGCCGGGCGGTCCACCGGTGGCCAGGGCAGCCTGGGTAGGCTCGTTCCGTTGCCGGCGCGGCCGGCGGCTTGGATCCCGCGCTCAAGGAGCTACAGCATGCTTGGCTACACCTACCCGATCCTCAGCCTCATCTGGATGATGTTCATGTTCTTCGTGTTCGTCCTCTGGATCTGGCTCCTCATCACCGTCTTCGTCGACATCTTCCGCAGCTCGGACATGAACGGCTGGATCAAGGCACTCTGGGTCCTGTTCGTGATCATCACCCCGTTCCTGGGCGTCCTCGTCTACCTGATCGCCCGGGGCGGCAAGATGCACGAGCGGGCCGCGGAGCAGGCCGCCCAGCAGCAGAAGGCCTTCGACGCCTACGTGAAGCAGGCCGCCGGCTCGGGCAGCACCACCGACGAGCTGGCCAAGTTGGCCGACCTCAAGAGCCAGGGCGTCATCACCGACGCCGAGTTCGAGGCCCAGAAGGCCAAGCTCCTGGCACCCAGCGACGCCTGACGCACCTGCGTCCCCGACCGGAGGCCGTCCCCGGGGCACCATGCCCGGGTGGCGGCCTCCGGTCGCGTCCGGGCTCGTAGCGTCCCCGGTCGGCCGGGGGACCCCCGGTACAGTTTTGGCGTGACGAACCAACCCACGCCCGCCACGCCCGACACGCCCGACCCGGCGGAGCTCCAGCACGAGGTCGAGGTGCTGGAACAGGAGAACGAGACCCTCCGTCACCAGGTGGAGACCACCGCCGCCCCCGAGGCCAAGCGCAGCCGGGGCCGCACCATCGGCGCCTGGGTCTGCATCGTGCTGGCCTGCCTCATGGCCGTCCTGTCGGTCGTCACGATCTACGCCCGCAACGAGCTCCTCAACACCGACACCTTCGTGGCCACGGTGGGACCCCTGGCCAAGGACGCCGCCATCCAGCACGCGGTGGCCACCAAGGTGAGCGAGAACCTCGTGTCGCAGACCGACATCGAGGCCCGGATCAAGAGCGCCCTGCCGCCGCGGGCCGGGTTCCTGGCCAACCCGATCGAGGGGGCGGTGCAGACCGCCACCTACCAGATCACCCTGAAGCTGGTGCAGAGCTCGCAGTTCCAGCACCTGTGGGAGGCGGCCCTGCGCGACTCGCACCAACAGGTCGACAACCTCCTGCTCGGCAACAAGGTGGGCGCCTTCCAGTCGACCAACGGCAAGGTGACGGTGAACCTCGCCACGGTCGAGGACGCGGCCAAGAAGCAGCTGGCCGCCCACGGCCTGTCGGTGTTCGACAAGGTCCCCACCTACACCGGGGCCCCGCTGGTCATCTTCCAGTCCGACCAGCTGGCCAAGCTCCAGCGGTGGATCAAGATCCTGGACAAGCTGGCGCTGATCCTGCCGGTGCTCACGATCCTGGTGTTCGCCGGGGCGGTGCTGCTGGCCAAGGACCGCCGACGGGGCCTGGTGCACGCCGCCGCCGGGCTCGCCGTGTCGATGGCCATCCTGCTCATCGCGGCCAACGTGGGGCGCAACCAGTACCTGTCGTCGCTCAAGCCGGGCCAGTCCCAGCCGGCCAACGCCGCTGTCATCGACACCGTCGACGCGTCCCTGCTCGACTCCATCCGCACCGTCCTGGTCCTGGCCGCCATCGTGGCCATCGTGGCCTTCGTGCTCGGTCTGGCCCCGGTCAAGCGGTGGATCCAGGAGCGCACCCTGCCGCCGTGGCTCACCGGCGGGCCGGTGCACGACACGGTGGCCGCCCACCGCAAGGCGTTCCAGTGGGGCGTGTTCGTGCTGGGCCTGGTGGTGCTCGTGCTGTGGCCCCAGCCCACGGTCAAGGTGGCCCTCGTCATCATCCTGGTGACCCTGTTCCTGGTCGGGATGGTCGCCCTCTACGCCGGACGGCACGGCGGGGACCAGCCGTCGACCCCCGAGGTGGGACCGGCGCCCGAGCCCGCACCGGTCGGTGCCGGGCCGGCGTCGGCGGAGCTGGGGGCACCGTCCGGGTCGCCGGACCCGGCGGCATCGCCCGGGACGGCGGCACCGGTGGCGACCGCCGAGTCGCCGGCCCCGGCGGACCCGCCCGGTTCGACCACCGACTGACCGACCCGCAGCCTCCGCCGTGGCCGCCACGACACCGCGCCGGTGGTGGCTGGCGATCGAGCCGATCCACTCGGTCGTCTACTTCGACCCGGACTGCCTGGGTGCCCTGGCCGGCCTGGGCCTCGAGGGGTTCTGGTCGGGCTACGTCGCCGGGAGGGCCGCCCCGCTCGGCCCGGTCGGACCCGACCTGGTGACCGCGGTGTTCGCCACGTTCGCCCGCCGACTGGTCGCCGGTGCCCTGCCGGACGCGTGGGACCACACCACACCGGACGAGGTGTGGGCGACCCGTCGGACGGCCGCGGCGGCCACGCTGCGCCGGGTCGACGGCGGGGTCGACGCCTGGGCCGCCCGGGCCGTCGGTCTCCTGCGCCCGGCGGTGGCGTCCGGCCCGGCGTCCGGCCGGCCGCTCTTCGCCGCCACCCGGGCCATGGGGTGGCCCGACGACCCGGTCGAGGCACTCTGGTTCGCGTGCACCTGCCTGCGCGAGCACCGGGGTGACGGCCACGTCGCCGCCCTCGGTGCATCGGGGCTCGACGGGGTGGAGGCGCTGGTGCTGTTCGGGGCGGGCGAGGGGCTGCCCCGGGAACTGTTCCTACGGGCCCGGGGGTGGACGGCGGCCGAATGGGCCGACGCGGTCGACCGGTTGGTGGGTCGGGGGCTGCTGGACGGCACCACCCTGTCGACGGCCGGCCTCGAGCTGCGCCGCTCGGTCGAGGCGATGACCGACGAGCAGGCCGGGGTGGCCTGGGCCGTGCTCGACGGAGACGATGCGGCCACGCTGCTGGCCGACCTCGGCCGGCTGGGAGCGGCGATCCGGGCGGCCGGCGTGATCCGCTACCCCAACGCCATGGGACTGCCGGAACCGGACGGCGCCTGACCCGGACGCCCCTGACCGGGTCGACGGGAGCTCAGTCGGCGCCCGGCCCGGCCGGCGGTCCGACGGGTGCCACCGTGGCCGAGGCGCCGTCGGCCCCCTCCACCTGCACCCCGTCCTCGTCCCACGGGACGATGGAGGCCAGGAACTCGTCGGTCTCGCGCTGGGCGGCCAGCATCCGCTTCTCGGCACCGGCGGCCAGCAGCCGGCCCAGCACCGGGATCTCCCACAGCGACTCGGCCCGCAGGATGGCCATGACCACCGGCACCAGGTGCTCGGCGGTGTCGAAGACCACGTAGCGGGGCAGCCACTCCGGCTCGTACTTGGCATTGAACTTCCACAGTGACTCGATCTGGCCGAAGTTGGAGAGGCGCTTGAGGAACCAGCGCTCGGCGCGCTGCACGGTGCCGTCGCCCTTCTCACCGGCCAGGGTGGACCGCATGGCGGCGAAGTTCAGGCTCAGTCCCTCGAAGCCCCGGGCGGCCAGGTGCTCGATGGTCGAGCACAGGGCGAAGTCGAGGAGCCCGTTCGGATGGTCGCCCGGGTCTCGCCGCATGAGGTCGAGGGAGTAGCCGTTGATGCCGGTGGCCGGCACGAACTGGCACATGGCGGCCGCCGCCCCGTCGGGGGTGCGCACGACGGTCAGCAGGAGCCCGGTGTCGCGGGGGTCGAAGACCCGGCCGAGCATCATCGAGAAGCCCCGCTCGTGCTCGCCCTGGCGGGACAGGCGCATCAGCGACGTCAGCTCCTGGACGAGCGCGGGGTCGAGCTTCGACGGGTCGTGGAAGCTCGCCGTGTAGCCGTACTTGGCGATCCGGTTGTGGGCCTGGCGCAGGCCCTTCATGTGCTTGCCGGCCAGGCTGAATTCCTGGAGCTTCACCACCGCCTCGTCCCCGAGGTAGATGTTGTGCATCCCCGAGTCCCGGTAGGTGGGGAGCCACTCCTCGCCCGCCCCCATGACGGCGGTGGTCCAGCCGTGGGCGTCGGCGAAGGCCCGGAAGGCACCCCACACCTGCTCGCGCTCGTTGCGGGGCCCGATCGGGTCGGGTGAGATGAGGCAGACGCCGCCGTAGACGGCGTAGGCCACCAGGCTGTCCCGGTGGAAGAACCAGCGCTTGTCCGAGCGCAGGGCGAAGTAGTCGAGGGTGGTGGCGCCGTGGCGGCGGACGATGTCCCGGGCCCGGAACTCGGCGGCCCGACCCGAGCTGAGGCGCCGGTCGACCACCGGCCGGGTCAGCAGGTAGAGCGTGACTGCCACCAGGCACAGTCCGATGGTGAGCAGTGCCGGTGCCAGGAACCGGTCGGCCCGTTCGGGCAGGTCGATGGTGCTGATGCCGGCGAACCGCTCGGCCACCGCCCAGAACACCGTCCACCACGGCAGGGTCCGTCCGTGGTGGCCGACGTGGGTGAACAGCTCGATCGACACCGTGGTCAGCACGGCCACGCCCAGCGCCACCGCACCGAGGGTGATCAGGGCGGAGCGCAGGGACGTGGCGTCGGAGGCGGCCTGGAACTCCTTGCGGTTGACCAGGAGGAAGGCCAGCACGGCTCCGGCGATCAGGGACTCCTCGACGTCGGCGCCGGCGATCACGTGCAGCAGGATGGTGCCGGCCAGCAGCGCCACCGACACCCGCCAGGCCCGGCGTTGCCCCCGCAGGACGCCACGGCCGAGGGCGATCAGGGCCAGGCCGGCCATGGCCACCAGGGCCCCGGCGGCCACACTGGCCCGCAGGGGCAGGAACTGCTCGAGCACGTGCAGCCGGCCCCGCAGTGGCGGGGTGATCGAGTCGAGGACGTCGATGATGCCGGTGACCAGGATGGCGGCGGCCGCCCACCGGCGGACCCGGCGGGTGTGCCGGTGGGCCTGGCGCAGGTCGGGGGCGGCCGGCCAGGAGGCACCGACCGGGTAGGAGGCGACCATGGCCGGGTGGAGCGACCCGCCCGTCCGGCCCCGGGTGATGATCCGCTCGAGACGGCTCGGCGACGCCAGTTCGTTGTGGCCGAGCAGCATCCGGACGTGCAGTTCGGCGCCCGACTCGAGTTCGACCCAGCTCACCCACTGGCTGTGCAGGAAGACGGGCGGCAGGCCGAACCGGCCCCGGTGCTCGGCGACGACCTCGGTGGTGGCGCCGACGTTGGCGTAGAACCCGGTACCCAGGTTGGTCAGCTCCGACTTGAAGGTCGCCGCCGTGATGAGTCCGGCGTAGCCGCGCGCCACCAGGCGACGGGCGTCGTCGCGGGCGGTGTCGTTGGCCCCGGCGTCGGCCCGGACCTCCTCGAGCGTCCCGCCGCCCAGGATCGACCACATCCGACGGCTGAGCAGTCCCAGCACCACGGCCAGCACGGCGAGCACCACCAACGAGGCCCCGAGCGCCACCACCAGCTGGTCCCGGAAGTCGGCGAAGTGGGCGTGGCGGAGCGCCCGCGCGGGCAGCCCGGACCCGAGGTGCTGCAGCACCCACGGGGTGACGGCGATCCGGAGCAGCAGGGCCACGGCGAAGGGCACCAGCAGCCACCAGGCGTAGCGGCCGACCCGGCGGTAGAGGGTGCGCGACACCATGAAGCGGGTCAGCGCCGACGGGTCGCTCAGGTGGTCGATCCCCTCCAGCCACGGCGCCTCCTCGTCCGAGCCGTCCACCAGCGACCGCCAGTGGCGGCCCGCCGGGGTGGTGGGGGTGGCCCCCGGCTTGGCGTCGGCGGTGCGGTCGCCGGGGTCGGCGGTCGCGGTGTCGGTGGCGCACGTGCCGGGGTCGACCCGGACCACCCGCACGCCGGTGCCGGTCTGGACGTGCAGGTCGACCGGGCCGAGGTGCTCGACGCCGGCGGCGGCCAGGGTGGCCACCACGTCGGAGGCCCCGTCGGGGGTGGTGCCGGCCCGGCGGGCGAGCTCCTCGGGCTCGTGGCTGCCCCGCTGGCGCAGCACCCGCCGGTCGTCGACCTCGAGGAAGCGGATGAGCGCCCGGGCCAGCGCCGGGTGGGCGTCGACGGCCCGGCCGGCGGTGGCCAGCGGGTCGGCGGCCCCGGTGAGGTCGAACAGGTTTCCGGCGATGATCAGGATGCCGGGGCCGTCCCAGGTGTCGAGGGCACGGGCCAGCTCGCCGGTGACGGCCAGGGTCGACGTCGTGGCCTCGGGGGTGAGCAGCAGGTCGCTGACCACCATGACCCGCCGTCCGAGCGGCACCTCCACGCAGGTGCCGCTCGGCTCGGGGGTGAAGTGGTGCGGGCGCTGGGGCTCCACGGCGGGCCCGGGCACGGCCGGGTCGCCGGTGTCGGTGGTCGTCGTCACGGCCCCTCCAGTCTACGACCCCTCCGGCGTTAGGCTGAGGCGCACCGACGACCGGCGGGTCCGGTCCGGGGCGCCGTACGACGCAGCGCCCGCAGCAGCACGGAGGGGGACCAGTGGCCGACGACGACAGCACCGAGGCGACGATCGAGGACTACTTCAGCGAGGACCGGGTGTTCCCGCCGCCGCCGGACTTCGCCGCCCGGGCCGTGGTCGCCGACCCGGCGATCTACCGGGAGGCCGAGCAGCTCGGTCCCGACTTCTGGGCCCTGCAGGCCGGCGCCCTCGACTGGTTCCGCCCGTGGGACACCGTCCTGTCGTGGGACCCTCCGTTCGCCCGGTGGTTCGACGGCGGCACGCTGAACGTGTCGTACAACTGCCTGGACCGCCACGTGGCCGCCGGCCGGGGCGACAAGGTGGCGTTCCACTGGGAGGGCGAGCCGGGGGACACCCGGACCATCAGCTACGGCGAGCTCCTGGGCGACGTGTGCCGGTTCGCCAACGTGCTGCGCGGCCTCGGCGTGGCCCGGGGCGACCGGGTGGCCATCTACATGCCGATGGTCCCCGAGCTGGCCGTGGCCATGCTGGCCTGCACCCGGATCGGCGCGGTCCACTCGGTGGTCTTCGGCGGGTTCTCGTCGGACGCCCTGCGCGACCGCATCCTCGACGCCGAGGCCCGGGTGGTGGTGACCGCCGACGGCGGGTGGCGCCGGGGCCAGGCCGTGGGGCTGAAGGGCAACGTCGACGTCGCCGTCGAGGAGTGCCCGTGCGTCGACCACGTGGTCGTGGTGCGACGGACGGGGGACGCCACCGTCGGCGGGCCGGTGGCCATGGCCGACGGCCGTGACCACTGGTGGCACGAGCTGCTGTCGGGCGAGGACGGCGCGGCCGGCGGTGCGCCGTCGGACACCTGCCCACCGGAGCACATGGACGCCGAGGACCTGCTGTTCATCCTCTACACGTCGGGGACCACGGCGGCGCCCAAGGGCATCATGCACACCACCGGCGGCTACCTGACCCAGGTGGCCTGGACCCACCGGGCCGTGTTCGACCTGCACCCGGACGAGGACGTCTACTGGTGCGCGGCGGACATCGGCTGGGTCACCGGGCACAGCTACATCGTCTACGGGCCCCTGGCCAACGGGGCCACGTCGGTGATGTACGAGGGGACGCCCGACCACCCGGGCCGCGACCGGTGGTGGTCGATCGTCGAGCGGTACGGCGTGACCATCCTCTACTGCGCGCCGACCGCCATCCGGACGTTCATGAAGTGGGGTGCCGAGCAGCCGGCCGGCCACGACCTGTCCAGCCTGCGGCTGCTCGGCTCGGTGGGGGAGCCCATCAACCCCGAGGCGTGGATGTGGTACTCGACCCACATCGGCGGCGGGCGGTGCCCGGTGGTCGACACCTGGTGGCAGACCGAGACGGGCGCCATCATGATCGCCCCGCTGCCCGGCATCACCACCACCAAGCCGGGGTCGGCCACCTTCGCCCTGCCGGGCATCGGCGCCGAGGTGGTCGACGAGGAGGGCCACCGGATCGAGCGGGGCGGCGGCTACCTGACCCTGACCACCCCGTGGCCGTCGATGCTGCGGGGGATCTACGGCGACCCCCAGCGGTACGCCGACACCTACTGGAGCCGCTTCGACGGACGGTACTTCGCCGGCGACGGGGCCAAGCTCGACGACGACGGCTACCTGTGGCTGCTCGGACGGGTCGACGACGTCATGAACGTGTCGGGCCACCGGATCTCGACCACCGAGGTCGAGTCGGCCCTGGTCGACCACCACCTGGTGGCCGAGTCGGCCGTGGTCGGCGCGGTGGACCCGACGACCGGCCAGGCCATCGTCGCCTTCGTGACCCTGGTGGCCGACGCCGGCGACCCCGACGACGCCCGGGGCCAGGAGCTGCGGGCCCACGTGGCGTCCAAGATCGGGCCGATCGCCCGGCCCCGCACCGTCATCTTCACCGACGAGCTGCCGAAGACCCGCAGCGGCAAGATCATGCGCCGGCTCCTGCGCGATGTGGCGGAGGGGCGCGCCCTCGGCGACACCACCACACTGGCCGACCCGGCCGTGGTCGCCGAGATCCGACGCCTCGCCGAGTCGTCGCCGGGCGAGGACTGAGGTGGCCGATCCCGGGAACTGGGCCTGGCACCACGACCGCATCGAGGACCCCGGCCCGGCCGTGGTGTTCGACGTCGACGGCGTGCTGTCCGACGCCGTCGGCCGCCAGCACTTCATCGAGCGGGGCCGGCGGGACTGGGACGCCTTCTTCGACGCCTGTGGCGAGGACGAGGTCATCGCCGAGCTCGCCCGGGTGCTCGAGCTGCTCGACCCGGCCCTGCAGATCATCCTGCTCACGGGGCGGCCCATGCGGGTCCAGCCCCAGACCCTGGCCTGGCTCGAGCGCTACGGACTGCGGTGGGACCTGCTGGTCATGCGGTCCCGGGGCGACTACTCCCAGGTGACGTGGTTCAAGCGCGACACGGTCGACGAGTTGCGCCACTTCGGGTTCGACCTCCGACTGGCCTTCGAGGACGACCCCAACAACTTCGCCATGTTCCACGCCATGGGCATCCCCTGCGTGTACATCCACTCCGGCTACTACGAATAGCGCCGGGTGCGGGCCCGCACCGCCGGCCACCAGGCCGCCACCAGGGCCAGCAACGCGGCGATCAGCACCGGGGCGTCCCCGAACCGCACGTAGAGCGTGGTGCCGGTGCGCCGGTGCAGCACCGCCCCGACCACCTGGCGCACCCCCAGGGTGGACCGGGCCTCCAGTACCCCGCGGTTGGTGATCCAGGCGCTGTAGCCGGTCGGGGCGGCCTGCAGCAGGTCGCGCCCCTGCTGGACGGCCTGCACCTCGCTGGCCGCCACCTCCTGGGTCGGCACCTGGCTGGCCGCGTACGACGAGGTGTTGGTGGGGACCAGCAGCAGCTGGGCCCCGGCCCGCACCGCGGCGCGGCCCCGGTCGGCGTAGAAGACCTCGAAGGAGATCATCGCCCCGAGCGGGCCGGCCGGGGTGGTGAGCAGTCCGGTGCCGGTCCCCGGCACGGCGTCGCGGGGCACGGCCGACAGGTCGCCCAGGTGGGCGAAGAACGACCGCCAGGGGACGTACTCGCCGAAGGGGACCCGGTGGACCTTCTCGTAGCGGTCGACCACCGTGCCGTCGGGCCCGAAGGCGACCACCTCGTTGCGGTAGACGGTGGCCGACAGCGTCTCGGTGACCCCCACCACCAGGGTGGAGTGCAGGGTGCGGGCGAGCTCGCCCAGGGCCGCCTCCTCGGGTGAGCCGTCGAGCGGCCCGTCGAGGGACACCACGTCCTCCGGCCACAGCACCAGGCCGAGGGGGCGGCCGGCGGTGCGCCGGGCCAGGCCGTCGGTGGCGGCCACCGCGGCGGCCAGCACGGTGGCCGGGTCGACCTGGGACTTGCGGAAGCCGCGCAGTCCGCCCCCCTGGACGGCCGCCGCCGTCACGGTGCCCACGGACGGTCCGCCATCGGGCGCGACGGCCGCGACGGCCGTCGACCCGACCAGCGCCACCAGGCCGACGACACCGACCGTCAGCAGGCCGGCGAGGTCGGCCACCGCACCCCGGCGCCGGCCACGGGCCGCATCCAGCCCGGCGGTGGCGAGCACGGCGACGACCACGCCCCCGACACCGACGAGGGCGGTCAGCAGGAGCGGTCCGCCGAGCCGTGCCGTGCCCAGCAGCGGCCCGTCGGCCTGGCCGAGGTACACCCCGCCGATGGGCAGGCCGCCGAACGGCCAGGTCTGGCGCACCGCCTCGGCCAGGGTGAGTGCGGCGGGGAAGGCCAGCGCCCGGGCCCAGACCGGCCCCCGGGGCACGGCCAGGCAGGCGACGGCGAGGGTGAGGGCCTCGGCCGCCATGAGCACGGCCGCACCGGGCAGGGTGAACGCCCGGGTGAACCACAGCCCGGGCACGTAGCAGCCCAGTCCGGCCAGCCACCCCGCCCACAGACGGGTGCGGGGCGCCAGGCCGGCCAGACGCCACCACAGCAGACCGGCCGACGGGAAGGCGAGGGCCCAGAAGCCCCATGGGGGCAACGACAGCGCCAGGCCGACGCCGACGGCCACCGAGGGGAGGGCCACACCGCCCCGCCGCCGAGCGACGGTGCCGGGCCGGCCGACTGCGGACCGGGTGTCGCCGTCCGGGGCCGGGGGACCGTCCGGGACGGGTCCGGTCACCTCGGTGCGGCCGGGTGACACCGTCGTGCTCACCACCCTCGCCAACTGCGGCCAGTGCGCCGACTGCGACCGGGGCCGGCCGACCCACTGCCGCAACGCCGT
>Ga0209698_10008248_pt1 | contig 10791 bp, 9 predicted proteins | sample LitLauG_LLR_2012_FD_187203 | JGI IMG/M metagenome (GOLD analysis project Ga0209698, IMG submission 187203) | Freshwater sediment microbial communities from Pennsylvania, USA - Little Laurel Run_MetaG_LLR_2012 (SPAdes) (version 2) | ecosystem: Environmental > Aquatic > Freshwater > Creek >... | reverse complement strand
GCGGGCACGGAAATCCCCGGCAGGCCCGCCATGTTCACCGTCACCGTGAACACGTCGTTCAAATACATCTCGACCGGATCGGCGCCGCCCTTCTCGCCGATGCCGAACGCCGCCGACGGCGTCGCCGGCGTCAGGATCGCGTTGACGCCCCTGGCAAAGCAGTCCTCGAAATCCCGCTTGATCAGGGTCCGGACCTTTTGCGCACGCAGATAATAGGCGTCGTAGTATCCGGCCGATAGCACATAGGTGCCGATCATGACGCGGCGGCGGACTTCGGCGCCAAACCCCTCGGCGCGGGTGGCCTCATACAATTCGCCGATGCTGCGGCCGGGCACGCGCAGGCCGTAGCGTACGCCGTCATAGCGCGCCAAATTCGAGGAGGCTTCCGCGGGTGCCACGATGTAATAAGCCGGCAGCGCGTATTTTGTGTGCGGCAGCGACACCTCGACCAGCTCGGCGCCGGCTTTCTTCAGCCATTCCGCGCCCTCGCTCCAGAGCTTTTCGATTTCCGCCGGCATGCCGTCGAGGCGATACTCCTTGGGAATGCCGATCTTCATGCCCTTGACCGATTTTCCGATCGCCGCCTCGTAGTCCGGCACCGGGCGATCGACCGACGTGGTGTCCTTGGGATCGTGTCCGGCCATCGAGCGCAGCAGGATCGCGGTATCACGCACGGTGCGCGCGATTGGCCCGGCCTGGTCGAGCGAAGACGCAAAGGCGACGATGCCCCAGCGCGAGCAGCGGCCGTAGGTCGGCTTCAGGCCGACGGTCGCGGTGAACGCCGCCGGCTGGCGGATCGAGCCGCCGGTATCGGTCGCGGTCGCGCCCATGCACAGCAAAGCCGCCACCGCCGAGGCCGAGCCACCGGACGAGCCACCCGGCACCAGCGTGGTGTTGGCGCCGTCACGCCGCCACGGATTGACGACCGGGCCGAAGCACGAGGTCTCGTTCGACGAGCCCATCGCAAACTCGTCATTGTTGAGCTTGCCGAGCATCACGGCGCCGTCGCGCCAGAGCTGCGAGGTGACGGTGGATTCGTAAGGCGGCACGAAATTGCCGAGGATCTTCGAGCATGCGGTGGTGCGCACGTCCCTGGTCGCGAACAGATCCTTGATCCCGAGCGGAATGCCGGCGAGCGGACCGCCCTCGCCTCGTGCGATTTTCGCATCGATCTCGCGCGCCATGGCACGCGCCCGATCGGGCGTTTCCAGCACGAAAGCATTGAGCACGCGCGCGGCCTCGATCGCGGAAAGATGCGCGTTCGTCAGTTCAAGCGACGTAAAGGATTTGTTCGCGAGGCCATCCCTGGCCTCGGCGAGCGTCAGCGATGTCAAATCGGTCATTTATCAACCGGGCTGCAGAAGAACGGAGACAGCGTCTTGTCGTTGGCCGGATCGTCCTTGGCGCGGGCCTTGTCGGCGGCTTCGAGCGCATCGAGCACGGCGTCGACGGCCTTGTCGGGATCGGCGGCCTTGCCCTGCCGCTCCATCGCGTCGAGATAATTCATATAGGCCGCATAGGCCTTTTCATCGTCGCAGAGCAGACACATCGGATTTCCAGTCTCGACAGAAAGGATTCACTCAACAACTTTTGGCACCAGAAAGAAATGATCCTCGGTAGCCGGGGCATTCCGGACGATGGCGTCGGCGATCGCGCCGTCATTGACCACGTCGGGACGCTTCTTCATCTCCATCGGGGTCACCGAGGTCATCGGCTCGACGCCCTCGACATTGACTTCCGAAAGCTGCTCGACGAACGCCAGCATGGCGTTCAGCTCGCCCTGCAGATGGGGAACTTCGGCCTCGGTAACCGCGATCCGCGCAAGATGCGCGATACGGCGGACGGTTGCGGCATCGACGGACATTATATATGGCCTCTGACGGCAAAATTCAGTCCGCCGTATAGCAGAGGGGGCTTTTGCGCCGCAACCGCGCCCCGGCCCCTATCGGCCCGCCATCTGGCTCATCCGCGCCAGGGCCGCCCCGGCCAGCGCCCGGGTCAGCTCGGCGGCGGGCATTTCGCGGCCGAGCCGCACCGCCTGCCCGGCCCAAAGGTTGGTGAAATCGACCTTGCCGAGCTTTTCGGCAGCCGCCTTCAGCGGCGCCAGGCCGGTCGCGGCATGGGGAAAGGCCGGCGCATGGGGCGAAATCGGGCCGATCTCGCGCATCGCCCGATTGGCGACCCCGCGCGCCGGGCGGCCGGTCATGACGTTGGTGATCACGGTGGAATCGTCCACCGCCTGGGCCAGCGCGAGGCGCCCCTGCGCCGTCACCTTGGATTCCGGACAGCGCAGATAGGCGGTGCCGACCTGCACGCCGGCCGCCCCCAGCGCGAACGCCGCCGCGATCCCCCGCCCGTCGGCGATGCCGCCCGCGGCGATCACCGGGACTTTCACCGCATCGACCACCTGCGGCACCAGCGCGAAGGTGCCGGGCTGCTCGCCGATATTCTCGGTCAGGAACATGCCGCGATGGCCGCCGGCCTCCGCGCCTTGCGCGATAATGACGTCGGCGCCGTTCTCCTCGAGCCAGATCGCCTCCTTCACGATGGTCGCCGACGACATCACGATGCAGCCCGTCGCCTTGACGCGCTTCAACAGCGCCGGATCCGGCAGACCAAAATGGAAGCTGACCACTTCGGGCTTCAGCTCCTCGACCAGTTCGCACATCGCGGCATCGAACGGCGCGCGATTGGCGGCATTGACCGGCGCCGCAGGGTCCACCCCGAGCTCTTCATAATAGGGTGCAAGCCGCTGCCGCCATTGGGCCTCGCGTTGCGGATCGGCATCGACGGCTTCGTGACAGAAGAAGTTCATGTTGATCGGCGCCGAGACCCGCTGGCGGATGACGTTGACCTGCTCGCGCGCTTTCTCCGCCGACAGCATCGCGCAAGGCAGCGAGCCGAGCGCCCCGCCCTGGGCGGCAGCGATCACGAGATCGGCATCCATGATGCCCGCCATCGGCGCGAGAACGATCGGAAACTCAGTCTTGAATAGCTCGATAATTCGGCGGTCTGGCCACATGATCTGTCGATTCCGGTAGGTTGGGGGTTGGCGCGGGCGTCGTTGCCGGTGGCCTCACCAAGATTAGCACTTCACGGACCGCACTAGCTATGCATTCGGGCACAGCCGCACAATCCAGCCTCCTGCTTTGCACAGATCGCACGCCGCGTGGTATGCGAGCGCGATGCCTGCTCTCATTCTCCCGCTGATCGAAGCCGCCGCGCACTGGCCTGAACGCGGCGCGCTGGTCGGGCTCGATCTGGGCACCAAGACCATTGGGGTCGCGGTGTCCGATCCCGATCGGCGGCTGGCGACCGGTGTCGAGACCATCCAGCGCAAGGCCTTCAAGGCCGACGCCGCGCGCCTCGTCGCCATCGCCGCGGCGCGCAACGCGGTCGGATTCGTGCTTGGCCTGCCCATCAACATGGACGCCAGCGAGGGACCGCGCGCGCAATCGACCCGCGCCTTCGCCCGCAATTTTTCCAGGCTCACCGATCTTCCCATCGCGCTGTGGGACGAGCGGCTGTCCACCGCCGCCGTCGAACGCGAGCTGATCGGCATGGACATGAGCCGCGCCCGTCGCGCCGAGGTGATCGACGAGCATGCCGCGATCTTCATCCTGCAGGGCGCGCTGGACCGGTTGGGAAATCTGCGCGAAACGCGCTGATGAGAAGGCCCTAGCCGCTTCCGGCCAGCATGATGGTCTGGATCACCGCGGCGAGATTATTGAGGGCGTGCACGAAGATCGTCAGCCAGGTCGATTTGAAGCGGTAGCGGAGATAGCCGAGCAACAGGCCGATCGAGAACACCTCGCCGAAGAAGAACCAATCATATTGCAAATGCAGCGCGGTCCACACGATCGACGACAGCAGGATGGCGCCGGGGACGCCGAGAAACGATTCCGACCAGCCGCGATAAAGGAAGCCACGCGAGAACAGTTCCTCCGAGACGGGGGCGGCGATGCAGAACGCGATCACCAGGAGCCACAATGCGCCGTCGGCGCGGGCCGATTGCAGCACCTCCCCCATGAACCCCGGCGCGACCTCGCGTCCCGTCGCGCGCGACACCGCGTCCCATGCCATCACGAGAACGCCGAGCGCGACTGCGCCAATGACGAAATTGATCCAGGACGTCCCGCGTAACGCGAGGTAGTCGGCAAATGGCGTGCCCGACAGGCGGGTCGCGAGCCACAGTGCGGCAAGCACGGCCGGAAGCCCTGCGATCACCGAGAGCGAGATCGTCAGCCCGCCGCCGACGACATGGATCGCCGCGGCCATGTCGATCGGCCCGTCCCGCCGCAGCACGAACCAGAGTACGACCGCCATCTGCCCCGCAAACATCGCGGCGAAGACCAGAAGGCCCCACAACGCGGTGCCCCAGAAGCCCCAGATGCGCGGCGGGCGCTGGCCGGGTATCGCGGCAGCGGCGGGGCTTGCGGGATCGAGGGAATCCATCAACTGGCTTTCAAGTTTCAGTAATCGTCATGCCCAGACTTGATCCGGGCATCCATCACCCAAGGTTCTCCGAACGAGATGGATTGCCGGGTCAAGCCCGGCAATGACGCTTTGGTTCGCATCACGGCAGCGTCCGGTCCAGGAGGCCCCGGATATCGCCGGTGGCGAGATCGACGGCGCCGTACATGCTGCCGTGGGTCTGGGCAAGGCGCGTCCGCGCGAACAATTCGGCGTGATGCGGCGACACCTTGTTCAACGCCGCTGATGCGGCGAGCAGCGCCAGCTTTTCCACCGCCAGCCGCGCCACGCGCTCACTGTCCGGCCTGCGGAAAGCCTTGCCGATGAATGTCACCGCCTCGCCCGCGCCGGACAGGCCGCTGGTTTCGCCGGCGAGCTGCTGCAGGACGGCGCTCGCCGCCTCGACCTCGCGCGACAGCGCCCGCAGCACGTCCAGGCACATCACATTGCCCGAGCCCTCCCAGATCGCATTGACCGGCGACTCCCGATAATGCCGCGCCAAAATGCCCTCCTCGACATAGCCGTTGCCGCCGAGGCACTCCATCGCCTCGTAGAGAAATCCCGGCGCGCTCTTGCAGACCCAGTATTTTATCGCCGGCGTCAGCAGCCGCATGTAGGCCGCCTCGCCTGCGTCATGCGATGCCTGGTCGAACGAACGGCACAGCCGCATGACAAGTGCAATCGAAGCCTCGACATGCAGCGCCATGTCCGACAGCACCGCCTGCATCAGCGGCTGGTCGGCCAGATGCTTCTGGAACACGCTGCGATGCCTTGAATGATGCAGCGCGTGGGCCAGGCCCGACCGCATCAGGCCGGCGGACGCAATCGCGCAATCCTGCCGCGTCAGCTGCACCATCTGGATGATGGTGCGGATGCCCTTGCCCTCGTCGCCGACGCGGATCCCGTGGGCGCCGACGAACTCTACTTCGGACGAGGCATTGGAGCGGTTGCCGAGCTTGTCCTTCAGGCGCTGGAACTGGATCGCATTGATCGATCCATCGGGCCGGAAGCGCGGCATGAAGAAGCAGGTCAGGCCTTCATCGGCCTGCGCCAGCACCAGGAAGGCGTCGCACATCGGCGCCGACATGAACCATTTGTGCCCGGTGATGCGATAGGCGTCGCCGTCGCGCTCGGCGCGCGTCATGTTGGAGCGCACGTCGGTGCCGCCCTGCTTCTCGGTCATGCCCATGCCGAGCGTCATGCCGCGTTTTGTCGGCCATGGCGCAAAGGTCGGATCGTAGGTGCGGGTGGAAATCACCGGCATCACTTTCGCCAACAGATCCGGCTGCGCCGCCAGCGCCGCCACCGAGGCGCGCGTCATGGTGATCGGGCAGAGATGACCGGTCTCGACCTGGGACGCCATGTAGAATTTCGCGGCCCGCACCACTTCGGCCGCGCCACCCGCGGGCTTGCCGTCCACGGTCCATGTCGAATTGTGAATGCCGGCGTGCGCACTGCGCGCCATCACCTCGTGATAGGCCGGGTGAAACTCGACCTCGTCGCGCCGGTTGCCGCGGGAATCGAAGGTGCGAAGCTTTGGCGTGTTCTCGTTGGCGATGCGGCCCCGCGCCGCCATGGCCGCAGAACCCCAGTGCTGACCGAACTCGGAAAGTTCCTTTTGGGCGTCAGCTCCGCCATTGGCCGCGACCGCTTCGACCAAAGGCCGGTCCACCGCGAACAGATCGACATCCTCGAACGGCGGCGACTGGTTGAACACTTCGTGGGTCGCGAATGGGGCTTGGGTCATGGTCCGCTTCCGGCTGCCGAATAAGTGAGGAAATGGGGTCGAGCCACCGGCTGTAACCCCTCACCGCGATCGCACGCTTTGTTCTATCTCAACCGCTTCGTGATCGGAAAATCATACGCGGGCCCGCCCGCGCCCGGCAGCGAAAAATGCCACCACTCCTTGGAATAATTTACAAACCCTTGCTTCGCCATCACCGCAACCAGCGCATTGCGCCAGCGGCGCTGGGCCGGAGCGATCGAGCTCGTAGCGGTGTGTGCCTTGAGGTCGGAACAGTCATAGCCAGTGCCCATGTCGACGCTGCCTTCGGGGGCGCGGACATCCGCTGGCGCGGTACAATCGGCATAGGCCTTGCCGGGATTGAACGTCCCTGAATTGTCGGCCGTCAAGTCCACCAGCGTCAAATCGACGGCGGCGCCGGTGGAATGGCCGGAATGCTTGGCGATATAGCCCAATCGAAACAGATCCTTCTTGCTGAATACCGGATTATACCGCCGCTCGGCGGGCGTCTCCCGGCCGTTCTGCGCCCACACCACCATGTCGTGCACCGCGCGCTCCGGGCGGTAGCAATCCAGCATCTTCAGCGACAATTTTTCAGGCGTGAGTTCCCGCTGGACGCGTTGCAGCGCCAGCCCCATCTCGCGCTTCACCACGCATTCGGCGGCCTCATAGCCTGAAAGCCTGCGGCCGACGAAATTGTTGGCGCCCGCATAGCGGATGTCCTGAATGATCGAGGGATCAATGTCGCGCAGGAAGACGAACCCGCCGGGCAGCGTCTGCGCACCGGCTCCGGAAGCGGAGGCCGCGATGGCGAGGGCGATCACAGATATGCGCACGAAGGCCGGTCCCTTAATCATCATGGCCGGACAAGAGCGCGAACTGCATCTTCGCGCCAGATGTTCCGGCTTTCCGAGCCTTTTTTACGGTAAATTTTAAGGAAGCGTGGCTGACCGGCATAAAGCCGGGCATGACGAAAAGGGACAGATCGGGGGATAACTCGGAAGCGCCCTATTGGCCCTTGCCCCCCGTGGAATCTCTGCCTATAGCTCTCGTTTTAATGACCCCTGCATCGAAATCGACCTTCGTCCTCGGTCACCGGCACCTGCTGGGAATCGAGGGACTTTCCGCTGCCGATATTGCCGGCCTGCTCGACCTCTCCGAGGAGTATGTCGAGCTCAACCGCCAGGTCGACAAGAAGCGCACCTCCTTACGCGGCCGCACCCAGATCAACCTGTTCTTCGAGGCCTCGACCCGGACCCAATCCTCGTTCGAACTCGCCGGAAAAAGGCTCGGCGCCGACGTCATGAACATGTCGGTGTCGTCCTCCTCCATTCGCAAGGGCGAGACGCTGATGGACACGGCGGTGACGCTGAACGCCATGCACCCGGATATCCTGGTGGTACGGCACCACGCCTCAGGCGCGGTGGAACTCCTGGCCCGCAAGGTCGACGGTTCCGTGATCAATGCCGGTGACGGCGCCCATGAGCATCCGACCCAGGCGCTGCTCGATGCGCTGACCATCCGCCGCAACAAGGGCCGGCTCGAGGGACTGGTCATCGCGATCTGCGGCGATGTGATGCATTCGCGGGTCGCGCGCTCCAATATTCTGCTGCTCAACACCATGGGCGCCCGCGTCCGCGTCGTGGCGCCCTCCACCCTGTTGCCGCGCGGCATCGAGCGGATGGGGGTCGAGGTCGCCCGCGACATGCGCGAGGGCCTCAACGGCGCCGATATCGTGATGATGCTGCGGCTGCAGCGCGAGCGCATGAACGGTTCGTTCGTGCCCTCAACCCAGGAATACTTTCACTATTTCGGCCTCGACCAGAAGAAACTGGCGTATGCCAAGCCGGACGCGCTGGTGATGCATCCCGGACCGATGAACCGCGGCGTCGAGATCGACTCGATCGTGGCGGACGGCGCGCAATCGCTGATCCGCGAACAGGTGGAAATGGGAGTGGCGGTGCGGATGGCGGTGCTCGAAGCGCTCGCCCGCAACCTGCCGAACGCATAATCATGTTGACTGACCGCCGTCCGATACTGCTTGCCAACGCCCGCCTGATCGATCCGTCGCGGGATTTCGACGGGATCGGCGACGTGCTGATCGCCGATGGCACCATCCGCGAAAGCCGTCGCGGCATCGGTGCGGCCGGCGTGCCCGAAGGCACCGACATCATCAATTGCGCCGGCAAGATCGTAGCCCCCGGGCTGATCGACATGCGCGCCTTTGTCGGCGAGCCCGGCGCCAGCCACCGCGAAACCTTCGCGTCCGCCAGCCAGGCTGCCGCCACTGGCGGCATCACCACCATCATCTGCCAGCCCGATACCTCGCCCGTGATCGACAATTCGGCTACCGTCGATTTCATCCTGCGCCGCGCCCGCGATACCGCGATCGTCAACATTCACCCGATGGCGGCGCTGACCAAGGGCATGGGCGGCGAGGAGATGACCGAGATCGGCCTTTTGAAGGCCGCGGGCGCGGTGGCGTTCACCGACGGCGACAGGAGCGTCACCAATGCGCAGGTGATGCGCCGGGCGCTGACCTACGCCCGCGACTTCGACGCGCTGATCGTGCATCACACCGAAGACCCCGATCTGGTCGGCGAAGGCGTCATGAACGAGGGCGAGTTCGCGGCACGGCTGGGGCTGGTCGGCATTCCCAATGCGGCCGAGACGATCATGCTGGAGCGCGACGTGCGCCTCGTGGCGCTGACCGGCGGCCGCTATCACGCGGCCTCGCTGAGCTGCATCGAGTCGCTGGAAATCCTCAAACGCGCACGCGATGCCGGGCTACCCGTCAGTGCCTCGGTGTCGATCAATCATGTCACGCTCAACGAAAACGACATCGGCCCCTACCGGACCTTCCTGAAACTGTCGCCGCCGCTGCGGACCGAGGAAGACCGGCTGGCGCTGGTCGAAGCCGTCACCTCCGGGCTGATCGACGTCATCATGTCCGATCACAATCCGCAGGACGTCGAGGTGAAGCGGCTGCCATTCGCGGAAGCGGCCTCCGGCGCCATCGGCCTGCAGACCATGCTGCCGGCGGCGCTGCGGCTGATGCATAATGGCAACGTGGATTTCAAGACGCTGATCCGCGCGATGTCGACGCGCCCCGCCGAACTGCTGGGCCTGCCGGGCGGAACGCTGCGCGCGGGTTCGCCGGCCGATATCATCGTGATCGATGCCGACACGCCATGGGTGCTGGACCCCGTCGACATCAAGTCACAATGCAAGAATACACCGTTCGACGAAGCGCGGTTCTCGGGCCGCGTGGTGCGCACCATCGTCGGCGGACGGACGGTCTATGAGCACGTCTGAGACGCGCGGGCGATAGCGCCAGGGAGCGACGCCAATGTCTGCTGATGCCTTTCTGCCGGTGGCGTTGATCCTCGGCTATCTCCTGGGCTCGATTCCGTTCGGGCTGGTGCTGACAAAGCTCGCCGGCACCGAGGACCTCCGCTCGATCGGCTCCGGCAATATCGGCGCCACCAACGTGCTGCGCACCGGGCGCAAGGGCCTCGCCGTGGCGACGCTGCTCGGCGACGCCCTGAAGGGCACGCTGGCGGTGATCATCGCCGGCTATTACGGCGGGCCCGATGCCGCGATGCTGGCGGCGCTCGGGGCGTTCCTCGGCCATCTCTTTCCGGTGTGGCTGAAATTCAGGGGCGGCAAAGGCGTCGCGGTCTATATCGGCATCCTGATCGGCCTGTTCTGGCCGGCCGCGGTGGTCTTCTGCGTGATCTGGCTCACGACCGCGATCGTCACCCGCTACTCCTCGGTTGCGGCGCTGGTCGCCAGTGTCGTCACGCCGATCTTCCTGTGGTGGTTCGGCCACCTCGCGCTCGCCTCGCTGTTCGCCGTGCTGACGCTATTGCTGTTCTACAAGCACCGCGAAAACATCATGCGGTTGCAGGCGGGCACTGAGGGCAAGATCGGGGCGAAGAAGTAAGAAGCCTTGCCCAGACAAGGCGTCTGGCTTTCTCAAATCTCTTCCGCAGCACCTTTGCACAATTGCCTGTCACAAAATTGCCGACGCGGATTCACACAACCTTAGGATTCAAATACGCATAGTTTCGCTTTGGGGGATTTTCCCGCTCAGTTTGGAAGGATGCGGCTTTGAAGCGAATTTTTCTAAAATTCCTGGCGAATGAATCCGGCGCCACTGCCATCGAATTTGTCTGATCGCTGCGGCCATCGCGCTCGCCATCATCGCACTGGTCAACGCGCTCGGCATCAATATCGCCGGCGAGTTCGCCTCGATCAACAGCCAATTGAAATGAGCGGTCCGTTTCGAGAAAGTGCCCGCTTGTCGACGTGACGCTCCCGATGCATTTGCGGGCTTCGCGGCGTCATCACCGCCGTGCCAGCGCGTCTTCCACAAAACGCGCCACCTTGAGCGCGCCGGCGTCATTGCCAAAGCGGGCGATCACCTGCACGCCCACCGGCAAGCCGCCGTCGGCGACATAAGCGGGAACGTTGACGCAGGGCACGCCCATCAGCGTCCACAGCTTGTTGAAGCTTGCATCGCCGGTGGAGGCCAGCCCCTTTGGGGCAGCGCTCGGCGCTGAAAAGGTCAA